>UMGV01081810.1_pt1 | contig 59828 bp, 48 predicted proteins | sample 1965361 | NCBI WGS metagenome assembly UMGV01 (sample SAMEA4836081, study PRJEB28245) | human gut metagenome | biome: gut microbiome; material: fecal sample | place: Denmark | collected 2008
GAATATTAGCTACGCTGTAGTTCTCGGACAGTCTCCCCCTAGGCACCCGTCGCATATGAATTGCGGGGTTAGGGCTACGTAGGCACCCGCTGCATATGAATTGCGGGGTTAGGGCGGGGATAAACCCCGCCCCTACATCAAAACCCTTTGGGAGTAACATGAGTGGAAATAAGAATACCGTATTTTTAATTTGATAACAACAACAAAATGGATAAGAATTTTCTTCGCAACAACGACCTTGGTCTGCTGTTGCTGCGTCTGACAGTGGGAGGCCTGATGCTCTTCCACGGTGTTCACAAGCTCATCTATGGCGTCTCTGCCATCGAGGGCATGTTGGCAGGCATGGGCCTCCCCGGCTTCATTGCCTATTTCTCTTTGGCAGCCGAGTTGCTTGCCTCTGTGCTCATCGTGCTGGGTGCGTGGACGCGCGTGGCTTCCGTGGTGATGGTGGGCAATATGGCAGTTGCCATCCTCATGGCTCATCTGTCCGTCATCTTCTCCGTGGATCCGATGACCGGTGGCTGGGCGATTGAGTTGCCGATGCTCTACCTCCTCGGTGCCGCCGTGCTTTGCTTCACCGGTGGCGGCAAGTATGCCGTGACCAAGGGGCATGTGACCGACTGATACGGCCATCAGCTTTTCTTACAAAACCTCTTCTTCCTGACGGTTGCTTCTACGTCGTGGTGGTTGGCTTTTATGGGGCTTTGGCTTCGTCGAAAGTGGCATCTTTGATAGAAATCACTGAGATGACACGATAAAACAACTGAGATGACACGAAGAAACAAGTGAGATGATGAGGTGAAACAAGTGAGATGATGCGCAAAAACCACTGAGATGACAAGGCAAAACCACTGAGATGAGTGCTTGAAAAGGCGTTTCTCTTTTCAAGAAAGCAGAGGCTTTGCTATAAGTGGTTGATTGTTAATAGATTATAGAAAGTGCTCTGAAAATTGCGAAATTCGGAGCGATAGAGGACTTGATAGAAAAGAACGTCACCACAGAGGCGGAAAAATGTCAATATCTTCAACAGATATTGTCTTTTTCACTCTGTGGAGACGTTTTTTTTTATGAAAGCTACTTCACGGCAATGCTGATGGTTTGTCTGATGCCGCTTGCCGTGCTGACCTTCACCGTGATGGTTCCCGGCTTGTGTCCGCTTCTGATAGTGGCAACGAGCATGCCGTGGAAGAGATGCATGTGAGGTTCGGTGAAACGCTCCAGCGAGGTAGCGTCGCCATTGCAGATGCCCTGGAAGGTTCCAGCCCCCGAGACCTCGACGTGGATGTCATCGGCAGCGTCGGGGCAGAGGTTGCCGTCTTTGTCGGTCAGTGCCACTGTGATGTAGCTCAGATCGTTGCCGTCGGCATGGAGCGTGTCTTTGTCGGCAGTGAGGCTCAGAGCGGCAGGGACACCGGCGGTGCGCACGGTTTCCTCCCCGGCGGCTTTTCCGTTTTTGTCATAGACGACCACCTTGAGCTCACCAGGCTCGTAGACCACGCTCTCCCACATCAGGCGGTAGCGCGAGAGGAGGCTGTCGGTGATCTCCTTGCCCATCTTCTCGACGAGCTTCCCAGCGGTTGCCGACACCGACATGCGTCCCGTCTTATGGCGTCTGCCCTGGCTCTTGCCGTTGACGAAGAGCTCAGCCTCGTCGTAGTCGGTGTAGCACATCACCGGTGTAACCTTGCCTTCGCGTCCCGGCCAAGTCCAGTGGGGCAGCAGATGGACGGTGTGGTCGCGGTGGTTCCATACCGAGCGGTAGAGATAGTAGCGGTCCTTGGGCAGTCCGGCGAGGTCGCAGATGCCGAAATAGCTGCTGCGCGACGGCCAGTAGGTGTCGTAGGGCGTGGGCTCGCCGAGATAGTCAAAGCCCGTCCAGACAAACTGCCCGATGGTGTAGTCCTTGTCGTCCTGAGCCATGAAGTCGCTCTCGGGCAGGTTGCTCCAAGAACAGTACTCGGTGTCGTAGCTCGAGCATTGTCCGTCGGGGTATACATTCTTGTCCGATACGGTCACGGGGAACTTATACACGCCACGGCTGCTTACTGTAGAAGCCGTCTCGCTGCCAAGGAGAAAGCCTTGGGGCAGTTGTGAGATGTTGCGGTCATATTTATACACGCGGTAGTTAAATCCCGGGATGTCCATCACTTGTGCGAAGCCCGACTTCAGCGCGTCCTCGGCACGGTCCATGCCTTGTGTGACCTGTCGGGTGGGGTCGAGGCGATGGCAGATGTCCTGCAGACGTCGTGCGATGGCGACGCCCTCCTGGCTCCACTGTTCCGGTATCTCGTTGCCGATGGAGTACATCACCAGCGAGGGATGGTTGCGGTGGTTGCGTACGAGGTGCTCGATGTCCTTGTCGGCCCATTGGTCGAAGAAACGGGCGTAGCCGTTCTTGCACTTAGGATAGCGCCACATGTCGAAGCTCTCGGCCATGACCATCATGCCCAGCGAGTCGTAGACCTCCATCTGCATTGTCGACGGCATGTTGTGGGACGTGCGGATGGCGTCGCAGCCCATGTCTTTGAGAATCTTCACCTGGCGGATGAGCGCCGCCTTGTTGACAGCGGTGCCGAGCGGTCCGAGGTCGTGGTGGAGGCATACGCCTTGGAACTTACGGCTCACGCCGTTGAGTTGGAAGCCATGCTCACGCGAGAAGGCGATGGTGCGGATGCCTGTCTTCATCGTGCGGCTGTCCACGACGGTGGCGTGTCGGCCTTGCCCTTTGACGAGTTCGATCCTGGCCTGATAGAGCGTTGGTGTCTCCGGTGACCACAGTTGTGGGCGGGCAACCCGGAGGCGCAGACCGACCTTTCCGTCGTTGCCCACCTTGCCCTCGGCTGTTGCCGCCACTTGTCCGTCGGGTGCGTAGAGCTGTATCCGCTCACAGAGTTGCTCGCCCTGTCCACCCTTGACATTGTCGCTGTAGACCAGTGTAGCCTCGTTGGCGTCAGCCTTCTCGGTGTAGAGGAAGCACTGCCATGGGTCGAGATATGTCTTGCCGGTGAGGATGAGGCTGACGGGGCGGTATAGTCCGCCGCCCGGATACCACCGGCTGCTCTCCTCGCGGTTGTTGAGGCTGACGACGACCTCGTTGCTGCGTCCCTTATATATATAAGGTGTGATGTCGATGCGGAAGGCGTTGTAGCCATAAGCCCACCATCCTGCCAGTTTGCCATTGACATAGACGTGAGGCTCGCTCATGGCACCGTCGAACTGGAGGTAGGCGTGGGTGGTACGCTTCGGTATGGACAGCGTGCGGCGGTAGAAGCCTCGGCCTATCCAGGGCAGTGCGCCCGAGCGTCCCGACTTCTCGCTTTTCTCCTTCTCGTCGTTTTGAGTGATAGCCACATACTGCAAGTCCCATTTCTTGTCAAAGGGGCCGCTGATAGCCCAGTCGTGGGGAATGGAGACGGATTGCCAGTGGAGGCTGTCGCGCGAGAAAAGCCAGCCTTGTTGCAAGTTGACTTCCTGGTGCTGACTCAAGACACGGCTCTTGGCGAGTGCCGATGCAGGCGCGGTGGCCAGCAAGGACAAAAAGAGGATGGTGAATGGTTTCATCTGTATCGTTTATTTAAGTATGTGACTTCATTTGAAGGCATCGAGGGCCTTGGTCGGTTTTCCACTGTTGTCGAAAGCTCCTTTGGCATATTGCTTCCATCCGTTGTAGCATTCTGGCTCCCAGTAGAAGACACCCTCGCAGGCCGGCACCTTTTTCGCCCCGTCGACGAGATGCCTGAGGCAGGGCTCAGCCTGCTCCGAGTTCCAGTCCATGCCTACCTCGCTGATGACGATATCGGTGCCATAGCGTTGCTTCAACTTGTCGATGTTGGCGAGGCAGTCGGCTACTTCCGTGGTCCAGTCATTGTCGCCGGGATAGAGACTCATGCCGATGACATCCCACTTGCCCCCGGCGGCTTTCAGTCCGTCGAAGAGCCAAGTGAACTTACCGAGCTTGTTGCCCTGGTCCACGTGCACGATGACCTTGGTCTTGGGATACACCTCTTTGGCGGCATCGTAGCCCGCATTGACCAATTGGGCGAAGTTGGCGAAGTTGCCGTCGGAGACTTTACCCATCGGCCAAAGCATTCCCGTAGTGGTCTCGTTGCCCACTTGCACCCATTCCACGCTGTCGATGCCAGCCTTTTTCAGCGCTTCCAGCACGGTCCTGGTATGGTTGGCTACGGCTTGCTTCATCTCCTCCAGTGTGTAGTTTTTCCAGGCTTCCGGAATGTTTTGCTTGCTGGGATCAGCCCAGGAGTCGGAATAGTGGAAGTCGATCATCAGCCTCATGCCGAGGTTGTGGGCACGGACGGCTTTGGCGACCACGTCTTGCTGCCCGCACCATCCGTCGGCGGGATCCACCCAGACACGCAGTCGGATGGCGTTCATGCCTAAGGACCGCAGGATCTTCATGCAGTCATTCTTGCGTCCCGTAGCGTCGTAGAAGGCAATGTCGTTGGCCTCCATCTCGGTGAGCCAACTCACGTCGGCACCCTTGGCAAAGCCACCCATGTCGTAGGTCTTTGCTGTCTGTGCTCCCACCGTGTCGTCGTCGCTGCATGCCGAGAGCGAGACGGCAAACAGACTGAGCAGGGCGGCAGCGGCCGTTTTCAGAATATTCATTTTTTTCATGTGTTCCTTATTTATATATGTTGATGATTGAGGATTTATTATTTTATGGTGTGAAAAAAATTATTTGCTGTAGCTCCACTTCAGCGTGTTGAGGTCGGCAGTGACGGTCAGCACGGTTCCTGACTCAAAGTCATCCTTGAACCAGATGTTCCAGGCGTCCTCGGCAGAAGAGAGCGTGAACAGGTCGCTGGGGTCAGAGCCGTACCAGATGTTGTTCTCTGTATCGACAAATTTAAAGTTTTCCCACTGCGAGGCTTTATAGGTGCCGGTATACACGCCCTTGGTTTCAGTCTGATTGAGGGTGGCGAGCAGCGTGCTGCCATCTTTGGAATACATCGAGAGGGTAGCGGGCAGTGGCGTCTGAGGCTTTTCGTCGGGTTTTTTCTCACCCTCCACTACAGAGAAGTGGAACTGCGCGTCGGCGGGCTGAATGGCGAGAGTCACGGTGTATGTGCCGCCCTTGGCGAGCGTGGTGTCAGCGAGGGCGAGGCTGATGTCCTTGGAACTCGATGTGCGAGTCGTTGTGTTGTACTCCTTTGCGTCGGCCTGTGCGGTCAGACGGGTGTTGTCGTCCACCTTCATCACGGCGCTCCACGAGTCAGTCGAACTGTCGTAGGTCATGTCCATACCGTTTACCTTCACGGTCATGATGTTGGCAGCACTCCAGGTCTTGCTCTTCGTGTCCACGGTGACATACCAGTCGCCCTTGCCGTCGGCAAACCAGCAGTTCCACGCGTCGGAGGCATCAGAGAGTTCAAACTCATGGCCGTCGACACCATAGTTGCCCCACATCGTGCCGTCCTTTTCCTGGAACCAGCAGTTGAGCCATGCCGTGGCTTTCATGTATCCGGTGTAGATGCCGTTTTCCGAGGGTGAGAACAGTTGAGCGATGACATCAGTCTTGTCCTTGTTGAGCACGTCGACGCTGGTCATGTGTATGGTAAAGGGCGTGACCATCACCTTGCACACATTGCTGTAGGCAGGAGACATGTTGTCGCCTTCTTTCGACATGACGCGGAAGTAGAGCGGAGACTGCGCGTCGGGTGTCAGTCCGAGTCCTTTGGCCAGGCTGTTCAGGTCGTCGCCGGTGTAGGCTTTGGATAGATTGGTCACTGTGGTTTGTGCGCAGTTTTCGAAATTCTCGTTGGCCGAGACTTGCAGATAAGTCTTCAGCAGTCCGTCGGCAGCAGTCTTGGTGGAGTCGGATGTCAGCAGGTCGGGATTTTTCCATGCCAGTGACAACACGATCTTTGCTTTGTTGGCGGTAGAGAGTGCAACCTCGTCAGTGGAGGCCACGAGCGAAGAGGCACCGAAGCCGTTGAGGAAGATAAGGTCACCGTCCTTGTTGCAACTGCATAGGCTGGCAATGACGGCCGCCACGATGATGAAACGATATAATAGTTTGTTCATGGTGCTTGTTGATCAATAGTTTTCGTTATACAGGTTGGGATTTGCAGTCAGGTCGGTGGTCGGTATGGGGTAGATGTTGTACTTGTTGTCTACGGCCATGCCCTCCTTGGTACCGCCCTTCCACTGCCAGAGATATTTCGACGTGGTGAAGGCACCGAAGCGGATGAGGTCTGTGCGGCGCTGGCATTCGAGATAGAGTTCACGTGCGCGCTCGTCGAGCAGGAAGTCGGTGGTGAGCTCGTTGACCTTGATGTTGCCGCTGTTGTTGCCAAAGGCACGCCGGCGCAGAGCGTTGACATAGTCGAGCGCCTGGTTGAGCGATCCGCCTTGCCCACCGCGAACGACAGCCTCGGCATACATCAGGTAGACGTCGGCCAGACGGAAAAGCGGAAAGTCGGTGTTCACGCCACCGTCGGCTGTGTTGGAGGCTTGTTGCCCGTCATCGGTCATGTTGGTCCATTTGATGGGGAAGTAGCCCTGAGTCTGATCGTCGATTTTTTCGAGATACTGGCTTTGTCCCTTGGTGAAGAACATGAAGCGGTTGTCGCCGTCGGCAAACTTCGAGGTCAGTTCTCCACGAGAGCGGAACATGCCCCAGGCTTTTGTCACGCCATAGTCGGCAGGGTTGAGGTCGGCAGAGGTGTTGCCGAGTTCACCGCAGATGATATAAGTGGTGGTGCCCCACGTCACGGTGTGCTTGGCGTCGACGGGCAGCGCGAAGATGATCTCGTCGGTGCGCTTGTCGTTGTCGGCGTTGAAGAGCTGTGCATAGTCGCTGTGGAGGGTATAGCCCTGGTCGATGGCATTGTTGCAGGCTTGGATACACTCAGTGTATTTCTGTTTGCCCGTGTAGACCTCGGCATTGAGATAGAGACGGGCGAGCAGCGTGTAGGCGGCTCCCTGCGAAGCACGTCCGTAAGGACATTCGCTGGCCGGGTAGAGGTCGGTCACGCAGTCCTTCAGTTCACTTTCGATATAGTCGAAGGTCTGCTGCGGCTCGTAGCGCGGAGGCGTGAAGCTGCCCACGGGATCGTTTTCCGTCACGAAGGGAATGTAGCGGAAGAGGTCGAGGGCATGGTAATAGAACAGCGCACGCATGAAGCGGGCCTCGGCACGATAGTGCCGCAGGTTGTCCTGGTCAGTGCCGGTGGCAGCAGCTACCGTCTCCGGTGAGCAATGACGCAGAAACTCGTTGCACAGCGCGATGTTGTAGTAGATGCGGTAATACATATCCGCCACCCACGGGTCGTTGGCATCCCAGGAGAGATAGGTCAGGTCGCCCGTCTTGTCGCCCGACAGCCAGGTAGAGGCCACCTCGTCGGTGCCGTCCTCCTGCAGGTTGAAGAGGTCACGCATGTAGTCTTGTCCCTCGTTGCTGGAGAGATCAGGATTGTCACCGCCCTTGCCCTGGCCGGTGGTGGTCATCGACGTGTAGATCTTGCCGAGCACGGCGCGATAGTTTTCTGTGGTGTTGTAGACCTCTTTTGAAGTGGTCTCGGTGTGAGGGAACTGGTCGAGGCTTTCTGTGCACGCCGAGAGCGAGACCGTCAGAGCGCCGGCCAGAAGTATGTGGTTGATAATAGATGTTCTTTTCATGGTTGAGAGTGTTTAGAATTGTAGTCCGATGCTGAGCGAATAGGTTCTTGGACGTGGGTAGAAGCTGCTGTCCATGCCGTTGGGCACCTCGGGGTCGACACCGTCGTAGTTGGTGATGGTGAACACGTTCTGCACGAGTGCCGAGACGGTCAGGTCGGCGATCCAGCGGTTGAGTCTGCCGAAGTCATAGCTCAGCGAGAGATTGTCCATCTTCACAAACGAGGCATTCTCGACATAATAGTCTGAGAGATGCTGGCGCGTCTGGAATCCTGTGGCGAGATAGCTGCGGTTGAGGTTGTTGAGCTGGTAGGCGTTGTAGCTCACGGTCTCCCAGGCGCCGGTGTTCATGGCCATGCCGTTGTAGACATAGTTGCCGATGTTGGCGCGCAGTGAGGTGCTCAGTGTCAGCGAGCGCCAGCGCAGCGAGGTGCTCAGTCCCATCATCACGTCGGGAGCCGGCGACTTATAGCGGTAGCGGTCTTCAGAGTTGATGACGCCGTCGCCGTTGAGGTCAGCATACGCACCTTCGATCGGTTTGCCCGTGGCAGGGTCGTAGAGCTGATGATAGAGATAGAACATATAGGGCTCGTAGCCCTCGGAGAGCACTTGGAACTGATAGGAGTCGATGCTCGGTCCGACGAGCACGTTGGTAGTCTGCGAGCCCTTGACGAGAGAAAGGTTCTTGACCTTCATCTGTTCCCATGTGATGTTGTAGCTCAGGTTCCATTGCCAGTCCTTGGTCTGTATGGGTGTGACGTTGAGCGAAGCTTCCAGTCCGTGGGAGTCCACGTTGCCCACATTGGTCAGAATGCTCTTGGCGAAGTTGGTACCGGCGGCAGAGGGCACAGTGGCGAGCAAGTCTTCGGTCTTGCGTGTGTAGTAGTCCAGGCTGCCGGTGATGCGGTTGCCAAGGAATCCGAAGTCCACTCCGAAGTCCCATGACTTTGTTGTCTCCCATTTCAGGTTTGAGACGTATGCCTCGGGGCGATAGGTGAGGATATACTCGCCGTTCATCATTGCCTCGGCACCGGCGACGCTTTGTGTGTAGACCGGCAGATAGTTGTAGTTTCCGATGCCGTCCTGCTGTCCTGTGACACCATAGCTGGCGCGCAGTTTCAGGTTGCTGAGGACCTTGCTGTCCTTGAGCCATTTCTCCTGAGTCATCGTCCATCCGAGTGCTACCGAGGGGAAGGTGCCCCAACGGTTGTCGCCGGAGAAGCGAGAGGTGCCGTCGCGGCGGAGAGTTGCTGTGAGCAGGTAGCGACTGTCGAAGGAATAGTTCAGACGGCCATAGTAAGATTTCAGCACATGGCGGTAGTCGCTGGCCTTGACGGTAGAGAGATCGTCGCCATTGGCGTTGCGTGTGACATACATCGGTGTGGTGCTCTTCCAGTACTGATAGTCGTATCCGGCAGTCACCTCCACGTTGCTTCGTGCGGGTTCAAAGTAGTGGCTGTAGTTGGCGTAGAGTGTCATCAGCTGGTTGGTGTTTTTCTGAGGGCCATAGCCGTAGTCCAGTCCCATCGTGGAGAAGTTCGAGGCTGCCGTGGTGGGCACATATATTGTGCCTTCGCCTCGGGCGATGTCAGTGCCCACGGTGGCATGGAGCTTCACGTCGGGGAAGAAATGGAGCTTGTAGTCCACGTCAAAGCTGCCGATGAGGCGCTTCACCGTGGAGCGCGAGTCATATTGGTCGACCAGTCCGCGTGGGTTGCACACACCGCCGTTGACAGGAACGCCCGAGGCATCCAGTGCCTCGTTGTATCCGCCATAAGTGGTATTGTCGGCGTAGACAGGCAGGGTGGGGTTGAAGGTGGCGGCGGCCCAGATGGCACTGCCGTTGTAGAAGCTGTTCTTATTATAAGTACCCTTGACGTTGAGTGTGAGCTTCAGATGGTCTTGGAAAAAAGAGGGGTTGAGCACCACGTTGCCGGTCCATCGCTTGGCGTTGTCCTTGCGCACGAGTCCGTCCTGACTGTAGAATCCTGTAGACACACGGAAGGGCAGGAACCCTGCAGTGCCCGAGAGGCTCAGATTGTTGTCGGTGCCGAAGGCGGTGCGATAGACTTGGTTGTTCCAGTCGGTATTGTCGTTGCCAAGCAAAGCCCGCTGTGCAGCGGTGCCTTGGGTGTTGATGGTATTGACAAACTCGTCGCGGCTCATCATGTCGATCATGCGCGTACGGGTCTGCAAGCTGTTGGTGGTGCTGAAATTGACGCGCAGCTTTCCCTTGGCACCTTTTTTCGTGGTGATGATGATGACACCGTTGGAAGCACGCGAACCATAGATGGCCGTGGAGGAAGCGTCTTTGAGTACAGTCATGCTCTCGATGTCGTTTGGGTTGATCAGGCTCAGGAAGTTGCTGCCGTTGCCCGATATGCCGCCTTGCTCCAAGGGTATGCCGTCGAGGACGATGAGCGGGTCGTTGCTGGCGTTGAGCGAGGCACCGCCACGGATGCGGATTGTGGAGCCCGCGGTAGCCGAACCGCTGTTTGACATGATCTGCACACCGGCTACCTTGCCGTTGATGAGTTGCTCCGGGCTGCTCACCAGTCCCTTGTTGAAGTCCTTGGACTGTACGGTAGACACCGAACCGGTCAGGTCGCTGCGCCGTGTGGTACCATAGCCCACGACGACCACCTCATTGAGGTTGCGCTGTGTGCTGTGCAACTTGATCACGAGCGTACCATTAGTGATACTTACCTCCTGGGTGTCGTAGCCGAGATACGAGACGCTTAACTTGCGGGATGGGCCATTGACGTTCATCTTGAAATTACCGTCCATGTCGGTGACGGTACCGTCTTTACTGCCTTCCACCATGATGGTGGCACCCATGAGCGGACTGCCGTCATCAGCATCGACCACGCTACCCGTGATGGTCTTTCCCTGACTCCACACGCTAAGCGGCAGCGTCAGCATACAACCCGTCAATGACACATAGAGCCATTTGGGCAATGTCTTGTTGTTGTTCTTCATTTAGGTTCTGATTAAAATGTTATTAGTGTTTCAATGTCTTCGTGCTGCAAAGTTAGGCTTCTCAGCTTATTGGAGGGATGTTATTTTGGACAAATGAGGGTAGAAATTGGACAACCATGCTGTTTTTCCTTGTCTTTTTTGTACTTTTGCAACTATCCAATAACTTAGCTTATGCCAGATCTTCAATTCAAGAGGCACTACACCTTATTATATATATATGTAGCCGTCGCGTTGCTGACGGTATTGGGTTCACTGCCTATTGCAGCCCAACCACTGCGTTTCAACAATTATGCCTTGCCCGACGCGTCGACCGTCCTTGCTGTTGAGCAGGACGGGCAGGGAATCGTCTGGCTGGGCACAGAGCGCGGACTCTATAGTTTTGACGGTTACCAGTGCTATCCCCGCTACCATGCGCATACGTTTTCCGAGAGCCGTGTGCATTGTATCCTACGTATTGGACAGCGGCTCTATCTCGGAGCCGACGATGGTTTGCTCGTCTATGACATCCGGCGCAATGCTTATGAGCGTGTGGCGAAGTCGCCCAAGGACATTAGGGCTCTGCTGTCCGTGGGACAGCGAATGTATATCGGTGCCTCGTCGGGTCTCTTTGTCTATGACCATCATGGTGTGCGCCGTGTCAAGGGCATCGCCTCCGCCGTCTACTCGTTGTTGGCAGACGGGGGCACTGTGATGGTCGGTACGCTTGACGGTCTCTATACCCTTCGTGGCCGTGTGGGGCGTGTCCTGCTCAGATCAGGTCGTCAACCTCTTGTCAACGCCATGATACGCGACAGCCGCCGGAAGTGTGTATGGTTGGGTACGGAGGGAGCACTCTATGCCTTCCGGCAAGGACATGTCGTGGAGGAAAAGGCACTTCGCGGCAATTCGGTAAAAGCCTTCTCCCTGAAAGCAGACGGTACCCTCTTCATCGGTACTGACAACGGGCTTTATGCCTATCGTGCCGAGAACGATGTCACACGCTATGGTCACGACGCACGCGTTCCGTCGACGATCGCCAACAACATCGTTTGGACACTCTTTCGCGACCGATGGGATAATCTCTGGCTGGGCACCGACAACGGTCTCTCGCTGTTGGCCGAAAACAGTTTTTTCCAATGGGTGCCCATCAGTGATATCACGAATAGTGGAGATGGCAATAGACTGCATGCTTTCTTTCAAGATCGTGAAGGCTATAACTGGGCAGGTGGTACCGACGGCATTCTGCGCTTCCGTACGCAGGGCGACGGTTACAGCCACGTGGCCTGGTATCGGCAGGGCGACGCCGCCTATTCACTCTCTCACAACCGAGTGAGGAAAATCTATCAGGATGCCGACGGCACACTGTGGGTGGCTACCGACCACGGCATCAACTGCTATGATCCCGCTACCGGACAGTTCCGCAACTTCATCGTGGCTGATCCATCGGGCAAGTACACGACGACATGGGCCTACGACATCGTGATGGACCGGCAACATAGATTGTGGATAGCGTCGTACATGGGTGGTATCTTCATCATTTCCAAGCAGAAGCTGTTGGCTTCCGGCGGCTCTTGCGTGGCTGACCACCATCTGTCAACCGCTGACGGATTGCCGAGTATACATGTCGGTCAATTGGCTATCGGCAACGGGAATAATATCTGGGCACTCTTCTATGACAAAGGCTTGGCGTGTGTGCCTCACGGAGTGGGTAAGGCTATCCCCGTGAAGACCGGCAGAACCTATAATTTCATCGCCACTGACGTGCGTGGGCAACTGTGGGCCGGATATGACGGAGGTGTGGACATCTTTGCTTCACCGGCGCAGGCTCCGCGTACGATCAACTTTCACGATGATGGTCCCGAGGGACGCGTATCGACGATCTGTCCGGTTGGCGACCGCATGTGGGTCATCACCGGCAATGTTTGCCGCATCATCGGCAACAAGGGCGGTAACGTCAATTATCGTCTGCCTTCAGCCGATGTGCTTGCCGCAAACTACAGTACCCGCGACGGTATGGTCTGTCTGGCTGGCAGCGATGGCTTTTATCGCGTCGATGCTGCCAGTCTGACAAGATTCTCTGTACAAGAACCGGTTTCGCTGGCAGCACTCTACGTCAATGGCCGGCTCTACAATCCTTCTGGCTGCAATCTGTCCTATGCCCGCAGCGTCACACTGAGCCATCGTGAGAGCACCGTGGCATTTTGTCTGACAGACATTCCTTTTGCCGACCACCCCTCGGCACTCTATGTCTATCGCCTTGAAGGACACGACAAGGGATGGACAGCATTGGATTCCGAGAATGGACACATTGCCTACAACGGACTGCCATACGGCGATTATCGCTTGGAAGTAAGAACGCTTGACGGCAATGGTCGTCCTGCCGACGAAGTCTATGGTTTCGACGTTCATATCCTGCCGCCTTGGTATCTCAGTATGTGGGCAAAGGCAGTGTATGCCCTGCTCTTCGTGGCACTGTGTTGCTGGGGGTGGAACTTCTGGCGTGTGCGCCAGCGTTTGCGTCAGGAACAAAGAGAGAAGGCAAAGATATTGGAGCAGGTTCACACCAAGGCTGCGTTTTACTCTCAGTTGGCCCAGCGCCTTAACCACCATCTGCGCACACTGATGGCTACGGCCAACACGATGCTCGCAACAGGCAACGCTAAGACAACAGGAGCGACGAAGACACGACATGAGTGGGACATCGTAAGAAAGGAGTCCGGGCAGTTGGCCACGCTCGTATATCGAAAGCTGAATGTCGATGACGGACAAGACACCTCCCCGGCAGACCCACCGGTGTCTGTCGACACGGTGGCTTATCTGAGACTACTGACAGAAGACAGCAAGGAAAAGGCACACGGACGAAAGGTCAATGTGGCATTTACCACCAATACCGACGCGCTTATTGCCGAGGTGGACATCATCAGTTGGCACCATCTGTTTGGCTCGCTTATGGACTATCTCATCGACGGTTCGCATCCGCAGGCAACAGTGACCGTGGCTGTGAATGCCGACATGGTGGGGCAGCAAGTCAGCTATGTGCTCACCAGCACGGACTTGCCACTCACGCCGGAACAGCGGATCACTCTGCTACAATCGCTTACGCCGCTGAGTGATGTGAGGAGAGAAGTGGAGCTGGGACGAGGCACCATCGACGTAACGTCCGAGGACACGGCACTGAGCTTTCGGCTGACATTCGGCATCAAGCGTGATATGGCCAAGCCTACTGCCGGCCAGGCGCAGGACAGCACGGAGAAAAGTGCCGACGAGCGCTTGCTGAACGAGGTCTTTGAAACGATAGAGAAGAATATATCAGACTCAGACTTTAACGTCACACGACTGCAGGAGACTGTTGGCATCGGCAGCAAACAGCTCTACCGAAAGGTGAAGCTCATGACGGGTATGACACCTGTGGAGCTGATTCGCAGTCTGCGCATGCGCCGTGCCGCCTCACTGCTCAAGGAGGGACAGTTCTCTGTGTCGGAGGTGATGTATATGGTAGGCTTTTCTGATTCTGGCTATTTCTCGAAATGCTTCCAAAAAGCTTTCGGTGTGACCCCAGCCAAATACAAACCATAAAAAAGCCCATGCCGCGGTGGCATGGGGCTATATGCTTGTATAGATATGTTTAGAACTTGATGAAATGGAGGCGGAGCGTGCCGTCGTTGAGGATGAGCTTGCCGCCGGTAAGCTTCTCCACGGTGAAGTCCTCCTCAAGGGCATTGAAGCCAAAGGGCTTGAGACCGTCGGGCGATGTCAGCAGAGGGTCGCCATTTCCGCGGTCATTGACTCTTGCGTCGAAGATTTTGAGGTGGCCGTTGGCATGGTTGAACTGAAAGATGTATCCACCCCCATTGTCTATGTTGTTGAGCATCATGATCGTGCCTTGAACCGCCATGAACAGGCTTTGGTTATGGAGGTCTGTCTGTCCGCCGGTGGCCAGCGTGTCGATGTTGGTGAGTTTCCAATAGCCGTCGAGTTTCCCGTTGTGGGAGGTTTCCAGGAGATCACTGCAGGAGGCCATGAAAAGGATGACGGCGAACAGTGGGAGGAATATCTTGAGATGTTTTGTCATATCCGTATTTTCTTTCTTTATACCTTATATATATGTCTGTCAGATGGAGCCGTCTGTCATTACAAGTTGAAGATGCCAGACTTCGAGACGGTGAGCTGTGCGCCTCTGTTGTGTCCGAGAATAAATCCGAAGTCCATGCCGTAGGCAGCCTTGATGTTCCACTGGTGGGGCAGGGCATACTGTGCTTCCACCATGAAGCTGACGTTGTGGTGCTTTTTGGTGTAAGGACGCGCATACGTGCCGAGTCCTTCCTGCCAAGAGACAAGCACACGATAGGCGAGTGCGTCGGTGGGCTGGCCGTCAAATCCCAGGTGGAACGCGGTGAAGCGGTTGTCCTCAATGGTGAGCGTGCCGTCGTGGTTGTAGATAGGAGAGCGGTAGAGCGGATTGCCCATTACCTGTCCCCAATGCTGCCATCCGGGGAAGATATAATGGTTATAGAAGTTGTCAGTACCGCAGATGTGCTCGGGGCGTCCGATGGTATGGTCGTGATAGAGCGGTCCGCTCTGGTATTTGGTATAGAGATATTCCACGACGATGTCTTTCAGCCACGTGCCGTTGCGCAGGTTGAGTTCAGCACCGAGCATCCAGTCCTTGAGGTCGTAGAGAAAGTAGTGGTGGCGCTTTTTCACGTTCCACTCGTCTCCGCTGCCATAGCCGTCGTAGTCGAGTTGCAGCATGGAAGAGTGGTCTTCGAAGTATTTGTCGGCATAGACGCCGAGTTTCCAGCTGTCGGCCTGGTAGTTGAAACGGGCTACCCATGCCCCGAGGATGTCGCCTTCCTCGTTTTGATAGTCAGAGCCTATCTCCGGCGTATCGGCACCGCCGGGAACAAACGCCCTGAGATAATCTTTCAGTTTGGTGCCATTGTGGATTGCATTTACCTTTCCGTTTCCGGCAGGGTGATAAGCTGTGCCTCCAAAGATCGTAGCCATCTCAAGGCCCAGCTCCAATGACCAGGGACAGAAGCGGTCGGGATTGCCGATCATCAGATAGCCGGCCTTGGTGTGCAGGAGCACGTCATCGGCATATTTCGATTGTTTCTGGGTGAAGTCATGCTGCCAGTTCTGGTCGGTCAACCGCCCGTAGGCAATGTGTCCTTTGAGATGAAGCCAGCGATTGGCAAAGGGCAGCGTCCAGTATTGTGGCAGAGCCAGCCGCACTTGCGGCACCGGCCGAGCGTTGATGCCTAAAGCCTGAGAGCCAGAACTGAGGGCATTGTTTTTCAGTTCCATCGGCCACTCCTTGGCACCCACGGTGAGTGTGCCGTGGAGCCAACGCAGTTCGGCAAAGGCCTGCTGAACGACGACGTGGCTGGTGTAGTGAACGGGAGCCACCAGGTCGAGACCGTAGCCGAGTGCCCAACGTCTGGCAGAGTCGGTGCTCAGCGGTCTGATGGCCTGCATGCGCAGATAGCCGTTGTTCTCTTCGAGTGAAGAAAGACCATATTTATTGGCGTTGAGCCAAAGAGGTGTCTTGTCGTTGGACACGGAGCCTTGCATCTCCACTTTGTAGTGGATGTCTTTGCCGGGTTGCCACTTTCCGGGATCAGCGCCTTCCTGCCATGCATACTGGGCAGAGACAGCACTGGCGAGGCAGAGAGCGGCGAAGGAAAGAAGGATTCTTTTCGTCATTTTTTTGCCTGTGATCGTTAATTCTTTTGCAAAGATACGGCTTTTTAGGGATTTTCCTCTCCACGATAGGGGAAAACCTCTCTTGAGTCTTTTCTTTTTTATTAATTTTGCAACGTGAAGAAGAGGAAAGAGCTGTTTAGACGCTCTGCCCTCTGTCTCTGAGAAATGTTGAACAATAAAAAGAAGAAGATATGAAAAAGTTAGTTTTGACTCTTGTCGCCCTCTTGGTCATGGCTGTGCAGGCATCGGCCATGAGTTATGAGCAGGCACGTCAGCAGGCTTTGTTCCTGACCGACAAGATGGCTTACGAACTCAATCTCACGGATGCGCAGTATGAGGCTGCCTACGAGATCAACCTCGATTACCTGATGAGTATCAACACGTATGACGATCTCTATGGTGTCTATTGGCGTCAACGCAATCTCGACTTGAGCTATGTGCTTCTCGACTGGCAGTACCGTACCTATGTCGACGCAGCCTATTTCTATCGTCCGCTTTACTGGGACGGCGGGTACTGGCACTTTAGCATCTATGCGCGCTATCCGCATCGTGATTATTTCTTTTTCGGTCGGCCGAGTATCTACGTTACTTACTATGGTGGTCACAGCTGGCGGATGAATGGCGGACGCAGCTGGTACTATGGTCGTCGCTTCGACGGACCGCGCCGCGGAGATGGTGGACGCTATATGGGAATGCGCGACGGATTTGACCGCGGTGACTTTGGCAGGGGCACACGCTTCGACGGCAGAGACTTTGGTGATCGTGGTAACGGAAACCGTAGCTTTGGCAATGGCACACGTTTCGGCGGCAACAACGGCAACCGTAGCTTCGGTGGCGGCAACCGTACCTACAGTGTGTCGAGTGCCCCCTCAGGCTATGACCCACAACGCGACCGCACACGCTCGTTTGGAGCCCGTCAGAGCAGCACACGTACTACTGTGACGCAACAGAGTCGTTCGTTTGGCGGCAACACCACGATGGGTGAACCCAGCCGCACGTTCTCCGCGCCGAACCGCTCGTTTGGAACACGTAGCAGCGAGACCAACCGTTCGTTTGGCAGCAGCGCACCGAGCCGTTCTTTCGGTAGTGGGAGCAACGCACCGAGCCGCTCTTTCGGTAGTGGCAGCAGTGCGCCAGCCCGCTCCTTCGGTGGTGGTAACAACGCACCAAGCCGGTCCTTTGGTGGCGGCGGAGCTTTTGGTGGCAGTCACAGTTCTGGCGGTGGCCACTTTGGAAATGGAAGATAGAAATCAATAGATATTAAGAGTCGTATTTTGGATAACATTTTGCCCGTTCTCCTGTCCTGGGAGAGCGGGTTTTTTAGTAAGGAGGAGGGAAGGGCTGCTGCATAGCAGCAGCGAACGGAACGCAAAGGAAGGGCTGCTGCACAACAGCAGCGAACGGAACGCAGAGGAAGGGCTGCTGCACAGCAGCAGCGAACGGAACGCAGAGGAAGGGCTGCTGCAAAGCAGCAAACCGAGCGGCGAGGACGGCGCTCAAGACCTGCTCCCCCTGACAGAGGGATTCTTGCCAAAAGGGCAACGGGAGGCTTGTCAAAAGGGCGGCGGGGCTGTTTTTTGCAGCAGGCGGCGGAGCGATTATAGGACGAGTTTTCGGACTTCAGCGTTTGTCATCTTCTGAATCTCGTTCATCGGTTTGCCAAAGTAGATGCTCTGGATGGCTTTGTTGACGATGCCGTGGCCGACAGCCAGCACGGTTTGGTTGGGGAAGGTGGCTTTCAACCATGCGATGAATTGCTTGGCACGGCTCTTGAGGCTTTCAAGGCTCTCGATGTCGTCGGGCCATTGTTTCACGGCTTGCAGGTCGGGGATGAACTTCCCCGTGAAACTGCCCCAGTCGCGCTCACGGAGCAGGGGCGTGGTGATGACGGGCTTGCCATGTGGCTCAGCAATGATCTCGCATGTCTGGATGGCACGGTGGAGGTCGCTGGCTACGAAGGTGTCGATGTGTACGTCTTTCATCCGGTCGCGTACTGCACGGGCCTGTTCTTTGCCAGTGTCGTTGAGTTCACCGGGAGTTTGTCCTTGAAGGATTTGCGCTTTGTTGGCCACGGTCTCGCCATGGCGTACTAATAATAATGTGGTCATATCCTGATTGAATCTATATTTTTTTAAAACTCATATCTTGTTATCGTTATCGTTTCCGTTTTTTTCCTTATCTTTGCAAGACAGAAATAAAAGGAGATAACATCATGAAAAGATTTCTCAAGTCCATCCTGCGCGCCTGCTGCGCTATTGCCGGAGGAGTGGTGCTGGTGCAGTATCGTGAGCAAGCCGTGATGTGGATCACGGTGGGTATTGGCATTGTGTTTTTTATATCGGCAGTCATCAGTTTCATTGACTATCTGGCTTTGCGCAAAAACAGTGAAGAGCAAGTGGAGCTCTACGACGCTCAGGGTCGCAAGCTGGGGCAGCACCGCCAGCGTCGTTTCCCCGTTGTCGCAGTGGGCTGTGGCATATTGGGCAGCGTGATGGCACTCAGCCCGGGCACTTTCGTCGGTGGACTGATGTTTGTGTTGGCAGCTCTGCTGATTGCCGGCGGTGCTTATCAGCTGTTCAGCCTCTCACTGGCTACCCGCTTTGCCCGTGTTGGTTTGGTATGGTGGGTACTGCCTGTTGTCATTCTGCTTGTGGGTATGGTGGCTTTGATAAAGCCGAGCGCAATAGCCTCCGCGCCATTACTGATTATCGGGTGGTGCCTGATGATCTATGGCGTGGTGGATCTCATCGATGCCCTGAAGATCCGTCGCTGTAAAAAGCAGTTCGACAAGGCAGAAGAGATCTCGTCTGTACGAGGGAATGCAGAGCAGACATCGGGTGATGCGGCAGGACAAGCCAATGACACGGTGTCAGAGGACGGGCCTACCGTATAGCGTTTTTTCTTATTTCTTGGGTACCAGTCCCTCGATGTAGTTGCAGAGGATGCCGATGCCCTTGACATTCTCACCTCCCTGTGGGATGATGAGATCGGCATAGCGTTTGGTTGGTTCGATAAACTGCTCGTGCATTGGCTTGAGGACTTTGAGATACCGGTCCACGACCATGGACACCGTACGTCCGCGGTCGATGGTGTCGCGCTGGATGTTGCGGATGAGGCGCTCGTCGGAGTCGCAGTCTACGAAGACTTTCAAGTCCATCATATCACGGAGAGTCTTGTTGAGTAGTGTCATGATACCCTCAATGATAATGACAGGCTTGGGGTCTACGTGGATGGTTTCCGGCAGTCGGTTGCTGAGGATATAGCTGTAGGTGGGCTGCTCGATGGCGTGACCATGGCGCAACTCGTTGACCTGCTTGATAAGCAACTTCCAGTCGAAGGCATCGGGGTGGTCAAAGTTGATGGCAGAGCGCTCCTCCTGGGTCATGCCCGTTGTGTCGTTGTAGTAAGAGTCGAGCGGTACCACGGTGACATAGTGTGGTGGCAACATCTCTACGATTTTCTTCACCACGGTGGTCTTGCCAGAACCAGTGCCACCGGCAATGCCGATGATGGTGACTTTCTTATTTTTGTTTTCCATATTGCTTGTATTTTCTTGTGGATACTCTTTTTCTACTCTTGGAGCTATTTCAGTCCTATCTCTTGAAACATCCGGTCGTAGTATTCTGCTTTCTTTTCCACCTTCATCGGGTAGGCGCGTGAAGAACTGGGCTCTCGGTAGAGCCGGATCGTACGTGACTCAAAGGTGAAGTCGAGATGGTCCCCCATCTTCATTTTGCGGGCATCGATATGATAGTGGTCGGTGAAGAGTGTGGTGGCAAGCTGTCCGGCAGCTATCACAGCCTTGCATTCCGGCAGTGCACGCAACATACCGTCGAGGTCGGCCTGCTCCACCACCTCTAGGTCTTTGTCAGAAGCAGTGCCCTTGGTGCGGCGGATGCGCAGACAAGTGTCAAAGATGGCCACGCCACGGTCAAGAAGGAAGTCTTTGAGTTCTTGCAGCCGATAGGTCTTGTGGTCAGTGTCTACAAACCGCAGCTTGTCGCCAAAGAAGCACAGGCCGAAGATACGCCACATGTCGTTGGTGTAGTTGGGGTAGTACCATTCCATGCACCAACGCTTGGGTGCAGGAGGGAAGGTGCCAAGCATCAGCAGCTTGGCATTCTTCGGAAGAAATGGCTCAAAAGGATGAAGCTCAATCATGGTTGAATGATGGGTTGGGATGAGGGCAGTAGCGGGACGGCGCACAACGCCGTCATACCGAACGGATCCTCGGTTCTATTCTCTTCTTTTTACTTTGCCTCCTTTACCAAGTACACGCACACGGGCAGGTGGTCAGAGAAGCCGTCGAGCCATACACCACCAGCAGTGGTACGCTTGGGTTCACCCTTGTACTTACCTTCTGTCTGGAAGAGATAGGGCATGCGCTGAATCTCGCATTTCAGATATTTCAGGGTCTTAAAGTCGTGCGTGCCCTTCTTGTCGAGCAGTGAGGGACTGAGGAGAATCTGGTCGAAGAGATTCCAGGCTCCCTGATAGCGCAGTGTGCCGGTACCTTGTTTGGTCAGAATGTTGTACCAAGGATTATACATGTCATCGCTTCCGACCTTGCTGATGTCCTCCTTGCCCCCAAGTACCTCATACATGCTCTTGTTGGTCGGGTCGTCGTTCATGTCGCCCATGATAAAGACCTTGGCGTTTTTGTCGAGTCGGAGCAGCGAGTCCTTAACAGCTTTTGCCTGAGCGGCACCGACTTCCCGGTAGTAAGATCCATTGAAGCGGCTGGGGAGGTGGCAGACGATGAAGCTCACAGGTTCGCCGGCCAGCGTGCCGCTTACGGTGAGGAAGCCGCGCGTGGTGAAGCCCGAGTCTTGTTTCGCCGTGGGAATGTAAGGTACGAGTTTGACAGTCTTCACTTGGAACATTTGGGGATTGTAGAGTAAGGCGCAGTCAATGCCGCGCTTGTCGGGACCCTCGACGTGGCAATACTGGTAGCCACGTTTTTTCAGTTCCGGCTGTGCACAGAGATCTGTGAGCACCTTGGCGTTCTCCACCTCTGCCATGCCAATGACCGAACAGCCTACGCCGGGCAGCATGGTCGTGCCCATTTCGCTCAACGCGCGTGCCATGTTGTGGAGCTTATGGCTGTATTTCAGTCCGTTCCAGCGATAAGAACCTTCTGGCAGAAAGTCGTAGTCGCGTTTGCCCTCGTCGTGACAAGTGTCGAACAAGTTTTCTTGGTTGTAGAAGCCTACCGCATAAACAGCGTATTTCTTCTGTGCTGATGTCGCAAGGCACAGCAGCAGAAAACAAGCAAATGCTAAAAGATGTCTCTTCATTGTCGTAAAAAACATGTATGAAATATTGTGCTGCAAATATCGCAATTTATTTTGAGATAATAGACCTTTTCTTAGAATTTTAACAAGGGAAATCGTAAACTCTCCATTTATTTTGGTAATTTTGCACATATTATCAATAGTATTATAACAACTGACAATTATGCAAAAACAGCTTATCTTAGCCGTGATGGCCATGAGCTATGCTCCGCTGGCATTTGCGCAGAGCGATTCGACCAACGTCGGTGAGGCTGCGTTCACCTTCACAGAAGCACAGTTGGGTGAGGACGAGAACATGGGGCAGAATGTCTCCATTGTCTCTTCTGGCTCGAATGTGTATGCCTCGGAGGTGGGGTATTTGTTCTCGCCGATGAGGTTCCGTTATCGGGCGCTCAACCAGAAGTACAACGAGATGTATATCAATGGTGCGCCGGTCAACGATATGGAGACAGGACAATTCCGCTACTCACTCGTCGGCGGCCTCAACCAACAGACACGCAGCATGGAGGCTGCACTGCCTTTCGAGTCGAACAACTTTGCGTACACGGGTATTGCTGGATCGAACAACTACAACTTCCGTCCGGCTGCCATGGCCACAGGACAGCGCATCACGCTCTCGGCGGCCAACCGTAACTATGTACTTCGTGGCATGTACACCTATAATAGTGGTCTGACCGACAAGGGATGGGCTTACTCTGCCAACATCACCTATCGCTGGGCCAATCCGGGATATGTCAAGGGTACATCGTACAATGCGCTTTCTTATTTCTTTGGTGTACAAAAGCTCCTTACCGGTGGTCATAGCCTGGCCTTCTCGACATGGGGCAACCCCACTGAGCGTGGTACGCAGGGGGCATCCACTGATGAGATGTACTGGCTCGCCAACGACAACCAATACAACCCATACTGGGGCTGGCAGGACGGTAAGAAACGCAACAGCCGCATAGTGCGCGACTTCGCTCCTTCTGCCATCTTCACTTGGGATTGGAACATCAACAATAATAATAAGCTGACGACTTCGCTCTTTGGAAAGTACAGCATCTATTCCAGTACGAAGCTCAACTACAATAACTCTGAAAACCCGCAGCCCGACTACTACAAGCGATTGCCAAGCAACTTCTACGATGTGTGGAACAGCAGTAACGTGCAAAACACAGAGTTTGCGCTGGCTGATTGGGAGAATACCCGTGACTATCTGTCAAGCAGTGAGCGCAACAGGCAGATCAACTTCGATGAGCTGATCTATGCCAACCGCCAGGCGGCTGCCAACGGGCAGGATGCGCTCTACTATATCCAGAAGCGCCATAACAACGAGCTGAACCTTACGCTGTCCACTTCGCTGACTACCAATCTGACGAAGAGCAGCACGTGGACCAACGGAATCTTCGCCGCTCATAACGTCAACTACCATTATCAGACAATGGATGATCTGCTTGGTGCCACTTCGTATCACAATACCAATAACTACGCGCTTGGCACGTTTGCAGAAGGCTCCGACCAGTTGCAATACGATCTCAACCATCCCAATGCTGTCGTCGGCGAGGGAGATAAGTTCGGTTATGACTACACCATCCTCACCAACCGTGTACAGGGCTGGACAAGCTATACCGAGGACTTCGGCATTGTGCATTATATGGTTGCCGGTCGCCTGGGCTACCAGAGCATGCAGCGCAACGGCAAGATGCGCAACGGACTCTTTGCCAACAACTCTTACGGTAAGAGCGGCACGGCCAACTTCGTGGAGGGTGGCATCAAAGCCAGTGGCAATTTCAACCTTGGCGGTGGTCATACGCTCACACTTGGCATGGGTTATGACAGCAAGGCACCGCAGGCATCTGTGGCTTTCGTGGCTCCGGAAATGAACAATGACTTCGTCGCTGGGTTGCACAACGAGCACGTCTTTTCCTCTGAGATCGGATACCAGTTCCTCACCAGCTGGTTGCACGCTAACATCAGCGGTTACTACAACCACATCACACACGCTACGGAGTGGACTTGTTTCTACTTCGACGACATCAACAGCTTCTCCTACAACTCGTTGAATGGATTGAAGAAAGACTACTACGGCGTGGAAGCAGGACTCGACTTCAAGCTCACCTCTGCCTTCAACCTCAAGCTCCTTGGTACCATCAGCGATGCCAAGAACGTGAGCAATGCACAGGTCGTCTATCTCAACTCCACGCAGGGTACTTATAACCAGGATGTGGCATTGGTGAAGAATATGCGTGAGAACGGCACACCACTCACTGCCACGAGCATCAAGTTGAGCTATCATCAAGGTGGCTGGTTCATAGACCTGGCCGGTAACTGGTATGACCGTATCTACCTGAGCTATTCACCTTATTATCGCTATCAGAGTAGCCTGAACAAGATAGGCAGTGTCGATGAGGCTGGCAATCCTATCGTCTCGCCCCAAGACAAGGGTCATGGCGGTTGGATGATGGACGGTTCTATTGGCCGCAGCATCTATCTGAAGCATGGCAGCCTAAGCATCAACCTCATGGTGACCAACATCCTCAACAACACTCATCTGGTGACCGGCGGATATGAGCAGAGCCGCTCTGACTATACCTCTACGGGTAACTCGCGACTCTATCGTTTCTCGAAGAACCCGAAGAAGTACTATGCCTACGGTACCAACGGCATGTTGAACATCGCATATAAGTTCTAATTGCAGACTCAATTCATTACAGACATGAAAAACAAAATATTTTATCGGTTGGGCTTTCTGGCCTGCATTCTGGCTCTGACCCTCACGTCCTGCCAGGGCGACAACGATGAGCCGGTGAAGACCGCTGACGAGGCCGGTATCGGCAACAGCAGCATCAGCGAGACCAATGTGGTGACCATCGCCCAGCTGAAAGAGACATACAAGAGTGCTATCACCACAAGCTACAGCTATAAGAAGGTGGAGGAGCCTATGGAGATCAAAGGCTATGTCACTGGCAACGACGTGCAGGGCAACCTCTACAACGAGCTCGTCATTGATGACGGTACAGGTGCCATCACCATTGGTGTATCACAGGGCGGTCTCTATGGACTCTTTCCTATTGGAGCCGAGGTACTCATCGAGCTCAATGGACTCAGCGTGGGCAACTATGGTCTTCACCCGCAGATTGGCACTCCTTATACAAGTGCTAAGGGACAGAACTCTATTGGCCGCATGAGCCGTATCATGTGGAATCAGCATTTCCGTCTGACGGGCAAGAGCAAGACGATTGCCCCCATCGATTTCAACAGCAGTTGGAAGCCTGCATCTGACGGACTGACCTACAGCGGCAAGCTCGTCACCATGAAGAATGTGAGCTTCAAGGGGGCTGATGGCAAGAAGACATTTGCCAACGCCAGTGCCGGAGCAGGCTCAGTAAGTGTCTACTTCAATGAATATCCTACTACGACGATGGTCTATACCAGCAACTATGCCGACTTCGCCAGCAATCCACTGCCAAAGGGCAAGGTCAACGTCACAGGTATTCTCAAACGCTACAACAATTCTTGGGAACTTATCATTCGCAGCCTCGACGATATCGAGGCAGTCAAGTAAACACACCTTATTATATATATAACACAGAACAACAATGAAAAAGTTATTATCATATCTCTTTGCGCTGGCCGCCGTCGCTTTCGCATTCACCTCTTGCGAGGACGTGCCTATGCCGTATGACTACCCTAATACGGGTAACAACAGTGAGAATGTAGATCCCAACGCTAAGGGACAGAGTGCAGACAATCCTTATACTGTACAGGAGGCAGTGCAACTTATCAAAGATGGCAAGGCACCTACTACAGAAGTCTATGTGAAGGGCATTGTTTCCAAGTTGGATTATTATAATGCTAATTACAAGAGTCTGAGTTACTATATCTCTGATGATGGTAAGGCAGAGGATATGCAGGTATATTCAGGCAAGGGACTGAATGGAGCAGATTTCAACAGTAAGTCTGACCTGAAAGTTGGACAGACTGTAGTTGTCAAGGGTGTCATTAAGTCCTTTGATAAGAATGGTACCACTATCTATGAAGTGGACAAGAATAGTCAGATCGTCAGTATTGAAGGTGAAGGCACACAGGAGCAGCCTGGCGATGAGAAAGGTCAGAGCAAGGAAAATCCTTACACGGTCAAAGAGGCTGTGGATCTTATCAAGGAAGGAAAGGCACCTACAACAGAAGTCTATGTGAAGGGAGTGGTGTCAAAGGTAGACTATTATAGCGAAGATTACCACAGCCTTAGCTATTATCTCTCCGATGACGGCAAGACAGAAGACTTGCAGGTATATTCTGGCAAGGGACTCAATGGCGCAGACTTTAACAGTAAGTCAGACTTGAAGGTTGGACAGACAGTTATTGTCAAGGGTGTCATAAAGCCTTTTGATAAGAAGGGTACCACTATCTATGAAGTGGACAAGAATAGTCAGATCGTCAGCATTGAGGGAAGTGGCGAGACTCCAAGTGCAGGCGATAAAGGTCTGAGCAAGGACAATCCCTTGACTCCATCTGAGGCTTTGGATATTGCCAAAGCTCTTGGCAAGGGCAAAACTTCAACAGAGAGCTATTACATCAAGGGAAAGATCACTTCGATTACGTACATCTTTGATGCTAAGCATGGTACTGCCACATTCAATATCTCGGCAGACGGTTCTAAGTCCGCTGAGTTCACCTGCTACAGCGTGTACTATTTCGGTAATAAGTCATGGGTAGAAGGTAATACCCAAGTAAACGTCGGTGATGAGGTCATTGTCTATGGCAAGTTGACCAATTTCAATGGCACGCCGGAGACAGCCTCTAGAAAAGCTTGTCTCTATTCCTTGAATGGCAAAACGGAATAGTATCTCATAAAATTATAATTAAAGCCCTGCACTGCTCCTTGCGGTTTGCAGGGCTTTTTCTTTCTCATTCCCTTGAAATTGTGTACCTTTGTGTGCATGAAACAAGCAACGGTCATACTTCGGAATCTTTCCATTGGCTATCACAATGGGCATGACGTGCGTACAGTGATAGCCGACATCAGTGCCCGGCTCTTTGCCGGTGAGGTCACCTGCCTGTTGGGTGTCAACGGCGTGGGCAAGTCCACGCTGCTGCGTACACTCTCCGGCTTCCAGCCGTCGATAGCAGGCAGTGTGGAGATTAGTGGCAAGGACATCAAGGACTATGGCAGTCATGAGCTGGCACAGACCATTGGAGTGGTACTTACCGATAAGCCTGACGTGAGCAATATGACAGTGGAGGAAATCGTGGGTATGGGACGATCGCCCTATACCGGCTTTTGGGGACGGCTCAGCGACGACGATCATCGCATTGTGGACGAAGCCATGGACATGGTTGGCGTCTCGGTGTTGGCTCCGCGCATGATCCAGACGCTCAGCGACGGTGAACGACAGAAGGTGATGATTGCCAAGGCACTCGCGCAGCAGACACCAGTCATCTTCCTCGATGAGCCGACTGCCTTTCTTGACTTCCCGAGCAAGGTGGAGGTGATGCAACTCCTGCACCGCATTTCACGCGAAGCTGGCAAGACCATTTTTCTCTCTACACACGACGTTGACCTTGCCTTGCAGACCGCAGATGAGCTTTGGCTGCTTGACCGGGATAATGGTCTGAGTGTAGGTACACCGGAAGACCTGTCGCTCAATGGGCAGATGTCTTCGTTTTTTGCCCACAAAGGCATTGCCTTCGATGCTGAGAACGGTTTGTTCCGTATTGACAATGCCACACAGCGCGATATACACATGGATGGCAAACATGGCGTGAGCTATCTGATGGTGCGCAAGGCGTTGGCTCGCAATGGCATCCATGGCAGCAGACATGTGGAATCAAAAGATAGTATTGAGGTGATGGATGAAGGCTATCGTTACCATCATGATGGAACAGACAAGCAAGTGAAGACTATCGGTGAATTACTGGAGTTGATAGAAGGCGCTACACCTTATTCTTGTTAAAGTGGCTCATGATGAGTCGTCCGCCAAGACTGAGGACGAGCACGATGAGTGTGAGCACTACTGCGGCAGCGTAGGCACGATCCTGCACAGACTGTTGCGGAGCCGTGAGCTGATAGAAGACACAGAGGGGCAGGGTGGCTGCCTGTTGTGAGAGTGATGTAGGGATATGGTCTGAGAATCCGGCGGTGAACATCACGCCGGCGCAGTCGCCGATGGCACGTCCTATGCCCAGCAAGGTAGCCGTGGCGATGGCAGGAGCTATCTGTCGGAGCACGATGCCGATAGTCTCTATGCGTGTGGAGCCAAGGCTATACGATGATTCCAACAGTCCGTGTGGAATATTCTTGGCCACCTCGTCCATACTGCGGATGAGCATGGGCACAATCATGATGGTCACTACGATGATGCCGCCCAAAAGCGAGGCACGCATGCCCACAGCCACCATCAGCGTGAAGGCAAAAGCGCCATAGACGATGCTCGGAATGCCGAAGAGTGCGTCGAAAGCCAATCGGGCGATGGCAGCAAAGCGTGACGTAGGCTTGAGATAGACGTTGAGGTAGAACACAACGGGCAGGGCGATGAGCAAGCCAAGTATGGTCGAGCCGCCAACGATGTAGAGGCTGCCGACAATGGCGTTGAGAAAGCCGCCCTTACCACCGATGAAGAATCCTCCGCCCGGCACCTCGCTGACCATTTGCCACGACAGCACAGGCAGTCCGCGCTGTAGAATGGTTCCAACAACGCTCACCACACAATAGACCACGATGAGTACACTCAGGTACATCAAAGCCTTGACCAACTTCTCTTCATAAAACGGTAACTTATTCATAATAGCCTTCCCCCCTAACCCTCCCCGAGGGGGGCATATGCTTCAAGGGCTCTTCCATCTTGTTGGTTAATGATTATATGTTCTTTGGGTATGGGTTATAATTAGAATCGTATCTATTCCCCCTTCTCGCTTTCTTCTAACTCCTGAATCTTTTAAGGATGATTCTCGACCCGATATTCATCATCACTACAAGGATGAAAAGGAGAAAGGCAGCGAGCATGAGTGCACTCTCGTACATGGGTACCGAAAGCATCTCTCCATAGTTGTTGGCGATGAGTGCTGGGATAGGGTAGCAAGCATCAAGAAGCGAGTTGGGTATGATGATGAGGTTGCCACAGACCATCAGCACAGCAATGGTCTCGCCCATGGTTCGACTGAGTGCCAGAACAATGGCCGCCACCATTCCCGGTGCTGACTGTCGCAATACGACGTGCTTTACAGTTTGCCAACGAGTGGCTCCCAATGCCATTGAGGTCTCGCGCAGATTTTGGCTTACGTTGGCGAAGAGCTCCATGAAAAGAGAGATGAGCAGCGGCAGAATCATCACGCCAAGGACGATGCCCCCCGCCAGTACCGTGTAGCCACTACTCTGTCTGTCTGCGAAAGGAGCAACAGTATGTGAGATCCACGGTACGATGAGCAGCGAGCCCCATACACCATAGATGACCGATGGCAGTCCTGCCAGTATGTCGAGGAGCGGGTAAGCGTAAGTGCGTAATTGTGGGCGGGCATATTCTGTGAGATAGACAGCCATGAGCAACGATACGGGCAGTGCCAACACGATGGCTACCACTGTACACCAGAACGTACCGGCGATGAAAGGCAGAAAGCCGAATTCGCCCTTCATGGGTTTCCATTGGCTTTCGGTGAGTAGTGTCCAAAACGAGTAGTGGCGCAGGATAGGGGCCGACTTCACGCATAGTTCCACTGCCATGACCAACACCAGCAGAATAGCTGCCATTGTCAAGGCTGCCATCACGCTACCAGCCATCTTATCTTTAAAAATGCGATAGGTCATTCTGCTCATTTTACTCACTTGCTTTTTGCTTTTTCTTAGTTTCTCTGATGCAGTCCGCATTCTCGGTGGTTGGGGTCTTCCCACCACCATCGTCCCGATCGGATATCCTCGCCAGGCTTCACGGCGCGTGTGCAGGGCTCGCAACCAATGCTGGGGTATCCCTTATCGTGGAGCTTGTTATAGGGTACGCTGTGCTCATGGATATAGTCCCACACCTGCTGCTCAGTCCACTCGATGAGCGGATTTACCTTGATAAGTCCGTGCATGTCGTCCCATTCCACGAGGTTCATGTCCTTACGAGTCACGCTTTGCTGACGTCTCAGTCCGCACACCCACACGTCGAGTCCTTGCATGGCCCGGTGCAATGGTTTCAGCTTGCGGATCTGACAACAGCGATGGCGGCTCTCTACAGAGTTATAGAAAAGGTTGATGCCTTCTTCTCTTACCATGCGCTGTACCTCGTGGTAGTCAGGAAAGAAAACCTCTATCTTAATGCCATACTTCATGTCTGTGCGGTCGATGAGCTGATAGGTCTCGGGAAAGAGACGGCCTGTGTCGAGGGTAAAGATGCGTGTTGCGGGTGCTTCTTTGACGATGATGTCGGTGAGCACTTGATCCTCGATGCTCAGACTGGACGACAGAGCGATGCGTCCCTTGTAGTGTTCCAGGAAATAGCGAAGCACCTCTTCTGCACTTTTTCCCTCCATTTCTGCGTTAAGCCGTGTGATTAATTCTTCATTCATAAGAAACAACTTCCCCCTCTCACTCTCCCTAAAAGGGGGATAGAAAGAGGGTTGATTCAATGGCGTTTCAATGTTATATATATATATGTGAATCTCTTATATCACTCACCTTACTTGATCATTCCCGCTCCAACGGTCTCGTTGGTGTCAGGGTCGATGATGATGAGACTGCCCGTGACTTTGTTCTCATCGTAGGCATCGAAGACGAGAGGCTGAGCCGTGTGGATGGTAATCTCGGCGATGTCGTTCATAGCGAGTTCGCTGACGTTTTGTTCTTTCTCCAGTGTGTTGATGTTTCGTCGGAAGTTGATGCTTCGTATCATGCCCTGCGTCTCGAAGGTAGCCTGTCGGATGATATATTTCTTGCGGATTTGAGCCGGTGTTTGATTGAGCCAGCACACGTCCATCGTCACGTCCTGCTCCACTTGTGGCTGTTTTTCATCTGCTTTCACGAGCGTGTCACCCCGGCTGATGTCGATCTCGTCGTTGAGACGAATGGTGACGCTCTCGGGAGCATAGGCCTCATCGAGGCTATCACCGGCGAAGTCAATGCTCTTTACGGTGCTTTCCAGTCCAGACGGCAATATGCGTACGCGGTCGCCCGGACGGATGATGCCACCGCTGACACGTCCGGCATAACCACGGTAGTCAGGGAACTTCTCACTGATGGGTCGGATGACATACTGTACCGGGAAGCGGAAGAAGTCGCTCACAGTCTTGTGTCCCACGGGTACAGTCTCGAGATAGTCGAGCAGGGCTTTACCCTTGTACCAGGGTGTTCGCTCGCTCTTGTTCACCACGTTGTCGCCATCCTTGGCGCTGATGGGGATAAACACCACGTTCTTGATATGCAGCGTTTCCGACATCTTTCTGTAGTCCTCGACAATTTTGTCATACACTTCTTGAGAGAAGTCGACAAGGTCCATCTTGTTGATAGCCACTACAATGTGTGGAATGCCAAGGAGCGATGAGATGTAGCTGTGACGCACCGTCTGTTCGAGCACGCCGTGACGTGCGTCAACGAGGATGATGCTCAGGTCTGCTGTACTGGCACCGGTGACCATGTTGCGTGTGTACTGAATGTGTCCCGGGGTATCTGCAATGATAAACTTTCGTTTTGGGGTGGCAAAATATCGGTATGCCACGTCGATGGTGATGCCTTGCTCGCGCTCGGCCCTTAGTCCGTCAGTGAGCAGGGCGAGGTTTACCTCCTCATTTCCGTGGCTTTTCGATGCGGCCTCCACGGCTTCGAGCTGGTCTTCAAAGATCGACTTGCTGTCGTAGAGCAGTCGTCCGATGAGTGTGCTCTTGCCGTCGTCTACGCTGCCTGCTGTGGAGAAGCGCAGCAACTCCATATCTAAATATCCTCGTTTGGTCATAATCTTAGTTTCTAATTTCTAATTCGTAATCCGTAACTCTCAACTCTCAACTCTCAACTCTCAACTTTCAACTTTCAACTTTCAACTCTCAACTCTTTAGAAGTATCCAGCTTTCTTGCGGTCCTCCATGGCTGTTTCCGAGCGTTTGTCGTCGGCACGTCCGCCACGTTCTGTGACTCGCGTGGAAGCGATCTCATCGATGATGTCGGCCACGGTGGTAGCTTTTGACTCGGTGAGTCCCGTGCAGGTGATGTCACCGATGGTTCGGCACCGCACGAGTTTCTTCACTACTTGCTCCGTAGGCTTGCGCTTGATGACGGGAAGGGCTGCCAGCCATTGACCATCGCGCTGAAACACCTCACGCTCATGAGTGAAGTAGAGACTCGGCATGGGGATGTTCTCCTGGTAGATATATTGCCACACGTCCATCTCAGTCCAGTTGGAGATAGGGAAGACGCGGAAGTGCTCCCCCATGTTTTTGCGCCCGTTGAAGATGTTCCACAGTTCGGGTCGCTGGTTCTTAGGGTTCCATTGTCCGAACTCGTCTCGATGGCTGAAGAAACGTTCCTTGGCGCGTGCTTTTTCCTCGTCGCGTCGTGCGCCTCCGATGGCAGCGTCGAACTTGTATTTGTCGATGGTGTCGAGCAGTGTCGTAATCTGTAGTTTGTTGCGGCTGGCATAGTAGCCGGTTTCCTCTTTCACGCGTCCCGTGTCGATGCTCTCCTGTACTGATCCAACAATGAGTTCCAGTCCGAGTTTCTTCACCAGAGCTTCGCGGTAGTCGAGGGTCTCCTGGAAGTTGTGTCCCGTATCGATATGGAGCAAGGGAAAGGGTATTTTTGCAGGATAGAAAGCTTTATAGGCCAGGTAAGTGCATACGATGCTGTCCTTGCCGCCGGAAAAAAGGATGACAGGTCGCTCGAACTGTGCCGCTACTTCACGCAACACATATATGCTCTCCGATTCGAGTTCCTTGAGGTGTTGAATGGTTTTGTTGTCCATATATAATAATGTGATGTTATCTCGTTTACTGTTTGCAAAGTTACAGCAAATCCATGATTGTAGAAATACCACACTATGACCATTTGATATCCCATCAATGTGGTAGAAGATGATACCCCAAAGAGGGTATTATGTAGTGAAATGGATGAATATAATAGCAAAGAGTAGGTGTAGAAGGACAAAAAAGTGGTCAGCTCATATCGAGCAGACCACTTTCTATCAATGCTTTGATGCGATTTCGGATGCGTATGGATCGACGCACGTCACTGCCGTCGGATCCGACAGCGACGGTGATATTGTCTTGCCGAATGATGGCGGGTGAGATGAAATCGCAATAGGGCTTGTCGTCACAGACACAAGCAAGGATGCCTCGCTCGTGAGCCATGCGGTAAATGTCGTGGTTGCGGCGTTCATCGTCGGTACAGATGAAGAGCACCTTCACACCGTTGAGGTCACCCGTTTCGAAATTCTTTTCCTTGAGTGTGAAGCCGAGACTGCGCACGCTGTCCGGAATGTGGGGAGCGATGAAGGTGACATCGGTGGTCAAGCGGGCCAGGCGCTGTGCCTTGCGCTCGCCCTCGTCGCTGCCTCCGATGATGAGAACGGGAGCCTCGGCGAGGGCAAGGGCGATGGGAAGATAATTCAAAGCTACTTCTTTTTGATGAGTACCTTCCAATAGTTGTCGACCTTCTCGGTGGAGAGCACGGTATGACCTTCGTTTTTCACGCTTCCCGGCACATTTTGAATAGGCTGGCCGTCGTCGAGGAGAATTTCGAGTACCTGACCGCTCTTCATTGGTGAGAGCGCGATCTTTGTTTTGACGAAGTTCATCGGGCACGCCACACCACGGAAGTCTTTCTTTACATCCGGAGTGATGCCTTCAGACGAAGTGTCAGTAGCTTTGGATGCCGAAGAAACTGAGGATGTGGTATTCTCTGTGGCCTTTGGCGTGTCCACCGGTTGTTGAGAACCAGTTGACGGAGATAGAGCAGCCCCCGAGACTGTTTTGAACTGCAGGTTGTCGTCCATGCCTTTGTATAGTTCGTTGAGCAGGTCGGCGAGCTCATAGATGAGAGGCTGCTGATCAGCGAGGGGCTCGTGACGGCGGGCCCGGTCGGTGAGCACGCTGAACTTTTGAGGAACGATGCCGGTAGCGATGAACTCTTTGAGGAAACCGTTGTATACGTCGTCGTCGGTGCGCGGGTCTATGCCACGTGTAACGAGGAGCATACGGTTCTCGGCGAACACGATGTCGTGGAGTTCTTTCTCCAAGTCCTTGGCCTTGCCTGTGTCGATGGCCTTGCGCTTCTCCGCGATCGTGTCCTGGTCGAGCTCTATAATGTCGAAGAGTCCGGCCGAGCACTCAGCCTGCCCATATTTGATGAGGCTGAACTTCTCGTCGTCTTCCCAGTCGTGGTAGGCATCCGGTTCCTCGGCATAGGGTTTCACAGTCTTATATTTCTCAAGCAGCAGCTTCACCACCTCGGCACCATGCTTGACTACATAGTCGTAGTAGTCGGCATAGTTGTCTTTCTCGGCAATGACATCACGAAGATAGTCTTCGACAAATCCCGGTAGATGGCGGGCTGGGATATATCCTACGCTAAGGTCGATCTCGTTGCGTCCCTTGAGAGGCAGCCATACCGTGTAGGCAGGGAACGGGTCGTCGCCGACGCGACCGATGCGTCCGCTGAATCCCAAGTCGGCCCATGTTGCATTGGCACAGATATTTGTGCAGCCGTTCATCTTCAGCTCAAAGTCAGGGATGGCATCAAGGTCGAGGTCGCTGGCAAGCAATTTCTTGGTGATGGCATTGATGGCACCTTTTGGCAGACAGATGCCCAGGCGGCAAGTGTCGGCTCCTGTGCATGATGTGAAGTTCGTGACGACAACGGGATAGTCGACCTGATAGTCGCCTAAACGCTTGAAGAAATGGTAGATGTTTGGGAGATATTCCTCGGGGATGTTGCGCACCTGGATTTGTTCGCGTTTGGTGAAACGGATGACATCGTTGCCATAGTTGGCCAGATAGTCCGCCACCTCGGCGAAGAACTCCGGGCGGTTGTTGCCATGGTCTACAGGCAGGTAGGCAAACCACAGATTCTCGCGTCGGCCTTCGTCAGTGGTCTGGGCGTGGGCATAGCGCTGCTTCCAACGAAGAAATTCCTCACAGTCATCTTTTTCGGGCGTAAATTCGGGACGATGATGCTCGAGGGGCAGTGTGGGCACAAAGAAATCGAGTGAGCCGTCTCTCTTCAGTTCTTTGAACTCTTCAAGATAGAGTCGCTTTGCCTCCTCTTCACCATATTTATAGAACACATAGCGCATGCGGGCCTTGTGGCGGTTGCGGCGGTTGCCATATTTGTTGAACCAGTTTTTCAGAGCTTTGGCAGCCCGATAAAGGTCTACCTCGGGCAGAAAGTCAAAGACCTGCCAGCCTGTGTGAGGATTAGGAGCCGTGCTGCCGGCTATGAGCACACGGTAGCCACGTTGTCCGTCAACGATCCTTGCCTGCAATCCAAAGTCAGCCACAAAAGAGTAGTGGGCATTCTGCTCGTTGTAGTCCATGGCTACCTTGTATTTTCGAGGCATGGTGAAGGAGTCGCGCTCTGCGATGAGTCGGGAGGTCAGTTCCTCAACCACCGGGTAGACATCGAAAGCCTCCTCGGCGACCAGACCGCTACGGTCGTTGACCATCATGTTGCGTACGGTATTGCCGCCGCCGCCTGCTGTGGAGAGCCCTACTTTTTCGAGTTTGCGCAATGCCGGAACAGCGTCCCGCAGGTCGACGTTATGAATTTGTATCTCTTGACGTGTGGTGATATGCAGGTGCGAAGTGGATACCTGTCGTCCTACATAAGCCACCTCGGCAAGTTGCTTGGGTGTGATAAGTCCGCCTGCGCACCGTACGCGGAGCATATAGTGCTCGTTTTTGCGTTGCTCATAGATGCCCATGGGCACGCGGTTGCTTTTCAGTTCACCGGCTTTGATCTCACCGGCCTGATATTTTTTGATAAGCGACTCGGTGTAGTCCAAGTCGCTGTTGAGTGTGGAAGGTATGCGGTACATGCTATTATGTCATTTTATTCATTTATCATTCGTCGTTCGGCATTCATTCTTTATCCTTCATAATGACACTCTTTGTCAACGACTTCACCCTGTAGAATCTTGAAGGAGTTGAGGTGTATGCCGTCGTGGAGCGAGAGGATGGCATAGCGGATGGTAGGATCATTGGCCAGCCGGATATCCTCTTGTGATGGTCGTGAGGGACTGGCGGGATGAGAATGCCAGTTGGCGAGAATCTTCAGATGCTTAGTACGAGCGTATTTCAAGGCAGCAAACTGATCCTTAGGCGCGAAGGAGAAATGTTCCGAGCTATGATCGATATTCTCCATCCAATAGTTTTCGGTTACAACGCCGTCGTTGCCGAGCAGATAGCCACACGTCTCCAAGGGTGCGTCTTTCTGTGCCTGTGCGATCATTTGCTGGATGACATCATCGTTGATTTTCATGGTGCTGTATATTATAAATAGGTGTGGGAGACAGTGCTGTGAACGTTTAGTGCAGATCGCACGCTGTCTGTTCGTAGTCGATGAGATGGTCGATGGTGGGATGTTCACCGCAGATCTCGCAGTTGGGGCGGCGCTTGACCTTGATCGTGCGGAAGTTCATCGTTTTGGCGTCGAAGGTGAGCAGGCGGTTGGTGAGCAGTTCACCTACGCCAAGGATATATTTCAGAGCCTCGGCAGCTTGTATGGTGCCCAACATACCGGCAATGGCACCGAGCACTCCTGCCTGCGAGCAAGTGGGTACAGCACCGGCTGGTGGCGGTTCCTTAAAGAAACAACGGTAGCAGGCTGAGCCTGACACATGGGTAAACGTCTGACCGCGGAAGCGCAGAATGCCACCGTGGCTGAATGCCTTGCCAAGCATCACACAGGCATCATTGATGAGAAACTTTACGGGGAAGTTATCGGTACCGTCGATGACAAAGTCCCACGGTTCGATGATCTTCTTGGCGTTGGACGAGTCCATGAATTCGTGGTAGGTAGTTACCTCCACGTCAGGGTTGATGGCGAGCATCTTTTCTTTGGCACTCTCCACCTTTGGTTGTCCCACGTCTTTGGTGAAATGGATAATCTGCCGTTGCAGGTTGCTCAAGTCCACCACGTCGGCGTCTACGATGCCGATGTGTCCCACACCAGCTGCTGCAAGATACATAGCGGCGGGTGCGCCCAAGCCACCGGCACCGACAATGAGAACACGGGCGTTGAGAATCTTTTCCTGACCCTCAAGCCCAACATCCTGTAAGAGGATATGACGGCTGTAGCGCTCTATCTGGTCTTCTGTCAAGTCTATCATAAGCTGCCTCCTCCCATGAAATAAAGGAAGTCTACATGGTCACCTTCCTTGATTTGTGTCTTGTCGTAGTCTTCTTTCTCCACAAACTCTTCGTTGACCTGCACGGTCACCATCTCAGGCTGGAAAACCTTGTTCTGCTTGATGAGTTCGCTGAGTGTCAGCGGCAGTGTCACGTCTTGCTTTTCGTCGTTTACGATAATCTGTGCCATAATGCTATATTTTGATGTTTTTGTTGCTTGATTGGGGCATTACAACTTTCGTTGATTTTCGTTTGCAAAGTTCGCTATTTTTTGCTTGGGATGTAATACCCCTCTATCGGTATATTGCCATCCCACAATTGTGGTAGACATCTACTCTATCTATGGTATTGCCTGTTTAACTATTTTGGCATAACTTTGCAGTTCGTAAGGCTTTGATCATAAGAGCCACAAAATATAACTAAAACAGAAAGCATGAACAATAGACAACGCGCGACCCCTCTATTATTATTGATGGTTGCATTGCCCTTAGCAGCACAAACCGACAGTGTGACTTTGCGGCGTGTGTATAGTCTCAATCCCGTGGTGGTCACGGGTACTGGTCATCATCAGCGGTTGCGCTCTGCCATCAGTCCCGTGGAGGTAATCGGGCAGGGGAGTATAAGCTCGTCTTCACCCCGGTTGTTCGCAGAGTCTGTAGTCAGGCAGTTGCCTCAGCTTTCGATATCACCCAATTCCACGGGTGCCTATCTGCGGCTCAATGGATTGAGCAACAAATATGCGCTGATTTTGCTTAATGGCAAACGGCTCATCGGCGACATCTCGGGCAATGTCAATCTCAACCGCATCGACATGACCAACGTGCGGCGTATTGAGGTTCTCGATGGAGCGGCCTCTTCGCTCTATGGCAGTGATGCCATCGGCGGTGTGGTTAACATCATCACGCTGCAAGAGGCTTCGAAACCATTGTCCTTCACTACCGATACCAGGGTGTCTGCCCATGGACAGTTCCGACAGGCTGCCAATCTGCAACTGGGTTTCCGTGGCTTCAGCAGTCTGACCTCCTTTACCCATGATCAGAGCGGTTATTATCGCAACAATCCCTTGACTTACAAGAGTGGTACAGACGGGGACACCTATCAGTCGCTGGCTCCTCTGGCCTCTGGCTGGCGTACCAACCTTGTTACCCAGCGATTTGCTTATGACAATCATAAGGCATTGAGCCTTTTTGCCGAGGGCAGCTATAACTGGCATAAGACGGTGAGACCCGAGACTCAGACTGATGTCGCCGGCGGCTTTGACTATGAGTTGCGCTCAGAAGCTTGGCGGTGGGACGCCGGAGCCACGTATCGACTCTCTGCCAAAAACAGTCTGCAGCTGCGCTTCAACGGCGACCATTATTCCTATGGCAACGAGTACGACGTGGCGACCAAGACTTACGCGGTTGGTGACTATGTACGCAAGAAGACACAACGACTCTACGAAGGAGAGCTCAAAGGAGTGTTCTCTTTTCTGCAAGGCGCAACAACCATCGCTGGCATTGACTGGCAAAACAGTTTTCTTGATGCTATTTCGGAAAGCGTCGATCGCCATGTCTACACATGGGCAGGGTATCTGCAACACGAGCAGGCGCTGACCAAAAATTTGAAAGCACTCTTGGGAATGCGCTATACCTATCATGAGACTTTTGGCAACAACTTCACGCCCAAGGTGGCATTGCTCTATCATTACGATCGTTTGCAGCTAAGAGTGTCATACAGTCGTGGCTACCGTGCACCAGGCCTTGATGAGCTGTACTATCATTACTATACCTTTGTGCGCAACTTCCCTACGCTGACTATTGGCAACAGCAACCTCAAAGCAGAGACCAGCGACTATTTCTCGTTCAACGCGGAATATCAAACACGGAAATGGACGGCTGGCATAACAACTTTCGTCAACAATATCCATGACATGATCGTCAAGACGATTGTCAGCGTGGATGCCGACGAGGTAGCTTCCCTTCGCCGCGACTTTCCGGAGATTACCGACGCGCAGGCCATAACGCTTACACACTATAATCGCTACGACAACAGCGACCGGGGACGGGTTTACGGTTTGCGTGCCCATTTCACGGTGGAACCGTTAGACGGTCTCAGTCTCTTTGCCAACTACAGCTATATTCTTGCCCGACAACAGTCCGATGGGATTTGGTCTAATGTAGAGCGCAGTATCCGCAACACTGTCACGCTGGGTGCTGACTATATCCATCGTTGGGGACGATACACGCTGGGGCTCCATGCCGACGGGCGTTTGCAGAGCAAGACCTATTATCCGGCACCCTACGAGGATGCACCGGGATATGGGCTTTGGAACATCTCCACCACGCATACCTTCCGCTTCCGTGGCTTGGAGGTGATGCCGAGCTTGGGTGTGGACAATGTGTTGAATACCCGTGACCGACGCATTGACAGTACCTTACGACGCTATGCCAATTACTCTTCCGGAACAACGATTGTTGCGGGGTTAAGGATCAAATATTAACGGGGTTTGTAGGAGTTATAGTTATAGAGGATGTAGAAACTATAGAGACTATAGAATTTATAGAATCTATAGAAACTATAGAGATCATAGAAATTATAGAAACCACAGAATAGGAAGAGAAGAACGAAAAAGAGGATAGAGTCGGTGGATTCTATCCTTTTCTCTTCTTTAGCAGCACGCTGACAACCACCGGTGCACCGACGAGTGCAGTCACGGAGTTGACCGGTAGTACACCCTCGTAGCCCGGCAAGCGGGCGACCAGATTACAGAAGAGAGCCAGCAGGGCTCCCGTGAGCAGACAAGCAGGCACCAGCAGACGGTGACTACCTGTTTGCAGAATGCCACGGCACAGATGAGGTACAGCGAGACCAATAAAGAGAATAGGACCGCAATAGGCGGTGACAACGGCTACGATGGCACCACTGAAGAGAATGACCAGAGCGCGCGCCCTGCGAATGTTCAAACCTAAATTACGGGCATAGCTGTCGCCAAGCAACAGCAAATCCATGGGTTTCACCATGAAAAAGGTCAGAGGCAACAAGATAGCCATGACAGATATAAACAAAGTGACGGCATTGCCAGAAATTCGGGAGAAACTGCCCAGTCCCCAAATGACATATTCGCGAACGTCGTCGTCGTTGGCAAAGCATTTCAGTACGCCAATGGCAGCATTGGCTACGTAGCCAATCATCACACCGATGATGAGCAACGTCACCGTGTTCTCTACACGTCGGGCAAAAAACGTCATCAACAGCAGTGTGCCCATCGCACCGAGTATTGCCGCGGTTGTCAGTGCTACATTGCCAAGGAAGCCCATGCTGCTCAGAGCACTGCTGCCCAATGTACCAGCCAGCAGAACGACTATGGCGACACCGAGCGATGCTCCTGATGTGATGCCCAAGACCGATGGACCGGCCAAAGGATTGTGGAAAACGGTCTGCATCTGCAGGCCGGACACAGCCAGACCGGCACCGGCTACCACGGCAGTCAGTGCTTGGGGAAGCCGGGAACTCAGGATGATGTTGCGATGAATGATACTTGTAGTAGAAGTCTCGTTGCCATGAAAGAGGATAGCAAGTGTCTCATGCAAAGAAATGGGAACAGAGCCCCACAGCAGGTTGAGAGCAAACAACAGTGCTAAGCCGACTGTGAGCAAGATGAAAGTGGCGATTGGGTTGCGGTGCATCATGATGCGAGATTTCAATTCTGAGTTGTAAAGAGCGACTTATCACAAACAGGAGACTTCTTGCTGATTAGAGAAGCTTGTAGAAATGGGGGTGATAGGTGGGCAAGAGCTCCGGATGAATGGCTTTGATAAAGTCGGCCAATAGCCAGTCGGGGCGCAGGGGTGCCAGCTCGTGATAGCCGCTGGATGCGATATTGCAATAGATCACATGGTGGCGTTGAAAGGCAAGGAATTGCTCATTGCGCTGGTCCTCAGCCTTGAGTGCCTGATAGGAAAACGTGCCGGGATAGCTGTTCATCACCCGCCAATAGTCGGCTTGAGCTGCCATGGCATACATCGACTCAAAGTCAGAGGGAAAGCCACCCGTGTGGTGGTCGTGTTGAGGCAGATAGACAGCACCGGCATCGCGCAGGAGTTGGGCGAGATAGCTCTTGCCGCCCATGACAAACCACTGTCCGCCTTTCTGCTCCCCGCTGAAGATGGTTGGTCGGTGCGTTGCCTTTGCGGCTACGGCTTGATAGGCGTGATAGTGTTGTTCTACTTGTTGGAAGAAGGCGTTGGCCTGCTTCTCTCTTCCCGTGAGCATGCCGACAAGTTTCACCCATTCGGCTTGGCCCAGTGGCGTGGGTTCCTTGAATGCAGTATAAGGAATCAGTGGCGAGCCTACTTGCTGCAAAGCTTCATAACCGCCTTTTTTGAAAGGGGAGACGAGGATAGCATCGGGTTGGAGCGCCATGACCGTCTCTGTGTCGAAGTTTCCTTCGTAGCCAATCTTGGCGATCTCGCCCTTAGCAATGCGGTGTTTCACGTCTTTGTTTTGTAGATGACGCACATTTGTGATGGCACAAACCTGGTCGAGTGCGTGTAGTTGGATGAATGCAGCCAGTTGCTCTGTGCTCATGGGAATGCAGCGTTGTATGGGAACCTCTATCCGGTGCTCATAGCCATGAGGAATAACAGCAGGTTTGATGCCGCGGGGAATAAGAGCCAGACGGTAGGTGCTCTTTCCTTTATGTCCTGTCACACTGATGTCAACCAGTCGGGTTCCATCTGACAGATAGTGTACGGTGAAGTTCTTTGCATAACGAAGCGTGACGTGGGCACTGTCTGAGAGAATCTCGCTCACGTCGGCTTTCTGCCCCCGATGGCTGAGCGTGCCCGGTCGGCAGGCAGAAAACAAAAGAAGGCACAGCACTATGGCCATGCCCTTCTTCATCTCTCTTTTCAATAAATATCTGTCAATCAAAAAATGGATTCTTTTCATATTGTCTTAATGGGGTGGGTAGCTCATGACTTTCTCGTCATTCTAATCTTTATCAGAGGCAGTCTAAACCTATCGCCTTTTAACTGAATGCGCCGTTGAGGTACTTTCGTGTCAGTTCGTTCTTTGGATGACGGAAGACCTGCTCGGCATCGCCTTCTTCCACGACCTTGCCCATGTACATGAAGATGACGTGATCGGCAATGCGTAGCGCTTGACTCAACGTGTGTGTGACCATCACGATGGAGTTGGTAGTCTTCAGCTCAGTAAAGAGTTCTTCTATCTTGTGACTGCTGATCGGGTCGAGTGCGCTTGTGCTCTCGTCAGCGAGCAGATAGGTAGGCTCTACGGCCAAGCTGCGGGCCAGGCACAGACGCTGCTGCTGTCCGCCGCTCAAGCGTGATGCCGGAGAGTTGAGTCTGTCCTTGACCTCGTCCCACAATCCCACGGCGCGGAGATAGTGGCGCACGATCTTGTTTTGCTGATGACGGTTGCGGATGCCGTGGATGCGGCAGCCGTAAGCCACATTGTCGTAGATGCTCATAGGCAGCGGGCAGGGACGCTGAGGCACGAGGCCGATGTTGCGGCGAAGTTCAGAGAGGCGACTGCTGCCAGCCCTGAGGATGTTGGTACCGTCGAAGGTGACCTCACCGGTCATGCGCAGGCCTTCGATGTTGTCGTTGAGACGGTTGAACGTGCGAAGCAGCGTACTCTTACCGCAACCTGAGGGGCCGATGATGCAAGTGATCTTGTTGCGGGGAATCTCCACGTTGATATCCTTCAGTATGTGAGCCCCATGGATGTAGACATTGAGGTGACGGGTCTGCAGACGCGCTCCCGTGGCGTGAGCAAACTTGTTGGTCACGGAGAAGGAAGCATCCTCTCTGTTGAGGCTACTGAAAGCAAACGGGAGGAAGCCGTTGCCGAAGTGGTGGAGTGTACTTGCTATTGCGTTCATAAGCGTCTCTGATTTTACAGTTGCAAAGTTACGGAAAACCTCGATGCCGGGGAATACCACGCTAATAGTATTTTCATACCACAATGATGGTATGGCCAAATACCCTTATAGGGCGATTGCTTATTTTGTTGATTCCTTCTATCTTTGCATGTAGATTAAAGCAATATGCAATGAAGACAAACTCGTGCAAAGAGAAAGCAATCCGACACATGCTATATATAATAAGGAGTAGAGTGACGAAACTTGTTATCGTGTTTCTTTTATTGTCCACACTTTTCTGTGGCTGTGGGCGTAAGCCAGCGGCCAAAGCCGGAGACCTGCAGGGCAACATTACCGTGTCGGGTGCGTTTGCGCTCTATCCGCTGATGCTTCGTTGGGCCGACGCTTTCAGTCAGAGACATCCTGGAGTGACCATCGACGTATCGGCCGGTGGCTCGGGTAAGGGTGTCACCGACGTGTTGGCAGGACAAGTAGACTTGGGCATGGTATCGCGGGAGTTGAAAGCGCCGGAGTGTCAGCGCGGTGCAATGGCGGTGGCGGTAGCCCAAGATGCTGTCGTGCCTATCATCAATATCCGTCATCCACTCTATCGTCACTTGCTTCGACGGGGACTCTCTCAGAAGGTGGCATGTGGCATTTGGGTCACCGGAACCATCAAGACCTGGGGGCAGGCAGCGGGCGTGAACAGTCATGCGCTTATCAATGTCTACACTCGCAGCGATGCCTGTGGGGCTGCCGAGACATTTGCCTCCTGGCTGAAATCCCATCAGGAGGACTTACTCGGCACGGGAGTCTATGGGGACCCGGGCATTGTGCGTCAGGTGGCCAACGATCCTTATGGGCTCGGCATGTGCAACATCAGCTATGCTTTCGACGATCAGACCGGCCGCCCCAACGATGGCATTGCGCTTTTCCCCATTGACACTAATGGTGACGGGCACATCAGCAAAGATGAGCAGTTCTATGCTTCAAAGCAATCTCTGATCAAGGCCATTCAAGACGGACGTTATCCTTCGCCACCAGCCCGGCAGCTATTTGTGGTGAGCAAGGGCAAACCTCAGAATATCATCGTCAAGGCTTTCCTCCGTTTTATATTAGAGGAGGGACAGAAATACAATATTCCGGCAGGATTTATCCCTGTACATGAAAAGCAGAAAGCAAGGCACTGAAATGTTGCACAGCCATTGGGGATGTTGTGCAGAAAATGGTGAGTATGTTTTAAATTATTTTAATTGTGCTGACAATGTTATATAGGATAAAGCAGAAAATGGATAACTTTGTTATAAGCTTAAAGTTTCGAAAGAGTTAAAGCCAATCAATAATGACAGATTTTAAAGAGATATTTGAGAGTCGCTACACATGGATAGAGGGATTTATGCGCAACGTGCGCCGCTATGGATGGCGCACGGCAATGATCGATCCCATTCAGAAGAAAACATGGACTTACCGTGAACTCAACGCTGATGTCAACCGGCTTACCAACCGTCTGATGACCGACGGACTGAAAAAGGGTGACGTGATGATGATGATGATGCTCAATAGTCCGGAGTTTGCCTTTATTTATATTGCAGCCCACAAAGGCCATTTTGTCAACAGTCCGGTGAGCTATCGACTCTCGTCGGGAGAGTTGGCTGACCTGCTGAAAACAAACAAGCCGAAGATACTCTTCTTTGACGAGGCACGCAAGGGCGATGTCCTCGCTGCCGTGAAGATGAGCGGATGGCGTCCTCAGCGTCTTGTGGTCGTCGACGGGGCCAGCGACGGCACGGTCATCTCGTTTGTCGACTATGTCGATGGCAGCACAGCCGAGGAGCCGGCGTTCACTTGCGAGTATAACATCTACGACGAGACGACACGCCTCTTTACCTCCGGTACAACCGGACATGCCAAGGCTGTGCCACTGACGAGCATCAACGAGGTGCTCTCCAGCCACGACGTGATGATCCATTTCCCGATGAGCTATAAGGACGTGACGATGAACACCACTCCTTGGTTCCATCGTGGCGGACTGCACTGCGCCGGTCCTTGTCCTACATTCTACGCCGGAGCAGCCTTGGTGGTGATGCGCAAGTTCGACGCCGGACTGACGCTGAAATATATCGACCGCTATAAGATCACGTTTGTCATCGGCGTGCCTACCGTCTTGGAGCGTCTCGCCGATGAGCAAGAAGACAAGGGCTATGACATCAGTACGCTGCACGGCATCGTGACGATGGGCAGTCCGCTCGAGCGTTCGGCTTGCATCCGCTATCAAAAAGTGCTCACACCGAATATCTTCAACGGCTACGGTACGACAGAGACCTTTTGGAACACCTTCCTCCGGCCTTTCGATCTGCCGGAAAATGCCGGCACGGCCGGTGCCTCGTGTGTCGATGATGACGTGCGCGTCGTGAAGGTCTATGAAGACCGGCGAGCCGAGCCTGATGACCTGGCCAAGGATGACGGCACAGAGATCGGCGAGGTGATCATCTCATCACCGGCTAAGTCCCCGTTCAAGTATGTCGACAATCCGGAGGAGACAGAGCAGAAATACTATAAAGGTTTCCTCTATACCAACGATCTGGCTACGTGGGATGAGCATCAGTTTGTCACCATCGTAGGCCGTAAGGACGACATGATCATCTCGTCGGGGGAGAACATCTATCCCGTGGAGATAGAGGAGGTACTCAACCTCAATCCAAAGGTGAAGGACTGCATCGTCACTTCTGTGCCTGACAAGATGCGCGGACAACTCGTCACGGCATACGTTGTCAAGGCTGACGAGAGCCTCACAGCCGAGGAGTTGGACGAGTTCTGCAAGGAAAGCCCCGAGATTGCCAACTTCAAGCGGCCGCGTTACTATCGCTTCGTGTCGAGTGTTCCACTCAATGCTACGGGTAAGAAGCTCCATGCCAAGGTCAAGGCGATCGCTGCCGACGACCTGCGCAACGGACTGCTCTACCGTGTATAGTCACATCGAAGCAAGTTTCCCAAGAATTTAGGAGAAGCAACGAAAACGACAATTTTTCGTTGCTTCTCCTATTTTTTATGTCTTACGCTAAGTTTTTCTTTTTTCTTGTCATCACTTTCTTGACGTTTTCTTATTTTTGCAATAAGTTTAATCTTTAAACCTGTTGCTATGAGGGAATTGGTATATTCTCTGATTCTATTATGTTGCTGTTTGTCGCTTTCCTCCTGTCAGAAAGCTTTTGTAGAAGACGAAGAGAAGGAAGAGACGCGTAATGAAAATGGTGTGAAGCTACAACTTAGCATCACCCAACTTGGCGATACAGATTTTGAGAAGTCCTATCAAGTATCGCGCAGTAAGGATGTGACCACTTTATGCAATCGCGTGAGCGTCGCAGTTTACCAGAATGGTACAAGAGTGAAGCAGATCAACCAGACTACATCTGACCAGGACTTCGGGAAGATACAGCTTACGCTGCCTGCCGGAAAATATAAGTTGTTGGTTTTGGCTTACAGCGGATCAAAGAGTGCGACGATGACCGATGTGGAGAAGGTGACCTTCAGTGGAGGCATGAGTGACACCTTTTGGTATTGCAAAGACATTGATCTGCAAGCCGATACTTCTGAAGACATCACGATGAAACGTATCGTGGCTATGTTCCGGCTGTCGCTGACTGATGCCATACCCTCGAATGTCAAGACTCTTAAGTTTGCCTACACAGGCGGCAGCTCCACACTCAACGGTGTGACAGGCTTAGGTTGTGTCAACTCCCGGCAGAGCGAGGATTTTACGATCACGTCGGATATGGTTGGCAAAACGCATGACTTTGACATCTACACATTCCCCAAACCCGAAAGTCAGACATTAAAGATCACCGTGACGGCTTTGGACGGCAATGGCAATCAGATCATTCAGCATCTCTTTGAGGGAGTTGAGATCCAATGTAATATGATCACCAAGTACACGGGAGCATTTTTCTCGGGAGTCGGCTCTGGATCCAACGCCAGTTACTCCGGTCGACTGCTGACCGATGATGAATGGGGACAGACCGACACCACGTTTTGAACATAAAAGAAAAATCCCCGGCTTAAGCCGTTTGCTCAAGCCGGGGATATACTTGTCGTTAGACAAAGTTCGTTCTCCCATCATCCGAGGTATTGGGTGAGAATTTTTGCGTAAGGACTTCGTCTGATTTTCTCAATAGCTTTCTCACGGATCTGACGCACTCTCTCGCGTGTGAGCCCCATCCGTTCACCTGTTTCTTCGAGTCCTTCCTCCTGGCATCCAATACCGAAGCTGTGCGTAATCACTTCTATCTCACGTGGTTTCAGCACTTTCTTGAAGATGCTCTCTAAGTCGATGCGCATGGATTCGCGATTGGTGATATTCGACACCGTATGGTCGGACGAAGGCAGAATGTCGGCCAAACTGTTGCTGTCGTCTTCGTTGAATGGCGCATCAATGCTCATGTGGCGCGTGTCGGCAGTTAGGGCGTCTTGTATCTTATTGCTGTCGATATCAGTGAGAGCACTTAGCTCTTCTGTGGTTGGCTTGCGGTGGTTGGTCTGTTCAAACTTCTCGATTTCTTGGTTGATCTTCGAGATAGCTCCCACTTGGTTGAGTGGCAGTCTGATCATTCTGCTTTGTTCGGCGATGGCCTGCAAAATGCTCTGACGTATCCACCACACCGCGTAAGATATGAATTTGAAGCCTCGTGTCGGATCGAACTTCTCGGCCGCTTTGACCAATCCGATGTTGCCCTCGTCGATGAGGTCGGAAAGCGAGAGTCCTTTGTGCTGATATTGCTTGGCAACGGACACGACGAAGCGCAGGTTGGCACGGATGAGTTTGTCCTTGGCACGCTCACCCTCGCGGCCACCTTTCTGTATCTTCATGGCCAGCTCTTCCTCCTCATCGATGTTGGCCATCGGTATGCGGCCTATCTCCAAGAGGTATTTGTCGAGTGACTCATTCTGACGGTTGGTGATGCTACGTTCAATCTTTAACTGTCTCATGACTTTTATGATCCTTTCTCTTCTAATTTTCTCAGTAGCCAAGATGCAAAAACCGTACCAATAGAACGATTGTGTCTGACTTGATATTTTTGTTGAATAAACTGACATTTTTGCGGCCAAATACAGGCGATTTTCAGAAACGGCCCACATCTTGCTCTGATTTTCGCGAATTTCAGCTGGTTTTTGTAAGTAGTTAATAATCAGACATATATAAATATACGGCTATTCCCGGCTGGTCAAAAAGGTACTTTGACGAGAAATTTTCTAGAGAATTTATCGTCAAAGTACCTTTTTGATGTTGTCATCTCGGTTGTTTCTGTTGGTCATCTCGGTTGTTTCACTCAGTCATCTCGGTTGTTTCATCCTATCATCTAACCTTTTTGACCCTGTCATCCCACTCTTTTCTCCTTTTGCTCTCTTTTTTTTCGTGTTTTCTGCTTGGATGCTTTTCTAGAATGTGTTCAAAGGTTGACAGACTTTTGTCAATAAGATTTATCATTGAAAGTTTAATCTGAAAGGTGCACACAGTCTTGGTTGCTTGGTGCGTTAATATTTTGGAGTCACTATAGAGGCAATCGTCATTTAGCCCCAGATACTTATAATCACTGTTCTTGGGATTAAATTGCTTTATTAGACACTTTTTTAGTCAAGTCGTTGGAAGTCTTTAAAAAAGCATATATAATTTGCCTATTGTAGCATCGTCTGTGTCATTCAGAATATTATATAATTAGTGTCAGCCCTTCATATTTTTTATTCTTCTGACGCAGATTTCGATTATTTTTTGTAAGTTTGCCAAAGAAATGGCAGTGTCTATATCCTTTAAGCAGGTTCATGCATTGCCATCGTCGAATATCATTTACTAAATACCATTTACAAGCGTATGAAGAAACTCATTCCAGTGTTGGGCCTCGCCCTGATGATGGCAGCCTGTGGCGGCAAGAAAGCCCAGACGGCTGCAAGTGCTGATTCCACAAAGGTGGCAATTAACGATAGTGCGGTCGTAGACACTTCCTATTGTGGCACTTACCGTGGAACCCTGCCAGCAGCAGACTGTGAAGGCATTAAGACGGTGCTCACGATCAGTTCTGACAGTACTTATAACCTGTCGAGTGACTATATTGGCAAGAAAGACGGCCAGTTCGTTACCAGTGGCGTCTATCATCTTAAGAGTGGGAAGCTTATCGAACTTGTCACTCCTTCTTCCGGTGAAAAAACCTACTACAAAGTGAAGGATGCCAAATCTATCATTATGACTGATTCGCTTGGCACAGAACCCGAAGGTGAGACCGCCAAGTTCTATGTGTTAACGAAATAATCTCTTGCCGTTGGTTTCGTGACGTTTGCTCAGTCGTTAAAGAGGTATAACTTGTTCGGCTTACAGTCTCTAGAACTTAAGTGAACAAAAGGTAGGAAAGGTTATGTATATATAATAAGGTGTAGCCTTCATTGAGGTTAATGAAGGCTAAATCTACAGACTTATGCTAAACGTTTGAAATCAAGTGCCATCAAAGAATTATTAATTATCAGAATAAATAAGTCGAATATGATTAAGAGAAATGCAAAGATTCTATTGAGTGCATTACTGTTACTTGGCGGTGGCACTATGTCCGCTCTTGCCAAACAATGGACTTTGGGCGACTGTATCAACTATGCGTTGGCAAACAACATATCGTTGCGCAAGACGGTAGTGACCTATCAGAGTGCCCAGGAAACGTTGTTGCAGAGCAAGTCGGCCCTGTTGCCCTCACTGTCGGCATCGACATCGCAAAACGTCACTTTCAACCCCTGGCCCGAGCGTGGCAGTTACATGATAGCCGGTGACAAGGTACAGACCAATACCGACAAAACCTACTACAATGGCTCTTACGGCATCAATGCTTCCTGGACAGTGTGGAACGGCAACAAAAACCACAATCAGGTGAAGCTCAACCAGCTCTCTGTCGATGAGGCCCGTCTCGACTCCGCCACCACGGCAAACAGCATTCAAGAGCAGATCGCCCAGCTCTTCGTGCAGATCCTTTATTCCAAGGATGCCGTTGACGTGAACAAGGCTACACTTGAGACTTCCAAGGCAAACGAGGAACGTGGCAAGGAATTCGTCAAGGTAGGCAGCATGAGCAAGGCTGATCTGGCGCAGCTCACAGCTCAGCGCGCCCAGGACGAGTATGCCGTGGTGCAGGCAGAGAGTAATCTGAAGGAGTATAAGCGTCAGCTCAAACAACTGCTGCAGATCACCAGTGAGGAAGAGTTCGATGTGACAGTACCAACCACGACCGATGCCATGGCCTTGGCGGCTGTTCCGAGTGTATCCTCTGTCTATGAGAGCGCATTGGCCAACCGTCCGGAGATACAGCGTGCGGCCACAGCCATTAAAGCCAGCGACTTGCAGTTGAAGATAGCAAAAGCCGGGAAAATGCCCACGGTGAGCCTAAGTGCCGGGCTGAACAGCAACACCACGTCGATGAGCAATAATAACTGGGGCACACAGCTGAAAAACAACTTTGCCTTTGGTGGTGGGGTGACGCTCAGCGTGCCTCTCTTTGACAACCGACAGACCAAAACCGCTGTCAACCGGGCTATCCTTGAGCGGCAGTCTAATGAGCTCGACTTGCGCGATAAGCAGACGACACTCTATTCCACCATTGAGAACTATTGGTTGCAGGCGGTCAATAACCAAGCGCAATACCGGAGTGCAAAGATTAGTACAGAGAGCGCACAAACCAGCTACAACCTTCTGCAGGAGCAGTTCAAACAAAATTTGAAGAATGTCATTGAGCTCATGAATGGCAAAGACGCACTGCTCAAGGCTCAACAAGCCGAACTGCAAGCTAAGTATCTGGCGATCCTCAATCAGGATATGCTGAAATTCTATCAGAACGGGACCTTGAAACAATAAGATAAGACGAGAACAACACAGACACTGCACGAATCAAACACAAGTCAATAAATATAATACAGAAATAGATAAAAGAGACAATGAAAAAGATTAAGATCAGTAAAGTTTGGATATTGGTTGCCATCGTCGTCGTGCTGGCCGTGGTGGCTTTCCTCTTATCCGGCAACAAGAAAAAAGAGCAGGTGCAGTTCAATACCGCCGAGGTGGCACCTGCCAACATTGTGAACACAGTGTCTGCCACTGGTACAATAGAGCCTGTGACATCCGTCACAGTGGGTACACAGGTCTCGGGTATCGTCAGCAAGCTCTATGTCGATTATAACAGTGTAGTGAAAAAAGGACAGGTCATCGCGGAACTTGACAAGTCCAATTTGACCAGTGAGCTGAACTCTGCCAAGGCCAGCCTGGAACAGTCTAAGGCGTCATTGGCAAGTGCAGAGAGCAGTTTGAGTTATCAGACTGCTAACTTCCGTCGTAACAAAGCACTCTATCAAAAGGGACTTATCTCGGGCAATGACTACGAGAGTGCCCGTCTGAGTTATCAGACTGCTTTGGCCAATGTGTCCTCAGCACGTGATCAGGTGGCCTCCGCACAGGAACAGGTGAAAAAGGCACAGACCAACCTGAGCTACGCAACGATCACCTCACCTATTGACGGCATTGTGCTCTCGAAGAGTGTGGAGGAAGGACAGACGGTGGCTGCCAGTTTCAGTACCCCTACGTTGTTCACCATTGCCAAGGACTTGACCAATATGCAAGTGGTGGCAGATGTCGATGAGGCTGACATCGGCAATGTGAAGGTGGGAGAGCGTGTGACGTTCACTGTGGATGCTTATCCCGACAACACTTTCTCCGGCACAGTCAAGCAGGTGCGTCAGGAGGCAACGACAACCAACAATGTGGTGACTTATTCGGTAGTGATCACCGCACCGAATGCCGACTTGAAGTTGAAGCCGGGACTGACAGCTACTGTTACTATCTATACCCAAGAAAACAAGGGCGTGCTCAGCGTGCCCAGCAAAGCACTGCGCTTCACACCGGAGAAAGAAACCGTTGGCGGCATGAAGATCAAAGACATCGCCAATGCCAAGAACAAGGTTTGGACGATCGAGGGTAATACTGTGGTGGCTCACCGTGTCAATATTGGTATGACTGACGGTTCGCACACACAGATTCTTAGTGGCATCCGTCGTGGGGCAAAGGTGATCACGGGCATCAGTTCGGCTACGTCCGATGATGACGGCGACGACAACACGACTTCTTCCAGTGAGTCCAGTCCGTTTGCACCGAAAGGACCGGGAAGCAAGAAGAAGTAATGAATGTTGAATGATCAATGGATGCAATGTTGGGTGTTCAATGTTGAATGATGATTGAACGCAATGTTGAACACTCAATGTTGATTGATGAATGGATTCTACAAAACAGAAAATCCACAATGAACAACAATAATCAAAAAGATATCAGCAATGGCGACAAGCGAAAAGTCGTCATAGAGTTGCGGGATGTGAAGCGTGACTTCCTTGTCGGCGACGAGACGGTGCATGCCCTGCGTGGAGTATCGTTCAAGATCTATGAGGGTGAGTTTGTCACTATCATGGGAAAGTCTGGTTCGGGAAAGTCTACGCTTCTCAATCAGCTCGGCTGTCTCGACACCCCCTCAAGCGGAGACTATTTTCTCGATGGTGTCTCCGTGCGTACGATGTCGAAGAGCCAGCGCGCCGTATTGCGTAACCGCAAGATCGGCTTCATCTTCCAGAACTATAATTTGTTGCCGAAGACTACATCGGTGGAGAACGTGGAGTTGCCGTTGATGTACAATCCAAACGTGTCTGCCCAAGAGCGTTTCCGCCGGTCGGTAGAAGCCTTGAAAGCCGTGGGGTTGGGAGACCGACTTTATCACAAGTCCAATCAGATGTCGGGAGGTCAGATGCAGCGTGTGGCCATAGCCCGCGCGCTGGTCAACAATCCTGCCGTGATTCTTGCTGACGAGGCGACGGGTAATCTCGATACCCGCACGTCGTTTGAGATTCTTGTACTTTTTCAGAAACTCTACGTCGAAGGACGTACGATCATCTTCGTGACACACAACCCCGATATTGCGCACTATTCTTGCCGCAATATCCAGTTACGCGACGGACACGTCATCAGCGACGAATATAATCCACATATACAAAGTGCCGCACAGGGCCTTGCCGCCCTTCCGGCCAATACCGACGAATAGGAAACATGAACTATACCAATCTTTTCAAAATAGCCCTGCGTGCCATCATGGCCAACAAGATGCGGTCGTTTCTTACGGCACTGGGCATCATCATCGGCGTGGCATCGGTCATCACGATGCTCGCCATCGGACAAGGTTCGAAGCGAAGCATTCAGGCCAACATTGCAGAGATGGGTTCCAACATGATCATGATCCATCCGGGTGCTGACATGCGCGGTGGCGTACGACAAGATCCGTCGGCCATGCAGACACTGAAGCTTTCGGACTATGAGTCGCTGTGCGATGAATGTAACTACATCAAGGGCATCAGTCCCGTGGTCAGCAGTTCGGGACAGTTTATCTATGGCAACAACAACACACAGTCTACTCTCTATGGTGTCAATCGGGAGTACCTCGACATACGTCAGCTGAGTGTCAGTGACGGTGATATGTTCACCGACCAGGATATCAAGGCGGGGACAAAGGTGTGTATTCTTGGGCAGACTGTGGTGGACTATCTTTTTCCCGACGGTAGTGACCCTGTGGGACGTGTGGTGCGCTTCAACACCATTCCTTTTCGTGTCATCGGCGTGCTGAAGAAAAAAGGCTACAACTCCATGGGTATGGACCAGGACGATCTGGTGCTGGCACCTTATACCACAGTGATGAAACGCATACTGGCACAGACCTATCTGAGTGAGATACAAGCCTCAGCCATTACCGAGGATGTCACTGACAAGGCTACGGAGGAGATGACCTCCATCCTGCGTCGTAACCACAAGCTCAAGGATGCTACAGACACTTCTGAGGGTGATGATGATGACTTCAATATCCGTTCGCAAGAAGAGCTCGCTACGATGATGAACTCCACCACCGACATGATGACCATTCTGCTGGGCTGTGTGGCCGGCATCTCGTTGATTGTGGGCGGCATCGGCATTATGAACATCATGTATGTCAGTGTCACTGAGCGTACCCGCGAGATAGGCCTTCGCATGAGTGTCGGTGCACGAGGCGTGGACATCCTCAACCAGTTCCTTATAGAAGCTATCATGCTGAGTGTCACCGGTGGCATCATTGGCGTATTGCTCGGCATAGGGGCCAGCTATGCGGTGAAGATGTTTGCCCACTGGCCAATCTATATAGAGCTGTGGAGCATCATCATGAGTTTTGCTGTCTGTACCTTCACGGGTGTCTTCTTTGGATGGTATCCAGCCAAGAAGGCAGCACGCTTGGATCCTATAGAGGCTATCCGTTACGAGTAACCTTTGATTGATTGTCATCTGACGGCCGCCACGAGTTTGCGTGGCGGTCGTTGTGCTTTTATAGCGTTTCTACTTTTTTGACAGCTGACTTTCTCAGTTTTGTCCTCAATGTTATGGCATCGGAAAGGAGCAGTCGATTTTGACATTACAAACTTAATATTGGATGTATCCTTTTGCGCTTTGCGTTTTTTTTTGTAAGTTTGCAAAAAAGAATGTTATGAAAGAGATCAGTTGGGGATTCATAGGTTGTGGCGAGGTGACGGAGAAAAAGTCGGGTCCCGCTTTCAACGTCGTGGAGGGCTCGCATGTCGAGGCGGTGATGAGCCGCAACGAGGACAAGGCCCGTTCCTATGCCGAGCGTCATCATATTCGCAAGTGGTATACTGATGCCCAGCAACTCATCGACGATCCGGATATAAATGCCATCTATATAGCCACACCACCTTCGAGCCATGCTACTTTTGCTATCATGGCCATGCGGGCCCATAAGCCTTGCTATGTCGAGAAACCTTTGGCATCGAGCTATGAGGATTGCCTGCGTATCAACCGTATCAGTGAGATGACTGGCGTGCCCTGCTTTGTGGCTTATTATCGCCGCTATCTGCCTTACTTCCAAAAGGTGGAGGAGATCATCAACGATGGCACGTTGGGCAAGATACTCAATGTGCAGATACAATTCTCCGTACCCCCACGTGACCTCGACTACCGTGCCGTCAACAGTTTGCCGTGGCGTCTGCAGCCCGACATCTCAGGTGGAGGCTACTTCTATGACCTGGCTCCGCACCAGTTGGATATCCTTCAGCATATCTTTGGCGTCATCACGCGTGCCCATGGCTATCCCGCCAATCGTGCTCATCTCTATAAGGCAGAGGACACGATCAGTGCCGCCTTTATCTTTGCCTCGGGCATACCGGGCAGTGCGTCGTGGTGCTTTGTAGGGCATGAAAGTGCAAAGGAAGACCGAATCACGGTCGTCGGCGACAAGGGATCGCTCTATTTCTCGGTCTACAACTACGACCCCATCCATGTAGTCACCAGCGAGGGTAATGTCAGCTATGTAGTCCCAAATCCCTCCTATGTACAGTTGCCTATTATCCGGGAGGTGATCCGCCACTTGCAGGGGGAGGCGGAATGCGAGTGCACCAGCGTGAGTGCCACACCGGTCAACTGGGTGATGGACCGTATTCTTGGTAAGTTCTGATGTAGATGTGGATGCTTAGATACGTTTCTCTTTTTCTGTTCTGTATAGTTGCCCTGATGTCGTGGGGCGATGAATGTGGTGATTCCACACGGCACAAGATCAGTCGCGTGCGCAAAATCGTGAGAAATTTTTCGAGCATCGACACCTCATATATTGAGCCGCAGCACTACAATTGGGCGGCGATGGTTCAAAACACCAACACGTTTGAAAGCTATCACATACGAAACAAAAACGGACACGAATATTTTTTCTCTCCCGATCCTTCGTACAAGTTAGGACCTTATTTCGGCTGGAGATGGGTATTCCTGGGCTATACCGTTGACCTTGTACATTTAGGAGCTTCAGACAAGAAACAGGACTTCAACCTGAGTTTGTATAGCAATCAGATAGGAGTGGATCTCTTTTACCGCAAGTCGGGCAATGACTATCATATTGCAGGCATCGATCTCGGAAAGAAATTCGATACTTCAGCTATGAAGAATGTAGACTTCAGGGACTTGAGTTCTTCCATCAAAGGCTTTAACCTCTACTATATATTTAATCATCGAAAATTCTCATATCCAGCAGCTTACGCACAGAGTACGCGTCAGAAACGCTCTTGTGGAAGTGTCATTGCAGGCATCGGATACACCAAGCATAGCCTCAATATCAATTGGACGTCTCTCAAAGAACTTGCTTCCAGCAGACTTTCAACGGAGGCGGTAGCGGAGCTGGACTCTTCGATGACGTTCAGTAATATCGATTATTCTGCCTGCAATATTTCCGGAGGATATGCCTATAACTGGGTCTTTGCGCGCAACTTCTTGTTCGATATCTCCGCGCAGGCCTGCCTGGCATATAAGCGCGCTACCAATGAGGTGAAGTCTTCGAATTTGAAGGATTTCCTGGATTTCGATTTCCGTAACCTCAATATCGATGGTATCGTGAGAAGCTCTGTTGTGTGGAACAACAACAGGTGGTTTGTCGGATGCAGTTCCGTTTGGCAGTTTATCACCTATCATCGCAAAGAGTTCTACACCAATAATATTTTCGGAAACCTCTATTTCTATGTAGGTTTTAACTTTGGGAAACGTTAGAAAACAATGTCATACAGGATAATGTTGTATAAGATGGAAAAGAAACTTAAATATTTATTGCTCTTCACTCTGCTCTTCATTGGAGTAGGGCAGACTCATGCTGCCCGGATCGACTATTGGCGCAGCGATTCCGTAAAGGTCATGAAACTGTTCAGAAAAGCACATCGCGAGGTGCGGGACTCCAACTACATGCTGTTCTTTGGCCGGCAACTCATAGGCTTGCCTTATGTGGCCAAGACACTTGATCAGCACAAGGAGGAGCAACTTGTGGTGAATCTGCGGCAGTTTGACTGCACAACATTGGTTGAGACGGTTTTGGCACTCTCCAACTGCATGAAACGGAAGACTCCGGATTTTACTCATTTCTGCAAAGAGCTGGCACTGATCCGCTATCGCGACGGCATCGTGTCTTATCCGACCCGTCAGCACTATTTCACCTATTGGATCAATCAGAACGTGAGAAAGAGACTGGTCATTGACCTGCAGGGACCGGTGCCTCCGTTCACTGCGAAACAATTGGTCAGTGTGAATTATATGTCATCACATCCCTCAGCGTATCCCATGTTCAGGGCTCATCCCAGCTGGATTGGCGAGATCAGAAAGATGGAAGACAGCATATCGGGTCACACCTATCGCTATATTCCTAAGACAGCCTTGGACAACAGCGCGTTGTTGAGATCCACTATTCACAATGGCGACATCATCGTCATTCTCACTTCTAAGCGAGGACTGGACACCAGCCATCTCGGCATTGCCGTGTGGCATGGGGATGGTCTACATCTGCTCAACGCTTCAGCCATCCGTCATCGTGTTGTCGAAGAGCCCAAACTTTTCCGCACTTACATGATGGAGCACCCGACGTTTACGGGAATCAGAGTCGTGAGAGCTTTGTAGTATAATAGATTTCCCATTTTTTAATAAGGTGTAGGATTTGTGAGAAAATAGTACGTCACAAAACAAAAAAGCACGGAGGCAAGAGAGTTGTCATTATCTCTCTTGTCTCCGTTTTTTTGTATTGTGAAACTGTGTGGAGTGTCTTACAGTCTGAGTCCTTTGAGGATATCTGCCATCTTCTGCTTTGTCTCAATGTTGGTCGGTACGAGTGGCAGTCGGAGCATATTCTCGATCATGCCCATGTCGTTGAGCAGGGCCTTCACGCCGGCCGGGTTGCCGTCGATGAAGAGCAGGGAGTAGAGCTCGGTGAACTTATGGTGGATCTTGCGGGCTGGCTCATATTCGCCGTTGAACTCCAGTCGGATCATACGTGAGAACTCCTTGGGCAGTGCGTTGCCGATGACCGAGATGACACCGGCTGCTCCGCTGGCAATCATGGAGAAGGTAAGGGCGTCGTCGCCGCTGATGACATCGAAGTTGTCGGGTTTGTTCTTGATGATCTCGTCGACCTGCTCCAGGCTGCCGCTGGCTTCTTTCACAGCTACGATGTTAGGGCAGTCCTTGGCGAGGCGCACCGTTGTGGCGGCTTTCATGTTTACGCCCGTACGTCCGGGAACATTATAGAGCACGAGAGGTAGCGGGCTTTCGGCGGCAATGGCCTTGAAATGCTGATAGAGACCTTCCTGCGACGGTTTGTTGTAGTAAGGACAGATGCTCAGGATGCCGCTGATGCCGCTCCAGTCGGTTTGTTTCATCTCTTCTATGACGGCGGCCGTATTGTTGCCACCACAATATTTTAGGATAGGCACGCGTCCGTTGTTTACACGCTTCACCACTTCCGTGATCTTGTCCTTTTCCTCTTTCGTCAGACAAGGGGCTTCGGCCGTTGTTGCAAGTATGCACAGGAAGTCGGCACCATTGTCGAGCTGGTAAGCCACCAGCTTCTCGAGTGCGGGATAATCCACTTCTCCTTGAGTAGTAAAAGGAGTGATGAGGGCGATGCCCAGACCTTTGAAAATATTGTTTGCCATAACAAATAGTTGTTGTTTGTTGCTTAATGACGATATTGCTACAATCTTTTTGCAAAGTTACTCTTTTTTCTTCATATTGCAAAAGAAAAAGATAAATCCTTTATAGTTTGTTTGCTAATTTCCTCATGTTAATAAAAGCTGAGTTCATTCTGTCTTCGTTAACCTTTGTCATAACAGTCAACTATGCTTTCTTTTATGGCTTTCATATTTTGCACAGAGCCATTGGCCAGTCATAAGAATCTTCAATATATATAGTAGGGCTTGAAGACAAGATATCTTATTTCTCAAAATGTTGGTAGTCCTTCACGCTGCGCCACGCCCCTCCCCATCGGAAGCCATGAGCGGTAAACACTTTGTAAAGCAGGTCGCCGCGCGTGATCTTATGGGCGAACGTCGCTGAACGATCTGCATATCGTGAGGCTGTGGCAGGTTGTATCGTCGTCTTGCCGTGGCTGCGGCGAACGCAAGGGTTGTAGAGGGGATTGATATCGACGGCAAGCCCCTCGGCATGTTTCGAGAGTTTGGCTGAACCTTTCACCACGCGGTAGCAGAAGCAACTGGTGTTGTTGGCGCGCATCGACTCTTCATCGCTGGCATGGTAGTCGTCGATGAGGCGCATCATTCCGATGGGATAACGCTGCTGATAGAGTTCACGGAAGATGGCGACCAGGTCTGCGGCAATCAATTTGTTGCACACCAGTTCGCCGATATGGGTGTGGCCGTCAAATCCTACGTAGAGCGTACGGACATAGCGGAGCGACGACCGCGCTATGGTGCATCCGGGTGGGAAGGAGTTGCCGCGCATACGGGCGAAGACAGCGTCGGGGATTGCATCAGCCCGGAAGCAACGTGCAAGGCCGTAGTGTCTGACAGCCTCGGTGCTGACCACGCATCCTGCTTGCCACGACTGGAGCTGATACAAGTCTTGTTGTAACGTCTGTCCTTGCATGCAGAGGCGTGTCAGACCCATCAGTACGATAAGAATTACAATGACTTTCTTTTTTCTTTTCATTATCTCGTTGTACTGGTTCCCGTGACGTGTCCGTAGCGGTCTTTATAGGTTGTGGTGGTTGTCTTGCCGCTGGTTTGTGAGTTGCTCGATCCTGTGATATGTCCGTAGCGGTCCTTGTAGATAGTTTCAGTGCGCTTTTGGTTGGTGCGCGTTGTGCTTGACCCAGTCATGTTGCCATAGGGATCGCGGTAGGTGGTAGTGGTGCGCCCGTTGCCGTCGGCGCGTGTGGAGCTGCGTCCGGTGACATGTCCGTATTTATCTTTGTAAACCGTTTGCTGGTTGCCACGGCTGTCGGTTGTTGTCTCTACCGTGCCGATGATGTTGCCGTAGGCATCGCGTCGCGTCTCTGTGGTCTTGGTACTTTGGGCACTCATGCTCAGAGAGAGAAGCATGAAGAACGAAAGAAATAACGTCTTTTTCATACCTTTATCTGTTTGTTGTTTACTGTTGGTCTCATTGCAGTTGTGTGCTGCAAAGATATAAACCTTAATTCCGCAACACTATTACAAATATAACTTTTTAA
>UMGV01005496.1_pt1 | contig 59595 bp, 91 predicted proteins | sample 1965361 | NCBI WGS metagenome assembly UMGV01 (sample SAMEA4836081, study PRJEB28245) | human gut metagenome | biome: gut microbiome; material: fecal sample | place: Denmark | collected 2008
ACAATTATTGGAGTAGTAGAGAGGGCTCAAATTACTATGAGTACAATGTCTATCTCAATAATGGTAGCATCTACAACTTCTACAATAAGGGCAGCAACATCTATGTCTTAGGTTTCTTAGCTTTAGAAGTGTGACTTTGATGTCACACTTCGTAAAAAGATTTAATTTTTTATAATTTTACGATTTAAGTAAATGGGGATTATTGAAAAACTTTGATGTTTTTCAATAATCCCCAAAATTTTTATATGTTTATGTTTCTTATGATTTCTTTGATACTAGAAATAAAAGCATAATTTTTCATTTCTCCAGAATCAATATCATATTCATTTATTTTATCTAATAGATATTTTATATTATAAAGTTTGATAAATATATAAATATGTTTTCTTTATAATGCTTTATATTAGATTTCTAAATTTTAAAACTCCATTACAGGATGTTGAAAAAATGTATAAAGACGGCGCCATAAAATATGGTGATATTGTATGCCAATAGTATAATGATAAGTCATCACATTTATTTATGAATGGTACATGGATTAAAACATTGTACAATTCTAAAATAAAATAGAATAATGAGATAGAGGATGATATAGAATTTTTATCAACAGCAATAGGTAATAATTCTACAAATATTGGTGAAGTGTCAACAAGATTAAATGATACATCAACCAGATTGAATAATGTTTCTACTAGGTTAGATAATACATCAAATAATTTAAATGATACATCTATAAGATTGAATGATGTATCAACAAGATTAAAAGATGATTATGTAAATAAAACATAGTATTTGAAAGATGAAGAGCTTATTGCAAGTACATTTGCTGATTTAAATAATAAGATTAATAATTTTGATATAACAAAATAGTTAGAACCTATCTATAGTAATATATCAAATTTAAATAGCAGTGTACAAAATGTATCTGATGTTTTATATACTCTAACAGAAACAGAAAATATTAATCATACCATAGATACATTTAAAGAAGTTGAAAAATTCTTAAATAATATATCTGATTCTTCTACATTAACAGAATTATTATTAAATACAAAAGATGATATTATTGATAGTATATCAGAATATTACTATAATATTGAAGAAATGGATGGAAAAATAGGAGATATTAATACATCCATAAATAATACATCATCAAGAATAAAAGAACTTGAAAAATTATATTCAAATGATTAGATAGATACATTTGTAGGTAATTTAAATACATCTATTAAAGATACCAGTGATAATTTGAATATTGTTTCTGGTAAAGTAGATGAAGTATCAACTAGATTAGATAATACATCAACAAAGTTAAATGATGTATCTACAAGATTAAAAGAGGTTTCTGTTAATTTAAATAACACAATAATTTCAGTATCATCTAATTTAAAAGATACATCTACTAGATTAAATGTCGTTTCATCAAGATTGAATGATGTATCTACAAGATTAAATGATACCTCTGTAAGATTATTAAATTATTTAACTATTAATCAGTATTTAAAAGATGAAGAACTTATTGCTAGCACATTTGCGGATGTTAATAATAAAATTAATTCATTATATGCAGAAATTGCAGAATTAAAAGAATAGTTAAATTCTTCAACTAAATAAAAAGTAAATAGGAAACTTATTACATAAATAAGTTTCCTATTTTTTATTTACAACTTTCAAATGAGTTTGTAAGTTTTGTACAAAATGAATCAATATCATCTGGTGAATACCCATGAAATGTAATTTCCCATAAAACTTCTGCAACAATTATATTTTTATTAAAGTTCTTTAATGTATCAGGATGAATATTCAAATATAAAACATTATCCCAATTCATAAGATCTATTGCATAACTAACATCTCTTTCTTTAATAAAACCAGAAACATCAATATGCTCAGTATGCTTTTTAGAATATTCATCAATTACTGCATTTAAACAGATGTACATATTAAATGATGGTTTAATAGGTTTCATATTTTTGAGAATATGAAATGCTTGTTTATAACCATCAATATTTTTCTTTTCATCATGATGATGTATGTACATTGCATTCATAATATCATTAAATGATGAATTCATTATTAATTCCTTAAAAGAAATAGTACGATCATTATTTCTTTTTGGACATGTATTTAATGTATTCAATGGTCGGATATTATTTAGAGACGGTTGAATTAAGTTGTATTTACAACCATGATGAGAGCAATTCCTACACCAAATTTTCCCAATCTTACAATAATTCTTACTCATAATTATTATTTTTTATTCACCTTATTTAAATATTCTTGTTTCATACACATATCAATATATTCATCTTCTAACATAGCTCCGATGAAATTACAAAAACATTATTTAAATTTTATGAAAAACTTTTTCATATAAATATTAATTTTAATTATTACAATACAAAGATACATATTTTTATTGATATATAAAAATTTATGTATATTAAATATTGCTAAATAATGATTCTCGATAATATTCATCAAACTTATTTTCTTTTAATGCATAGTTAATAGCTTTTTGTAACTTTAAAAAATAATTTGAAATAAATTTATTAATATCATATTTAACTTTATCAGCATTTTGTTTATCTAATGATGTATATTTATTATTCTATAACATTTTTCTTATTGATGATTCCTTAATATCATTTTTTAATAATTTCTGCATATGACCATAATAACCTATAATATTTAATAATAATACATATTCATAATTATTAGAAACAATATCATTTTTTAATAATATATTAAAATCAAGGAGATATTTGTCGTATAAATTAATATTTTTAAAATATTGTATAAGTGAACCAATAATATCATTATTTTTTATTATTTCATTAATTTCTTCATTTGTTAAATCACATATCAATCTATATTGTTGATTTACTCTTGCTTGAATTTCTGTAGGAGACATTAAATATAATATATTTTTAACTTTATTAAATAAGTCATCAGATATATTGAAAATATTATCAACTATTTTTAAATTATTAAATTCTTCTAATAATGTATTTGATATTGCATCTATTAATGATTCCTATAATCTTAATCTTAAATTTCTTGGTATTGTATTATAACAACTCATTATTATAATTATTAAATTTTGTTATTTACAAAATATATTTTCATATATAAGTTTAATATCATTACTTGTTAATTTATGATAAGATTCTTTAATCGATATAGGTTCAACTCTACTAGAAAAATCTTCTATACATTGTTTTGTATCAAATTCTATATTTCTACCAAGTCCCCTTAATTTATTAATGTCTTTCTTTTTATCTAATATACCATCTTTAACTAATTGATCAAATGCATACTTATCATCTGATATAAAAGTTTTACCACTATCTTTCCATTCATCTGTATATGTTTCAGATTTATGATCATATTTAGCATCACAATTACCAAATAAACGTTTTACATCTTTCCTGTATGCATTTCCTTTTTCTGGTATATAACATCTGAATTGTTTACCATCATAATATACCATAATACATATAGGACATTCCCAGTCACCGCCAGCATACATAATAATATATGGACATCCTTTTACAGTTCTAAGACTACCACTAATTTCAAAATTTTCCCAATATGGTTTAATATCTTTAAAGTCCTTATGAATAGTAGATTTATCATCATAATATGATTGTCTGACTGCACGTGGTAAAGTTGCAATAATTTTATTTGCTGCATTTGTATTGTTTATTTTATCAACAGTGTATGTATCATCTTTACAAACATTTAATATAAATGCTTTGGCTTTTTCAACAAACTAAGTTTCACTTAATTTTGCAATTTTTCTACCGCCTTTTCTTAATTTTATATTGTTATATAATGAATAATATTTACTCATAATTAAATTTGTTTAATTTTATTAATCTCATTATTAATGTTTAACAAGAATTTCTTAAATTCATTGATATTCCATCCTGTATATGAATTAAACTCTTCATATTTAATATCTAACGATAATAATTCTCGTTTAATATAATATTCTATATTAGTATTATCTACAATTTCTTTTATATCATATAAGTCATTAACAACTTTATTTTTTATAAGAATTTTCATAGGTGGAAATCCATCTCCTTTTTTAACATTATCATCTGAAACTTCTGAACATATATCATATAATAATTCAAATTCACTGTATGTTAATACATCTATTGTTAATAAATCTTCATTTTGATATGTATCTGGATCCTATCCTTCTAATGTGATAATATCTTCTAAATCCATAAAATAATCATCATCTGTTAAATGATTAATTGCATCAATATCAATGTTTACCCTATATATTTTAGGGTAATAATAGTTATCTCCACCATCACCATATTCAAATTCACCTACATCAAATTGTTCTGTACTTCTATCAAATCCAAGCTTTAAGAAATCCCATTCATCCAATACTCTTGCAGATTTATGTTCCTTCTATGTTTTTGTACCTGTATCATAGAAATCAAAATATCCTGTCTAAAATGACCGTAAATCAATTAATGATAAATCCTAATCAAATGATGTACAACCATATAGTAAATAACTTATATCCATATTTTTTGTTATATTCCATTTCTATATAGGCTAATTAAATTTTCGACATTTATAAAACATTTTTGATAAATTTTTAGCACTAGATATTTCCCAATTACTTATATCCTGATTAAATGATGAACAACCATAAAACATAGAATCAAATCTTGTAACTTTACTTACATCCCAATTACTAATATTACTGTTAAACGTTGTACGGCCATCAAACATATTTGCCATTGATGTTACTTTAGATGTATCCCATTTACTTAAATCACAAATATTTTTACATCCTCTAAATGTACTGACCATTGATGTTACATGAGATGTATCCCAATCTGAAACATCCCAAAATATATACTGTCTGTTAAATATACCAACATTAAATAAGTGGTTTAACATGGTAACATTAGAAATATCAAGCCTATTTAAATTGAAAGCATCAACCTTATCTCTATATAATTGTTTTTTTATATCTGCTATTATATTAGTCAATTCATTAAAATCTTTTACTTTATATTTAAATGCATCCTAACATACTAATTCTAAATCATCATCAGATACAACCATACCTTTTAATAATTGTTCATGTATTTTCCTAACATCATCTTCTAATAAATCATTAGTAATACCTATATTATCATCATTAAATAATTCATCATCGTCATCATCAAATAACGATTCTAATAATTTCTTTATTTCTTTAATCATAAAAATAATGTGTGTATTTTTTAATAATTACCAATGATAACCTAATTCTGCACCCATTGCAGCTAATACAAGTCTCGATGTTAATAAATTTCCTAATGTACCTTTTTCATCTATACCTAAACATTTACATATAGCTTTCATAATACTCTGCCCAATTGTTGATGAAACTGCACTTCCTAATAATGCGGTAAATAAACCTTCATCTACTATATCATCCAATGGAACACCTTCTTTTTTCGCAATTTCATTTGCTTCAACAATATAATCATATACTTTTTTACTATCCATTATTTGTTTAGGTGTATAATTACTTAAATCAATACCTTCAAATAAATTATTATATTTTTCACTCATAATGTTTATTATTTTAGTTAGCTTATTTTAAGATATTTATTTTTAATAATAAATAAGTTAAATAAATAATAAAAAGATAATTCAACTATATGAATTGTTTTTATAAAAGTAAAAAAATAATTTTCGAAAATTATAATATGAAAAAAACAACAAAAACAGTAAATAGTATGAGAAGTCAGAAAGCACTTTATAATGCTATTATGGAATCAGTAACTCCTCAGATTGCTAGATTAGTAAAAGAAGCAGAGGAAGCAGATGATGAAGATAAAGCATCTGATGATGTAAAAGATGCAGAGAAAAATGAATCAAACGATGTTGATGAAGCAGCCCTTAATGAACTTTTTGGTTTTGGTTCATCTGTACAGAAACCCGAGAAAACATTATCTCTTGAAAATTCTGATGATGAAAATGCAGATTTATTTATCGCTTGGTTTGCTTACTATATGTCTAAATGTAGTAATGACGCAAAGAAAGGTATGGATGCATTTTGTAAAGCTTCTGGTGATGTTATTAAGAAAGCACCTATGATGATTGTAAAAGGTATTCTTAAGTTAATGTCAGGCGCAATTAAAGGTTCTGTATTTGGTGTAAGTACAGTTGCAGCTGTTGTTCTTGGCAGTATCTCTATGTTGGTACGTTTAACAGTTTCTGGCGTAGAGAAAGCAAAGGAAGCACTTGCACAATTATATAAAACAATTAGTCAAGGTATTATTACATTTTATAAAAATTTTACTGGTGGTGCATAGAAGATGGCTTAGGATTCATCAGATAAATTAACTGTATGGCTTGGTGTTATTTCTGGTGCACTTATGGCATGTGCAAATAAGGTTCAAGGTGCAGTTGAAACATTAAGTAATTTCTTTAAACAAGTTCTTGCAGATGCAAAGGCAAAGAAAGATGGAGCTGTTCTTCTTGTAAAGACATGGTTGCAGGCAAAATCAGAAGCAGTTAAATCATGGATTACGGAAACAGGAGGCGAGATTCGTAAGACTGTTATTGAAGCATGGAATGCAATGGATAAGAAAGTTCGTAATGCATATGATAAAGTTGCAAAGAAACTTGAAGACTGGATGAATGATATTAAGGAATTAGTTCAGGAAATCAGTACAAAAATTTCTGATGCTGCTGATAAAGCAAAGGATATTGTTATTGATAAGAAAGATAAGGCACTTGTATGGGGTATTCAGAAAGGTGTTAAGGCTCTTTCAAAGAATTATACAGAAGATCAGGTTGTAGCACTTGTTCGTAAATGTTATAATGAGTCTGTTGTACCTAATACAAGAACCGGTAATATTGTTATTAATGAAGCATACTTACATGCAAAGGGAACTAAAGCTCGTGTGCTTTATGAGAGAAGATTAGCACGTAGTGGAAAACTTTTAAAATGATTTTAATTAATATATAATGAAAAAGAGATAAATCTACCAAATAGATTTATCTCTTTATTTTTTATAATGTAAATACAGAATATTGTTGTATCGCATCTACAGTTTGTTGTGCCACAGGAATTTTATATTTAATTAATAATTCAATTAATTGCCGTTGTGACAATTCAATTTTATCAGATTTATCATAAACATATTCTGTATTAACATCAGAGTTATTTAAATCAATAGATTTATCTTCTGTATCAATACTTTTAATATTACTGAAATCAATCGAAATCATATATAAACTAATTATTTTTAATTATTTATGCAGATTCTCTCATTTGCCATTCTTTATTCCAACGCTCAAATTCTCTATGTAATTTCTTAACAGAAGCAGGAGATTTACCGAATTTCAGATCTCTAATAAATGATGACAATTTCTTTTCAGCCTCTTCTTTTATCTGTTTTTTATGAAGTCTATTTTCTCTTAGAATCCCTGCATGAATTAAACCATTATAATGTTTTTTACTTTGTACAATAGATTCATCAATAACTTTCTTTTTATTAGAAATTACTTTTCGATTAAAAACTTTTCTCATATTTTAATAAGGATCAATTTTTATATATTCAGAAAATACTTTATTTAAATCTAAATATGGGTCTATATTGATATTATTAATTTTATTTTTAAAATTATTTTGTAATTTTTGTTTAAGCTTTTCTTTCTCTTTTTCTGATATATAATTGTTATATGAGTCATTAAGTATTTTATAAATAAGGGTTATTAACTTATTAACGTTATCATTCTTTTCTCTGAATTTAATCATAATTACTTAAAAACTTTAAATAAACCCATAAATTTTTTTTGTTTCATCTTTTCAATTTCTTGTTTAAGATCTGTATTTTCATTTTCAAGTTCTTTATTCTTCTTCTTAATGTCGATATAAAGATTTTCAATTTGTTCAAGATCTTGCTTATAATAATTGAATGCATTTTGATGTTCTTCTTTATTACAATGATTTATACATTTAACAAACATTTCAATAAGAAGAACAGATGATTCTTTTTGTAAATCAGCTAACATTGCATTTTTTCTATCAATGTCATTATCGAAATCGAGCCCTTCATATTCTTGCGTTTTCTTTGCAAGAATTGCAGTGGATCTTATTTGATATTCATTAAATAAATCTTGAATAAATTTTCTGATACTATTAATTATATCTACTTCTTCTTTTGTTTTACCTTCAAGTTCTTTTGCATCCCAATTAATTTGAGAACATACATTTTCAGGATTTGTACCGACTTCTTTAATTGCATCGAGTTCTTCCTGTATATTACTTAACTCATTTTGAAATAATGATTTAATAATTTTATCTCGCTTTGTACTTAAATTTTCCATCTTAATTTTTTATATTGAATATGAAATTGAATTTATATATTATATAAAAAATAATATAATATGTTTTAAATATTTTTATTTATTATGATAATAAATATAATAAATAAACGTATATTTATGACTACTGTATATATAGATTCTATCTTATACTCACCAAAAGATTATAACTCTATGTATAATTATAATCAATATAATCCTTTTGAAAATAAACAAAATAATATTTTAGATATTATTAATACAACAAAAAAAGATGATGTTATTACAGGTGATGAATGTTTTATATATAAAAATCCTGATGGAACATTAAAGAAGATGGATATAAATGGAATTAGTGAAATGATATATAAAAAAATAGAAAAACATCTTATATCAGATCATGATAAAACATAGGATACAAACATTAAAAACATTAAACATACAGTAAATGATATTAATAATATCAATATATGGAAAAATTTTAATGGAAAAAAATAATTATTATACTGCTTTATGAATAATTTAAATAATTTATTTATGTTTGTAAAAGAAGGAAATACTAAAGCATTTAAAATGGATTATAATAAATCTCCGGAGAAGTATTATGATAAAATAGTATTTATCCTTGAAACCAAAGAAATTATAACGCATGGTACTACATTTTGTGGAACCACTATTTAAAATAAATTAAAATATATTATATGTTAACTACTATTAATGAGTTATTTGTTTTTGTACCGGCTGGTATGGGACAAACCTTTATTAAGCGTTATGCTACAGATGAAGTATACAAGAAAAAAATTGCATTTGTTGAAGAAACAGGAGAGATTTATACAAATGGTAAATGTTTTGGAACTAATTATAAATCTGCTGTTGATGAATTATCTGGAAAGATTTAGAAAGTTCAAGAAAAAAATGATGAGCTTACTAATACCTTAAACGCCCTTAATGCTAACACAATTAAAGAGATTAATGATTGGATTAAACAACATGGTGCTGATTTTTCAACTTTATCAGCAAGTGTAGAACAAAATAAAGTTAGTATTGCTACATTAACAAATGATATTAGTAAACTTCAAAAAGATTTAGAGGATTTAAATAAAATATCAATTTGGCAAGAATTTGTTGCTGACTCAGATATGCCACCTGTTACAGAAGCAACAAAAATAATTGATACTAAAGAATCACTTGATTCTTTAGAAAACACAGAAAATGAAGATATTGCAGTAACATCTAATGATGCTATGGAATATTTCAATAATGTAGCAGCAAAAACATTTAAAAATATAACACTTTAATAAATTATGGGAAAGATTATAAATGGAACAGATGTATGGTATTTAAATGCTGTCAAGAAAATTTATATATCAGATTTAACTGTTGATGGTACACATAAAAGACCAACAACAAATGGTAAAATTGTTTTTGATTGTGAATCAGCAGTATTTAAAAATATAAATCTTACTAAGGAATGTACAGTTTATAACGTTTTTGAATAGGTTCAAACAAAAACAGCAATTAAAGATGTAAAAATGAAAAATGTAAAAGCATTTCCATCATTAGCACACAATATTTTAAATTTATATAATATTGCAGATAATGCAACAATTGAAATTTCAGATTGTGATTTAGATTTGAATGTTGCTAACACAAATCCTGTACGTTTATCTAATTTAAGTAACGCATCAAATGTAACAATAACATTTAAAAATGTAAATTGGACATATGACAATATGGCTATCACAGAAGATGGTAAAAAATGGGCAGGACTTGTTTTAATACAACCATTTAGTACAGATAAAGCGGATTTTAGAAGAAAAGGTGAAGATCAAACATTAGATTTCTATAAAAGTTGGAATTTCATCTTTGATAATTGTACATACAATGGTGAAAAAGTAACAGCAAATAATTTTGGTACAAAACAACAAGTTATTTGTCCGTGTGATATTAATGCAGATGCACAACTTGAAGATGCAGAAGCATTAGGATTTAAAATGACATTTAAATAATATATAATATAAAATGATACATATTCTGATATGTATCATTTTTTATTTAAACTAATTCATAATATGTCAATACTTTACAATATCCACAATCCCATGAATCATAATAAAATCCATTTATACATGCTACTACATGTCCCCTTAAATTTAATAAAAAATGACCATTATTATGTTGTTTAACAAATTCACTTACTGTTAAACGATGCTGTCCTTTATGCAGTTTTCCAAATGAACGTTTAATATAACCATGATTTTTTAACCAAAGTTCTATAATTTTCCATTCATTTGGCATACGTTTCTTTTTTCTACCTAAGTCACAAAGCTCATCATAACATGTTATCCAATCTCTATCAGTCAATTTCATCATTGCACGTATTGCACAATCATCTGCATTCTTCTTTTGCGATTCAAATTTTATATAACGGTCATCCATAATAAACAATATAAATTTATATAATAATATATTAAACTATTTCTTAAAACGATAAAATCCGGAAACACACCATTCCCAGATTTTACTATTACATATCATATTCATGTTTCTTATCTAATTCAGCATCGATTACTTTATAAAAGTCATATATATATTGATTAAAATAATCATTAAAGAAATTATATATTTTCTTTGCAGTTATCTTATCATTTCTTGTTAATTTATAATCGAACCTTTTTATCTTTTCAATATAATCTTTATCAATTCCAAAATCTCTTACATTCAATTTTGTTAAGAAATAACCTAAATAAAATACAGGTCTTATCTCATTAGGATCTTCATCCATAAAATGGAATAAAAAGAAATAAAATAAATTATAATAATTAGAATCAATAAAATGATTAATTAATGTACATACACGTTTAAACCCATGATTACCGTAACATATTAAATCAATCTGCTGCTGTGTTAATGCATTTATTTTATTTTGTATACATTCAATTCTATTCAATTTTTCTGATGGTGATAATAATGATAACATTCTTGCAGCAAATAAAAAATCTACAGATGAAATATCAATATCATTTTTCAAATAATGTACAAGTGTTATATTATCTTTTATATATACTCTATGTGTTAAACAGAATTCTAAATAAAATAATTGAGTTCTTAGATAATGTTTATATTTGTTAATATCTGTAGATACATAATGTACATTTATAAAAATATACATTCCATCATCATTTAATTTAATATCTACATATTGATAATCATTTTCATCATAATACTGAACATATATAGGAACTGTATCACCATTTTGTGTCATACAACCATATATGACATACATACTTTCAGAAGTCAATTCATATTTAATTGATAACTCAAATTCATGTTCAAAATTTTCTTCTATTGCAATATCAATAGCTTCATTTGCAATTTTTGTATGAATTAAAGAGCATTTTGAATAAAATTCTTTTAATGAATTATATCTATATGTAGGAATTATTTCTCGTATTTTATTTACAATACATTTATTAAACATTGTATTAACTAATGTTATTTAATATATTTATTAAATAATTACTTATATCTATATGAAATACGTCCCTTCGTCAAATCATATGGAGACATCTCTACCTTTACCTTATCTCCAGTAATAAGTTTAATATAATTCATTCTAAGTTTACCTGCAAGTACACAAATAATTTCAAATCCATTTTCTAACTCTACTTTGAACCTTGTACTTGGAAGACATTCTGTAATAATGCCATTCATTTCTAACGCTTTTTCTTTTGCCATGTTAAATTATTAATTTTATTATTCATATGAGAAATAAACATTATGAGTTTTATACTCATCATTCTCATCAAATACAGATATATTTATCTTATTTCCTTTAATACGTCTAATAAACAACTTTATAATATCTTTAAACGTTAATTCTATACCTTCAATATAAGGACCTTTTTCTTATAATAAGTTTATTTTGTAAATCCATAATAATTATAAATAATTTTATGAGGGAATTTTACGTAATTTATTAATTTGACAATTAGTATTTTTTTGAATATCAGTTAACCGTTCTTGCCCATATATATTTAAACCATGTTTATGAATATTAAAACATATTTCTAAATTTAAGATATTATTAAGAGTTTCTATATTTTGTTCTAATATATCTAATCTGTCTTGAACATGTTTTAACTTTGTTTTTGTTTTAAATTTAATCATTATTAAAATTAAATTATAATTAAAATTATCGAGTAATAGAAATATTCAAATCATCAAATACATTCTGATCCGCAAGAAGAATCCATCTATATTTTCCGTCAGCTAAACCACATTTTCCTACAATACAATTATCAGATGCATAGATATAGTAATATTGCTCTCCTATACCTCTTGTTCCATATGATTTAATCCATTTTGACTCATCTATAAATTTATCAATGTCAAAGATTTTTGTAACATTCTTATTATAATTACCAAATATACAATACCAATTATAATCGTCATATTTCTCATCTATGACTTTTAATTTCATTTCCTTAATAACATCTAGTATTTTACTAAAAAGTGTCTTAGAAATGAAATCTGATGCCTTATATCAAGGATATTTATTAACAAGACTATTATCATTCATTGACGTAACAAATACTTTCCAGTTAACTGGATTAAAACAACTCTTTGCTTGTTCCTCTCTTTTATTTGTTGTCTCAAATAATATATTCATCGTATCTCTTATCTCTTATCTCTTTATTCATTATACTATTATAGTAATTAAAAATAAAAAAGTCTATATAATAAAAAATGAGATTAACTAACCGACTAGTTAATCTTATTAAATATTTTATTATATCTATATGAATAATTAATACTACTATATATTAATAAACATAACTATAATTTTACTTATCATATAATTTTGATAGTAAAGTTAATACCGTAATGCTTTTAGGACCATATGATTCATTTAAAATTTCACATGCATGTTTAATAGTTTGGCCTCTACTTATTGTATCATCAATCAATAATATATTCTGACCATTTATAACTTTAGAATCCATTGCATATCTATCTGGTGTAATTTTCAATGTATCTAATATTGCATCTCTCATCTTATTGTCTTTTATAAGATGTCTTGAAAACATACCATCACGTTGTTCATCCATTTCTTCAAAAAATATACAAAGTTTTTTATATGCATCATTAAAATTATTTTTATATACTTTTCTAAAATATGAGTCTTTCCTCATAACTATTTCATCTACTTCTTCTACTGTTAATTTACACAATGCGCCTTCTAATAACTTTGCATTTTTACTTTTTGACATCACAATCTCCGCTATATGTTTATTCAAAGAATTACCACTTGGTATAATAACCGTAACACCTATAGGATATAATGTCGCAAACTTTTCTGCTATTAAATTAAATTGTTTTTCAATTGCATTTTTATCTTCTATACTTTTAAATTGCCATTCGCGTTCTCCTTTAAGTGCATATACTAATGGATTACCATCACCTCGCATTCCTTTCTTTCTTTTAAATATTGACCATACATTTACATTAGGGAATATATTTTTATCTATAGTTGGATTATATTCAAGCGATGTATCTACATTGTTTTCATGTGATGAATTATAAGAAATAGTTTTTGAATCAGGATCAATATCTATTCCTTCTGCTAATGATTTATTATTAAGTCCTTTAAATAATAAATTCATTACATCCTTTATATCTTTATTCATTACGAATTTATTGTTAATTTTTGAAATATTCATAATTATTTATTTTTAAATGTCTTTCAAATCAATATAAGATGTATCTTTTACATTACAAAGATACATATTTTTATGAAAATAAAAAAGTCTATAACCATACAAAGTTATAGACTTAAATTTATTATGCTTGTTTCTTATTTAATGCATAAAAATAATTCTTTAATTCTGAAAATGAAAAAAATTCCAAATAATTTAATCCATGTTTTTCTGCTATTTCTCTCTTCATAATATCTCTATTTGTCCATACATCAATAGCAGAAATATAATAATCTTTCTCTTTAGATCTCTTTTTCCATAAATTTAATTTCTTAATATCGTCAGGATTATTCTTATCAAAACCATGTTTACCATGTGTCCAATGAAAATTACATTCAATATATAAATCATTATCTGCAATATAAAAATCGCAAGCAAAAGGATATTCTTCTGATTTATATTGTCTTTTAATATCAGTATATATTGTTTTTAAAAGTTCATATATTTGTTTTCTTTATTTTTTCTTTGACACTTTCTAATTGAAATGGATTTGCAACTCCATATTTTTTAATCATAGATTGCTTTTTTAGACCATATATACATTTAGAATTACCACAACTTTTGTGATATTTATAACCGTCACGTTTACATGGTTTTCCACAAATAGGACATCTTGGTACATCATTAGTATCATTTAATATACATAACAGTTTATCGATAATATCCATATCAGATTTATCGATAAACTGTGTATTTAAATATTCAATAATATTAACAGGTATCTTATTTTTATTTAATGAATGCTCTTTATAATACTATTTTATATATTCATTATTCATAATGTTATTTATGTACTTTGTTTTCGTTTTTCAAGTATATGTTTTAATTCTTCATATTCTGTATTCGCTATTTTCTTATCCATTTTTGCTGCCTTTCGTAATGCAAAATAATGTGTAAGAATAGCAGGAACTACTGCATTTGGATCTTTCTTATAAACAGCACCTGAACATGTTTTAATCTCATCAGATTTCGGTATATAATTCTCATCTTTAAACAAAAATGATTCTGGTGAAATCTGGAACTACCTCATAATAGATGGATATAGTGCAAATTTGTTATTATTGAGTTGTTTATCTCAAATCTTATTTTTCAATAAGTATCGGACTATATCATTAACCTATATAATAGGTTATTCGGCACTCGTGGATATATTATATTCTAATAAAATATTAGTTTCAATATCTAGTCTCTGAACTTTTTACAATTATTTAAATTGTAACTTAGTTGCTGATTGGCATATTACTTATTCATCACGAATTTTCATTTAGCTTTCCAGCAGTTCACCGAATTTTCATCTGTTACTTACGCAACAGCGGCGCCACTTCTTGTTAACGCGAAATCTAATCCACCTATGTATTTGAAGATGCCAGGTCTAGTAGGCCACACATATGCGCCAACATAATCTCCATCTGAATTGTCTGTTTTTTTATAAGATTTCTCTGGTATTACTTTATAATTTGGATACACAAAGTTACACATTACGACATGTGTAGGTTGAATTGTTGAGAATGCAACATTTAATTCAAGTCTAAGTTCGCATGCGAGCATATACCAGATTTCTGCAGTTTTTAAGAATTTATCTATATGTTCTACTAATATTGTATCGATGCAATTATAAAATACATATTCTTTGAAATGTTCTTCATAGAATTCTTTGAATCCCCAAGGGTGATTAACTTTTTTGATACCTAATGCTTTTTCTGCAACGAAATCAAGTGTATTATTTTCTTTAGGTTGAATAGTCATATCCCATGTTTTATATACGAGTAAGTAGTCATATATAATTTTGTGCATTGGGACTTTAACATTAATTGTTTTTCCTCCAGCACGTGGTGTAATTTTAAAGTTTGTAAATGTTCTGGTAGGAGATATTCTTTCAATATCAATATTATTGATTTTGCATCTATTATAGATATATAACCAGTCGAATCCAAGGAAATTCCAACCAGACATTGCAGTAATTGGTGTGATGAAGTCTATGAAGTCTTCAAGCATTTCTCTTTCAGTTGGAAAATATCTGAATTCGAATTTATATCCTTTAGTTATATGGGTACCATTATTTTTTTCTGAATATTGTTCTATTTGTTCTTGAATCCAAATTTTTTCTTCTTCTGTTAGATTTTTCCTTGACCAAATAATTGTTTGTGGAAATTTGGTCATTGATATTGTATTGATTCTTGTAGATGCTTCTTCTGGATCGGGAAAACCATCTTCAGAAACTTCTGTTTCAATATCACACCACCATGTTGGTGGTATATTCATTTCAAATAATGGGTCAACTGCTTTTCCGAATGAATTTAAAATTTCATTTATACGAAGTTCTGGAAGTTTATCTACCGGATTTCTTCTAACCCATTTATTATCATATGATTTCCATTGATGCATAACAGGTGTTCCATCTGGATTGAACTTATATTGTTTTGTTGCAAAATCATATTCTTGAAATGGTTTATCTGCATTTGCTTTATTTGTATATTTCCATTCGAACATTGATTCTTTAGGAACAGGATATTGTAAAAATTTAACATTTCCTTTTTTATCTACATATGAAACAAGTAATTTTTTAGTAGGTGTTCCATCTGGTAATATAAAATCTATCTATTCTTTATTAATAATCATACTTATATTAATGATATATTTTGTTAATAATTATAGTAAGTTAATCAGTATAAGTTTAGATTACTTTACTGATTAACTTAAGTTTTAATGCTTCATCTGCTGTTATTACCCAGTCTTTTTTCTTATCGTAAATATCATCAAGATCTGCTTTTGTAATTGCTGTTTCTTTCATGAATAAATCAAATATCATATCATTTAAGCGTTTTGCTTCTTTAACAGAATCTTCAAGTTCAGCAACTTTACCAACAGCAAGGGATGAAACTGTATGAATCATAAATGTTGTATTTTTATATGCAAATCGTTGTTCATACGGAACAGAGAGAAGAATAAATGTACCAGCAGATAAACATGCACCAACTGCATATATATTAACTTTACAATGGTTATTAAGGTTTCTTAACATATCATGTATAGCCCAACCATCATAACATGCTCCACCAAAAGTATTAAGATATACATTTACATCAGGTGGTATAATTTTTTCCTTTAACTTTTGATTAAATGTATCTTCTAATATTTTTGTATTTTCTTTTATTATTTTATTATCTTTTATTATTAAGTTATTACAAAATTTAACAGTATCACATGATGTAACATTATCTATATCATCATTAATGTATAATACTCTATCTGATAAATTGAATGTTTGTAATTCGTTTGCCATCTACTTTATTATTATAATTTAACTTTATATGTTATATAAAGGAAATTAACTTTTGTTTGAAATAAAAAAGGATATTACAATTGTCGTGTAATATCCTTTAATATATTAATTTTTTATCTTCTACTACCAAAATGTCTGGTTTCTCTATTATTTGATGGGAAATGTCCTTGTGTTACTCTCGTTGAACTTCTTCTGGAACCAAAATCAGAAGGTCTCCTATTAGATGGTTGACTATTAAAATTTGGTCTTCGATCCATTGGTGGACGTTGCTGATTTCCAAATGATGGTCTATGATTCGGTTTACCATAATTAAATGGTGGTCGACTATCATGTGGTCTTCCATAATTTGGATTTCTATGTGGTCTCAGCGGTGAATGTTTAAATTCATAATTACGTGGTCCTGGTCTCATATAATGCCTATACCCTGGACGGTAATGATATACATATCCATGAGGTCTGCAATAATGAGATGGATAGAAATACCAATAGTTATTATATCTATATGGATAATAATATATACCTCTATATAAATAGTAACTTAAAACGTTATCAATATAATATGGTGTTCCATATCTAACAACTGTTGAAAATGTAACAGATGGTGTTGTATATGTATCATCATATTCATATGGTGATTGTGCAGATGCATATGTAGTAGAACAAGATGCAAATGTAATTACAGTAATTAGCAGAATCAAAAAATATTTAATTTTATTCATATCTTTAAAATTTTTAATATTTATATATTAGTATATATAAAAGTGCTTTGGGTAAATTCATATTTTTTAATATGAAATATCATATATTTTTATATTACAAAGATACATAAAATATTTTAATTATAAAAATTATAAGTTAGTTTACATATCTAATAAATAAAAAAATTATATATATTTTATTATTATGAATTCTAAATAGATAGGAAAATTAATATATGATTTAGATTTAGGAAAATTTAATAATAAAACAAAATTATTTGAATCAAATAATAAAGATAATTGGTGGAGAGGTGAAGAATCATTTAATACAATAAAATATCATCCATTAAATTCTAATACAAATAATTTATTATATAAAGAATATGAACAGGAATATTTATATGAAGGATTAATATGTTCAACAGATCCAAATAAAACAAAAAATATATTAAATAGAAATGCAATGGGTTTTATACATGATATAAGAATTGTTTATAATCCATTATAGATAGATATGAAAACACCTGTAATAGATTTTTTTATATATAAAGAAGACTATTATGATTTAGAATACGGAAAATTAGCTTATAATGAATTATTAACATTAATTAATAATTTAGGTTATTTCGTATCAGGTAAGAAAGAATTATCAACTATTATTAATATTGTTATAATGCCGAAATTTTTATATGAAGTTACAGATGAAATATATAAAGAAGGCGGTATATTATATCATATAACACCGTTATAGAATAAAAAGAAAATTTTATAGAAAGGATTAATTCCAAAATATAAAAATTATAGATTAGATAATTATCCAGATAGAATATATTTTTATAGAAGTAATCAAAAAAATAAATTAGATTTATTATGTAAAAATTTATCATGTGATACATGTATAAAAGAATGGTTAATTCTTAAAATTAATCTTAAGGATAAGAGAAGTTATAAAGAAAATGATAAATCTACAATGTATCGTTTTTTTGAAGATCCAAAATCATAGTATGGTGTATTTACATATGAAAATATAGATCCACAATGTATAGAATTTTATAAAGAAGTTAAATTATAAAAATAAATGGTTAGATTCTTTATTTCGTTTAAGAATCTAACCATTTTCTTATTTATGCCTGGTAAGAATACTTGTCAAACATTGAATCAATATTAGAGGGATGCACAGCATTAATGCCGATTTCATCACATTTTCTTAATGTATCATGAAAATCATCTATAAGACATACATCCTTAAGATCCCACTTCATCTTATGAGCAAACTGCTCAATAAAGACATGCTTGAAATTTTTATTTCCAACGAACATTCGGTTCTCAACAGGAATTTCATGAAAATATTTATCAAGCCATTCATTCTTCTCCTTCCACACAATTGAATTGGCACATGCAGTAACAATATATACATTATTCATGTCATAATGTTCCTTTACAAAATTAATAACATGTTTCACTGGTTTCAGATTTTTAAATAGTTCGCTACTTACAAAATCAGAATTTCCATGAATGTCAAGTTTTGCTTTGCCATAACAGGCTAATGTACCATCCATGTCAAGAAGTAAATACTTATTAGTAAAATAATCAACGCGTATGAATTCATCTACTAATGGAATGTATTTATTCTTACATGATTCAATACGTAAGTTTTTCTTATAAATATCTTCAACTGGAACTTTACGAGTTCGTCCTTGAAGTCTCTTTATACAAACTTCTACAGGAGTATCGAAGAATACACAAGTAATCTTATCTACATTATGTTTTCTCAAATAATCTATAATACTAAGATTATAATGATTATTAATTCCGCTGCCATCAAGAATAATATTAACGTTTAGATTTTTTGATTTTGCGATTTCAAAAATCATTCGTCTTGCTAATTGAACAGAATCCTCATGAACAACTTCAGGATGTTCATCAGTATATCCTTCTAACATAGGTTTAATTTCATCAGCAGAAATAATCCATGTAGAATTATCAATTAAATTATTCTCTAATACCTCATTAATTTCTTCAAATGAATAATCATCAAATGGATGTGTTGTTGATAATAGGGTTGACAACATATCACATAAATGACCTGCATCTGAATAATTATTTGAGATAAACGTAGACTTGCCAGAACATGGCAAACCTACGAAATACATAAACTTACTGATCATAACCTATTATAATTTATAAGTCTATTTTTAATCAATAGTACCATCAAGAAGTTTATGAACGGCATCTTGACGTGTTTTACGAATTTCTGCAAGTGTAAACTCTTTTACTAACTTACCATCTTCAAACACTGTCTTCAATTCATTTTTATCTGATGCTTCATCTTCAATGGAAACACGATCAACTGGTTTATACTTTCCATTTTCATCCTTTATAACCATAAGAAGTCCACGATGTGATTTCTTCGGCATACCACATACAGTTTTAGGGTCCTTAAAGATTTCAATTGGTTTACCATCAACTTTACACCATGTCGACTTACAAGCTATACCCAAAGAATCTCTACTACGAACATTATAAGTGAAGCTTCCGATACCTTCTATAAGGTTGGTTGCAGCAAATCCTTTTTCTTCAAGTTGTGCATATGTATCTTTTTGACGTTTCATATTAATAGAATCACCATAAAGAAGACCAATATGTGTATCAAGCACTTTATATCCTTTCTTATTGAATGTTCCACCAAATGTATTCCAAAGAAATTCATATGAACCCATCTTTACAAATGGATCTTCTGCTTCAGGATCACCACAAATAATCTTTACAGGATCACCACTGTCTGGGCGAATAACTACTCGTCCATTACGAGACATAATTTTATCCTTATACTTAGGAACAATCTTTGTCAAGAATTTCCAATAATCATATCCATCTGCTACAATAGAAATAATACCATCTGGAAATTCATCAAGCATATTTTTGAAGTATACCTCATCATTTGGATTACCATTTTCATCTGTTGCATTTGAACATTCAATTGAGTGCTCTGTTGCTGGTACTGTTCCTGCAATAAGTTCCTTCTTAGGATCTGCATTATAATAATATTCAATCATTTTAATTGCTGGTACTGTTTCAGAACCGCAGAATGATGTAAGATGAGCCATACCTGATACAACGCTTGCCTCAAATGAACTCATGCCTCTCATTGAGAAATCGTGACACAAAAATGCAAGATTAGACATATCATTAGGATTGTAAAATCCTGTCTTCATTGCATGTCTAACAAGTTCACGTTTAAATACATCTGCTGTTGTAGCTGAGGTAATAGGAAGCCAAAGAACATTAGATGTAAGAGACTCCAAATAATTTGTGAGCCAAGCAAAATCAGGATGTGTATTTGTGATTGTCAAAATAGGACATCCGATTGGACAATATGAACCTTCAGGAAGTGCCTTAATACGAATGGGTAGATAGCCCAAACGATGCAAAGCTATAATATGTTCTACACCTACTTTTTGTGCAACTGATTCACCAAGAAATGTAGTTGTCAAATCTGTATAAGTTTTACGAATAGTATCTTCATCAAGATTAAAGAAGAAATTATTAAATGTATTAATAAGATACTTCTTGATAAAATACTGAATACCAAATACAACTGCACCTTCTGTTGCCTCAGGAAAATACTTATTACTACGAGGTGTAAAATTACTAAAAAGTTGTGTCATTCCCTTAGGGTACATACAGTGATGGCCAAGCTTGTAGCCATCAGTCATAAGCATTGCATTGAGAAGTATGTCTTCTACCATTACATGCTGAAAATCTTTTACGTTTGTCATAAAATTAATTTATTTGTTTTTATTATTTGATTACAATAATCTGTTTGTTTGATTAAACAGTAATCATTATTTATATATTATGTTAACTTTAAAGTCTATATTTTTCATTAAAAAAATAACATCCTATTTTCACAAATAAGATGTTATTATATTATGTTTAATTATAAAAAAGAACAAAAAATCATTATATAATTAAGCAACTTCACGTACTTCCCAATCACTGATTTCTACATCATACTTTTCTTTGTTAATTGAAATAGATTTGATGTTCTTAAGTGACAATGTACGATATTCAATAACTGCAGTACTTGCCTTTTTCTTTGGCATAAATCTTTCCATATATGCTTTGTCAGCTACAGAAATTGGTTCATCATTAAGAATAATGTTATTCTTGCAGTAGTTATTTGGAATGTAAATCAAACATACATTACCTGTACTGATATACTGCATGATGACATTCTTAACAATATGACGTCTATTTGTATCAGTTGCCTTATAATCTTCTCCAAGAATTTTACTCATTGTTTTCTCATAATCCTGTCCAAAATGGAAAGTTACAGAGAAACTTGTACGAGGCTGAAAGTCATCCTTGATTCTTTCCTTTGGAAGACCATCGGTGTTGAACTTATTCAGCTTAATATCTGATTCACCATAAACGGTTACATATTTACCATTACACTTAGCATTTGCCATAATGTTGATAAACTCGTCTACAGATGTGATAATATTTGTATTCATAATTTTTATTTTTAATTGTTTATTATTTCATTAACAATACAAAGATACACATTTTATTTTAAATAAAAAAAGAGATACTTTGTATTTTAGTATCTCTCTTAAAATTATTATTAATTATTAAATGATATATTGTAAAAGCATTCTTGTTTCTTCATCATTCTTAAGTTTCTTAATAGCTGACTATAAAATCTGATTTACACGTGTTTCTGACATATCATTTTCTTCTGCAACTTGCCATTTATTTTTTTCTGGTCTTCCATTAATACCGTAACAAGCGCAAACAATTTCACCATCTCTTTTACCTAATATTCTCTTTACATTATCTTCTAATTCACGTTCAAGATCTGCATTATTGAGAGAACTATCTGGATCCTTAAATGTATTGTTTGATGTCATATCTCCTAATGTTACTTTAGAATCTCCGTCATCTCCAACAGATTGATCTAAACTATTTGCACGAGCATTTGCTTTCATAGTATATACAAATGAATCATAAGTTAAATTAGGATGTTTCTTAACTAATACATTATAAATATCATCAATATCAGGTTCATAACCATTCTTATTATATAAACGTTCTTTTACACGAGCAGCTTCACGAGCAATACTACCCATGTTACGTGGTACTGACATATGTCCACCTACTTCATCTACTGCCATCATAATTTCACGACGAATATACCAAATAGCATATGAAACAAATTTTACATTTTTTTCTGAAGTACTAGGATCATATGTTTCAGCAGCTTTCATAAGTCCGATATTACCATATTGAATTAAATCTTCTTTAGGAATATTAAGATTTTTATACTTATTAACAACAGAAACAACAAAAGGAAGGTTAGCAGAAACTAGTTTATTTTTTGCAGCTTCTACTTGTCTCTTATTAGGTGAATGCTGAATAATATCTGCAAGTTTACATTCATCATCCTATGATAATTTTTGTTTTTTATTAATTGCCTTTAAATATGCTACAAATGATTTTGCTGTATTTTCATCATATGTAATAGTAAAATCATCATGTAAATTCATATGCATTCCATTATTATCTTCATTAAGAGTATTTCGTAATGAACAAGAAATACCTTCCATAAGGCTATTATACAATGCTTTCTTTTTATTAATTACTCTCATATTTTATTTAATAAATTAATTCAAATAATTTATTATATTTATCAAGATATAAAAATAGAGAATAGTTATCCCAACTATTCTCTATTATAATTTAGTTATCCTGTACAATATTTAATATATGTTTAATATTTTCTATATCATTATCTGTTATCCCTGTATAATTATCAATGTGCACAAAATTATTCATTTGTTTATCTAACATATCATTATCATCATCTATAATACAATAGCTCTATATTTAAATCATCACTATTAAAAAAATTTATATCATATAATACAATATTATATGTTTGTGCACTTTTATTTAATACAATCGTTAAAAAATCATCAATTTCTTTTCCACGTGGTATATTATCTAAATTTATATAATTTGGTGTTATTCCGACTATATATTTGTTTAAGTGTTTTAAATCTTTATATCGTTCAAATTCATGTTTTGTTGCTTCTAATGTAAATATTCTCCAAGATGATGATATAACTAATCTTACATTATTATATATCATACTTTTACATCATTACATTTCTCTTCATCGAAATCTTCCAATAATGTAAATACAATATCACCTTCACCACCACCATTACGAAATGTATAACCAGTCTTCAAATATTGTGGACGGCTCCAAAAATCTGGATAGTCCATAGGGAAAAATTTAATATTACTCATTTTTATATGTTAATTATTAAACAATCAATTAAAAAGGAAGATCATCATCAAGAATAGTATTATCAAAAGGAAGGAAATCCATACAAGTATTAGTATTAAATACACGATCAAATGCATACATTACAGAAAACTTTGCAAACTCATCCTTATCAACAATAAGATCTGATGTTTCCTGCTGAATATATGATGCTTCTGCAACTAATGTATTTAATGTATCATTATCTGTCAATTCTTTATTAAAACGATTCTTATATTCGTTTTTAATCATTTCTATTAATGTTGTATTCATATTTCTTATTTTTATAATTGAATTATTACATCACAAAGATACACATATTTTTTAAAACAAAAAAATGATGATACTATATTTTTCTAATATAATATCATCATTTATTAATTATTGTTCATCAATATAACTATTTGAATCATCATTATCAATATTTTCAGATTGTGCATCTTCAATATTAGTTATACCTGCATCTAACTCTTTCTCTTCCTTATTGCAAAAGCGGTAACTCTTTAATTTGAATGCACGAGGAATCATATCATCTATCTTAATAACAACACCTTCATGTGGAACCTTATTTATACAATCAGGTGAATCCATTTCCATATAGAAATTTTTATCGGATGCCATACGATTCCAGAAATTTTCATGCCAATGATTTGTTATATCAAGATCTGGATACAAATCTTTTGCTTTACCATAATAATATTCAGGAACTGCAACAAGATCATTATTCTTACACCATATTTGAACTTCTCTTGGTGAAAATTCATGTACTTCACCATCGACATTCGTTAATGTTACACGATATACATAAACCTTAAAATGCTTTCCATATGTATAATCTTCACCATCCTTCAATGGAACACATCCATAGTCATAATCTTTTTGTATATACTTATTAGTTGATGTATATCCTACAATTTCTGCATAAACTGACATTCCCTTAATAAGATGTGGCTTAACAATTTTAAATGCTTCACCCCATATATCACATCCATAAAAACCAACATGATAAACATTACCGGTTTTTCCTGATTCTTTCATGATATATTGATTCTTAATAACAGATCTAGATGCATATAAATAATCATACTTATTAAATTCATAACCAGTTAAATACTTTGCAATTTTCTACTTCCAATTTAACTGCTGCTTACATAAAACATAAGAAAAAATACTTGCACATCCATGCATCTTACCTGAAATATGAATATAATCAGTAGGTTGTACAACAAATGGTACCTTCTTTACCAATGTTGAATCATAATGAAATCTAAACTGTTCAGGTATAACTCTATTAAACCTCTTTAATTTCTTTTGTCGTCTCTTATATCTTGATTGATCACCACCTGTTTTATTCTTTGCTGTAAATACTTTAGGAATAAACTTCTTAGATAACCAGCAAACCTTTCCTTCATGTTCAATAGTATCAAACCATGTATCATCAGGTATATCATTTTCATTTACTTCTATATTAAACGTATCTAATATAAAATTTAGAACAACTTGTAATTCAATCAAGAATCCGTCTGAAACACCATTAGGTAAAAATATATTTTCCTTTACTCCTGTTAATGGATCTGTTTTTTCATAGGATGCTTTTAATTTAAGTGACTTTACTCTACCATTCTCTTCAAAAAATCCTGTCTTGCTTGGATTACTATTCATTTCAGGATCGCGATATAAGTTAGCATATCGTAAAAATTCAGGATTGATCTTTGTACTTGCAGGAAAAAATACATACTTTCCAGGTTTTGAATCTATACTTACAATAACATTATATATAGTATCTCCACCAATTCTGCAACACTTTAACTTTGTTACATCTGGATGAGGATGTGGAGAAAAATCCTCTTCCTTAATGCGAATTACTCTTGATACATAATTAGGATGTAATTCGCTTTCCTTTGACTTAATAAATCTCATAATAAACTTCTGTTACATTAAAATAGCTCTGTTTTTCTGATGTCATCTTAGTTCGAATCTCCACTTTAATATCACGTTTCACCAGTTTATTTTATAAAAATAAACAAAAATTATTAATATTTAGCAAATTGTTCTTTAAGAACATTTAATTCTTTTTCTTTCTTGTATATCAATTTATCAAGAAAATCTTCCATTAATCGCATTTCATCATCACTTAATACCATATTGATATAATCATGATCATATCCTCTCATAATCCATCTTATATTACAATAATGCTTTAATGTTTTACATGATTCAATTTGACCTTTTGTCGTTTGAATTTGTTCATGTAATTTATTAAGTTTTTCTAATAATTCTGTATTCATATAATAATTTTATATTAATAATATATTAAAATAATTTCACAGATGCATTAGCATCCATCCGTTCCTTCATACCGTTATTATAATAATCTGCTAATATCTCTGCTTTAAGTTTAGGTGATAATACTTTCTTTACCACATAATCATAATTAAAATTAAAGAATTCATTTATAGCGATTACCATTTCATATGCAGATAATGTTTTTACTTCTACAAGCTTATTTTTCATGTAATAAAAGATTTTACTTATTTCTTCTTTAGGTATCTTTGGTATGACAAAAGTAGAAGAATTTACTTCATATTGTTTAGCATATGGTGAATTAATCCATATGTTATATAATATTTCTTCTGTATCTTTTCTTTCATGTAACAAGACTATATCATCAGTCATAGCGTAGTCATACTAATCTGTCACAAGAGGTGATACAGTCATTGTTTGATTAGAAAGATCAGGATTATAGTCATTACTTGAAAAATACCCATCATTACTAAGCATCTTTGTAGTGTTAATTCTTGCCATATTGCTTTTTATAATGTTTGATATTTTTAGTATATTAATTAGATATTTAACTTAATAATATATATAACTTTTATAATATATGTGAAGTTAACCTGAGAAAACTATATATGAATATAGAAAAATAATTATCTAAATCTTATCTTTTTTAAAGAAATATAATTCAATCAAATTTTTAATATGCTAATTATAACTTAAATTCTTCCAACGACTTAATAATATAACTTTTTAAACATACTAAAATCTAATTTTATTATTTTATTATTTTATTTAAATTACTAAATTTATAATATATAAATTATAAACATTACATCTTAATAATTATATTAAAAAAATTAAAAAATGTTTATTACATGCTAAATAAATCTTGTGCCTGTATTTGTGTTTCTGTTAATCCTAATTGAGGTGATTCTATTACATTTGGACGAACTCCTACATTTGTAGGATATTGCTGATAATTATTTCCTGTATTATCATTCTTATGTTTATCTTTTACTAAACCATCAAGTGATACATTTTCTGGAATAATATTTTCTTCAAGATTTTCTTCAATTCTTAAATATGTAGGATTAAAATCAAATTTCTTTTTATCTCCCATATGTCCAGAATTTCGAATAGCAACAGCTTTTAAATAATATGTATTATCAACACGCATCATTGAAGATTGAATAATACCGAATAAACTATCAACTGTTGCTATCAAACCACCTGATTCAGAAACATTACTCATACCAATATCAGTTGAATCATATGCAGTTCTATTTGTCTGAGTTAATGAAATAACACACCAGTTATTTCTTTGTGCCATCGCACGAACATCTTCACAAATAGACTTAATTTTCAAATATGTACTTTCTGAATTAGGATTCTTCACATCTTTCATGATATTAACATAATCAATGAAAATGTTCTTAAATTTAAAAGGTTTTGTTTCAGTAGAAAGTTCTTCCTCTAATTTAAGTAAGAATGATTCTATATCATATACAGTTGCAGATGATGTTGGGAATTCTTCTATGATAAACTTACCAGGAGTGATAAGTGAATTCATATAAAATTCTTTCATCTTCTGTTGCATAAAATTTGCATCTGCAGCACTTTTTTCATATTCTTCGATAGGAATATTAAAAAGATTTGAACCTATACGTTGTGCAACAAGCTGATATGCCATCTCCAATGTAATATATGCGGAATTCTCCCCATTTCTTACAGAATTAGCACATAAATTACAAAGCCACATAGACTTACCTACTTTTGGTGAACCCATAAATACATTTAATGTTTTATTTGCCCAACCACCTTTCAAACACTGATCAACAAAATTATAACCAGTCTTTCTAGTTTCAAGTTCAGTTTGCTTATGATTAACAGGATCGAAGAAATCATGACCTTTTGAATTATTCAATGTAAAATTAGTATCTGATTGAAACATTGATTTTGCGTGCTGAACAATTTCTGCACAATTTTCAAATGTAACATCAGCTTGAATAGTTTTTACATATTCAATAACACGTCTAAGACCACTCATAAGGTTTTGCCATTCACCAAATGCCTATGTATTCTGATTTAACCATTCATCTGTATATTGGCTAACCATATCTCTTGTTTGCCATAAAGCATGTATTTGATCTTCTGTTACCTTATCTTCTTTATTTGCAAGTTTTACTAAATCTATTGTTTGCTGTTCTGTTGGTTCAGATCTGTAATCTAATATATGTGGTTTAATAATATCAAATAAAGTTTTTAAATAAGGATTAGTAAAATAACTTCCTTTAAATGACTAAACAAGATTTAAATTTTTAATTATATAAAAGAATATAACGTTTTCAAGATACGTATTATTCATAGACGAATTCTTATATTTGTTTTAATTTATAGTAGATAAAAGTATTAAAGTTTATTAACCATTAAAAAATTGAGAAATTTTATATGTCTTTTATTAAAAGTTAAAAATTTCTCAATTTTTATATCATTTTTGTGGAATTTTTGATAGTTTTTCGAAGTTTTTCTTGCCATTTTCATCACGCAGTAACCATGCATTGTGAACTACAAATTTATCTCTTATAAACTCTCCAAACTGCTCTGATCTCATATGAACTTCCTCTTTATAAATGAAGCGTCCATATTTTTTTCCATCATCAAAATCATTCCAATCAATATTATACTTATCTTTTAATACTGAAATTTGTTCATCTGCTTGTTTACCTGTACATTCTTTATGAGATAGATATGCTCTTGCTGTTTGTTGTTTACTATTTCGTTCACAATCATTTTGACGATATTGTAACCATGCAAATATATCATTATATGATGAAACATTCCATGCTTTACAATCAAACTGATGCAATTTCATATCCATAATTAAATTGAAAATTTCATCTTTATTATATGTGTCTTTATTACAACGATTAATCGCTTCAATTGTCATTAATTGATTAAATTTAGATGTTGCAATAGATGCGCATAATGATAAAATTTTTTCTAATCTATATCCAAAAAATGAGTCTGTTTCAGGTGTTTCAAAATCTGTTAATATTAATGAAATTTCATCAGATTATACATATGCAAATTTACAACCTTGTACATTATTACACAAATATAATGCGGTTTCATTCATAATATTAATAAATGTATCATCAAATGGTTTTTTGAAATACCGTTTAATTGTAGATGAAAAAGATCTACCATCAAGCATAATTAAAACATAATCATTTGGAATAAGTTTATAGTCTGTTAAACTTCTTAGGTATAACATCCTATCTTCTAAATTTTTAAATTTCATAGTAGATAAAAATAAAAAGGATATTATCAAAGAATTAAATTTGATAATATCCTTATGTTAATAAAATTTATATTAATATACAAATTGAATCTTTGACTCACTTATATTCTTTATATGCCATGAAAACATAGTTCCCGTCATTTGCTCTGTTACCTTTTTCTCAACAAAACCTACTGTTGGACCTTCAATCAAATGAACTTCTGTTTGCTTCTTAGGTTTTCCATTATCAGGATTTTCTGCATCAATTACAACGGTACACATATAGAACTTATTACCATCAGATGGTTGCATTACCTTTATATCTTCCATATTAATTTAAACAATTAAATTTGATTTTTTTGATTCTTCTACTTTCTTCTTTCCTTTTTCAAGAATTTTTTTATCATACGGACTTAATTCTCTACAATTAGCACAATAAAAAATCTTCAAAGGAACTTGTGTATCATCTGAACCTTGTCCAATCAATACGCCAGGAATTTTCTTAAATATAATACCTGGTACGAATATTTCGCATCCACAATTTGGACATACTTCAGATGGATAATCTAAAGGATTCACTGCAGGCATATTAACATTACCCGCAGTGTTTCCAAAAAGTTTATTATTTTCCATTAATTAACTTTATTCTCTTCTTTTTCTGCATCTACTGCTGCCTCTTCAGCCTCACGGCGAGCAATAACCGCATCACGCTCATCAGATGGAACATCTGACAAAATTACGCGATTCTTCTCAATCTTATGTACATATACCTGTACATTTGAACCCGCAACAATCTCATTATTACGCATAGCCTCACGTGTCTCATCCTTTACAAGTGTCTTATGCAACATACCTGTAATAAATTCATCAAGCTCTACGAATACACCAAATGATGTAGTACCTGTTACCTTACCATCAAATATATGGTCCTTATCGGTTTCCAACATATCCTCAAGTTCACGAAGCTTAACAGGAAGCATTGTCTTCAAGAACTTCTTACGACTTACTACAAATCCATAATTAGGATCATATGATTCAATCATAACCTCAAACTTCTTACCAACCATGCTCTCAAAATCAGTAACACGGTTTGCAGCAGCCATAGAACCTGGCATAAATGCCTTAACGGTATTCATAATATCAACAACAAATCCGCCCTTATTAGTAGACATAATTGTCGCATAATATGCCTTAGACTTCTTAGTGATCTGCTCCTTCATCTCACGTTCAAGTGTTTCAACATAACCATTCCAGATAGACGCCTTCTCAACATCACCTTCTGTAATCTTAGCATTCAAATCCATACCAAGAAGTTGCTCCTTAAACTTAGGATCCTTCAATGCTTCTACAAACATTTCCTTATCCATTGTCTTATCATCACCAACATTAAACTGGTTGAAGAACTGATGTTCCTTATTAAGGTCAACAACTACATTGTTAGAACCACCATTAATAGTAAGCATCAATGTATCATCATCAATTGTATCAATATCAGAAATATGAACAAGTGAATTCTTAACAAGTTCCTTACTACCAATTACATGAACATTTGCATATGCATCATACAATTCCTTTGCATAAGATTCATGACTAAATACCTTCTCATTATTCTTTGTCTTAATATTCTTATTCACCTTAAGTGAAGTACCATTCCATCCATCTTCATATGGAGTCCAATTAAATGAACCTTCTTTAGGTTTGTCCCACTCATAACGCTGAGTCAATTCATTAAATTTTGCCATTAAAAAGTATTTTTAAAAAATTAAACTTATAAAATTATAAAATTAAATATTAAAATTGTTATTTATTAATTACTGTGTTACAGTTGATAAAACTGTATATGAAGTACCATCAACTGATTCTACACGTACTTTATGTTTTGAATCTGCAGGTAATGTAATAATAACACTATCATCACCGCCTTTTAAATTAATTGCTGTAAAGAAATTACTTCTATAAATAGGAACACTATTCTCTACACCTTCACCATTTGTCAAAAAACCTAAGAGATAATCATAAGACTCATTTGTATCATCATACGCATAAAGTCCCCATTTGTTTGTTTCTTCATCAATTTTTGTGTAAAATTTGATAATATCTTTCTTCACATCTGTTACGAAAATACCAGAAATACTTGTCAAATTCTTCAATACACTCATAGGAATCTCAAATGACATCGGTTTATCAATCACATTAATTCGTGTAAAGAACAAATCATCTGAAACTTGTTCGAACTCAGAGATATTACAATCCTTTACCTTCATACTATTTGTACGTGACTTAATCTTAATTGCCTGTGCATGAAATTCATCACCAGTATGTGATTTATATACATCAAAATCTACAGTAAAATTAAAATCTGTATCTTTAAAAATATCAATTACAGAAATAAATTTAGGTAGAATCATGAAGATACCAATCTTAATACGTACATTATACTTTTCATTCCATTCCTCTACTGAATATGCAACATTATCATTATCTCTAATATTGAGAATTTCCAAACCTGCATTATCAAATGAAATCTTAGAATACTTTACAACTGTATGATCTGCAGTAAATCCTTTCGAAACAAAGCATTGCTCTTTCAAATCACATTCAATAAGAAGTGAACTTTGAATTTCCTTAAAAGCAGAAAGCCATGCAGCAAATCCTGCAGTAGTACCTTTATTTTTAAAAACTAAATTCATTATTAATCTTTATTAAATGTTTTTATTATGTTAATTATAGTTGAATTTAATTAAAAAGTTTATATTAAATTCTAGAAAAATTCTTAATAATTGAATTAATTCGTTTTGTATGATTTAACTGTTCTTCTGTTTGAGGCCATTTTGTATATGCTCTGCTAAACCATGTATGAACAGCAATCAATTTTCTATCATAAAACTCATTATCTGGTTTATAAGAAAAAATTGCAGATGTTAATCCTGATGTATCAAATGTTACATTTCTCTTTATATAATCTGAATCATATAAATCTGTTCCAAACAAATAATATATCGGTGAATCAGATAATATTACTAATGCTTGTTCAATTATATAATAAGGTTCAAAATTAATTTCTGCAACATCGTCATCCCAACTATATGGAATTTGATGAGGTTCTATCTTATTATTAGGGTCATCTCTTACTATTTTGCAATAAGGGGTTTCATGATTTGGTAAATCAACTCTACTTTCACGAAATGTTTTTACATCGTTTATCATATTCATTGATTTATCATTCATATACATATATAAAGATTTATCATTATTGTTTATTAATTTCTTAATAAAATCTTTATATAAAGTCTTGGAATTATTTTTAAATTCATTAAAAATATAATTAATAATATTATCAAATGTTATTTTTTTATCTCTAAGTAATTTTATATTCCAAAAACTTAAAAAAGTATTAATCATCAATCGACTATGATTTCTATGACAAAAAACTCCTCCATCTTGTGGTCCTGCTAATACACAACCACTTTCTGTAAAATTCATAAATTCATTTACTAATGAATAAAAATCTGTTATAAAACAATCTTCATCTATATAGATAACATAATCAAAATTCTTATTTGATAAGAAATAATTCAACATTAAAAGAAATGCATCTATTCCATAAAATGGTTTATTGTCTCTTATACCAGGAATTAACCAGAAATTCTATATAGGAATATATTCTATATATGTTTTTAGAGATGAAACTACTAACGTACTCGGCATTGCTAATGAGTTTGTAACAAAACAAACTTTATTACTTGCTAAATATGTTTTTATTTTAGTAACGTCCATTTAAAAATTTAATTAATTTATTATGTATATTTTACTATAAAATTACAATAAAGTTTATATTTTAATGCAACATTGTTATATTAAAACCACAATATCCTAATAGAATTACTATACGTATAAAATCCTGCATCTTTACTTCTTCAAAATCATGAATTTGTTCAAGATGAATTTGCAGTAATTTTACATCTAATGGTTTATTTTCTTTATGTAATTTATATACATAATCAAAACAAATTTCAAAAAGTTTCTTTTCATTATCTGGAAGATTACCTTTTAAAATAGTGTTTTTCATTTCTAAAGAATAATGGTCAAAGTCCATTGTTTCCAACGACTTTGACCATTCATCAAATGTTTTTGTATTCATATTTTTTATACTCGTTGTACAATTTTTCTATAATCAATTGGTTATCAAAATTATCTACATGTACATCATTTATCATTGCGCATAATTGCCATAGTTCATATTTGTTTATACCAGATTTTTTATAATCATGGTACCATGTAGTTTCTGGAAACATCCAACCATCATCTTCACCTATACCAAATATATAAATATCATGATGTAATCTATCTACAAATAAAACAACACCACCAAATGACTGGCAATTACTATTATATGTAAAATGATAAAATCGTATAGAATCTTCATCATAATAACATTTATTATAATTACCAAATGTATCCATTAGAGTTCCCATATATCCAGGCTCATAATCATATTCATACTTAATTTCTGTAAGATCATTATACCAACGTGTATTGCGATTTCTTCCAGGCATAAGACCCAACTTTATGAGGTTATCTTCAATTTCTTTATTATAAGGCCAATACATCCATAAATGATTACAACCATATTCCATAAGTTCATAAAACTTATAAATATCATCTTCAATAGTCTCAAAAAACGGACCATATTTAGAAATATCTATAGTATCATGATCTGTTCTATAATGTTTTGAATACTCTTCTGAATCCCATAACTTCTCTAAGTCTTTGCTAAAAGGAATCTTATTAAAAATAGTATTTAACCATTCTGAACCTTTATTATATTCTGCAGTCATTTGGTATCTCCTTTCTTAATTAATATTGGTTTATATTCATCTTGATAATATTCAGGACATGCCCAAATATTAAAATGTTTATCATTAGGTTTTAATGTAATAATTTTACGTTCTCTATTTTTTATAGGATATGTAAAAATATCTATAATAGAAATTGTATCATCTTCGAATATTTTTTCACCAGTATTAATATCTACTAAACCTGTCCATGTAATTTCAGGTCTTTCTGATACCCATTGATTCGTTTTTTTATCAAGCCATGTACGCATAATTAAAATGTTTTTAGTTTTACATTAATTATACAAGTTATATTTTTGAAAATATAACAGGCCGCCAGTTTCATTTATAGTTTGAAACAAACTTTATTTTTATCGTATATCACCTGTCAAAATTGCCCAAATGAATTGTAATACCATACCAATAATACTAAATAGTACTGGAATTACTACACATGCAAATGCAAACAACAAGATAATACCGAAAAATCCTAAAAGAAATGTTATCATAATTTTTATATATTTAATTGTTAATAATATATCATACTTTATTCATTATTTTTACAATACAAAGATACATTATATTTTCTAAATAAAAAAATAACGTATTAACAATTTTAAAAATATTTTTTAATCATTAAGATATGCATGGAATGAACCATCATCTGAATTACCACTAAGTTTTGCAAGTACATGCCAATACTCAAGGTATCTCTTTGCTTTCTCCATATCCTGAACTTCCTTATCTTTATGATCAGATCTCCAAATATATTTAAATGCATTCAATTTACAGAAATCCATTGTTGCATTTTTACCGAAAGTCTAAAGCATTGCTTCAATACATTGCAAACCACCGTTTCCGGCACCATAATGATTTGGATGTTCAACCACATTTAAATTATCTGTATTAAATATAGGATTTGCCTCTTTCTTATGAGAAATCTACGCTTGTTCCTTAAATACAATTTTATTAGGTTTTAGTGGCTAAAGCTTATTTTCTTTAATAGGTACATTAAAAGATTTATCCTAAGACTCGCCACAATGCTCATCTTCTTCAATATCTGCTTTTACTTTATCAGACTAAGTTGTTACAAAGATAATATCCTTATCTTCTCTCGTACGAGTACCTTCATCATATACAGGCATATCTGTACGTGTTTCATTATAAGTATAACTCATATTTAATTTCAATTAGATTTTCATTTAAATATTATACAAAAAATTACTATTATTGTTTAATAGATCTTAATGAAATTAAAGTAGTGGCAGATAAATCTATTTCTTTTTCATGTTTTGCACTAAAATTTAATATACGGAAAGTTTCTGAGAATATATTACTATTATTCTCAGAAACTTGTTTAATATTATCTTCTATAGGTTCTATTAAAAGCATTAACTATTGTATATCATTATCAGATGTCACATCATCATTATTATTAACTGTTAAATCATGATTAATAATATCTGTATCAATAATTACGTCAATACAATTAATAGATACATCTTCAAAATTCTATATTATTTTACATTGATTATTCTATTCTGATGTATTCTAAATATCATAATATGTATCATCTGTATCATCTGTATTATCTGTATTATCTGTATTATCTACAATATCAGGGATAGTATTAATTCCTGTAAACTTTACCATCATACACATAATAATAAAAAATACTACACCAATTGCAATAACTGGTTCTACCATAATTTCTATCTTATTTTAATGTTAATAATTCTCGTTTTACTTAATTTTAAAATTTGTCATACTCACATCATCTACTTCATTAGATGTATCTTCTGAAGTAATACTGATTGTATGTGAGTTCTCTTGCTCCTTTATAACATCAGCACTATAACTATATGCTTTATTTACTTGTTGTTCTAACCTATGCCGCTTATCTTCATAATCACGTCTCATACGACCGGAAATTACAATAAGCATGATAAACAACAATACAAATAGTACTAATAACGTTGAAATAATAATTGTACTCATTTATTATATGTTTTTATTTTATTTACCAGACTTTTGCACGTTTGTCTATATCCAAATACAATTTATTTGTCTTTTTTACATTATAATAATCTATCCAAGGTGTAAACATAGGTAATGTTCCATTTACACGTAATCTATTAATAGTATGTTCATTATTTGCTACTAAATTTCTAATAGCTTCATCTGTTGTAATTTCAGACCAATTATTTGCATATGACAAAAAGAATTTATGTTCCCAACTTTTTGTTGCACATATATTAGGTTTTATATTATTTTTACATGCATAATATGCAATCTTCAATCCACCATAATCTGCTATATTTTCACCTAATGTTAATGAACCATCACATTTTAATCCTGGTAAAGCTTCAAGATTATTAAAACGTTCTTTAGTTATATTAGTTAATTCATTAAATTTATTAGAATCACTTTCAGTCCACCAGTCATTCAAAATACCATGTTTATCATAATGTCTTCCATGATTATCAAATGCATGTGTCATTTCATGCGCAATAATTGTACCTATCGCACCATAATTATATTCAGGTTCTCTATTAGGAACATAAAAAGGATATTGAAGAATACCTGCAGGGAAACAAATTTCATTTTGAATACAATCATAATATGCATTAATTGTCTGAGGATCCATATACCATTCATTATAATCAATTTCTTTATTATAATGTTTTTCCATATTTTTCTTCCTAAAATATTCCTTAATATTTAATGAATTTTCAAAATATGTTAAATTAATATCAATAGGAATATCAGAAAAATCTTCAAATTTATCTGGATACCCTATTTTAAGTTTCATAGAATGTAATTTATCTAATGCTTTTTGCTTAGTTTCATTACTCATCCATGTTTGACCGTCTATAATAGTTTCAAATGATGTTTTTAAATTTTCAATAATATTAATAACATCATTCTTTGAATCTTCATTAAAATACTTTTTAACGTAAATTTGTCCAATTACTTCTGAAAAAACGCTATTAATCTTATTAATTGTCCTTTTTTCTTTAGGATACTGCACTTTTGCACCTGTAAATACTTGACTATACTTAAACACTAAATCATATATTTTATCATCAAGTTTTGTTGCAGCAATATTAATTACCTGCCATTCATAAAAAGTCTTTAAATAAGAAGTATCTAATGTTAAGAGAAGTTTACATGCACACTTTAAAAATTCAATATTACTTACAATAACTTCATTTGTCTCTGTATAACCTAATGTATCTAAATATAATCGCCAATCAAAACATGTTTTTTCTGATAATTCATTAACAGATATTCTATTATAATTAAGTATAGGATCTTGAAGTTCTTCTACTGAATACGAAGATGGTGCCAATAATTTTTCTATTGATAATATCTTATTATTTTCCATTAACGCAATATTATTATCATTATACAGATATTCATATAAATCAATAATATATTGTGAATATGCATCCATGTATTTTTTATTTTCTTCTGTATCTTTCAAATAGTAATCCTTATTTCCTAATCCTAATCCTCCCTGATATATAGCAACTTCATATTTACCTGATCCCTTACTATCTGGTTGTAACCCTGTATCAAAAAACATTTCAATATTATTTCGTGCAGATTCAAGAATTACATCCATATTTGTTTTAAGATTATTTACATGTTCATCGATATAAGAAATCAATGGTTTCTTCCCATCTTTATTTCTTTTATCATAATTCATAATAATATTATAACAATCATTAATCTTATGATTAATTACAGATGAATCAGTTTTTGATGATGTAATAATATCTCTAATTCTATCGATATTATCTTCTTCTATCTTTGTAAATACATTCCATGTTGGATATTCATCAGGTTGTGGATTATTCTTTATCCAATTTCCTGTAGCATAATTATAAAAGTCATCACATGGATTTATGTTCTCATTAATATTGTCTAAAATATTCATTATTTAAAGTTTAATTAAAATTATATTACAAATATTATATACGATAATAAATTAAAAGTTTTATTAAATAAGAAAAGGATATTAACATACAATTAATATCCTTCATTATCTTTAATAGGTACAGTAAATATTAAATAACTATCATTTCTATATTTACCACAAAATGGGCATTTCATAGAAAGAAAAAAATATGGTTTATTACAATACTGGCATATAACACTATTTTCCTTAGTGAGTTCTTCTCCCATCTTTATTACTTATTTTTTTCGACTTCTGCATTAATATCATTTAGTGATACAAGACCAACCCATTTCTTAAGTTCATCACCATTATCACCTTCCAAAATAATAACCGGAACATTTCTTACATTATACTTATCTATTACTGCAAGTGTTTCCTCGTCTTCATTATCAACATCATATTTAACGTAGTCGCATGCATTGAAATTTTCCAATCTCTTATCCATTACACCGCATGGACCACACCATTCAGCACCAATCTTAATTAATCTCATATATCTTTATATTAAATAATTTATTTTTTATTACCATGAATCAATATCTGTAATATCTTTAGAATCATTATTTTCTGTACATACTATAGTTATACATGGTCCGATTCCTGTACCAACTTCAATAAATGAAAATGGTAATTTCTCTCTCTTTCCATCAGACCAACATTCTTTATCATAATTAGTATAATCATATGATTCATTACATACATTACATACATAAGTATTGGTAAATCCACAAGTATATAATTCAATTAATCTATATGAATCTCTACCTTTACATACTTCTTTATGTTTTTCATAAAAATCATATAATCTCTTATGTTCAATATCATCCAAATCCGGATAACCATCATATTTATAAATCAACTCAGTTGCTTTTCTTACTATATTATATCCAACTATATCTTTATGTGCATTAATAAATGATATAGCATCTATTATTTCGTTTTCCGTCATTTTATTAAAATATTTTAATTATAAAAATTACCAAAGTGCAGCAGTATAACATAAATTAGATGTTAATGTCGTATAACCGATAATTTTAATAATACGATTACAAGGTTCAAGAATCATTTTCTCAAACTGCTTATCATAATCAATCTCCGGTGCATACTCAATCGGATAAGCTCCTGGCAAAAATGCAAAACAATCATATGTTCTATCTTTTGCATAATACCATTTTACTTTATCCGCTGTTTTAATATGATTATATTTAACCTTATATTTCTTATTCTTTGGCTGATTTAAAATAAAATTAGCAATTCCTGAAGCTTTAACCTGAATAGGACAATGTTCAGCAAACACTAACTTATTCTTATCATCCAATACGAATTTCTGATAATTTCCTATCGAGCTTCCCTTTGAAATATCAGCAGGGCCTTTAAATAAAAATTGCTGTTTATAACCCTTAATACGAGATATAATTTCTTCATAAGGTGGACGTTCTTTATGTTTCTGATACCACTGCAATATATAACATGTAAAATCTTTCTGACATTCACGTGCAAATGGTGGTGTAGATCCTTGAACAATTTCCAAACCCTTATAAACAACTTCCTCCATTGGTTCCAAGAAAATATTAGGTTCCTTAAAACATTCTGCCATTGCATAATGCTTCTTTGATGTTAAAATTGTTGTATCTGCAATTTTCTCCAACTCCAAATTCTGAATATTTACATCACAATTATATTTCTTCGCATACTCTTCATATTTCTGCTGCATATACGGTCCACAACCATAATTCCAAAGATTAACAACAAACTGCGCACATTCAGACTCCGGAATATCTAATTGTTGGCAAATTCTTCCAAACTCCACGTATATTGAATTGTGAGCAAGAATATCATTTGCAAAGAATGTATGAGTATCATCTACTTCAATATCATATACATACTCATCATTGAAATCTTCTAATTGCTCTATTACATCAATATCTTCTATTTGTATATCGTAATTCATCTTTTCTTTTGTTAATTATATATTTAATGTACTTATTTTATAATGTTTTATAATAAATTATATCATTATGTATAATTTTAAAAACAAAAATACTTTATATATGAAGTATTTGAAAATAAGCTAGAAAACTATAGATTAAACTAATCTATAGAAAGTCTATACATCATTTTAGACTTTTTGAAGAAGTAATATAACTCAATCAAATCCTTATATATCGGTTGTAACTTAAATTCTTCCAACGACTTAAGATATAACCAATTAAACATATTTAGATCTGGTTTTATTATATTCTTTTTTATTTCTTTTACTTTACTTATATATTGATTATAAAACTCATAACCACGCCTTCCTATCTCTATTGACGCTAATACCATATCCGGTAAATTTAATGAACGGTATAAGAAATTTCCTATAAAACTTGAATATTCTGGTTTAACTTTCAATAACTTAATATTAAATATATATCATACTTTGCTTTTGCTGGCATATTATTAATATAAATTATTTTTATTATTTATCTTCAGCTTTAGTAAAATTATCACCCGCAATAGTAATAATTTTATCCGACTTTTTTATTTCTCTTGCAGGTAATGAAATCAATTCATTATCACGAATAACCATTATACTATGATCACCTGTGACTATAAGTTCTTTCCCAGATTTAGTTTTTAATCTAAACTTATCTTTAGTTACTTTATGCCTCATTATATAATTAATAGGCATTTCTGATGTTTTATAATCATGATCTTTATACGATAAAGTCATATGATTATGAACAGGTATTATTTCAGATCCATTTGTTAATTTTATAACTACATCATTATTCTCATATTTTGCTTTAATAAAGAAATCTTCCATTGTAGTTATGTTATTATCAACGCGGAATTGTGTTGAGCCAAGCTAACTATCCGTATCACCAGCCACGGTGAGTGATTGGTTTCCGTCAAGATATGAAAACTCGGGTCCATCTAACGTACCTGTTTCTGTTGTTTTACCCTTGGCAATACTTACTTTTTTTGCTTTTTCCGAATCAATACCCAATTTCTTATGCAATTCTGTATCATTCTGAAATATACCACTAAAATATTCATTAACAGAATTCTCTGAATAATGATTCAAATCCTGTCCCTGAAGTGTAATAGATTCTGCAACAGCTGTGTTATGTGCAATGAAGAAGCGGCTAGCGGTAGCTCCATAAACACTATTAATAAATTTCTTAAGTGCCAACTGTTTAGTTTCATAAAAATCACCTAAGTTTTTTAATCTTTCAACTTCTTCTTCAAGTTCGTCAACAGTGCAATTATTTGGATCTATCTGACAAAATTTATATTTCTTTTCTTCCATGTTTTTCAATTAAATTCTAATTCAAATTTTAAATTATATAGTAAAATATGTTATTTGTTTATTAAAACATTTTTAACATTTATTAATATAAAAAATATGGAAGTAACAGATCAGATTATAATAGATAAATTAACAGTATTTAGACACAATAAAATTCAATTAAATACATGTAGAATAAAAGAATCATGGTTGAAAGATCATAATTTATATGAATATTTAATGAATAGGTTTAAGTCTGTAAAAAATATACAGGAAATCATATATAGGATATATTATAAATTACCAGATGATTTACATTTATATTGTAAAACATGTGGTAAAGAGATTCCTTTATTATTCAGAGGATTTTTATATGGTTATAATCAATATTGTTCATATAAATGTTCATTAAATGATCCGAATAAAATACATAAATTAACTGATGTAAAGCAGAAAGAAAATATTGATGATGAATATGTATTGAACTTAATGATTAAAGATTGCAGATTAGTTTCTGAATATTGTAAAGTTAAGAAGTTAAAGCAGTTTGGTATATATGATTACATGATGAATAGGTATGATGATTTATAGAGGAATAAATCAGTTATACAGGAGATTTTATATCGAATGAAGAATAATATTGATAAAAGTCCTGTATGTCCTACATGTGGAAAATATGTTAAGTTTTATAGATTCAGTGAAGGATTTAGACATTATTGCTCTAATGAATGTGCGAATAAGAATGAAAATAATGTTAAATAGAAATTAGTTAATAAACATAAAACAATAGAAAATAAATGGTTAAAACGTGGTTATGAAATTAAATATTCAGATAATAAAAATGAATTTATAGTTTATAATCAATGTAAAATACATAATCCATTTTCAATAAAGAATTATACATTTTTTAATAGATAGTAGAAAGATATTGTTATGTGTCCTATATGTAATCCAGAAAAAAATTTAGAGACGTCTATAGAATATAAAATAAGGTTATTATTGGAGAAACATAATATAAAATTTGAACAACATGTTAGATATATTATATCACCGCGTGAATTTGATTTTTATTTACCTGATTATAAAGTTGCAATAGAATGTAATGGAATTTATTGGCATTGTGGAATTAATGGTAAGAATAGATTTAAAGTAAAATATGATTTAGTATCTAAAACTGATATATAGATGTTGACATTTTGGGAAGATGATATTCATTATAATATAGATAAAATAGAAAATATTATATTAAGAAGCTGCCATCTTGAGCAGAAAGTATTTTCAGATAATTGTATCATTAAAGAATTAGATGAAAATATATGTAAAGACTTTATAAATACTTATCATATTGATAATTATATTGAGTCTGATATAAAATTAGGATTATTTAAGAATATTGAATTATTATGTTGTATGACATTTAGTGACATATCAGATAATAATTATATATTAAATAGAATTTGTTATAAAAATAATTTATATGTGATAGGTTGTGAAAAATTATTATTAAATTATTTTAAATGTAATTATACTTATAATTCTATTATTGTTAATTGTAATTTAGAAACTGATAATATAAAATTATATGAAACTTTAAATTTTAAATTAGAATCAGATAAAATTAAATTTACATTAAATTATTATAATTATAAACGTAGTGAATTTAGATTTAGTAAATATAAATTAAAAGAATTTCTAAATTGTAATAAAGATGATATTAGGGAAGATTATTTAAAATGTTATTCACCATATTTAATATATAAAAAGAGAGATTAAATATCCGTAATTTAATCTCTCTTTTATTTTTAACCAATTCTGCATTCAACTGTTTGATCTACTTCTTTTTCCATACAGTATGAAGCGAAAAAGTCTGCTTGCATAATTAATACAGAAAGTGGGACTTTTGTATATGATGTTTGCATAGAAGGTTTTTGGTAATTACTCATCCATGCACCAATATCAGACATTCCCATATGCCACATAATAGCGCATAATTCTTCTCCTGAAAGTCTGATAAATGTTTGTGCAATAAAAATAGATTTTGGCGCATGACCGAGTGGAAGTTTTTCATCAATCTGATATGAATAGTATTTGAACCATTGATTTGATTCATCTTTCTTAAACTTCTCAACAATCTTATAGTTATTTGCTTTACATAAATCATGAAGAAGTGCTGTTATGATAATAGATTCCATTGGGATGGACTCTACATTTTTTTCTGGAAGAGATAGTTTCTTATAAGTCTCATAAAAGTCTCGCGCTGCATAATAAACGTTAAGTGAATGTTGGCAGAGACCTCCAGGATAATTACAATGGTAAATTGTAGATGATGGAGCTTCAAAGAAATCAGACTTTTCTGATAACCAGTTAATTAAATCTTCAATACCTTCTCTTTTTGTACTTCTCAATAACTCTATAAACTCTTGTTTATTTCTTTCTTTTGTAATTTGATCCATAATATTCTTATGTTAAAATTAAACACTGTTTGTTTAGAGTTTATATAAAAAAATGAGACTTAAGTCTGACTTTAAGTCTCATTTTAAATTTATGTTAAATTAAATCTTTGTTTTTAATTACTCAGTATGGTTATACTTCAATCCAAGTTAATCTTTTATCAAGTTCCGCTTCTGCTGCTTCTGCACGAGCTTTTTCCTTTGCATAAAGTTCAACAAGAGCTTTAACTGTATCTTCTGTATATGCAGTAATTGTTTCTGCAACAGCTTTATCGCCATTATGAATAGTAAATGTAACTTTACCATTAGTAACATTGAAATTAGTTGCGGCAGTAGTAACAACATTGCTATTGTCTTTTACTTCTGCAACAGAAATAGCAACATCAGACTTAGCAGAGGAAACAGTAATTGCTTTAGTTTCTACTGTATGTAAACGATTTTCATGATCATTAAGAGCTGTTGCAATAACCTCTTCATCTGATACGATTTCAGCGGCAACATCAGCTGCAGTTGCAAGACCAGTTGATGCAACATCAACAGCACCTGCTTGCCATTTACCAGCTTCAGTCTTAGTAAGACCAACAGTATTTAATGCAGTAGTCTTGATTTCAACTTCATGGTTATTAACAGCGGCAAATTGTCCTGAACCTTCCTTAACAGAAAGTGTAGGAAGATCTGCACGTGTAACTGTAATCTTACCATCAGTTTCAGAAACGGCAGAAACATATTTTCCGTCTACTGCAGTATCTGTAACATCAAGTGCCTTAATTGCATCATCAGCAGTCTTAGCAGCAGCTTTAATAGACTTAGCTAAATTTGCAATCTATGTAGAAACTTTATCACCTTCAACAGCAACAGTTTCATCACCTGCAGTAATAGGAGTAGCAGCAACACCAGCAGCAGTTAATTCTGTTTCTTTAATTGTTAATGCACCAGTTTCATCTACTTTAACACCAGATACATATTTACCTGTAGTTGCAGTTACATCACTTACTGTATGTTTCTTTGCTTCAAGATCTTCAATTCTCTTATAAATACTATTAGTATTTTCTACAGTTTTTGTACCAATTGCAGTTTTATTTGCCGCAACATCAGCAATAAGTTTTGCACCTTTTTCTGTTTCAGAAACGTCTTTAAACCAATCAATTACTTCAGATACTTTATTGATTACTGTATCTGTATCTGGATTTTCTGCATCACCGATAAGCGTTTCAATATTAGTTACACGAGTATTTAAACTACCTTCCACTTTTGTAGCACGATCTACTTCAGCTGCAATCTTTCCAAATGCAGTATTAGCAGTAGATACATCATTTGCTGTTCCAAGAAGAGCTGCAGATGCAATATCATCTTCTGTTACAGTTACAACATTATCAGCTGAAACCGCTACTTTTACATGACCATCTGTTTTTGGAGTAACTGTTGTATACTTTTTATCTTCAAGCGTTTTGATTCTGTTTGATAATTCTGTTTCTGCATCAGTTGCACGCGATGCTTCAGCAGCAATCTTGCCAAATGCAGTTTCTTTTGTTTTATCATCATCCTTTGTTCCAAGAAGATCAGAAATTGTTTTTTCTGCACCAGTTGCACGCGCTGTTTCTTTTGCAATTGCACCGAATACAGTATCAGTTTCTTTAGTATCTGCCTTTGTACCTACTAAAGTTTCAACAGCTGTAAGTCTATCTGCAAGACTCTTAAGTTGAGCAGAAGCAGAAACAGGAATTTCTAATGTCTTTACAGTTTTATCAGTATCAATATAAGAAATTACAATCTTTGCTTCTTGTGTTACTTTACCGCCTTCTCCTGTTACAGCAGCAGTTGTTGTAATATCAAGAATTTTAGAAGAAACAAGTTTACCTCGTGCAACAATTGCACCAGTTGATTTTGCTTCATCATAACCGAAATAGATTACACCGTCATCATCAGTGCCAATTTTATTCAATACATTTGTAAGTGTACCATAACCAAATTTTACTGCTACACCTGTAGATGCACCATAAACCGCAGGGGTTTCATCTATTGTTCTTGTAATAGTAATTGCCATATTATTAAGAAATATTTTATTTATTCATAATAATGGAATAATTATTTTTTAATAATTATTTCATTATAGTATTTTATTAATTATTATTTAAAGTGATTCCCAAGTAAGAAGACCTTTAAGATAAGTATCATTTTCCTGAAGTGTATTTAATGCTGTATTTAATCCTGCATAATATGTTTGATTAGCAATATCTACAGTAACAACACTTTCAACACCATCCTTACTGTTAGTAATCTTTAAAGTATTAAACTGTTCATTACCTGCTTTAGGAGCCTCAAGAGATGCATCCTTTACATAAGAATCTTCGATAGCACTAACTGATGTATCGAGTTTTGTTAAACGATCGGCTATAGATGAATCTGCAGCAACAAGATCATTAAACTTCTTTGTAATACTAAGAGATGTGTCAACATAATTTACAACAGCATCTTTCTATAAAGAAACAACGCCATTCTCAACTTTGATGAATTCATCACCACTCTTAAATGTAGTAAAGATTTCTGTAAAATCAAGATAAACATCCTAATCAGAAACAACTTTCTTATCTGTTTTTGTATTGATAACTAAGTGTAAATATGAATGACCATACTTAATATCGAAACCAATACGAGCTTGCTCCCAGTTACTATCAGCATTTTTAGAATAAGGAAGATTTCCTTCTGTTACATCTTTACCAATTAAATCGTCTGCAATTTTAGTTCCTTCTCCATCCGTAGATGCATAATTAAATGTACATACATGTGCAGATTTTACAAAGAAGTCTTTTGCAATATTAATCTTATCACCAACAGGAGTTGTGTTACCATCAGGTGAAGTCATCATTAACTGATATTCAGATGCATACTTTGTTTCTTCACCATCTTTCTCCATTGATGCATCAGCAACTTTAGCGATTTTATATGTAGCAACTTTAAGTTTATTATCAGCAACCTTAACAGTATCATTATCTACATTAACTGCAACCTTATAAGTCTTATAACCTGTTGCATCAGCAGCAGTAGGTGTTACTGTAAGTGCACTACTTGCGTCAGCTGAAACTACATCATTCTTAAGAAGTGTTTCAATACCGCTAACAGATGTATCTAAACGTGAAACATCAGTTGTATGTTTCTATTCTAATGCATTAACTTTAGCTGTTAAATCAGAAGATGATTTTTTAACTGCAGCAGCAATCATATTCGAAACAGTCTTTTCATCAATTACATTAAACGCAGTTGTTTTTTGTTCACCAGTACTTGCATCAAACCAAGTAACTGTTATTGCATCTGATGTTTGATATGTTGTTTCCTTTTGTTCACCAGTACTTGCATCAAATTCATGTTTTTCAACAGCGTTTGCATCAATATCAAGAATTTTTGAAGATACTAATTGATTACCAACAAAAATCATACCAGAATCACCAGCAGCATCATATACAAAACGTATCTTACCATCTTTAGTTGATGCAGCAGTAATTTTTTTAATGGCTTCTGCATCAAATGCGCTGTTTCCAAATTTTATTGCTTGTCCTTCTGCAATAGTAGCAATGTTGTTAGTTAAATTTGTTGCTTCATTAGCGCCATAAATCATATTTTTACTCATATTTTTTCCCATTTCAATTGTGTTTTTACTTCTTCTAATCTATCATTAATAGATGAATCTGTATTTATAAAGTCGTTTACATGTTTATCATAATCTGATAAATCTAAAGAAACTGTCTTAATTAAATTTTCATGTGTTGATGTACTGTCTTTAATAATAGTACCATCATTTAATGTAAACGTATTTTCATTTAAATCAATTGTTTGTATATGTTCTGGCCAAATTTTAGCTTCAATTATATTAGAACCTTTAATATAATTTAACTATTTTAAAACCATATCAGTTGCATCGATTTTAGATGAATTTTCTTGTTCTTTATTACCTTTAAATAATGTAAATGTTTTTTTGAATCCATTTTCAACTGTACAAGGGTCTTCATGAATTGTATAATTATAATTACCATTATCTAATTCATTAATTAAAAATGATAATGATGTATCAATAACTGTAAGATGATCATTAATATTAACTATTGATGAATCAATAATGTTTAATTTATCATATATATCATTTAATGATGTATTAAACTGTGTAATATTATTATTAAATTTTTCAATTATTTTTTTTAAATCATCAATACTATTCTATGAAGGTAAATTTGTTTTTACTGTTGCAAGTTTACCAGATGAATTAACATATTTAATAGATAATGTTACAACACCATCAACAGAAACAAGAGATACATCTTTTACTTTTGAAGTAAGTTCAAGATCACCTAAAAAAATACCTGTTAAAAAATCAGATTTTTTTGATGTACCGAAATATAAAGTATTTGGATCCTTATTCTTTGTATTTACAATATCAACATAACGACCTTTTATAAACTCAACTTCATCATGTGGTCTACATATTCTATTAGGTTCGAAAATATGTAATACATGCTGAGACGTACGTATATCTTTATTCATTTAAATATAACAATATTATTTTTTATATTTATCAAAAAAATAATTAAATATTTTATATAGTACGAAAATATATAAAATATATAATTGCTCTTTTTATTCTACTTATTCATTTCTGCTTATATTAAATTTATCTAAAAGATAATTTGCATAATCTAATTTTTCCTATGAAAATGTATTATATCTGAAAAATAAATTTAAATTTAATCCGGTTTTTCCACTATTCATATATGTTGTTGGCCATAATCTTACCATTTTATTTAATACATATTCCTCTATTGTTCTAAAACGATAATGATTTAAACATGCGTTTTCCCATGTAGGATTATTTATAATTATATCATTTGTACATAAATCACCATTTGTATTTACACATGTAATATGACAATCCTTATTATATATAACACCATGTGGCGAATCAAATATAATATTATCTAACTATGTTTTAATTATAATTTTTGTCTATGCACAATATTTATCTTTATCTAATGGTATATATTGATTAAATTTAGTTACTGAATAATTTCCTTCTGTTTTAATAATATTAGAATCAGTAAATTGTTTCCAACAAACTCTTATACAATTTATACCTCTATCATTATACATATCATCTGATAAGAATTCTTTTATATTATTACAATCTAAATCTAAAAATTCATCTATATCAAAATATGCAATCCAGTCATATTTATCTTTATATGTATTATAACAATCTGTATATGATGGAATCTATGCTAATTCTTTTCCTCTCCAATCTTTTAATATTACAAATTCAGAATCTATATAATCTTTTATTACATCCTCAAAATGTTCACCATCTATATCATTATTATCATATAAACATATATTATCAAATCCTATTGTTTTATAATATTCTACAAACTCTCGTATATAATTATTTTCCATTTTTCCTATACAACATAATAATACTTTTCCTGTATATGGTTTAATCTGATTATATAAATTTAAATTCTTTAATTTTATAGGGCAAACATCAACTAATTTTTGTAAATCTATTTCAAATGTTGAATTATAATTATCTTTTAATTTTAATAAGTATTCATATGTTGTATCTTCATTTACTAAATATGACTCATATAATGGTTTATTAATAGATAAAAAGAAATCTTCATATTTTAAATTCTATCCTATATTATTTCCTAATGAGATCCATATATTAGGAATTCTAAATGCTTCTGATATAATCAAACCATGTAAACTTTCAGATACAATAAATTCACATTCTACAATTTCTTTAATTATATCTTTCCAATCATTATATTCTGTAAAATTAATAATCTTAATATTTTCATTATCATTAAATTTTGTTAATATATCTGACTTAATATGAGAATGATGTGGAATAATTCCTAATTTATATTTTTTCATTACATATGGATAATAGTAATATGGTATTAATAATGCAGGATCTCCATATATTTCTGGACAATCTATATTTGATGCTAAACAGATCTCTCTTGTTTTTGGACCTCTAACAGCATATACTTTATTTGGTTTTTTATATAATACCTAATGTCTTAACATTCCACTACCCCATACTTCTGTAAAATCATTTATATACTTATCAATAAAAATACTTCCAATCATTAAATAATTTGTTACAAATTCATTATCGTATTTCTTATGCTTCTTACCTGTTATTTCTGTCAAAAATGAAAAATTTATATCATCACCAAAATTATGCGCATATGGTTTATTAAATCTATTTAACCATACCCAACCATTTAAATATATTACGTTATCATTTTCATCATTAATATTATTCTATTTCTTATTTTCAAATACTTTAGAAAATAAATTTACAGATGATTTACCTTTTACTTGTTTAATATCCTTATTATTAATAACTTTTTCTTCTTTATGTAATTCTTTAAATTCGTTACTATTAATAACTATATTTTTTGAATTTGTAATATTATTTTCACTTTCTTTTAATATTTCTGTAATAGGTTTTACTTTTGCTTCAATAGTAGGTACCATAATATCGGAAACATATGCATATGTTTCCTTATTATTCTTTATATTATTAATATTAATTTTTGTATTATTTCCTTTATTAATAACTTTATCTTTATCATAATTAACAAATGTTTTCTTATTTGGTTTTGTTATATTTCCTAATATATACTTATCAGGATTATATGTTCCCATATCCTAAATTTTATTTGTTACATTAGAAAATCCTTCCTAATTATAATAAATACCTGCTGACTATGCATAACTACAATTACTAAATACAGAATTCTTATCTAACTTTTGATAATTCTTTATTTTTGACATATTAGGTAATTTTTCTTTTTATATATTTATTAAAAAAAGGATGAAATACTCATAATTAAGTATTCCATCCTTACATTAAAATGATGAATAAAATTATTTACTTATTTACTGCAAGAATTGCAGATGAACTATTAATAATCAGATATACTTTTCCTCTGAAATCATTAATATATTTCTTATTTGTATAACTCATTGCTGATCTGAAATAATCTATCATATTATCTGACCACTGTTTAACAGTTTCCTTTACATGAATATACTTCGTACATCCTTCAGAAGTCTTTGACTTTGCATTTGGATTAATCATTTTCTGAGCTTTTTTTGTAGACATACCGTAAGATTCCTTTACAATATCTTTCATATCCTTAATGAAATCTTTCTTCTTCTGCTCCAGCTCTTTATTATCAATTGGTACTAATGTATCATTATCATCTTCAAGTCCATCCCAAAGATTAAGAATATTATTAATACCATCATTAATAATACCTGCTGCATATCCATACTTATAATGTGAATTATAACACTCAATATCAAGAGGTGCAGCAGATTCAAGTAATCCTGTAAACAAACTACCAATCATTACATAATCTGCGCCAAGAGCAATAGCTTTAATAACATCTGCATATCCTCTAACACCACCATCAGCAATAATATAAGGGGTTGATTTAGCATAAGATTTACCTTCGTATAAATTCTTTATATACTTACATTCATCAATTAATGATGCAATAGGATAGTAAATGGAAGTCTGCGTAGCTGTAATACAATTTGATCCACTTCCTACAGATAATCTAATATAATCAACTTCAGCATGTTTACAAATCCATTCATATGTTTCAGGATTTGCAATATTTCCTGTCATTACGATAAGTGTATAATTGTTATTTCTTGCAATTTCCTTTGCTTTATTAATTGTATCATATAGACATTCCATATGGCCATTAGCCAAATCTACACATACTCTATAGATTCTATTATAACCAGGAAAAATTTGTCCAGGACTCATCATCTTATGTTCTACAAAAACATATTCAAATTCCTTAAGTGACAATGCAACCCAATCACCATTATCAAGAAAATCTTTGATATAACTAATTCGTTTCTCAATACTTCCATTTGGATCTGCACCAATATTTCGTGGCAACATAGGCATAATCTTATTCTTCTTCCATATATTAAAATTATGTTCATTTGCAATAGTAGACATTGGTGCTGTAAACAACGGAAGATAATCTCTCATATTTACGTCCATATGCTCATATGGGTCACATTCCTTTCTACTCTTAATTGAACTAATTACTGCAGGCTCAATAGTCAAATCATTATATGAATACTTTGTTTTCTCAATAATAGGCATAATATATCTTTTATTTTAATTCTATAGTTTATATTAACTTAAATTTGTTTTGTCTTATCTATAACAAGTGAAATAAAGTCATGTCTTTCCATGAAATCTTTATTTTGACATTCATGTTTTACTACAAGATATGCATCTATAATCTTTTCAATATTATCATAATTTTCAAGACTTTCTTTTTGTCCCTGTTCATATCCTTGTGTAAAAATATATTTTTCGTTATCTGTTAAATCATTAATGTTAATCATATATATATTTAAATTTAATTTTACCAAAAAACAATAGGTCCATCCCATGAACATGCAAACAATTCATTCTTATTAGAAGTTAGTGCATGCAAACGATATACAGCACCTACCATTCTACGACGACTGCATGAACATGCAAAATGATTCTGACAAAAATCATAATGAATTCGGATGAACTTAAAATCATCATTAACATCAATATCAGTAATACTCAAAGACTCAAGATTAATATAATGTGAATTCGTTGGATCATTGATACTTTTATTATTCATTTCCATCCACTCAAGATCATGCTTAATAGCTTCCGTAATATTAATTCGCAAAAATGTCTTATATTGATTCTGTGCAGTCTCATCATCTATACGATCAATTTCTTTAAAGAAATTCATATAAACATCTTTACCATTATTTTCATTACTCATTGTCGCAATATGGTCAATAAGCAGTTCACTCTTATTTGTAGAATTCTTCGTACTTCCAAGATAGTCAACCCAATTAATTGACATACCACCAAGATTTGAAGGATAAAATACTTTACTCATGTAATATAATTTTAATTAAATATTAAATTTTTCTCTATATGTATTATAATTATGAATAATATCAATATAGCTCTTCTTTACTAAGACCAGTAAGTTTACATCCATTAATATAATCAAGCATATTAATTTCTCCAGAATTTTGTAATTCTCTATATGCTTTAAACTTTTCTTTTGTAATATTAACTTCCATAATTATTTTTATTTTGTAATTTCTTTTACTTTATCAATAAGTTTCCCAATTTTATTATATAATGTACCCATTTCATAAAATGCAATATAATTGTTTTTACATTTATAATATGTAGGATTTACTACATTAATATCAATAAGAAGGTTTTTATATTCATTCTTTATATTATTAACTTTTTTTGTATGAATATTAACCAATTTATTCATCAATGGTGTAAGACGTGATGATACAAAATCATTTAAACCATCATAATATACAAATGTACCTTGTTCATATTCATAATATGTAACATATACAGTATCTTTCTTTACAGAAAGAACATAATAATCGCTACACATATCGTTTGTATATCCGATATGTAATTTATTATGTGATGTTGCATTAGCAAACATACATACAAAACTAAAAATTAATGTTATAAAAATCTTATTCATAATTTTTTATTGTTTTATTTGTTACATCTCAAAGATACACATTTATTTTTGAATAAAAAAAATTAATACGAAATTATTTTATCTATTTGTGTACAATTTGCTGTCCATACTATGCCTTCATATACAATTGCAAAATCTGCATTAGAATTAAATATATGTTGTCCCATTGAATTAAACAATGCAACAATTTCTGTTGTAACATATCCTTTATCACCACGGGAATCATTACATAAATGAATTATTTAATATACTTCCAATACGTAAATCACGAATAGTAAAATTCTTCGTTTTAAATATTGGTGATTTTGTAGTTGGTAATGTATCTATTAAATCTTTAATTACATCTAATGATATAGTATTATTTGATGTTTGATTTTTAAATTTTATCATATTAAATAACTTCCGTTTAAATAATATATTATATTACAAAGATACACAATTATTATAAAATAAAAAAGTGTGACTAGAAATAAATTCTAATCACACTAAAATTAAATTATTATTAAACTTTAAACTACTTTTATTACTTTACAGTAACAATAGCAACACGACCAAAATCATCATCCATACCATGTCCAGTGGTATCTGCTACTTTAACACCACGTGACTCAAGATACTTCTTAACTGCATTTGCACGCTCTACAGAAAGCTTTGTATTATACTTTGCAGAACTCTTTGGCTCTGAAGATGCATATGCATCAATTACAACTGTTGTGCCCTCCGCAATATTATCAAGTACTGACTTACACTTATCAGAAAGTACTGAACTATTAAACTTAAATGGGGCAATAAACACATTTGAACCAACACTTGCAACAGGCTTCTCTACAATCTTCTCAATTACAACAGGCTCACGTGACTCAAGCTCATTAATCTTCTTGTTAAGAGCTGCAACCTCTGCTGCATCATAAAGATGTGCCTTAGCAAATGAACGCTTTCCATTTGAATTCTTGAAACGATAAACAACACCTGCTGTAATCTCAAAACTACCGTTCTTCTTTACAAGCTTACCATTGTCAATGTCATTCCAAACAACTGATGGATTTACAACAATGCCCCATGCACGATCCTTACCAAGATTAAAATTAAACTCTGCACCTGCACGATAAGTCATCCAGTTATTGTGATTATCTCCATAACTTGCTGTCTGATGTCCCCATCCAAGACCTGTATAAACAACAGGCTCGAAGAACTTACGTGTTCCATCAAACTTAAATGCATTAGCAAGATTAACCTTTGCAAGACCACTTACATTAACATAATCAAAAGCAGTATATGTATTATAACTACCATGACCTGTACCAACAAGTGTACGACCTTCTACACCAAATCCCAACCAAGGAGTTACATACTTATCTGCACCAACCAAAACAATAGGTGCCATTGCAGTATGACCACTGTAAAAATTATCAAATGATGTAAGAACACCACCCTGAAGTGTTACTGAAACATTATCAGTAAACTTACTAGAACCTGCATAGTCATTCTGTGTCTGTGCGTTAATTGAACAAATTGCAAATGTAAACATTGCAATAAGCATAAAAATAAACTTCTTCATACTTTTAAAAATTTAAAATTTGTTATTAACTAAAATATTAAAATTAAAATTTAAAATTTAAAATTTAAAATTAAAATTTAAAATTAAAAATTAATTACTTGATATTCATACAAGTAACATATATATAATATTGAATATCATTTAAAAAGTTTAGTTTTTTAAATAATTTTTTCAAATATTTTTTTATTTTTATGGTTTAGGACAATATAAAACCATTTCACTTCTTAATTTATTAAATAATGGTTTATATTCTTTTTTATATTGTTCCCATGAATATTTCTTATCTAATATTTCTTTTAAATAATGATTTGCTTCACTATAATCATTTATCTTTCCAGTTTTTCCTATTTGAATTCAAAACATATCTAATCGTATACAATGATATAATGATTTTTGTGATCTATATAAATCATAATCTTTATTAATTTTTAGTTTCATAATTTTGATTTTAAAAGTACACAAGGTTTACCAATGTGGAAAATACCTGGAATTTCTATCATTGATTTACTTAGTTTCCTTTTTAATTTTGAAATTTTATTTAAATATACATTATAAGTTTTTTCTCTATTATGATCTATCCATGCTTCCCAGTAATCTTTTCTTGTAAAATCTTCTCTTGTTTTATCTTTCCATGTAATATCAGAATAATTCTCAATCCAAATATCAACTGCTTCATCTAATGTTGTAGCAGCAATATGATATACAATAATAATATCATCATCTGCATATGGATCATTTGGATCATTGCTTATAGTCTGTGTACAGAAATATACTTTTAAAGTAATTTTTCTATTTTGTTTATAAATTATTCATTCAGATATAAACATAAGAATGAATTGAGAAAAATCTCTTAACCAACTATGTCTATAGTTGGATCCTCACTTTATTAGGATCGCCTTTAAGTATTGGGTGATCCTTTTTGGATTTTATGAAGTTATATAATTTAATCAGATCGTTTTTATTAAATTCTATATTCAATTCTTCCAACGACATCTTATAAAAATTAATAAAATCGTTTATATCTGGTTGAATTATATTCTTTTTTATATTTTTTGTTTTAGTTATATATTGATTATAAAACTCATATCCGCGTCTTCCTATTTCTATTGACGATAACACCATATCTGGTAACTATAATGATCTATATAAGAAATTACCTATAAAACTAGAATATTCCGGTTTAACTTTTAATAACTATATCTTATACAAATTAGTTAGCTTAATTAACTGATTTACGAATACGTTTCTTAACCAATGATTATTACATAATGCGTTATAGCTTTTTCCTTTATCTTTATCTTTAGATTTAATGTTTAAATCTTCAATAGAAATTATTTGACATTTATAATATATTGCTTTAGATATAATATTCTATGCTATTTTTACAGTTTCATATGAACGTTTATTGTTTAAATATATACGTGATAGATCATCACTTGATACATTTCCTAACTTATTTAAGTTTTTATATTCATCTGAAAATTGTTTGGTTGAATATACACCTGAATTAATAACATTAAATTCCGAACTAGATTTCCAATCAACGATACTCCACCCAATATAATTAGGATTCATATCTATAGCAAGTATTCTATTACTAATAGAATTATGTTTATATATTTTGTTTAGTAACGATTCATCATAACTAATATAAATATATTCATTATCTAATTTATAGCTTAAACTAATAGATTTATATAAACTTAGCTACAGTAAATTACATAATATATTTTTCTAATTCTAACCATAATTTAACTATAAAGTAAAATGTAATTTATTTGATGGTTTGAATAATATTGTTAAATCTTCATTTAATTTAAATTTTCTATTACCATAAAACTAAGATTCACCTATAGAACTTATAGGATTAAGTTTATGTTTTTTATATGTCTCTTTAGAAATTTTATTACAAGTCCTATCTGAATTTAACTGTTTACCACCAAATATTAATTTTATATGTGAATTAATATATTTTTTCTTCTTTGAATACTGCGTATCTGATATTTTATGTATATTATGTTTAAATTCTAATTTATTTAATTCATATTCTCTATTTGATTCATGCTCATTATATCTTGTTTTAAAAGATTTATATAATGCTATAGATTCTTTAACACATGACTATTTAAACCATGAATCTAATAAATTAATATTATTAATAGATATATTTGTAAATGTCCTTAAATCTTTTTCTGAAATATCTCCATTATTATCTGATAATCTATTATACAAATAATGCAAACAACTAGAGTACTATAACATATACTTCTGTAATATATCATAATATCCTTCATCAAAACATTTGTATTTTAATTTTAGTGTTAACATTATTTCAAATATAAATTTTTGTTTCTTTTATTATATTGTTTATATATTATATATGAAAAATAAACTAATGTTTGATGTTATTTACAAGTAATAAAAAATCCTTGAACTATTATAAAATAATTCAAGGATAAAAAATTACTTACTTTTATTATGATTAATGATAATCTTATTATATATGTCCAATAAAATGTTATCATTATTAAATGCAATTTGTATATCGGATGTAAATATCATTGATATTGGTATAAACATTATATCATCTACTTCATCTGGTTCTGAATGTTCAGTTGTTAACTGATAATCATCAATAACACCTGGAAGAACAGCATAATATATTACATTTACATTTTGTCGTTTTGTATCTGGAACTGAATTAATTGCATAAAAATTCATTAATGCCCTTGGGATAATAAGGCCTGTTTCCTCATATGTTTCTCTCATACCGCATGAACATATATCTTCATCATGATCCAAATATCCTGCAGGCACATTCCACTTTCCAACAGCAGTCGGACAACCTTTACCTCTTTTATTAATTAACGCGCACCAATTTCCGTCTGAATCCTTACAGAAAATACAAGTTGCAACTGCTATAGAACGTGAATACCAATATTTTTCTCCATTATATTCAAACTCGAAATTACGTAGCTTATTCATATTCTTAAATATATTTTATTTTTTAGAATGTTCCTGTAGAACCTGCCATTCCATCACCTCTGTCTGATGCTTCAATCTCATCATATTCTTTTTCATCCATTTCAACCCAATCAGTATCAAGATAAATCTGATGAATAAACTGTACAAGTTTCTGACCGGTCTGAACTGTAATATCTGTATTACCATTATTACAAAGATTGATATGAACTTCTCCCTGATAATCTGCATCAATCGTATTTGCCATAACATCAAGATGATACTTTGAAGCAACACCAGATTTATTAGTTGCCTGAAGATATGTTCTCTTATCATTAATCCATACCTTAATTCCTGATGGAATCATTACCTGTTCACCAGATGGAATAGTGATAAACAAATCATCATTCTCAATCTTATAGAAAATTTTATTACCTGTATTCTTCTTAATCAAATCAACAAGAAACTCCTAATTATAATAAGGTACAAAAAAATCTGTACCAGCATCATGCTTATTTGCTCTATTAGGCATCTTTACATTACGTGTTCTCGTAAACTATACTTTAGTATTAAAATCCATATCCATTAAATTAAATTAATTTTCTATAGTTATATTAGATATTATTTGTAAAGTTTAAAAAATATCATTAAAAAATAGTTAAAAAATAATTCTCAAAAATGTAGACTTTTTCTGGAAAGCTCAGTATAATAAATATGTTAGTATTTAAGGTTGAGATAGATATTATATATAATATATGTAAAAAATTTAATTTTTAATTCAGATTTAAATTTATATTAATTTAGATCTGAATTTTTATTTTATATTAATTTATATGAAAAATATTTTATTTAATTTATTGAATATTAATTAGTTATAAATTATTTTTAACATTTATTAAAAATAATTAGAAAAAATGTAGACTTTTTCTTAAAACTTAAGTATAATAAATATGTTAGTATTTAAGGTTGAGATAGAT
>UMGV01008345.1_pt1 | contig 59056 bp, 55 predicted proteins | sample 1965361 | NCBI WGS metagenome assembly UMGV01 (sample SAMEA4836081, study PRJEB28245) | human gut metagenome | biome: gut microbiome; material: fecal sample | place: Denmark | collected 2008
ACTTTTGGAGACGAACGCATTTTGATGCGTCCGCCCTGTACTTTAGAACATAGATTTTATAGGTTAAAGAGAACATTTATTCTATGTCGTCATCGTCGTCGAAGCCAAAGAGGGCAGGATCGATGAAAGCATCGAGGGCACGGCGCTCTTTCTTGGTAGGACGTCCTGTTCCGCGGGCACGGTCAACGAATCCGCTAATGCGGCTCATCTCTAAGAGTTCGTACTGTCGAGGATCGGTGACGTTCTTGTAAACACCGAATAGCATCTTGGCTCCTACGCGCTGCTCGATGCAGTCGAGAACCTCGAAGGAATAGGTGATGGGGGCTTTCTTCACACTTATTACGTCGCCACGCTTGATGACAAACGATGGTTTGCGAGTCACGCCTCCCACAGTGACACGCCCATTTTTGCATGCATCGGCTGCGATGCTGCGTGTCTTGTATATGCGGGCTGCCCAGAGCCACTTGTCTATTCTGGCACTTTCCTTCATCGTTATTAGTGTTTAGTGAACTTTTGCAAGTTCAGAAGTTAAAGAAGTTATCACTCCCTTTGGTCGTTAGAAGTTATAGCCAACAGCCTTGGAGGGAATGTTAAACTCGTTCTTACTTTTTTCCCAATTTGTTGTATTGGTTCATCGTAGCGTCGATGCCTTGCAGCACAAAGCTCTTGATGATTTCCACGCCCAGGTCGAGGGCTGGTTGCAGCTGGCGCATATCCTCCTCAGTGTAATGCCCCAATACCCAGTCTACCTGTCCGCCTCGAGGATAGTCGTTGCCGATGCCCATGCGCAGACGTGCATAGTCTTGACCGATGAGTTGCTGGATGTGCCCCAGTCCGTTGTGACCGCCATTGCTGCCACTTGCTTTCAGGCGGAAGGCACCTAAGGGGAGGGCGAGCTCATCGCTGATGACGAGTAATCGCTTTTGGTCGATTTTCTCCTGTTGTAACCAATAGCGCACAGCGTTGCCGCTGAGGTTCATAAACGTGGTGGGCTTCAGCAGGAACACCTTGCGCCCCTTGATGCTTGTCTCGGCAACAAAGCCGTAACGCTTGTCCTCAAAATGAATATTGGACGCCTTAGCAAAAGCGTCCAATACCATGAATCCTGTGTTGTGTCGGGTTCCTGCGTACTCGTCGCCAGGATTCCCGAGACCACAAATCAAAAATTTATCCAATTTTCGAATGTTCTACTAAGTGAAAATTACTCCTCAGCAGCGGCAGCGGCGGCAGCGGCAGCAGCGTTACGTGTCATCTTGATAGAGCAAACTACTACAGCCTTGCTTGTAGCGAGCTCGAGACCCTCGAATGAGAGGTCGCCTACCTTGATGCTCTTACCGATCTTCAACTCGGTAACGTCGATGTCGAGGTGCTCAGGAATAGCCTGATAAGGAGCTGTAACATCGATCTTGCGGATAGAGAGGTTCATACGACCACCATCGCGAACACCCTGTGCCAAACCTACCAACTTCACTGGGATGCCGATAGTGATAGGCTTCTGATCGTTAACCTCGTAGAAGTCAACGTGCAGAGGAGCGTCTGTTGTTGGGTGGAACTGAATCTCCTTCATGATAGCTGTGTGGCTCTCACCATCGATGATGAGGTTGATAACATATACGTGAGGAGTGTAGATGATCTTGCGAAGCTCAGCGAAAGGAACTGCGAAAGACATAGCCTCAGGAGCACCATTAGCGCCCTTCTTCTCGCCATACAAGTTACAAGGAACCATACCCTCTTTGCGCAATGTTTTAGAAGCTTTCTTGCCAAGGTCTGTGCGCTTCTGACCTGTTACGTTAATCTCTTTCATTGTGTTACTCTAAATTAAGTGTTGATTAATAAAATGTGCCTTAACTCGCCATCACACGGATTAGCTTTGAAAAAGCGATTTTTACAAAACGGATGCAAAATTACTGTTTTTCTTTGGAATACGCAAATTTAACGACCATAATTTTGAAAAAAAGAGTTTTTATTCTAAAAAAATGAGAAATAACTGAACTTTTTCTTGTTTATTAGGAGATAAATACTTACTTTTGCAGCAAAATACATTTAATCCGTAAATTATTAGAGAATGATTAACAGGGACTTGATTAGAAGAAAGATTGTGCAGTTAACCTATGCGTACTATCAAAACGGCAATCGTAACATGGACAACGCCGAGAAGGAGTTGTTCTTTAGCCTGTCCAAGGCATACGATTTATACAATTATCAATTACAACTTATCGTAGAAATCACTAAGGAGGCGCGTAAGCGTTACGACTTGGAGGTGAGTCGTGTGCAGCGTGAGGGGGGTGAAGCTCCATCGCAGAAGTTTGCTTTCAATCGCTTCGCCGTGCAGCTCGAGGAAAACAAGATGTTGAATGAGTGGATCGAAGCCAAAAACTCATCTTGGGATGATGATGTAGAGGTGTTGCGACGCATCTACAACCACATTGTCGAGAGCGATATCTACCAGCAGTACATCAGTGATGAAGCTGATGGCTACGATGAGGATCGTGAGGTGTGGCGCAAACTGTACAAGAACATCGTGATGAACAATGAAGACATCGAAGCCCTGCTTGAGGAAAAGAGCCTCTACTGGAACGATGATAAGGACATCATTGACACCTTTGTACTGAAATCTATCAAGCGTTTTGACCCTGCTAATAAGGCTAATCAGGAACTCTTGCCCGAATACAAGGACATGGATGATCGTGAGTTTGCACGCAAGCTCTTCCGTGCCACCATTCTTAATGCTGATGAGTATCAGAAATATATGAGCAGAGTATCGCGCAACTGGGATTTCTCAAGATTGGCCTATATGGATATGGTAATCATGCAGATAGCCATTGCCGAGTTGGTTAACTTCCCAGGTATTCCTGCCACCGTCACCATCAACGAGTATGTGGAGTTGAGCAAGCTCTACAGCACACCACGTAGTGGTGGTTATGTCAATGGTATGCTCGACGGAATCACTCGTTCGCTCATTGAGACAGGCGTCATCATGAAGGAATTGCCTGAGCGTCCTCATCGCGAACAGAATGTGCAGCGACGTGGTGGACGCAGCCCTTATGGAGTTGGTTATGGTGCACCTCGTGGTGGACGTGATGGACAGCAGCGCAGACAGCGCATAGGTCAGCCCAGATATCAGAACAACCACTGGAACGACGCCAATCAGCAGGACTATCAGCAGTATGACTCAAGAGAGGCATATCATGGTATGACCGATGAACAACCAGCACAGCAGTCTGCTCCTGAGGAAGAGATGTAAGAAACACCTTATTATATATAAGGTATATAAGACTCACCTTATTATATATATAACTCAACTTTCGCAAATGGGGAAGTTAGAGAGAAGTTATAGAAGTTAAAGCCGTATGCTTTGTGGAGAAAAATCAAGCTATCAATGCTGTTGTCCCTTAACTTCTCGAACGACCGAAGGGAGTGATAACTTCTCTTAACTCCTTTAACTTCTGAACTGGCGAAACTTCAGTATATAAGAAGCAAGTATATAAGCAAAAACTAAAAAAGAAGAAACAATATGACAAACTTATTATTGCAGAGCGCTGGCAACCAGAGTGGAATGCCTATGCTCATTATGATGGTAGCTATCTTTGTTATCATGTGGTTATTTATGATTCGTCCACAGCAGAAGAAGCAGAAGAAGATTCGCCAGTTTCAGAATGCTCTGAAGGAAGGCGATAAGGTAGTTACTGGAGGTGGTATATATGGCGCTGTAAAGCGTGTTAATATAGAGGAGAATACTGTAGATATCGAGGTGGCACGTGGTGTAGTCATCACCGTAGCTAAGGGCTATGTGTTCGCAGACGCCACATCGCAGACTCCTAATGCATAGGCCATCGCGATATCGCATATTTAGTACGTTCAGCAAACTCCTTTTTGGCACCATCAACAAGGAGTTGTTGATATTCTTGTTCTTTCTCGCACTTAGCGGCTCTTTCTGGATGATGATGTCGCTCAACGAGACCTACGAGAAGGAAATCTGTGTGCCTGTAAGGTTGGTAGATGTGCCACGAAACGTAGTCATAACAGGCGAACTGAACGACACGGTGAAGGCTGTCATTCGTGACAAGGGTTTCACTCTCGTCACTTATGAGTTTGGCCATGTGTTGCGGCCGCTATCCTTTAAGTTCTCTGCCTATGCCGACGAGGATAAGGGTAAAGGCGTCGTGCCTTTGGCCGACGTGCAGCGACAGGTGCAAGCACAGCTTTATGGGTCGAGCAAACTGCTCTCTGTGAAGCCCACAGACTATGACTTCTACTTCACCTATGGCGCATCCAAGCAGGTGCCCGTCGTCTTCAGAGGAAGGGTGACAGCCAGTAAGAGCTACTATCTTGCTCATACCGACTTTCTGCCTGCTGAGGTGACAGTCTATGCCAACAAAGCTCAGTTGGACAAGGTGAAGTATGTAGAAATAGAACCTTTCAACCTGCGCAATCTGCAAGACACGATTCATACGACCGTGCGACTGCAAAAGATTCGCGGTCTGAAGATGGTTCCTGCAACCGTGCGTCTCTCCGTCTATCCCGATGTGCTTACCGAGGAAAATATCGATGTGCCCATTACGGCAGTCAATATGCCCGAGGGATTGGTGTTGCGCACCTTCCCCTCCAAGGTGACGGTGAGGTTTACCATCGGTGCCAGTCAGTTTCGCTCCATCCGTCCTGAAATGTTCAGGGTGATGGTGGACTATCAGGAACTATCACAAAATCCATCAGATAAATGCAACCTTCAGCTCGTCGGCGTTCCTAAGAGTGTGAGCAAGGCCAAACTCGACTTACAGCAAGTGGACTATCTGATAGAGCAACAGTGAAAAGAGAAACCGAAGTCAAGTGAAAATAGCTATAACAGGAGGCATCGGAAGCGGTAAGAGCTTCGTTTGCCGTGAGCTTCAAAGGCGAGGCATCGACGTATATGACTGCGATGCTGCTGCTAAGCGTCTGATGCGCAGCGATGTTGAGTTGCAGCAAAGACTGCGACGGCTTGTTGGCGAGGACGTGTACAGTGCTGACGGCACATTGCAGAAACCCGTATTAGCTCGCTTTCTGTTGGCAAGCGAGGCCAACAAGTTGGCTATCAACGATGTAGTGCATCCTGCTGTGGCACGCGATTTCGAACAGAGCTCTTTCGACTGGCTCGAGAGTGCCATCCTCTTTGAGAGTGGTTTTATCCATCGTACACACTTCGACAAGGTGGTCTGTGTTACAGCTCCCGAACAGGTTCGTGTGGAGCGTGTGATGGCTCGCGATCACATCGATCGCTCAAAGGCGTTGGCGTGGATTCATGCTCAGATGCCTCAGCAGGATATTGTGAGTCGCAGTGACTATGAAATCGTCAACGACGGACCGTCTGATGTGGCAGAGCAGGTGGAACGCTTGTTGCGCAGTTTGCGGCAACAGGAGTTAGCGAGCAGCAATAAAGGAAGAGAGAACAAAAGAAAAGAGTAAATCATAAAAAAAAGAGTATAACCAAATGGAAACAATTTTATCTATTGCAGGCAAACCAGGCCTCTATAAACTGGTGTCACGTGGTAACCGCAGTCTCATTGTCGAGGCCATCGATGAAACACACAAGCGTATGCCAGCTTTTGCTACCGACCGTGTAACAAGTCTTGGCGACATCGCCATGTATACCGATGCAGACGAGATTGCTCTCTGGCAGGTGCTCGAGAACGTGGGCAAGAAGGAGGACAGCAAGGAGAGTAGCCTGAACTATAAGAAGGCTTCTGCACAGGAGTTGCACGATTATTTTGCAGAGGTATTGCCTAACTACGACCGTGACCGTGTACACGACAGCGATATTAAGAAACTGTTGCAGTGGTACAACATCCTCGTAAAGAATGGCTATACAGACTTCAAGACCATCTTGGCGCCAACTGATGGTGACAATGTGGACGATCGTCAGGAGGAAAGTGCAGAATAAGACATAAAGAATATCAAACATAAAAAAAATGAGAAGCTATGGAAATGGCTTCTCATTTTTTTGTTTATTGATGGGGGTTAGAAAGGCTTTATGAGCCCTCTGTTGCAACTTTGTGTAGCTTTTTACTTGTAAATCTCAGCCAATTTGTTGAGCAAATCTTCAGCACGCAGGTCGCTCGCAACGATGATGCCTTGAGGGTCGAGGAGCACGTTGCTTGGGATGCTGTTTACGCCATAGGCTTCATGGGCAGCACATTGCCAGCCCTTCAGATCGCTCATCTGAGGCCATGCCAACCCCAAGTCGTTGACGCCCTTCTTCCAGGCTTCTATCTTGCTGTCGAAGCTTACACCTACTACTTCAAAACCCTTGCCGTGATACATCTCATAGGCCTTCTTTACGTTAGGCATTTCCATGCGACAAGGACCGCACCATGAAGCCCAGAAGTCTACCAGTACATATTTTCCGTTGCCGACAAACTGGCTCAGTTTCACCTGTCCGCCATTCATGTCTTGCATGGTCAAGTCGGTGTATTTGATGCCAGGCTGACGCTTGGCGAGTGACTCGAGATGCAGTTTGGGACGATGCATCATGGGATGGTTGTAGTAAGCCGTGTTAGGACTGCATAGCTCCTTGGGTTCAGCAAAGTCGAAACCATAGAAGTTGTTTGACAGTAGATAAGCAGGGAGAACGTTGTCCTTGTTAGCCTTACAGAATGTCGCTGTTTCAGCGTTCTGCTTCTCTTCGATGTCATTGATTTTCTCTTCTATGGACTTCATCTTGGCTTTAGCCTCTGCAGATTCGTCGCCACGCAGCTTGCGCCACTCTGGCACCAGTTGGCTCATCAGCTTTTCGCTGGTAGCCATCTGCGTATAGTATGCGTTGAGCTTCTCGTTGAGTGGCGAACCAGCCACCTGATTGTTTGCCAAGTCGATGGTGATGGTCTTCGTGTTTTCGATGATGGCTGTTGTCATCATCTGCTGGTTGGCAGCTACTGTGATGAAGGTTTCTGCCGGCTGATTGCCTTTTACCTCGAACTTGCCCGCTTTGGCAGCAACAGGCTGTGCTTCGTTCATCTGTCCGTTGTAGAACACGTAGAGCGTGTCAACACCCTGAGGCGCAGTGCCTTCTACGGTGAATGTCACGTCCTGTGCTTCGGCGCAGCTGACAGCCATCAAAGCTGTCAGGGCCATTGATAAGATTTTCTTCATGTGGTTTCTTTTTATTTGTTTTCTGATATTTTTTTCTGTTTTTATTCTATCAAAAGCATTGCAAAAGTACATATTTTCCATCAAATATGATGAGATAAAGCCCTTAATATTTTGTAAATAGAAGGAATAATCGTAATTTTGCATAAATCTAACTTCACTTTTACATCTACAGATGTTGGGAGATTTAAAAACTAATAGTACGATTCAGATGAAAAAAATCCTAATCCTTATCTATTTGTGCCTTTGTAGCTATGGCATCCTATGTGCCCAGGATGCGAGGAAGACGGTTGTATATGATGAGAAACAAGGCATGAATCAGTGGCACATCACCAAGATGCTGCAAGACAGATTGGGATTTATCTGGATTTCTTCCTGGGACGGACTTACTCGTTTTGATGGTTACGAGTTTGTAACCTTTAAGTCGACTCCAGGCGACGAGTCGCCCTTGGAGAACAATCGTGTAAGAGACATACAGTTGGCAGCCAATGGCGATATTTATTGCTTAGTAGACGAACGATGGTTCCTGTTTTCGCAGTCTAAAGGAACTTTTATGAATATCTCTACTGCAGAGAACGAAAAGCTGATGAAGGCTAAGGCGAAAATAAAGCTCCGCCAAACCAAGCAGAAGAAAGCACTGAAGAGTGGGCGTAAGATGATAGACAGGCAGGGCAATCTGTGGATTTCTACTCCCGATAGTATCATCAAGACCGTCTATTACAGGAAGCCAGCCATACCCTTCGTCTTGAAAAATAAGGATCAGGCCCGTTGTTTCTTTGTTGATCAGACAGGCAACTACTGGGTGTCAACTCTGAACGACAAGTCAGTAAGTATTTACAATCGTGGCAACCAGCTACTTGGATATCTCTCTCCATCAGGAGAAATCTCTAAAACGTATGTGCCTTTTTCTTCGTCAGTTTATGTCATTTATCAGCATAGCGATGGCAGTATCTATTTAGGTACCAAGCCTGGTGGACTCTACAAACTGAACAGGCAGAAGAAAGGCTTTGTGGTGCAGTCTATCAGCTTAGGCAATGATAAAGCCAATTCCATCTATGACATCAAGGCCGATCTTGCAGGCCGTCTGTGGTTTGCTACCTTTGATGGCATCTATTGTCTGCATCAGGGAAGGGTAGAGCATGTACGGCAAACAAAGGGTTGGAAGGTGAGATGTCTGCATTTCACCCAGCGTGATATTCTTATGGCAGCCACAACGACAGGACTTGCTGTCGGAAGATTGTCGGATAAAACGATTTGCGACATGAAGTTACAGTTGCATTGCCGTGAGCCGAAACGTGTAGAAAGTTTGGGCAATAGTGCAACGATGGATATTCTGGAAACCGCTGATCATCAAATCTATGTGAGTACCGAGAGTGCGGGCGTAGACAAGATCATGAGTCGCGACCTGCTGGCAAGTCAGTTGGAGTTTAAGCATTTCGACAAGACTATGGGGCTACAATGCGAGACGGTTTCGGCCATGACGCCCTATCGCAAGAACTGGATATGGGTAGTGGGTGGTTACACCCTCATGATGCTCAATACCCAGACGGGCGAGGTGAGAAACTATGGCGCAGGATTCTTTCACGACCAATATCGGTATAGCGATGCCCGTCCTGTTTGCCTGCCTGATGGACGATGGCTGTTTGGCTTGCAGAATGGTGCTTTCTGTCTTTCGGAGAGCGAACTGTCGAAGCCAGGTACAGAACAGCGTGTTGTCTTTACAGGTATCAGTGTGGAGCATGCTCCGATGCAGTATGCTGTAGCCCATCTACGCTCGCTTGCTCTCAATAAGCATCAGCGAAATCTGAGAATCAGTTTCTCTACACTCGATTTCTCTGACACCGAAGACCTTTGTTACGCGTTTCGTCTTCACGAAGGCGACAAGTGGATTTTCATCGGCAAGGAGCATACAGTCACCTTGCCCGATATGCAGCCTGGTGATTATCAGTTGCAGGTGAGGAGCACCAATTCGGCAGGCGTGTGGACACAGGGAATCGCCACACTTCGCATACATGTCACGCCCAAGTTCTCGGAAACGATATGGGCTGTCATTCTGTACATATTCTTATCATTGGCCACTATTTTCACCTTATTATATATATACCTCTACATTCGTCGCATCAAGCGCAAGCAGCATGAGGTGCTCGAAGCCTATTTGGCGCTACTCGAAGACAAGAATGAAGCACTGCAGGCACAGGCAGAAGGTGGTGAAGAAGCCGAACGTATCGTTTCGACCGAAGAAGACGACCAGATGATGAAGCGCATCATGCTGTTTATCGATGAGCATCTTTCTGATGCAGAAATAGGTATTGTCGAGATGGCTGAGGCAGCAGCAATCTCCCGTTCAGGACTGAATCGTAAGATGAAGAAAATAGTAGGTTTGACGCCAGCTGAGTTTCTGCGTGAAACTCGCATCAAGCGTGCCCAGCAGTTCTTGCTTGGTACGTCGATGAGTGTGTCGGAGATAGCTTACACTTGTGGTTTTACCGATCCTAAGTATTTTGGCAAGATATTCAGGTCGATGACAGGTGTATCGCCCACAGATTTCCGTCAAAATGGCGGAAAAGCCGATAAATAAAGGCTTTTGCGACAAAAATACCCATTGTTTGAGAAAATAATCACCATCCAGTTTAGTATTTTAAGACTACTTTTGCAACCGAAGAATGAAAGTTCTGACGTCCAATTAACACAAAACTTAAAATACTAAACAATGAACAAAAAATTAACAAGTCTTTTACTATTGGTGTTGTCGCTATGCGGCATACTCCAGGTGCAAGCCATCAAGGTGCACACCATTGGCGACTCCACCATGCAAACTTACGATGAGAGCAGCACCATTACCCGAGGCTGGGCTCAGTATTTCCAACAGTTTTTTCAGAATGTCACCATCAACAATCGTGGCAAGGCAGGTGCCAGCAGCAAGAGTTTCTATAAGGAACCCGCATACTGGCAGAGTGTGAAGCAGCAGATGCAACCAGGCGACTATGTGCTCATCCAGTTTGCGCACAATGATGAGAAAACCCAAGGTATGGATGGCGATGAACTGAAAGCCTATTATAATAAGGTGGGAGAAACCGATAAGGCCACCGCTACAGACTATCGTGGCACCATGCCATCGGGCACCTATAAGGAATATCTGCGTAAATACGTAGAAGAGACACGTGCAGCAGGCTGTCATCCTGTGCTTGTGGCTCCCATCTGCCGTATGTATTTCTCTGGCAACACCATTCGTCGCGCTGGTCAGCACGACTTAGGTGATAAGTTCAGTAAGCTGACCGATACTGGCGTGCTCGAGAATCAGAAAGTCCCAGCTACAGACCATAGTATGGACTATGTATACCAGATGCAGCAAGTGGCTACAGAGATGAATGTGCCTTTCATCGACCTGACCTCTGCCACCAAGGATCTTTATTTGAGTTATGGCGATGCAAAATGTCATGACTTGCTGAGCGACCACAATGGTAGCACGCATCTTAGCACTATTGGCGCCACGCTGATAGCCCGACAGGCTGCCTCGCTTCTGAAGGCAGCAGGAATCCTTGCCGACAACATTGTCATACCTTCCGACCTCAGTGTATCGCCAGCCGAAGCTCATCTGGGTGAGGGATATAAGGGACAGATCATGACTAAAGAAATATCTGTCAATGGTTTCGGTCTTACACCCGCTGATGGTTCAGTGGAAGTTTCGGCAACAGGAGGACTGAAGGTTTCGCTCGATAAGACTATTTGGGCAGACCAAATCACGATACCATATTCAGGAGGTACATTGGTTAAGAGCTTCTATGTGCAACTCGAACTGGCTGTTTCGGGCAACAATGAGGGAACTGTAATCCTAAGACAAGGTTCTAAAATCATAGAGATACCTGTCAAGGCCACAGCCATTAGTCTTGAAGGCGGCACAGCTGTTAAGGCCTATTGGCGACTGGAGAAGAACGACGAATGTCAGCTTACGGGGCCTGCCACGATAGTACCTCAGTCGTTTGAGGGCATGTATGTGCAGAAGTATTCCAGTCCTAACGCCAATACCGTGTGGCCAGAATGGACGGGCTTTGATGCCACCCGCAAGACACAGCGTTGCCTGATAGCTGGCGACAACTGGCCTGAGGGCGAAATAGACGAGGTTTCCACTCGATACATACAGTTTGGTATCACGGCAGCCAAGGGTACCACGCTCAAGATTGATAACATCAGCATGTTTGTATGTGGATGTGGAGGAAATGGAATGCGCTGTCACATCAACTATTCTAAGGAACCTAATTTTGCCAATCAGCATACCATTTTCTCGCCCACCAGCATGCCTGCCAACAATATGCTCGAAGTGAAGGACACGCCAGTCATCTCTCTCGATGAAGGCGAGACCCTGCTTGTGCGCGTCTATCCCTGGTACAACGGTAAGGCTACTGGTAAGACCATCTGTCTGAGCGACGTGACTATCAGCGGAATGGCCATGGACAAGGTTACTGATGGCATCAAGGATCTGCAGTCTGAGACGAAGATTGATAGCCGTCAGTATTATACACTATCGGGTGTCAAAGTCGATAAGCCTGGCAAGGGAGTCTATGTTTGCGGCAACAAGAAAGTCGTTATCAGATAACAACTAAAAAAATCTATTATGAACAAGGTAAAACATTTATTCTTAGTACTTTTATTGGTCATGGCACACCTTCAGCTGAGTGCCACCAATATAGAGCTGTCGTGGAGTTTCAATCAGGGCGATGCCAAAGCCCTTCAAGGCACCATCTCGAAAGAAGGTCTGTTTTCCTATGCCACAGCATCATTGGGCAGCGATCTGGAATTCTTAGGAACCAATAAGGCTGGTAGCCTTACTGTAACCAAGGTGCAGCCTAAGGTCAAGGCATCAAACAATGGAGATGGAAATGCCATCAGTTTCTCTCTAAAAACCAAGAAAGGACTCTCGCTGTCAGTGAAATCCTTCAGCTTTGATGCCTGCAAGTTGGGTACTAATGGAGGTAGCATTGACGTAGTGGCAGAAGCTGGTGGCAAGAGTTATGAACTGCTGAAGGCGCAAAGTCCACAGAATGCCAAGAACGATCCATATTTCACGCATTATAAAGCTGACCTGTCTCAGATTCCTGCCACAGAAGGCGAATGGGTAATCAAGGTGTTTATCAAGAATGTGGCAACCAACAAGCAGTATGGTTTTGCTAATTTTGCCATCGCTGCCACCACCGAAGGCGAGGTGGAGCAGGTCAACAGCTATACTCTTTCTGCCTCATTGACAGATGCCAAGGCAGGCAGCGTCAAGGTTTCGCCAGCAGGTAGTGCCTTTGACGAGGGAACCAGCGTAACGATGACGGCAACCGAGAATTTCGGCTATCACTTTGAAAAATGGATAGACGGCGAAGGCAAACTCGTAAGTACAAGCAATCCTTATACCTTCACCATCCATGCCAACACCACATTGCAAGCTGTGTATACAGCCAAGCAGGTGTATGCGCTTCATCTTTCTACTACAAATGGAGCTTTAAAGCATCTTGTGACGGTTGTTCCAGAAGGAAATGTTGTCGACGGAACTCATTATTACGAGGAAGGAACCGATGTGAAACTCGTGGCTTCCAACAACAAGATTCTCACCTTTACCCATTGGGAGGACAACTCCACCCAGGCAGAGCGCATGGTGCAGATGGACGGCGAGAAAAATATCGTGGCAGATTATTCGGCTTGCGACTACATCGTAGGTTGGGATCTTTATAACACTGCACTTCGCCAAGACCGCGCTGCCGACTATGCTTCGGAGACAGAGAATGCAGGTTTGCTACAGTTGCGTGATGCTGAAGGCAACTCGAAATCGTGGCTGGGTTCGGTGATGCGCGACAAGTACAGCGCAAGAGTGTGGCGCCCATTGACCGAGAAAGACTATTTTGAGATTTCCTTCTCTACCAAGGGCTATAAGAACATCAAGGTGGCAGCGGCCATGGGCGATGACTATAATGCTTATTCGGTCAACTATATGCAGGTAAGTACCAATGGTACAGACTTTACAACCGTAGGAACCTACAATCTGCCCAACCGTGGTTGGGAATCGAAGGAGTTTACTCTGCCTGCATCGTGTGAGGATCAAGCTAAGATATGGGTGCGCTTCATGCCCGATTACGCTTCGCCTCTTACTGGAGTGGAAAGTGTTAACGACGGAACGGCAGTAGCCGAGATATTTGTTCTTGCTGACTCCAATCAGGCCGACGACCATGAGGCTCCGCTGTTGGTGACCAGTATTCCTGCCCTGAATGAGGAGGGAGTTTCGGCAACAGGTTCTGTTATTCTGACCTTCAACGAGAAAGTGGTGCTGGGTGAAGGCAATGCCGTGCTCGATGGCGAGACACTGCAGCCTACCGTGAGCGGTAAAACCGTGGTTTATCCTTATAGCGGACTGAAGTATGCCCAGAGTTATGAATTTACATTGCCTGCTGGTGCCATCATCGACCGTAGTGGCAATGCCTATGAGGGAGTGACCATTCGTTTTACTACCATGGCTCGCAAGCAGCCTGCCGCACGTCTTTATGATGCAGTGGTGGCTCAGGATGGTACTGGCGATTATACCACAGTGCAGGCTGCCATCGATGCTGCTCCTGCAGGTCGCACTCAGCCTTGGCTCATCTTTATCAAAAAGGGTGTATACAAAGGGCATCACGACATTCCAGCCAACAAGCCTTTCCTTTACCTCATCGGACAGAATCGCAACTTGGTGAGCATTTCTGACAATCGACTGAGTGGAGGTGACAATGCCTATAAGGTGAACGAGGGTGCCACGCTGACAGCCAATTCGGACAATCTCTACTTTGAGGGTATCAACTTTGTCAACTCTTATGGCGTGGAGAAAAACGATGGTCCACAGGCCTTGGCGCTCTATACCTTGGGCGACCGTGTAGCACTTAACAAGGTGGGCTTGCTCTCTTATCAGGACACGTGGCTTACTACCACCAAGCTCAATAATCGCCACTATATCAAAGATAGTTGGATAGAAGGTGCTGTAGACTTTATCTATGGTCAGGGAAATGTCTATCTGGACCAGGACACCATCAATATCGTGCGCAAGAGTGGAGGTTACATCGTAGCTCCTAATCATCCCAAGGAGACTACCTGGGGATATGTGTTCATGAATAATGTCATCACGGCTCCAGGAAATCCTGCCGAAACCGATGTGTGGTTGGGACGTCCCTGGCACGATACTCCTATCACGCTGTTTATCAATACCCGTTCTTACGTCAAGATTCCTGCTGCAGGCTGGTATCCAACTATGGGCGGACTGCCCAAGCTCTGGGCTGAATACAACACGATGGATGGTGATGGAAATCCTGTAGATTTGAGTCATCGCATCACCGAGTATTATTATTATGCTGATGGTGACAAGACACAGAAGGTGACAGGTCATAGCGAGAAGGCTGTGCTCTCTGCTGAGGAGGCAGCTCGCTACACGGTGAAGAACGTGCTCTCGGGTAGCGACGGATGGCAACCCACACTCCTCTGCGAGGCTTGCGAGGCTCCTGTGGTAAAGAAGATTAATGCTACATTGGAGTGGGAGAAAGTGCCTTATGCCATCAGCTATGTGGTAACGGCAGGCGACGAGGTGATTGGCTTCACCGAAAAGACTTCTTTTGAGGTTCCTGCTGCTTATCAGGATGCTGTGCTTCGTGTGCAGGCTGTCAATGAGTACGGCGGTCTGAGTGCTTACGGCAAGGCCTCGTTGTCGACAGGCCTCGACGAGATAGCCGCTCCGCAAAGAAGTGATGATAAGGGCTGGTACAACATGATGGGTATGAAGGTGAGTGCTACGAGCAAAGGCGTTCTTATCCATCAGCACAAGAAAGTAATCGTGAAATAGGTTTTTAGTATATTTTTAACTCAACTTTCGTAAATGAGAAAGTTCTGTTATTTAAAATTTAGTAGATGATGCAAGCTATTGCTTGTCTTATGTTGGAGTTCCAGGCTATGTGTGATACATGGTCTGGAGCTGTTTTGTATTTGTATTTCGATAAGGAAAAACAACAGATAACTATCTCAAAATTTGGCAGTTTGAGATAATAATTGTAATTTTGCAGCCGATTTTGCAAAGGATGGGTAGTTCCACCTTTATATTTATGAACTCGAGTGCTTGGTAAACCTCGTAAAAAACAAGAAAAATGAAAAAAGAAAAAACTCAAGTGAGTGTGCTGTTCATGCTTTTCAGCATCCTCTTTTGCGTTTGCCTCATAGCGGCAAACGTGCTCGAAACAAAGCAAATTGCAGTAGGTTCGGTTTCTCTTACCGGAGGTCTCATCGTTTTCCCCGTGAGCTACATCATCAACGATTGTGTGTGTGAGGTGTGGGGCTATCAGAAGGCTCGTCTGCTGATATGGACGGGTTTTGCTATGAACTTCTTCTTCGTGGCGCTGGGAGCTATCTGCGACATGATTCCCGCAGCTCCCTACTGGCACAACCAAGAGGGCTTTCATGCCATCTTTGGCTTGGCTCCCCGCATTGCCGCTGCCTCGTTTGTGGCTTTCATCGTAGGTTCCTTTGCCAATGCCTACGTGATGAGTGTGATGAAGATTCGTGATGGCGGAAAGCGTTTCTCGGCTCGTGCCATCTGGAGTACGGTGGCAGGTGAGAGCTGCGACAGTCTCATCTTCTTCCCCTTGGCATTGGGTGGAGTGGTGCCTGCTGCCGAGTTGCCTAAGTTGATGATTTGGCAGGTGGTGCTCAAGACGGTATACGAAATCCTCGTGCTGCCTGTCACCATTCGCGTGGTGAAGTTCTTGAAGCGTCACGAAGGCGAGGATGTGTACGATAAAAACATCTCGTATAACGTGTTTAAGATTTTCAGCCTGAATTGATTCTAAGGTGCTATTCTTCGGAGATATTTTCAGGAGTTAAAGGAGTTAAGGAGTTATCGCTCCCTGCGGTCGCTGAGAAGTTAAGACAAATGCCTCAGAGGCAAATGTTTTATTTTCAGGAGTTAATGGAGTTATCGCTCCCTTCGGTCGCTGAGGAGTTAAGACAAATGCCTTTGTGGGTTTGAATTCAAGCAATAAGACTATTGTCTTAACTCCTTAACTTCTTAACTCCTTAACTCCTGAAAAAAAAACTCCTTCACAAAAGAAACAACAAACAAAAGATATATGGATAGAAAAGAAGACGGTCTGAAGGCATTAGGTGCCAAGACCCAATACAGAATGGATTATGCGCCCGAGGTGCTCGAGACTTTCGTCAACAAGCATCCTGGCAACGATTACTGGGTGCGTTTCAACTGCCCCGAGTTCACATCGCTGTGTCCTATTACAGGACAGCCCGACTTTGCAGAGATTCGCATTAGCTACATTCCTGATGTCAAGATGGTGGAGAGCAAGAGTCTGAAGCTCTATCTCTTCAGCTTCCGCAACCATGGTGACTTTCATGAAGACTGTGTCAATATCATCATGAAGGACCTTATCGCCCTGATGGAGCCCAAGTACATTGAGGTGACGGGCATCTTCACCCCCCGTGGCGGCATCAGCATCTGGCCTTATGCCAACTATGGCAAGCCTGGCACCAAGTACGAGAAGCTGGCAGAACAGCGATTTGCTACGCACGAATAAGTATTGGTTCAGGGCGTGTGGAGCTTACTTGCGAAAGTTGAGACATTCAAAAAAACGTTTTAAGCACCGTTAAACTTATTGAACAAAGAAAAAAGGCAGGACTTCGATGATGGAGTTCTGCCTTTTTTATGTACTTTTGTGGCATTGAAAACAGAAAATATCAACATAAAAACAATGAGAACAAAAAGCTTTTTCATGGCTCTGTTGGCATTTGCCTCACTCACGGCATCTGCACAGCAGTCTGAAACCCAAACAACAGACAGTTTGGTCAAGGCCGCCTACTATATCGACGGTAAGTATTATTCAAAGAAGCTCCCTACTGATGCAGCTGCTGCCCAGTCGATGGGATTCGTGAGCTTGGGCAAGGATTATATGATTGTAAACATCACCCTTCGCAAGGGAGCTACTGTGCCCCAGTCGTGGGCCAAGTATGAGATACCCCGCAATCGTGTGAAAGGAATCGCCGAGATAGACGAAGAGATAAAAAACCGTGAGCTGATGAACAAGCGTATGTATCCAGAGGGAGGCGATAAATATTTAGAACTTGAGGTAGGTAAATCTTTGCCAGGGCATTTTGCCGAGTATGACATCGATGGCAATCCATGGACCGACGAACTCATCAAGGGCCGAAAGGTGGTTGTCAATGCCTGGTTCTCGGGCTGCGGACCCTGTCTGCGCGAGATGCCGATTCTCTCTGAATGGAAGGAGCAGTTGCCCGACGTGGTGTTTCTCTCGGTCAACTTCGAGAAGGCCGACAAGGTGCGTCGCATCACCCAGCAGCGTGGGTTCAACTGGAACCACATCTACGACGACAAGTATTTCGTGCGCTTTGTGGGCACAGGTGGCTTTCCGCTCTTCCTCGTGCTCGACGAGAAAGGCATTGTACGCTATGTAGGCAATGGCACCAATGATGGCAAGCGGGCTGAGATACTGAAACTCATCAAGAGCTTGTAGGAAGTCGCTATAACTCCTGAACCCAGCGAAGACTCAAAAAAAAATAAAGAGCACCACCAAACGGCGATGCTCTTTTTTGTTTATCCTATAGAAGCATAGGTGTTTATCCCTGTATAAGCGTAGGAGGAATGTTAGTTCTCCATGAACTTCTTGGCAGCTCTGAGCTGGTGTCTCATCACACTGAGGAACTCCTGGCTCTCCTGCAGTATGTTCAGATAGACGAGCGAGATCTGCATCAGCGTGTTGTCTTTCATGTTCTGCAGACGATCGATGTGCTTCTTGCGGAGCACTGAGAGCTCGTCCTTGCAGGCATCAGCCTCGGCGAGAATCTCACGATAGTTCTCATAGCGACTTGTCTCTATCTGCTCGCAGCTCATCTTCATCAAGTCGTTGATCTTTTGGCGTATAGGCATAAACTCGTTGATGTATTCAGTGGGCAGCGGGTTAAAATTGTTGTCTACGTGCTCCTTGATAGGGTCGAGCATACGGCGCAGTGAGTAGATGAACTGCTGGTTGCTGTTGGCGCCCAGATGGAACCATGTGTTGCGCTCGATGGCAATCTCTAAAGGTGAGCGTTTCAAGCCTAACATCTCCTGGCGGCGGAACTTCTTCAGCATGTCCTGTTCCTTCTTCAGCTCCTTGTTGGCATGGCGAAGTTCGCGAGTGTTCTCGTTGGCAAGACCATCCATGATGAGGTTGAACTCATTCAGTGCGAAGCGGCATACGAAGCTCTGAGTGCGTGACACATGGCGACGGAGCAGGTCCCATACAATCTCGGGGTCGTGTGAGCGCATCATCAGCAGGAAGGTGCTGCCCTTGCTCTCCTCCTTGGCCTTCTTATTGTACTGAGCGTTGCTACGGATGAGCATCACGATGACGATGAGGATAAAGATGGTCTGCACAAAGATGCCACCAAAGTGCATCGCCAGGCAGACGAGGGCGCAGGCTGCGAAAGCTACACCGGCTGTGATAAACCATCCACCGATAACACTCAGCACACCTGTCACGCGGAATACGGCACTCTCACGACTCCAAGCTTTGTCGGCAAGCGAAGAACCCATAGCCACCATGAAGGTAACGTAGGTGGTAGAGAGTGGCAACTTGAGGTTGGTACCGATGGTGATAAGCATCGAAGCCAATACCAGGTTGACGGCAGCACGAACCACGTCAAATGCCGCACTCTCTTCCAACTCTACAGCGTTCTTGTCGAAACGGCTGTTGATCCACATTTTCAATGACTTAGGCATGAAACCGTTGAGCCAAGAGTCTACGCTCTGGCAGTTGCGCACAATGACACGTGCTGCTGATGAACTGCCGAACATCTCGTCGCCCTCGTCCTGACGACTCAGGTCTACGGAGGTCTTGATCACGTTTTGTGCCTTTTTGGAGGTTGCCATGGCAACAATCATCACGAAGCCTGCTGCAAGCAGATAGACGGGAGTGGTCTTGGCGCTGTCCATCAGTGATGTCATCAGGTAGCTGTCGGGAGCCACACCATTGGCATGGGTCATATAGTCGTTGTAAGAATCAAGACCAGCCAGTGGTACACCGATGAAGTTGACCAGGTCGTTACCTGCGAAAGCCATCGCTAAGGCAAAGGTGCCCATCAGCACGGTGAACTTGAAAATGTTGACGCGGCAGAGGTGCAGAAACTCCATCACGATGGCCGAAACCACGAAGGTGACGCATAGCAGCGAACCGATGTTCTGATCTATGAAGTCGCGCCATTCTGCTGGCAGATAAGGACTCTTGCCCAAGCCCTTCATAAAGATGAAATAGGAGAGGGAAGTGAAGGCGATACCTCCGAAAATGGCAATCGAATAGCGGGAGTGCTTGCGGTAGTTGAAGGTGAAAACCACACGCGAAATCCACATCACTAAAGCACCGAAAATAAAGGCGATGATGACCGATGAGAAGATACCCATAATCACCTCCAACGCCTTGTTGCTGTTGAGTAGTACACCATAGTTGAGGCTGTCGTCGCCTATCATCTTCAGAGTGGCGAGGATGAAGGCTCCTCCCAACAACTCGAACACCAGCGAAACGGTGGTGGAGGTTGGCATACCTAACGTGTTGAACACATCCAGCACGATGACGTCGGTTACCATAACGGCCAGGAAAAGCGTCATTACTTCTTCGAAGGTGAAGTGATCTGGACTCATGATGCCATGGCGTGCGATGTCCATCATTCCCGAAGACATGATGGCTCCGAGCACTACGCCACAGGAGGCAATGATGAGTACTGTGCGAAACTTAGCCACCTTGGCTCCAATGGCCGACTGCAGGAAGTTGACAGCATCGTTGCTCACTCCCACGAAGAGATCAAACACTGCCAAACATAGCAGGAAGATCACAATACATAGATAAATTGTACCCATTTATTCTTATTATATAATTTGTTGTTTCTGATTCTGCCCGTGTTTCGCCAATAGCTTGATGGGGTGTAGCTAATATCACCTTTCTTGCTTGCTCGCTTCTTGCTCGTTTTGCCAGAAGTTTGATGGGGTGTAGCTTCTTCTGATTCTGTACACAGGGGCAGTTTGCTCGCTTTTCTGTGTTCGCAAATAGGGTTATTCTTCCCCCTTTTGCTGGGTGCAAAGGTACTGCTGAGATGTTACAGCCTATTTAAACAGATGTTACAATCCTATTAAGATTACATTCTGAAGTTTCGCGTGTTCGGAAGTTATGGTAGTTCGGAAGTTATAGTAGTTAAAGATGTTATCAATCAACACTTCACATTGGACGTGGCTTGCACTGGAGGCGTGCCTTGTACTGGGGAGGCGTGGCATCTTGCCCGCCCGTAATATTGTATATTGAGTTTTTTTAGAGGTTGGGACATTTTTTTATGGGCGGGCAAGATGCCACGCCCTCCCAGTGCCTTCCTGCTTATAAAAAATGTCCCTTTAAAAAGAAGCTTTTTGCTATGCAGAAGTATAAAGCCGACTTGCCCCAATAACCCAATAACCAAAATGACCAAAATGACTTTGACCAAAATGACACAAATGAAAACAGGCTCACCCTTTGAGGGATGAGCCTGATGAATCGAGTTTTTCTGTCAGGTCGCCCCAGGCTCGCTTGTGACCTCGGCGGTCATGTCGCCTTTGGTGAGGCGAATGGTGCGCCCTTGCGCTATAGCCTTTAACGTCTGGGGCAACTGTGCGAGCGTAGCGAATGAGAGGAGAAGTCCCACGGCTGTTAGCACACTGGAGTCGATGATGCCCATGGGCGGACTCAAGAATCCACCTACGAGTAGGAGGATGGAGAGAACTAAAGTGGTGTAAAATGTTTTCATAGTAGGATGGTTTAGATTGTTCGGTTAATAAATGTTAATATGCAGCGTAGTCTTTCGCTCCTGCGAATATATCTCCTATGGCTCTCGATCATATTTTCGTGCAGCGTGGAAAATATAATCATCGGGCTATGCAGCCTGCTGCGTGTGCTGAAGCTACGTGAGAGCCGTTACAGGGGCTTCGTGGGGGCAGTGAGCCTTTAGCCCACTGCCCACTGACTATGCGTTCTCGCCGCCGTTTTCTTCACCGCCAGTCTGTGAGCCACCACCAGTCTGCGAGCCGCCGCCTCCAGTCTGTGAGTTATCACTGCCACCACCTGCGTTGTCAGTAGTAGGCTTCTTCTTGGCAGCCTCGAGGTCGACGGTCTTCTGACCCGTCTTCTCTGCCTTCAAGGTGGCAGCCTGAGCAGCACGACTTGATACAGGGTTAAACTGCGCCTTGCTTACCAAGTTCTCGAAGTCGACGCCAGGGGTAAAGATGATGTTGACGGCCTTGATCTTGGCAGCGGTGAACTCCTCCAAACTTTCAGCGCCCTCGCTCTTGAGGGAGATGGAGAAGTCTCCGAGCTCGTCGAGCTGCACCTTCTTGCCCTCCAAGAGCATCTCTACGAGGCACTGGCACATATCGGACAATACTCCCTTCACCTTACCACGGGTGTAGCCGCCGTGATCAGCGATGTGTTCTGCGAATTGGCGGAATGACATTACCTCGCTCACCTGTGCCTTGGCATAAGCCTTGGCAGCAGCTTCCTTGTCCATAGGGTTTGACATCATGTAAACAGAATAGTTAATCATAGCTTGTGTGTGTGTGTGTGTAAATCGGGTTGATAATCTCTTGTTTTCCTCTGGCTTCTCACACTCATGGTTAAGATTGAATGGCGGGCCCTTGCTCATCATCTTGGTTGGGGGTGTATGGCTTGCCGAGGTGAAACTTTCTGGGTGCAAAGATAATACAAATCGAATGCAATATAAAACGAGTTTACTTGTTTTTATTGCTGAGATGCAGTTTATCTTCTGCAAAGATAATACAAAAAATGATAGGTTGTTCATTTGTAGAATGACTTGTTAGGCAAGAAAGTGCACGATGTGGCTGCAAGGCGTTAAGAATGTGCGAGTTATGGATTACGATTTTTTTTCTCTTACGGGAGAAATGTGTATGTAGGCATACTGCAAGTGTGTCATTTTGGTCAAAGTCATTTTGGTCAAACTCAAATTGGTCAACTCGTTTTAAGGTGAAAAAAAAGTTCTAAAAATAGTATATATAAATAAAATATTTTATTTATATATACTATTTTTAGACATGAAAATATACTTCAAAAGTCGAGTTTGACCAATTTGACTTTGACCAAAATGACACCATCTTGGGATAGTATGTGTCTTACGAATAAGGGTGTTTATATGTGGGGGTAAGTAGGTGTATGACATGAAACAGGATTGCCTCATAAGACGATTATTTTGTAAAGATTTCTGCGTAGTCTGGTATGGCTTCTAAATATAAATATTTTTTACTATCATAATCCATCTTGCAGACATAGTGTTGTAGGCCATTGCTCACCACCAAATAGTCGACGTGTAGCAACATATTGTAGGTGGCTATCTGGTCGAAAACTTGTTGCGTGATAGGGATGTGTGGAGCCTTGTATTCTACAATCATCACGGGTTGCAGCTGCTTGTTGTAGAGGATGGTGTCTGCCCTGAGAATCTTGTCGCCGACCTGCATTGATACCTCGTTGGCAAGTAGGGAAGCGGGGTAATGTAGGTGCTCCACCATGAAGTGAACGAAGTGCTGTCGCACCCACTCTTCGGGAGTGAGTCGCACATATCGCCTTCTCAAAAAGTCAAAAATTTGTGGCGACAGCTTCGTGCCTCTTAGTCGTATGTCGAATGTTGGCAAGTTGAGACTTATCATGATGATTTTATTTTTTGTTTATATATAATATGTATAGAATGTTGCTGATTCTTTCCTTTCTGCAAGCAAGTTAGAAAAATATTTCGTATCTTTGCACTCAGCAATTTGAGTGCCCATTTGCATGGCGTAGAGTTGCACTTTCTTGTAAAAAGAAGTAGAGATAGTGCATCAGCGAACCTGATGTGCAGCCTATCTTATGCAAAGATACAAAAAATATTGTAATGGCAGAAAAAAAACAAGGCGCAAGTTACGAGTCGATCATGAAAGAGCTCCGGGCTCGCAATTTTTCACCCGTCTACTTATTGATGGGTGATGAGTCATATTACATTGACAAAATTTGTGATTATCTGATGGAAAATGTGCTCCAACCTGAGGAACGCGATTTCAATCAAGTGGTGCTTTTCGGCTCACCCACAGTGACGGCAGTCGAGGTGGTCGATCAATGTAAGGGCTATCCGATGATGGCAAAACATAGAGTAGTGGTTTTGAAAGAGGCTCAAAATTTGAAAAATTTCGACGCACTCGATAAGTATCTCGAAAAACCCGTAAAATCGACCATCTTATGTGTGTGCTACAAAAACGGAATTTTGAAGACTCCAAAGACACTCCTCACCAAGGTTTCGCAGGTAGGTGTGCTCCTGGAGAGCAAAAAACTGAAAGATTATCAGCTTGTGGGATTCATCGAGAAATACCTGAAGCAGCACAATACCAACATCGAGCCCAAGGCAGCCCAGATGATAGCCGACCATATCGGCCCGGATCTTCATCGCCTTACTTCCGAACTCGACAAGGTGCTTATCTCGCTGCCCGAAGCCGATAGGAGAGTGACCCCAGAAATCGTGGAGAGGGAGGTTGGTGTGAGCAAGGATTTTAATGTCTTCGAACTGAGAAATGCGATTGTCAACAAGGATGTTTTTAAGGCAAATCAGATAATCCAATATTTTGACAATAATCCCAAGACGGGTGGAGCCTTCTCTCTTCTCCCGTTGCTCTTTGCTTACTTCCAAAATTTGATGTTGGCATTTTATGCACCCAACAAACAGAACGAATCTGAGCTCGCAAAATTCTTGGATTTGAAATCTACCTGGGGTGTGCGCGATTATACGACAGGAATGAGAAACTATCATGGCGTGAAGGTGATGCAGATTATTTCCAAAATGAAGGAGGTGGATGCTAAAATGAAAGGCTTCAAAAATCCCAATACTCCGCCAGGTGAATTGATGAAGGAACTCCTGTTTTTCATCCTTCATTAGGTGAAGGATGTCGGGCTGATTTTTGCGATATTCAGTCACTGAGTTTCCTTCTTATGAGCAACAGAGTTTTCTGAAAATAGAGTAGGCAATCCTCGATGAGGGTTGCCTTTTTTGGTGTTTGATGGCAACGATCTGTTGTGTTCTGGAAGGTAGTAGATGAAGGGGTAGAGCGAAAAGGTATGCCCATACGTGTGTCTGAAAAATGGTAAATGTGGGTGTTTTTAGTGTAAAATAACGATGAAATAGTGGCAAAAATGCAGAAAAATGAGCTAAAGTAGGCGATGATTTGCACTTTTAGCGTTATTTCGGATTTAGATGAAGTGATTCTTGTAAAGGTGCTTTGTAGTTGTAAAGCATTGATAAATAGTGTTTTACGTAGATTTATGGTCTTTTAATGGCGCTAAAACTTGCGAATATGGTTGCAGATGTAGGGTGGATTACGATTTCTCTAAAAATGAAAAATATGGCATTTTTACGACTTGAAATATTTATGTTTTAGATTTATTTAGATTTAAAGTCTTGAATTTATAAAGTTGTCATTTATAAATTAAAACACATTTCGGTTTAGTTTAATAAACTAAAACAAAAACTATTGTTATTTATGAAGATGAATTGTTTATTATTTTAAATTAAATTCTTGGGTTTAAAAAGATGAATGAATAAATATGCAACGCAATTTGTTGCGCTTTAACTAACTGAAACCCAATGCGATATAGAAATAAAGCAAGCAAGATAGCGTTAAATATCTCTTTGTTTATCTATAAATGTGTATAATTCACTCTATATATGCCTATTTGCGAGTAATACACTGCTAAAAGCCAAACTATTAGTGCATTATAGAGAATAAAAACTTTGTAAAAGGTTTGAAATCCTAAATATAACTTTATAAATCTAAACAAGAAAACTTGTGTAACAGATAATGAATTTATAAATTTAAATCTATAAATATAAACTTTAAAAAACAAAATTCTCTTTATATTTCTTGTTTATTTCAGATAATTTATTTACCTTTGTAAAAGATTAGAAAAAGTACAAAAATAACACCTATTTGGTATGAAAGATAGAATAAGACAGATTATGGAAGACCAGCATCTAAGCCAACAAAGCTTCGCTCAGATGACACAAATCTCTACTCCTACCCTGAGTAATATCCTCACCGGTAAGAGTCGTGCTACGCTCAATACTGTAGAACTCATTAAGCGCAAGTTTCCTCTTATCAGTTTGGAGTGGCTGCTTTATGGCATCGGTCCGATGTATGTGCGTGAAGATGCTTCGCCCACCCCATCCGAAGGCTCCACGAGTAATGAGTACTCTGGTCAACGTGAACCCACTGGCATGGCTTTAGATTTTTCGGATGATGATCCTTCTGAGGACTCGTCGGTAGCTTCGAGGGTTCAGTCTTCTTCTCAACCTTCGTATGCATCCGCTCCACAGGTTTCATCCAGTACAGAAGGCTCTCTTTTTGATGCTCCTACGGGGCATGGTGTAAATTATACACGTAATAATTCGCCTAAAACGGAAGTTAAATATATTGACAAACCGCAACGAAAAATAACCGAGATTCGCATCTTTTACGATGATCAAACTTGGGAGACTTTTGTGCCCAAAAAGTAGTCCTCGTTATTGCTTCTTCGGGTATGGTTTAAGCATCAAGGATGTATGTTCTTGATGCTTTTTTTGATGCTTCTTCAAGCGTCTCTATGTCTGTTCTTGTCCTTTCTGGAGTGCCATTATTACGACTGCATGAGTCTGTAACAGGGTGTATTTTGGGGATAAGAAGTGTGGGGCTTGGTATTGCCGTGTAAGGATAAAAGTAAAGATGAGTAGCCGTATATCTTGGTTGAGCTTCCCTTTTTTGTTTCTTTTTCTACCATTTGTGAGATTTTTTATTTTGAGTTCTCTATTTTTTTCGTACCTTTGCATTCGGCTAACAAGAGGTGTCTTGCTGTCTTGTTGCCGTGTGTGTTGCCTCCTTGCTATTAAAAAGGAATGTGTGCGGGCGCGCACAAACATAATACTAACAGCATCAGAACTAACGGAAATACATATAAGACGAATTAAATTCCAATCCGAAAAATGAAAAAATACATTTTAGACCTTCAGGTGGTTTCGGTAGAATCATTGAGCGACAAGCATGTCTTGATTAAGTTGACAGACGATAAGCCGCTGCCCGAAATACTGCCAGGACAATTTGTGGAAGTACGAGTAGACCATTCGCCTACCACGATGCTTCGTCGTCCCATTTCTATTAATTTTGTAGATCGCGAACTCAATCAGTTGTGGCTTCTTGTGGCAGCCATTGGAGATGGGACACGCCAGTTGGCCAAGTTGCAGGCAGGCGATACGCTCAACTGTGTTTTGCCTCTTGGTAATGGTTTTACCATGCCCACAGCAGCAGGTCAGCGTTATTTGCTTGTAGGTGGTGGCGTGGGAGTAGCTCCTTTGCTTTACTTTGGCCAACAGTTGAAGGCTCATGGAGCAGAACCCGTCTTTCTGTTGGGTGCTCGTACGGCTCAAGATTTGCTCGAGCTCGACGAGTTTGCCAAGTATGGCAGAGTGTGCGTCACCACCGAGGATGGTAGTGCCGGTGAGCAAGGTTTTGTGACCAATCATTCGGTGCTTCAGCGTGAGCATTTTGACATGATAAGCACCTGTGGGCCTAAGCCCATGATGGTGAGTGTAGCGCGTTATGCCAAGAAGGCAGACATTGCATGCGAGGTGTCGCTCGAGAACAAGATGGCGTGTGGTGTGGGTGCTTGCCTTTGCTGTGTGGAGAAAACCGTGAAGGGCAATCAGTGCGTGTGCAAGGACGGTCCGGTTATCAATGTGAAGCATCTTCTTTGGGATTTGTAATCTTCTCTATTTGTCAATATTTCTAACTATTTTCTTATTTCAGATTATCCTTTAGAATGTAAAGGAAAACGATTTTATTAAAACAGAAAATTATGGCATCATTAAGCGTAAATATACATCAACTGAAGCTCAAGAATCCTGTGATGACAGCCTCAGGAACTTTTGGTTATGGACTGGAATTTGCCGACTTTGTACCCTTGGAGGAGATTGGTGGTATTATCGTCAAAGGCACCACGCTGGAGCCTCGCGAAGGCAATGATTATCCTCGTATGGCAGAAACGCCACAGGGCATGCTCAACTGTGTGGGTTTGCAAAATAAGGGTGTAAACTATTTCTGCGAGCACATATATCCTCAGATCAAGGATATCGACACAAATATGATAGTCAACGTCTCAGGACATTCGCCAGAGAACTATGCAGCCTGTGCAGCACGTATCGGCGAGCTTGACAAGATACCAGCCATCGAGCTTAATATATCTTGTCCTAACGTCAAGGATGGCGGTATGGCTTTTGGTGTAACCTGCGAGGGTGCAGCTCAAGTGGTGAAGGCTGTGCGTGCGGCTTATCACAAGACGTTGATCGTGAAGTTGTCGCCCAATGTAACCAACATAGCCGAGATTGCTCGTGCCTGTGAGGCGGAAGGAGCCGATGCAGTTTCGCTCATCAACACGCTGATGGGTATGGCGGTAGACATCGAGAAGCGGGAGCCTCTTCTCAGTATTCGTACGGGTGGCTTGAGCGGTCCATGCGTGAAGCCGGTAGCTCTTCGAATGGTGTACGATGTGGCTCATGCAGTAAAGATTCCTGTTGTGGGCTTGGGAGGCATCACAACGGCTCGCGATGCTATCGAATTCCTGATGTGCGGTGCTACGGCTATCGAGATAGGTACAGCCAATTTTATGGATCCAGCAGTCACCAAGAAGGTGAAGGATGGCATTAATGATTGGCTTGAAGGTCATGGTTGTGCCTCTGTTCAGGAGATTATCGGTGCAATCCGCTAAGGAGCGCGTACATACGAAACTTCAGTAAAAAACTATAGTTTTTCTTCTGAAAACGATTAGGTTACGAAATAAATTTGTACCTTTGCAGGCGCTTAGAAGCAGTTTAAATAATAACGTTATATTTTTTTATGAACTTTACACTATTTATCACCGTTTTGCTGACGGCTGTGACTTTGGTGGTGGCTGCTTATGTCATCGCAAAGTTGATCGGTCCTCGTTCTTACAATCCGGTAAAGGGTGAACCTTTTGAGTGTGGTATTCCGACTCGTGGCAGCTCATGGTTGCCATCACACATCGGCTACTATCTCTTCGCCATCCTTTTCCTGATGTTCGACATTGAGACTGTATTGCTTTACCCATGGGCAGTCGTCGTTAAGCAGTTTGGCCCTATGGCTCTCGTGAGCATTGGGTTCTTCCTGTTGGTTTTGGTATTTGGCCTTGCTTATGCTTGGCGGAAAGGAGCATTGGAATGGAAGTAAACAAAAGAGCCTCTATCAAGAGTATTCCTTACGACGAGTTTAAGGACAATGACACCCTCGAGCAGATAGCACAAGAACTGAATGAGGGTGGAGCCAACGTGGTTCTTGGTTCACTCGATGCTGCCATTAACTGGGGTCGTAGTAACTCACTCTGGTCATTGACCTTCGGTACTTCTTGCTGTGGTATCGAGTTTATGGCAGTGGGTTGTGCTCGTTACGACTTCTCACGTTTTGGTTTCGAGGTGACTCGTAACTCTCCACGCCAGGCCGACCTCATTATGTGTGCCGGAACAATCACCAACAAGATGGCACCAGTATTCAAACGTTTGTACGATGAAATGGCTGAGCCCAAGTATGTTGTGGCAGTAGGTGGATGCGCTATCTCTGGCGGTCCATTCAAGAAGAGCTACAATGTAGTGCGCGGCATCAGCGAGTTAGTGCCTGTGGATGTCTACATCCCAGGTTGTCCTCCACGCCCTGAGGCCATCCTTTACGGTATGATGCAGTTGCAGCGTAAGGTAAAGGTAGAGAAATTCTTTGGTGGTGCCAACCACAAGATGACCCGTGACGAGAAAGAACTTTCTATGAGCAAGGGCGGACTTCGTGGTTTGAGCAACGAGAATCTCTCCGATGCCCAGAAGCTTGGCCACAAGGAGCCTATCATTGTGACAGAAGTACCTGAGGATTTCGACCCTCAGAAAGGTCTAACTGATTAATATAATAAGGTATAAGAATATGAAACTGAATAATATTGAATTGAGTTTTGATAATTTCGCTGTAGAAATGGCGAAGTTGAAGAACGAGAAGCATTTCGACTACCTTGTTACCATCATCGGTGAAGACTTCGGTGAGGAAGGTCTCGGATGTATCTATATTCTTGAAAATACTCAGACTAACGAACGTTGCTCTGTCAAGACTATCGCCAAGAAGGTGGATGGCAGCGATGTGATTCCTACAGTCATCAACCTGTGGAAGGTGGCCGACCTCCTGGAGCGTGAAGTCTTCGATTTCGTCGGCATCAAGTTCCTGGGGCACCCGGACATGCGTCGTCTCTTCTTGCGTACCGACTTCCAGGGTCATCCATTGCGCAAGGACTTCGACATGAGTCCTGATGCCAACCAGTTCCCCTGTACTGATGAGCCAGAGGACGACTTCACTGTGGAGTATTCCCTGAGCGCTGATGGCCATCTGGTGGCAACAGAGAAGCGTCGTTTCGACGATAATGACTATGTGGTCAACATCGGTCCTAACCACCCATCTACCCACGGTGTGCTGCGATTGCAGACCGTTATCGATGGTGAGACAGTGAAGCGCATCTATCCACATCTTGGCTATATTCACCGTGGTATCGAGAAGATGTGGGAGGGAATGACCTATCCTCAGACCTTGGCATTGACCGACCGTCTGAACTATCTCTCTGCGATGATGCACCGCCACGCATTGGTAGGCGTTATCGAGGAGGCTATGGGTATTGAGCTTTCCGATCGCATCCGCTACATCCGTACCATCATGGATGAGCTGCAGCGTATCGACTCACACTTGTTGTACCTCGGCTGTACCGCACAGGACTTGGGAGCCTTGACTGCATTCCTTTACTGTATGCGCGACCGTGAGCACGTATTGAACGTGATGGAGGAGACAACCGGTGGTCGTCTGATCCAGAACTACTACCGTATCGGTGGCCTTCAGGCAGACATCGACCCTAACTTCGTTCAGAACGTGAAGACTCTCTGCAAGTATCTCCGTCCGATGATTCAGGAATACCTCGACGTATTCGGTGACAACGTGATTACTCACAACCGTCTCGAAGGCGTAGGCCCCATGAATCTTGAGGATTGTATCAACTATGCCGTAACCGGTCCTGCTGGTCGTGCATCAGGTTGGAAGAACGATACCCGCAAGCGTCATCCATACGATATGTACGACAAGGTAGAGTGGAAGGAAATCACCCTTACCGGTTGCGATTCAATGGATCGTTACTATGTACACATCCAGGAGTTGTATCAGAGCTTGGACATCATCGAGCAGTTGATTGACAACATTCCAGAGGGTGAGTACTACATCAAGCAGAAGCCAATCATCAAGGTTCCAGAGGGACAGTGGTACTTCTCTGTAGAGGGAGCCAGCGGCGAGTTTGGTGTATATCTCGACTCAAAGGGTGACAAGAGTCCATACCGTATGAAGATGCGTCCGATGGGTCTCTCACTCACAGGAGCCTTGGATCCTATGCTCCGTGGTCAGAAGATCGCCGACCTCATCACTACAGGTGCAGCAATCGATTTCGTAATCCCTGATATTGATAGATAATTATGTTTGATTTTAGTATAGTAACAACATTCATCGACAATCTGCTTCGCCAGACCTTGGGTCTGGGCGACTTCCTGTCGATTCTGATTGAGTGCGTGCTCGTGGGTATCTGCATTTTGACAGCATACGCCCTCATCGCTATCGTACTTATCTTCATGGAGCGTAAGGTGTGTGCCTACTTCCAGTGCCGTCTCGGTCCTATGCGTGTAGGTCCTTGGGGTATTTTCCAGGTATTCGCCGATGTGCTCAAGATGTTGATCAAGGAGATTTTTGCTGTAGACAGAGCTGATAAGCTGCTCTACTACATGGCACCTTTCCTTGTAATCATTGCCTCTGTGGGTACTTTCTCGTTCCTTCCATGGAACAAGGGAGCTCATATCCTCGACTTCAACGTAGGTGTATTCCTCATCACAGCCGTAAGTTCTATCGGCGTGCTGGGTGTGTTCCTCGCAGGTTGGGCATCTAACAACAAGTACTCTGTGGTATCTGCTATGCGTGGTGCCGTACAGATGATTTCTTACGAGATGTCTCTCGGTCTCTGTCTGATTTCTGCAGTCGTTCTTACCGGCACCATGCAGGTAAGCGGTATCGTAGAGGCACAGACTGGTGCTTGGAACTGGTTGATTATCAAGGGACATGTGCCAGCTATTCTGGCTTTCCTCGTATTCCTCGTAGCAGGTAATGCTGAGGCAAACCGTGGTCCTTTCGACTTGGCTGAGGCTGAGAGTGAGTTGACCGCTGGTTACCACACTGAGTATTCTGGTATGGGCTTCGGTTTCTACTACCTGGCAGAGTACCTCAACCTCTTCGTGATTTCTGGTATCGCTTCTACCGTGTTCCTCGGTGGTTGGGCTCCATTGAACATCGGCATCGAGGGCTTTGACAACCTGATGAACATGATTCCTGGTTTCATCTGGTTCTTCGGTAAGACCTTTGCTGTGGTATGGCTCCTGATGTGGGTACGTTGGACATTCCCACGTCTGCGTATCGACCAGATTCTGAAGTTGGAGTGGAAGTATCTGATGCCATTGTCACTGGTCATCCTGATCTTGATGACAGTATGCGTAGCATTCGGAATCCACGGATAATATTATTAAGGAGTTAAAGGAGTTAAAGAAGTTAAGGAGTCAAGACAATAGTTCTACAGCTTGAAACTTCTGTTATTTCTTAACAAATAAACAAAAAATAAAAGTATGTCTAACAATTCATATTTCGGCGGTATTGCAGCGGGTTTGAAGACCCTCGCTATCGGTATGAAGACTACCATGAAGGAGTACTTCACACCCAAGAGCACAGAGCAGTATCCTGAGAACCGCAAGACTACACTCCACATCTCTCCACGTTTCCGTGGACGTCTGGTTTTCGTCCGCGACGAGAATGAGGCTTACAAGTGTGTGGGTTGTACATTGTGTGAGAAGTCATGCCCTAACGATACCATCAAGATCGTGACCGAGATGGTGGAGGACCCAGAGACAGGCAAGAAGAAGCGCAAGTTGGTGGATTATCAATACGACTTGGGCGACTGCATGTTCTGCGAGCTCTGTGTCAACGCATGTAACTTCGGTGCCATTAAGTTTGTCAACGATTTCGAGAATGCAGTCTTCGACCGCAGCAAGTTAGTGATGCACCTCGACAAGGAGGTTTACAAGGGCGGAAGCCTTCCTAACCTCATCGAGGGTGGCGCTCCACTCGTAATCGGTAAGTTTAATACCAAGACTAAGTAAGGAGGACTTAAGACAATGATAACAGCAAATTTATTTATGTTCGTCATCTTGGCCGTAGTCATCCTTGGCTCAGCCATCATGTGCGTAGCCACCAAGCGCATCATGCGTGCAGCAACCTATCTGCTCTTCGTGCTCTTCGGTGTGGCTGGCATTTTCTTCCTGCTCGACTACACCTATCTTGGTGCAGCCCAGATAGCAGTTTATGCCGGTGGTATTACGATTCTTTACGTCTTCGCCATTCAGCTGGTGTCTAAGCGCACGCTGCAGGGCCTCTTGGAGCACGTAAAGGGTAGCAAGGCCTTGGGTCGCGCACTCGTTTGCCTCGTAGGTTTCGTAACCTTGGCAGTCATCGTGTTGAAGAACCACTTTATTGATATGGCTGCTACGGTGGCAGATAAAGAGGTTGAAATGGACCAAGTGGGTTCTGCCCTGGTAGGTGCTGACAAGTATGGCTATGTATTGCCATTCGAGCTGATTTCAGTATTCTTGTTGGCTTGTATTATCGGTGGTATCTTAATCGCAAGAAAGGAGGATAAGAAATGATTCCAGTACAATATTTCTTCGTGCTCTCAGCACTCTTGTTCTTTATCGGAGTCTATGGCTTCTGCACACGTCGCAATCTCGTAGCGATGCTTATCTCCATCGAGCTTGTATTGAATGCTGCCGATCTGAACTTCGCTGTGTTCAACCGCATCCTCTTCCCAGGACAGTTGGAGGGTTTCTTCTTCACACTGTTCTCTATCGGAATAGCAGCAGCCGAGACAGCCGTAGCACTCGCTATAATTATCAACGTTTACCGCAACTATCACAGTGACCAGGTGAACAGTATTGAAAACATGAAATTCTAAAAGAAAATGGAATACAATTATGCATTTTTGATACTTCTTCTGCCATTCCTGAGCTTCCTGGTCTTGGGACTTGCAGGTATGAAGATGAAAAAGCAGGTAGCAGCCATCATCGGTACCGTGTTGATGGGTTGTGTATTCGGATTGTCTGTTTATACAGCTTACGAGTACTTCTTTGCTATCGGCCGTGATGCTTCAACAGGATTATATCCCACTGTTGATTCGTTCAATTTCACATGGTTGAAGTTTACAGAGTTGCTTACCTTCAACATCGGTTTCCGCCTGACACCAATCTCTGTATTGATGCTCATCGTGATAACCACGGTCAGCTTCATGGTTCACATCTATAGCTTTGGCTATATGGCTGAGCGTGATGAGAACTACAAGGTAGAGGGCTATGAGAAGGGTATGCAGCGTTTCTACGCTTACCTGAGCCTCTTCACCATGTCAATGTTGGGCTTGGTAGTAGCTACCAACATCTTCCAGATGTACTTGTTCTGGGAGTTGGTGGGTGTCTGCTCTTATCTGCTCATCGGTTTCTACTATCCCAAGCATGCTGCCGTACATGCCAGCAAGAAGGCGTTCATCGTGACTCGTTTTGCCGACCTCTTCTTCCTCATTGGTATCTTGTTCTACAGCTTCTACGTAGGAACCTTCAACTACGACCTGAATGCTCAGCCTGAGCTCCACTCTGCTTTGGCAGGTGCTGCATGGGTGATGCCAGTAGCGTTGTTCCTCATGTTCATTGGTGGTGCTGGTAAGAGTGCGATGTTCCCATTGCACATCTGGTTGCCAGATGCAATGGAAGGTCCAACTCCTGTTTCTGCGTTGATTCACGCCGCTACCATGGTTGTGGCTGGTGTTTATCAGGTGGCAAGTCTCTTCCCTATCTGGGTAGAGTATGCTCCTGAGACACTTCACTACGTGGCTTATATTGCAGCTTTCACCGCTTTCTATGCAGCAGCCGTAGCTTGCTGCCAGCGTGATATCAAGCGTGGTTTGGCTTTCTCTACGATTTCTCAGATAGCCTACATGCTCGTTGCCTTGGGCGTTTGCTTCGCTGTAGACAACCACCATGGTGGCTTGGGTTACATGGCAGGTATTTTCCACTTGTTCACACACGCCATGTTCAAGGCCTTGCTGTTCCTCTGCTCTGGTGCCATCATCGTCATCATCGGCAGCAACTTCAAGGAGTACATGGGCGGCTTGCACAAGTACATGCCTATCACCAACATCTGCTTCCTTATCGGTTGCTTGGCGATTGCTGGTATTCCTCCATTCGCAGGCTTCTTCTCTAAGGACGAGATTATCACAGCATGCTTCCAGTTCTCACCTTTCATGGGCTGGTTTATGACAGTAGTAGCTGGTATGACAGCCTTCTATATGTTCCGTCTCTACTACGTCATCTTCTGGGGACAGAGCTACTATGAGCTTGATCCGGAAAATCGTCGCAAGCCACAGGAGGTTCCTTTCGTAATGTGGGGTCCATTGGTATTCCTCGCAGCGATTTCTTGTGTTTGCGGTATGATTCCTTTCGGTCACTTCGTTTCTGCTACAGGTCAGAGCTACGATATTCACATTGATACCCAGGTGGCTTGCACCTCTATCGTTGTTGCTATTATCGGTATTGCTCTTGCTACTTATATGTATGCACCTAAGAAGACTCCATTGGCAGACGGTTTGGCAAAGAAGATGCCTAAGTTGCATAAGGCAGCCTTGAATCGTTTCTATATCGACGATGCTTGGCAGTTCTTTACTCACAAGATAGTCTTCGGTATGTTCTCTAAGCCTATCGCTTGGTTCGACCGTCGCGTCATCGATGGCACATTCAACTTCATGGCTTGGAGTGCTCAGGAGGCAGGCGAGACCATCCGTCCTTGGCAGAGTGGCGATGTGCGCAGCTACGCCATCTGGTTCCTCACCGGTACAGTGGCTCTCACTTTGTGTCTGCTCGCACTTCTTTAATGAAAGTCTCACAATTTAGTAAATAGAAAAGAAATGAATTTAAGTATATTCGTCATAGTACCACTCCTGATGTTGCTCGGCCTCTGGTTGGCTCGCAACGATAAGCAGGTTCGTGGTGTGATGGTGGCAGGAGCCAGCGTGTTGCTCGCCCTCTCCATCTATTTGGTGTTTGCATTTCTCGAAGCTCGTGAGACAATGCCAGCCGACCAAGCTCCTATGCTCTTCACCTACTGTGTGCCATGGTTTGAGCCATTGCACATCAACTATTCACTCGGTGTGGATGGCATCTCAGTGGTGATGATTCTCCTTACTTCCATCATCGTCTTCACAGGTACATTCGCTTCTTGGCAGATGGAGCCTATGAAGAAGGAGTACTTCCTCTGGTTCACCCTCTTGAGCACGGGTGTATATGGCTTCTTTATCTCTATCGACATGTTCACCATGTTCATGTTCTACGAGGTGGCGCTGATTCCTATGTATCTCCTCATCGGTGTATGGGGTAGTGGTGCGAAGGAGTATTCTGCCATGAAGCTTACCTTGATGTTGATGGGTGGTTCTGCCCTCTTGGTTATCGGTATCTTGGGTATCTACTTCTACAGTGGTGCCCAGACATTCGAAATCCTCGACATCGCTCACCACACCAATGGTGCTCACGCCATCCCTGAGAGCGTGCAGAACGTGTTCTTCCCATTGCTCTTCATAGGTTTCGGTATCCTCGGTGCGCTGTTCCCATTCCACACATGGTCTCCTGATGGTCACGCCAGTGCGCCAACAGCTGTGTCTATGTTGCATGCCGGTGTATTGATGAAACTCGGTGGTTACGGATGTTTCCGCATCGCCATGTTCCTCTTGCCAGCTGCTACTCACGGATACTGGATCAAGGTGTTCTTGGTATTGACAACCATCTCTATCGTTTATGGTGCCTTGTCTGCATGTGTACAGACCGACTTGAAGTACATCAACGCTTACTCATCAGTATCTCACTGTGGCATGGTGCTCTTTGCTCTCTGTATGATGACCGAGACAGCCGCAACGGGTGCTATCCTTCAGATGTTGTCTCACGGTTTGATGACCGCTCTCTTCTTCGCCGTTATCGGTATGATTTATCATCAGGCAGGTACACGCGACGTTCGTTACTTGGGCGGCTTGATGAAGATTATCCCATTCCTCTCAGTAGGTTATGCAGTAGCAGGTTTGGCCAACCTTGGTTTGCCTGGTTTCTCTGGTTTCGTAGCCGAGATGACCATCTTCGTAGGTGCTTTCCAGAATGCAGATATGTTCCATCGTGTATGTACCATCATCGCATGTACCTCTATCGTAGTAACTGCGGTTTACATCTTGCGTTGTGTGGGTAAGATTCTTTATCAGAAGGTTCCTAATCCAAAGTTGGAGAAGCTTCACGATGCTACCTGGGACGAGCGTATCGCCGTAGCAGGTTTGATAGCCTGTGTTGCTGGTCTTGGTATGTTCCCACTCTGGGCAGAGGAGATTATCATGGACGCTGTAGGTCCTATCTTTAGTGTAATCATGTAATAAATATCAGAAGAAATGAATTACAGTCAATTTTTAAATATGATTCCAGAGGCTACCTTGATGGCAGTCCTGTTGATCACTTTCATAGCTGACTTCTGCAGCTCTAAGAGCGCAGACCGCAAGTGGTTCAATCCTCTGGTATGCCTCTTGATGGTGGCTCACATCGCCATCAATATCTTCCCTACAGAAGCCGCAGAGGCATTTGGCGGCATGTACACCACGGGTCCTGCTGCCGGTGTCTTGAAGACTATCCTGGCTCTGGGTACCCTCATCGTGTTGGTACAGGCTAAGGAGTGGTTGAGCCGTAAGGACACAGCCTTCAAGGAGGGTGAGTTCTATATGTTGATTATCTCTACCTTGCTCGGTATGAACATGATGGTAAGTGCCAACCACTTCCTCCTGTTCTTCCTCGGTCTTGAGATGGCATCTGTACCAATGGCTTGCTTGGTTGCCTTTGATAAGTATCGTCACAACTCTGCTGAGGCGGGTGCCAAGTTCATCCTCACCGCTACTTTCTCAAGTGGTGTGATGATCTACGGTATCTCTTTGCTTTATGCTGCTTGTGGCACCTTGTACTTCGAGGATGTTGCAAAGGTTATCACTGCTTCTCCATTGACCATCGCCGGTATGGTATTCTTCTTCAGTGGCTTGGGCTTCAAGATCTCCTTGGTTCCTTTCCACTTCTGGACAGCCGATTCTTACCAGGGTGCTCCTACTACTGTTACAGGTTATCTGTCGGTAGTTTCCAAGGGTGCTGCTGCGTTCACACTCTGTGCTATCCTCATGAAGGTGTTCCAGCCAATGGTAGAGTACTGGACCGTATTGCTCTACATCGTGATTGTACTCTCTATCACCATCGCCAACCTCTTTGCCATCCGTCAGAGCGACTTGAAGCGTTTCATGGCTTTCTCGTCTATCTCTCAGGCTGGTTACATCATGCTGGCAGTGATAGGCAATTCTACCATGAGCATCACAGCCCTGAGCTACTATGTACTGATTTATGTCGTAGCCAACTTGAGCGTGTTCGCCATTATCTCTTCTGTAGAGGAGCACAATGGTGGTACTGTTCAGATGGATAGCTACAATGGTTTCTATAAGACCAACCCACGTTTGGCTTTCCTCATGACATTGGCCTTGTTCTCATTGGGCGGTATTCCTCCATTCGCTGGTATGTTCTCTAAGTTCTTTGTGTTTATGGCAGCTGTTCAAGGTGCTGATATTCACACTTCTTTGGGAGCATGGGCTTACGGCGTAGTATTCATCGCTTTGGTCAACACCGTCATCAGCTTGTACTACTACTTGCTCATCGTGAAGGCGATGTTCATCAAGCACAGCGACAGTCCGCTGCCAACCTTCCAGAGCGCTTGCTCTACCAAGTTGGCTCTTGCCATCTGCACAGTTGGCATCGTGGCTTTCGGTATCTGCTCGTTTGTCTTCGACTGGATTTCAGTAGCAGCCAACGCGTAATTGACGAAACAATATGCCCCCATAGGGGCAGAAAATAATAAAGACCCTAAGGGATAAGCCTTGGGGTCTTTTTTCTTTTTCCCCTTTAAATCTCTTAATATATTTGTTGCCTTCATACTTTTTTACCAACCACTCAAAGTTCTTCCTTGGAAGAAAATCCACAAGTTGCATGAATACATATCTACCTTGATTCATAACAGCCTTGAATTTGTAGATGCTTACGAATTGTAAGCTTCTGCAAAGATAGCATTTTCAAAACCTCCGAGTGCCTTTTTGTATGAAAACCTCTTTATCTACAAGGTGTTTAAGCAAATGTTAACGGATTTTCGAGACATTAGTGGTATCGAAAATAATTGCATGCGCATGAGTGCTTTTTTTTGCGGAAAATGTATCAAAGTATCATTATTTAGTACGATATTCTTATAAATATCTGATATATTGTATTATACAAGAATGATACTTTTTCGTTTATTTTACAGGAAGTCTCATAAAAGTATCATAAATCGCAAGAAACATCATTAAATTCGGCTTTGAGTCGATTTAAAAGACTAAAAAAGAAATGTCTTCTATTCCTGTTTTATAAAAAACTTTAGCACCTACTCTTCCAGTATGTAAAGAATGTCAATACAAACTATGAATAAGAGAAAAGATTGACAAGCTGGATGAGGAATAAAATCACATAAGCCGTTCTGTCAGAGACTATCAGGTGGACAGTCTTGCCCGTCAAGTGGGCACTCAGGGACCAAGCGATGGGCATCAACAGACCAAGTGACGGGCATTTATTGCCCATGCGGTGTGCACAGAGTGCCCAAAAGTCGGACGATTTTTGGGCACTCCTTGCAGGTCGGCGGCTTTGCTTTTATGCATAATGCCTCATACCGATTTTGTGATACTTAGATGACGTTATTTATGATGCTTCTATCAGATTTATGATACTTCTATGATACTTCTTGTAAGATATTTCAAAATGTATCATTCTTCTATCTTCTTATATATCAGTTGTTTATCTCTGTATTCAGCAAAAGGATGATACTTTGACACTTTTTTCATAAAAACTTTTTTCATATGAACACATGCTCAACGGTAAATCCAAAAAGTATCTGATATGAAATCTTATAGATACAAAAAATGGCGTTATCAATGCTTGATGTTTGCGATTGCTGACATGATAGTGGGGGCGGTTCTTGTATGTGTTTTAATTCATATATGAGCCCCCATAAAAATTTGGGGTCGATTTTTATGCTAATAAAAACACCCTGAAAATTTATGAAAAATAATTTTGGTCGTAAAAATCTTGGCTAAAAGAATTGAAACGAAAACAATTTGGTATAAGCGTAATTTATTAATGCTGACGGCTATCATAAGATCAACTTGTGGATATAGTTCTGCTCTGTAAACCATTATACCACCATCCACACTATCTGATTCATGTTGTGCTACTTGTCCGAAATGAGATGAGACAAGGCTGGGGTATTCTTTATCCTTTGAATCTCTGAATCAACAAGCGGCAGTATTTCTTGTTTTACCTTACGATAGTTGGCTTCGATGGTCTCTTTGAGATTATCGGAGCCAACTTCGTTTTGAAACGCTTTGATTTTTCCATCATTTCTTATCGTTTCTCATTCTTTTTATTTACTTTTGTACCGTCTTAGCGGATTATTCTGTCAATATATTAATCATAGATTATTTGGACTCATAAAATGAAACCGAATGATATAATTTCAATTATTCAAGATAATGATATTTCCGAATATTATTCCTTGAAAAATTTAGGTATTGAAGGCTATGCTTTTCCATACCAAGAAGCGCTTAAAATAGTGCAAATATGCAAATTTTTAGTGATTCCAATCTTAGGTGGTGATGTATATAGTATGAATAATTCTACTATAGAGAACTCAGATGATAATTGGTATTATGATAGGACTCCAAATGAGTCATTTTATGATTACGTGCAAAATAGTTGTAATAAATCTGAATCTTACATAAGGACTTTTAAAAATCATTCTTGTGATAGGCCTTTATTTTCCTTTGTCCTAGAAGACCAATTAGAATAATCGAATACTGGCCTAATAGGCGGTGCAGCTCTTGGTGGATTAGCTGGTTCTGGCGCAGGTTCTGTTCCTCTTGGAATTGCTGGCGGAATTGCTGGTGATTACTATGGAGGAGAATTAGGAGAATTGCTCTCTGATCTATTTTGACTTTTTTGCACACAAGTTCTTTAAATAATATTTATAAGATTACGTTTATTAGATATGAAACTATTTATAATAAGACTATTATATTCTCTATATTGTGCAGAAAGATGGAGTTATCGCATCCCGATGCGAATACTTGGACCTTTTATCAATCGTGTATGCAAATGGCTATATTTTTGGAATCCGTTTGGCTATATTCAGGAAAATAATCCAACGTTAGAGCACTATATAAAAAATGTGTATAAAACGCTGGAAGTTGTTTTTTATGATATAAATATAGGAATAGGTATTGCGCGTGCAGAAGGAACATTAGTTTTTATGTTTGTTCCTTATGAAATGCTTATTCTGTCAGTTTTCAAGAAATTGAAAATACTTCCTATTCAGAATTCCCATTTCCTTATATTTCTTATAATCACTTGTGGTCTCTCTTTACTGTTTACCCACTTCTTGGGTCAAAAAAATGAGGAATATATAGGCTATTTCCATAAATTTGAAAGTCATAAGAATAATGCCGTTTGGCATGTTATTTCTTCTATATTTTTCATTGGCGCAGTTTGTGCAGGTATAATCTGCATTATGTGGTGGAATGAAAACTAAAGCAGAATCTGAAAATATGAAAAAATTATGTTTTATCTCAATAGCAGCTTTTATTATGCTGTCTTGTATGGTCTCTTCGCCTCAACAGAGTCTTCAATCCCGATTATTTGGTTTTTGGGCACCAAGTGGTGATGAGGTTACTGTGTTAAAAATTGATAAGGATAGTTTGTATTATGTAGATGAATATCCTATTGTGGCAATACCTTATCAGTTTGCAGGTGATAGTATGTCCCTATACTATTGGGGGAACACTATCGTACAACACATCTCATTTCGCAAGGATACGCTCGTTATGAAAAATCAGTGGGGCGACGTTAGTTGTTTTGTACCTGTTAAATAATTCGATCTGTATGGTTGAAACTGTCAGAAAGGGCAATTTCAACCATACATAAACGGTATCTCAACAGTTCAGAACCGAATGTTAACGCATGACAGATACCAGTTGCTCCCTTAACGTTTCCACTCCAGGAAAACTTGTCTTCTGATAGGTTATCTTTCCTTCCTTATTTACAACAAAATAGGTAGGAATGCCTGAGAACTTATCCTTTATACTTATCTGTTATCGTGGGCAATATCTGCTGCAGATATAGAAAATTTGCTAAGAAATAACATTATTTGTTTGGTTGTTTGCCGAATAAATACTATTTTTGCAGTATGAACAAATAACTCAAAAAAGGGAGATTTTGAAAAGTATTAAAAGAATGGCTCTTGGAGCCATGGTGGTTGTGATGATGATGACATCATGTGGAACCACACAGACCGTACCCCTTACGGGGCGTACACACCGCATCTCGGTGTCAGACGAGCAAGTGCTCAGCCTCTCCAACCAAGAATATACCAAGTATATGGCGACTGCCAAGAAGTCGACCAATGCTCAGCATACGGCCATGGTGCAAAGGGTAGGGCGCAAACTGGCTACAGCCGTGGAAACCTATCTGAAGCAGAACGGCTTTGCCAACGATGTGAAGAACTATGCATGGGAATTCAATCTCGTGCAGGACAAGAGTGCCAACGCCTTCTGTATGCCTGGTGGAAAGATTGTGGTGTATGAAGGCTTGTTGCCCTATACCCAGAATGAGACGGCTCTTGCCATCGTCTTGGGACATGAAATTGCTCATGCTGTGGCAAAGCATAGTGCCGAGCAGCTTACCAAGCAGCAAAACCAACAGGTAGGTACCAACATCCTGGGCAATGTCCTCAACCAGGCTGTAGGCAGTGGCGTGGGCGATTTGGCGAGTGCTGTGGCTGGAAAGTATTTCTCATTCCGCAATCTGAAGTATTCGCGTGACAATGAGACTGAGGCCGACTACATGGGACTCATCTTCGCTGCCATGGCTGGCTACGACCCTCAGCAGGCCATTCCTTTCTGGAAGCGTATGTCGCAGGGAAGCGGTGGCAACCAGAATGACATTTTCAGCGATCACCCATCGGATGCGAAACGCATTGCTGCTCTGCAAAAGGAAATGCCTACTGCTATGAAGTATTATCAGCAGGCGAAGAAGAAATAGAAGTGTTCTTAATATCCCAGTCTTTGTGACTCAAACGCTACTGGTACAACAGAAACTTCTCTTCCAAGATGAGGCAAACCATTAACTCAACTTTCGCAAATGGGGAAGTTAATGAATTTAAAGAAGTTAGAGAAGTTAAAGCCATATGCTTTACAGCTAAATATACAACAAAAAGGCTGTTGGCTATAACTTCTAACGACCGAAGGGAGTGGTAACTTCTTTAACTACTATAACTTCCGTACATACGAAGCTTCAGTCATTAATAATAGCACAACTAACTAAAAATTCAATAATATGATTGATTACATCTCACAAAACCTATGGCTATTCTGGATGGTGATAACCTTCCTGTGCCTCATCATGGAGTTGTCTTCTGGCGATTTCTATGTTACGTGTTTTGCCATTGGTGCTATCGTTAGCATCCTCATGGCGGTGGCTGGTCTGCCCTTTTGGGTACAGGTTGTGGTGTGGGCAGTGAGCTCGATGTTGTGCATCTGGCTGATACGTCCTCACTTAGTACATCTCATCAAGCATGGCGCCGATGACAGGCAGAGCAATGCTGATGCCCTTTTAGGACAGGTGGGAGAGGTAAGCCTGTGTATAGTAAAAGGTGGCTATGGCCGCGTAAAGCTCGATGGCGACGACTGGAAGGCTGAATCTCCATCGGCAATGGAAGACATTGCTGAAGGTGCTAAGGTGAAGGTTGTGGGCAGAGAGTCTATCATCCTGAAAGTGGAAGAAATTGTGAAATAACCCTTAATAACAGAGTAATAACCCTATAATACTACGATTATGATTGGAATTTATGTTTTGGCAGCCATCGTTGTGCTGGCCCTTATTTTCGTAAAGAAAACGATTGTTATCATTCCTCAGAGTGAGACAAAGATTATAGAGCGTCTGGGACGTTACTATGCAACCCTCAGACCTGGTATCAACATCATTATACCATTTATCGACCGTGCCAAGGAGATTGTGGCTATGCGCAATGGAAGATATATGTACACCAACACTATCGACCTGCGTGAACAGGTGTACGATTTCGACCGACAGAACGTGATCACAAAAGATAATATCCAGATGCAGATCAATGCTCTGTTGTACTTCCAGATAGTAGACCCCTTCAAGAGTGTGTACGAAATCAACAACCTGCCCAATGCCATCGAGAAACTGACACAGACCACACTGCGTAACATCATCGGTGAGATGGAGCTCGACCAGACTCTCACTTCGCGTGATACGATCAATACCAAACTTCGCTCTGTGCTCGATGATGCTACTAATAAATGGGGTATCAAGGTAAATCGTGTTGAGTTGCAAGATATCACACCTCCTGAGAGCGTGCTCAGAGCCATGGAGAAGCAGATGCAAGCAGAGCGCAACAAGCGTGCCACCATCCTCTCTTCAGAGGGTGAGAAGGAAAAGCAACGTCTGCTCTCTGAAGGTGAAAAGGCTGCCATTGTCAATAAGGCCGAAGCTGCTAAGCAGCAGGCCATCCTTAGAGCTGAAGGTGAGGCTACTGCTCGCATCCGTAAGGCTGAAGCCGAAGCCATCGCCATCCAGAAAATTACGGATGCTGTAGGGCAGTCTACTAATCCTGCCAACTATCTCTTGGCGCAGAAATACATCGCCATGATGCAAGAGGTGGCTCAGGGTAAGGACAACAAGGTGGTTTATCTGCCTTATGAGGCTTCCAACCTGATGGGCTCTATCGGTGGAATCAAAGATCTTTTCAAAGGATAATCACAGGTAAATATTTGCGATAAATAGAAAAAAATAGTAATGAATAAAAACATCTGTATCGTGGCTGGTGCACGCCCCAACTTTATCAAGGTGGCACCAGTCATCAGAACTATTGTGAATGCGAGAAAGAGCGGTAGGGAGATTGACTACAAGTTGGTGTATGCTGGCTGTGAGGACGATCCTACGCTCGAGGATTCTCTCTTCGACGATTTAGAGATAGCACGTCCCGATGTGTTCTTAGGGGTAGAATGTGAGAATCTCAACGAACTGACAGGGCAGGTCATGTCGAAGTTTGAACTCTATCTGCAACAAAACCCTACCGATGCTGTTATTGTGGTCGATGACCTTGCCTCTACCATGGCTGCCGCCATCGTCACTAAGAAACAGGGCATCCTATTGGCGCATATTGCTGCAGGAACGCGTAGCTTTGATATCACAATGCCCAAGGAAATCAATCGCCTGGTAATCGACGGTCTGTCTGACATTCTCTTTACTGCAGGCATTTCCAATAATAGTATTGCTAATAAAGAGGGAGCCGAACTCTCTAAAGTATATATGGTGGGCAATGTGCTCATTGACAACATTCGCTTCTTGCAACAGCGCATGAAGCGTTCGCAGTTGATGGACGATTGTCAACTCAAGGAAGGCGAATACATCGTGCTGACACTCAACCGCAAAGCCATCATCAACAATGCCGACGAGATGCGTAGCTTAGTGTCTGCTGTGGCTTCCTGTGTCAGCAAGGCTGGTGTTCCTGTGGTAGCTCCGCTTCGTGGCAAGGCTCGCCAGGAGGTAGAGGCCATGCATTTGGAGGGTGTCATGCTGATAGATGCTCTGAGCTACCTCGACTTTAGCTATCTCACTGCCCATGCCAAAGGTATCGTTACCGACTCGGGCAATGTAGCAGAGGAGGCCACCTTCAATGGAGTGCCTTGCATCACGCTCAACAGCTATACCGAGCACATTGAGACTGTGAAAGTGGGTACCAATGTCTTGGTGGGAGAGGATGCTGACAAGCTAACGCAGATGATGAACCTCTTACTGAAAGGTGAATGGAAGAAAGCGGGTATTCCCGACAGATGGGACGGACGCTCGGCCGAGCGCATCGTTCAGATACTGGTCAATGAATAATGCTTTTCTGGTCAGCTGCAGCCATTCCATGTCCTTAGGAGGGCATTGTTATGGATAAGGCAACAACAGAATTAATGCATAAAAAGAATGAGGGGCAACTGAAACTGTTGCCCCTTTTTCTGTCTTAACTCCTTAACTTCCTCATTTAATACGGACGTTCACGATTTGACTTGATGCGATAAGCATCCAACATTAATCAGTCCTGCCGGGATAATTGTATTGGTCGAAGTAGACTGGAGTCTTATTGTTGTACCAGATGCCTTCTACATTCAGTCCTATCGAGAAATTCTTGTTGACATTGTATTTCACTCCTGCTCCCAGTACATTGGCGCCTGCAGCACCCATGCCATAGCCCAATGGCATCACGCCCATCGTAGGCCATCCATACCAACCATAATAGGGATAACTCATATAGCGATTGTAGTTGTTGTTAATGCTCAACTGTCCGTACACATAAGCTTCCCAATGTTCATTGAAGCGATAGCCCAATAAGGCGTAGAGTCCTACATCACGATAACTGTCGCTACCCCAGAAGGTATTGTTGAAATATCCTCCTCCTGCTATCCACAACTTGCCGTCCTTGGTGAGCGGAGCCAGATAGGTCGCGTTGATGTTCTGCGAGAAACCGCCCTTGTGAGGCAGGTTCTTGCCAAAGGTGGCAAAGGCAGATAGGTCGAGCGATACGTTCAGACCACGGTGTAGCCCATAGCCATAGGTACTAAAGGGAAGCAAACTCACAGGGTTGTATCTAAAACTGCTGTCGCCAGCATATACAGAGCGACTCGTTGTATCCTGTAGTGGAGCTAATGCTGTTTTGCTTGACGAGGCTACTGAGTATTGCGTATTCTTTACAGGTTTTCCTTTATAGACAAGTGGTTGGTCTGCCTGAAAAATGGTATCGCCAGGCAGCAGCCAGTCGGCTCTCGGTGCATCGGCACTATGGAGCGGACCGAGGTGTACCTGCTGTGCGTGTACAGATGCGTAGCAGGCCATGAGCATAATGATATATACTATTTTCCTTTTCATATAGTTCGTCTTGATAAAGCCAATCTTATAGGCTTCCTATTTTTGTTATTCACGTACAAACTTACAACTTTTCCGATGAAAGCCGTTCGATGTTTATATTAAAAAACAATAAATAGGAATGTTTTGGTTAAAAAAGCATTACCTTTGTCTTGTAATAATAAAAAATATGAATATGAGAAAATATTTCCTTTTGATGATGTGTGCTCTGTTCTTGCCAATGATGGCATGCGCACAGGCAGAAAAAGCAGAGGTCGATACGGCTGCTTTCCATCAGGATGCCACCTGTCCAGAGGTGCTGATAGAAACAAATATGGGTAATATCCGCGTGGCGCTTTACAACGATACACCTCTTCATCGAGACAATTTCCTGAAGTGGGTGAGGATGGGCTATTATGATGGTTGCATCTTTCAGAGAGTCATCAAGAACTTTATGATTCAGGGCGGCGATCCTGGCACACGAAAGGTGACGCCCGGCAAGGTGGAGCGCTTCGATACTGCCTACACCGTTCCTGCTGAGATACGTTATCCCAAGTATTATCACAAGCGCGGACAGCTCTGTGCTGCTCGTGAGGGCGATGACGTGAATCCACAGAAGGCTTCGGCACCTTGCGATTTCTACATCACCTGGGGACGCAATTTCTCAGCACGGCAGATGGAGTATCTCGTGCAGAAGATGAAAGGCGAAGACAAGGTCTACGCCATTCCCAATGAGCAGGTGCAGGCTGGATATGTGAAATATGGCGGTGTGCCCCATCTGGATGGCGGATACACTGTCTTTGGCGAAGTGCTTGAAGGACTGGATGTGGTAGAGAAAATCCAGAATGTGGAGACCGACAAAAGCAATAATGACCGTCCCCTGCAGGATGTTGTTATCATCAAAGCTACGGAAGTCAAAAAATAGACAATATATATAAAAGGTATATAGGGCTGAAAAACGCAATAGGCTTCGTTGTCAGATGAAAGCGGCTTCCTGTAGAATTTCCATAGAGCAGAAAATCTTGGAAGATATAAGCATCTTTATGCATGAAAACAATAAATTGCAAGGTTTTGTATAAAAAAACTGTCAATTTGTTTGGTGGATACAAATAAAAATGCTACTTTTGCAAGCGTATAACACAATTGGGGAAATCCTCCATTGTAGTAGACAATAAATAAAAGAAAGAACAATGAAGAAGTTTAACGCATACTTTTATAGCTTTTATTTTTACTTTGCAAGCAATTGTAAAGCGGGAAGTTGCGTGTAATTTCAACTTAGGATATTAAGATTAAGAAATCTATCGAAACGGTCCCGCTCCTTGGAGAGTGAGGACCGTTTTTCATAACAGATACAAACAATATAGATGAAGAGAATAGCTATACAAGGTGAATTAGGGTCGTTTCACGACATTGCAGCCCACCAGTACTTCGGTGATGAGCAGATGGAACTCATCTGTTGTGCCACCTTCGAGGAGGTGTTCGAGAATATCAAGCGCGATCCTACGGTGATTGGCCTCGTTGCCATCGAGAATACTATTGCGGGCAGTCTGCTCCATAACTATGAGTTGCTGCGCCAAAGTGGTACGACGGTGGTGGGTGAGCATAGACTTCACATCGAACACAGCATCTGCTGCCTGCCCGATGACGATTGGAGCACACTGCAGGAGGTACATTCGCATCCCGTGGCTCTGATGCAGTGTGGCAGATTCCTGGCTAATCATCCCGACCTCAAGGCGGTAGAAGCAGAGGATACTGCAGGTTCGGCTGCCTTTATCGCCAAGCATCAGGTAAGGGGATGGGCTGCCATCTGCTCAGCCTATGCTGCCAAAAAGTATGGCATGAAGGTGCTGCAAGAGGGCATCCACGACAATCCGCACAACTACACGCGTTTCCTCGTCGTAAGCAGTCCGCAGAAGGCTGCGCTCTTACGTCCCATCGAGAAGGCCAACAAGGCAAGCATCGTCTTCAGCCTTTCTCACGACAAAGGCTCTCTCTCTAAGGTTCTCACCATCCTCAGTTTCTATGATATCAATCTTACAAAGATTCAGTCATTGCCTGTCATCGGACATGAGTGGGAATATCTCTTCTATGTGGACCTCACCTTCGACAACCTTACCCGATACCGACAGAGCATCGATGCCATCACACCCTTGGTGAAGAAAATCAAGGTTCTCGGCGAGTACGAGGAAAGAGAGTAGGAGTTGAAAGGTAAAAAGAGTTTTAAAGGTAAAAGGGTAAAAAGGTAAAAAAGTAAAAAGAGCCTTGCTGTCGATTACACTCAACACTCAACATTAAACACTCAACATTAAACATTAAATAAAATGATACAGCCAGCCAATAGAGTTACCGAGATACAGGAATACTACTTCAGCCGTAAGCTGAAAGAAGTAGCTCAGTTGAATGCCGAGGGAAAGGATATTATCAGCCTTGCCATCGGTAGTCCAGATATGCCACCGTCTAAACAGACCATCGACAAACTATGCGAAGTGGCGCAGAAGTCCGACACACATGGCTATCAGCCCACGGTAGGAATCCCAGAACTCAGAAAAGCGATGGCTGGATTCTATAAGCGTTGGTATGATGTAGACCTCGACTGGGCTACAGAGATACAGCCGCTGATAGGCAGCAAGGAAGGCATCCTGCACGTTACCCTGGCTTTCTGCAATCCTGGCGACGAGGTGCTGATTCCTAATCCTGGCTATCCCACCTATACTGCCATCAATAAGATTTTGGGTACCAAGATAACTTATTATGATCTCAGAGAAGACAATGGATGGCAGCCCGACTTCGAAGCTTTGGAGAAGATGGACCTGAGTCATGTCAAGCTGATGTGGACCAACTATCCCAATATGCCTACAGGAGGCAATGCCCGCATGGAGACTTACGAGCGACTGGTAGAGTTTGCCAAGAAGCACAATATCGTTGTAGTGAACGACAATCCTTACTCACTCATCCTCAATGAGCACCCCATGAGCATTATGCAGGTGCCGGGAGCAAAAGACTGCTGTATCGAATTTAACTCGCTGAGCAAGAGTCATAATATGCCCGGATGGCGTGTGGCGATGATTTCGAGCAACAAGACTTTCATCTCGTGGATTCTCAAGGTGAAGAGCAATATCGATAATGGCTCTTTCAGAGGCATACAATTAGCTGCTGCCGAGGCCATGATAGGTAACAGCGATGAATGGCACCACGAAAACAATATCGACAATTATCGCCGCCGTCGTGATATCGCCGAACAGATTATGGATGTGATGGGATGTACCTACGACCCCAAGCAGGTGGGAATGTTCCTTTGGGGTAAAATCCCCGAACGATATGCTGATGTGGAAGACCTGACCGAGAAAGTGCTTCATGAGGCAAGGGTGTTTATCACGCCAGGATTCATCTTCGGCAGCAATGGCAAGCGTTATGTACGTATCAGTCTCTGTGCCAAGGACGACAAGATGAAGGAAGCCTTGCAGCGCATCAAGAAACTCTTCGCATAGCGATATTAGAATATGCAAACAGAATACATTTCACATTAAAAAGTATAAAAGTATTAAGATATGGAATTAGAATTAGAACCTTTACGTCTTCCCAGTGACCAGGAACGTCCCATCGTAATAGCAGGACCATGTTCTGCCGAGACCGAGGAACAAGTGATGACAACCGCCAAGCAGTTGGCAGAAAAGGGATGCCACATGTTTCGTGCAGGTGTATGGAAACCACGTACCAAGCCAGGAGGCTTCGAGGGTAATGGCGAAGTAGCTTTGCCTTGGATGAAACAGGTGAAAGAGGAAACAGGCATGCTGACTGCCACTGAGGTGGCAACACCAGAGCACGTAGAACTGGCTCTGAAATATGGCATTGATGTTCTGTGGATTGGTGCCCGCACTTCTGCCAACCCATTCGCTATGCAGGCATTGGCTGACAGTCTGAAAGGTGTCGATGTCCCCGTGTTGGTGAAGAATCCTGTCAATCCCGACTTGGAACTTTGGATTGGTGCCTTGCAGCGTATCAATCAGGCTGGTATCAAGCGATTGGGAGCCATCCATCGTGGATTCTCAAGCTTCGACAAGAAAATCTATCGCAACTTGCCTATGTGGCAGATTCCTATCGAACTGCATCGTCGCATCCCACAGTTGCCTATCGTCTGCGACCCAAGCCACATTGGTGGTCGTCGCGACCTGATAGCTCCTCTGTGTCAGCAGGCCATGGACCTCGGCTTTGATGGTCTTATCGTTGAGAGCCACTGCAATCCTGACGAGGCATGGAGTGATGCCAAGCAGCAGGTTACTCCCGATGTCCTCGACTATATCCTCAGTCTGCTCGTAGTGCGCGACGAGCATTATTCTACTGAAGGCTTGCATCAGTTGCGTGGTCAGATTGATGAACTTGACAATCAGTTGATGGAACTTTTGGCAAAGCGCATGCGTGTTTGCCGTGAGATAGGTACATACAAGAAAGAGCACAATATGACAGTTCTGCAGACCAACCGCTACAACGAGATTCTCGACAAGCGTGGTGCTCAGGCTTCACTCTGTGGCATGAGTCCAGAGTTTGCTGCTCAGATCTTCGAGCACATCCACGAGGAGAGTGTTCGTCAGCAGCTGGAAATCCTGAACCAGAAGTAATTTTTCACTCTTCACTCTTCACTTGAAAGATATGAGAATATTGATAATGGGAGCAGGCAAGATGGGAAGTTTCTTCATCGACCTGCTGAGCTTCGACCACGAGGTGGCCGTATACGAGAAGGATGCCAAGCGGTTGCGCTTTACCTACAACTGTCTGCGCTTCACCAAGTTGGAGGAGATAGCCGAGTTCAAACCCGAGCTCGTCATCAATGCCGTGACGGTGAAGTACACTTTGTCTGCCTTTGAGGAGGTGTTGCCCTGGTTGCCTAAGGACTGTATCATCAGCGATATAGCCAGTGTGAAGACAGGTCTGCACGAGTTTTATACGAAGAGTGGTTTCCGTTTTGTCAGCACGCACCCGATGTTTGGTCCTACCTTTGCCAATCTGAATCAGTTGTCAGAGGAGAATGCCGTCATCATCAAGGAAGGCGACTATATGGGCAAGATATTCTTCAAGAATCTGTACCAGCAGTTGGGACTCAACATGCACGAGTACACCTTCGACGAGCACGACCAGACTGTGGCTTACTCACTGAGTATTCCTTTTGCCAGCACTTTCGTTTTTGCTGCTGTGATGAAGCATCAGGATGCTCCAGGTACCACCTTCAAGCGCCACATGAACATTGCCAAGGGCGTACTCAACGAGGACGACTATCTGTTGCAGGAAGTTCTCTTCAACCCCTATACTTCTGGACAGTTGAGTCAGATTCGAGAAGAACTTGCCGAGTTGATAGACATCATCGACCATAAGGATGCCAGTCGCATGAAGGCCTTCCTTACCAAGATACGCAATAATGTAAAGGAAGATATTGAAATCGTGCAGAAATAGCATTTATGCGTTAGAGAACCATATATTTACAATTTAAGGAAAGCTATACTATCACAGACTATGGTAGTATAGCTTTTTGGTGTTTTATAGGCCGCTTTTAGGTTTTAATAGGCTTGGCTCTCATAGGCTTAATTGTCAAGTATACTTCTGATTGTTTTTTTTCGTAAGAACATTAGCTAAAAAATTAGTATCTTTGCAAAAGAAGAAACAACACAATAAGGATTATTCCGTTGTGAATACATTTTGGGCGGGGTGACTCGCCCTTTTTTTATTTTTTCGAGCGAGATGGATGGGGGTAAGTAATGATAGAATTATTGAATTATTATTCGTAACTTATTTAAAGTTACGCTGCATCTCAACAATAAAAACAAAAAGTTTCCTTTTTATTTTGTATTGTCTTCAATTTGCTGTAACTTTGCACCCGCAAACTACAGAATCAAGAAAATTTTCTAACTGATTAAAAGATTAGATTATGAGTGAACAGATTGAGCAACAGAATAACAAGGTACAGCCAACTACAGAAGAAACAACTGTAGCTACAGAACAGGTGGCTGGATTTCAGGTGGTAAACGAGGGCTTCTCTACACGTGAGGCTATCGAGGAAGCCAAGCGATGCCTCCATTGTAAGGTGCCACAATGTAAGAAGGGATGTCCTATCGGAAATGACATTCCCGACTTTGTGCATGAACTTTCTATGGGTAATATGGGTGCTGCTATGTCTATCATCAATGCCAAGAGTAATCTGCCTGCTATCTGTGGACGTGTGTGTCCTCATGAGAAGCAGTGCCAGGGCAACTGTGTGTTGGGTAAGAAGGGAAATCCTGTACAGATAGGTAAGCTGGAGCAGTTTATTGCCGACTTCGATACCAAGATGAACCTCTCTCGCGAGAAACTTCCACAGAAGACTCGTGGCCGTGTGGCTGTTATCGGTTCAGGTCCTGCCGGACTTACTGTTGCTGGTGATTTGGCACGACAGGGCTTCAATGTCACTATCTTCGAGGGACAGGCAGAGCCTGGTGGTGTGCTGATGTATGGTATTCCTGAATATCGACTTCCCAAGGCTGTGGTACGTGCCGAGGTGAGCAAGATAGAGGCACTCGGTGTACAGTTTATTACCAACTGTATGGTGGGTGAGAATAATGTCACCATCGACAGCCTCTTCCGTGCAGGATATGATGCGATCTTTATGGGTACAGGTACCAGTGTGCCACAGAATATGGATTCTACACCTGGTGCCAAGTTGCATGGTGTGAGTCAGAGTACTTATTTCCTGCACAACGTTAATGCCTATAACGAGGGAGCCTTGACACGCGACATGGTGCCTCTGCGTGATGGTGAGAAAGTGGGTGTCATCGGTGGTGGTAATGTGGCCATGGATGCTGCACGTACTGCCATTCGCCTGGGTGCTGATGTGACTGTACTCTATCGCAAGACACAGGAGGAGATGCCTGCTATACAGAGCGAGTACGAGGAGGCTGTGAAAGAAGGTGTCAAGTTTGAATGGAAAACTACTGTTGAGGCTTTCCTGAAAGGTAAGAATGGAAGATTGGGCAGTTGTGTGCTGAATACTCCTGAGGGTGAGCGTGTAGAGAAGTTCGATCGTATCTACTTAGCTATCGGTTCGCGTCCTGCCAATCGTGTCGTTTCTACTACAGCTGGTATCGAAGTAGACGAGAAGGGTTATGTTAAGGTGGTGGAGCGTCCTTATGGTATGACCACACGTAGAGGTGTGTTCGCAGGTGGCGACGTGGTTCATCGTCCTCAGACCGTGGTGCTTGCCATGAAGGCTGCCAAGGAGGTGGCACAGGGTATAGCTCAGTATGTTGATGCCATCAAGTTGCTCGAGGAGGCAAAGCGCATCGAGAAAAGTGGAACAACCGACGTTGATTAATTTTCATACAAAAAATAAATCGTAGGGGAGGGTGTGTCTTGATGATGGGCACATCCTCCTTTGTTTTTTCAATAAAAATGGCTCAAAAAATGAAAGTACTTACGATGCCCATCGCAAGTACTTTCAACAGCCAACGCAAGTACTTTCATTGTCCATCGCAAGTACTTGCGTTTTTTGAGGGTATTTTGTGCTTAATATGTAGCGCACAGGTCGCTATATGGGATATAAACGTTATAGTCCCTTAATTCGCTTTAATATCTGCTTAATTGATGGGGCAACTTCCGATTTATCAATCTTTTTTCTTATTTTTGTAAGCAAAACAGGAGCTTTTTTCGCTTCTGTTTACTAATGAAGATGAATATGAGTAGTATGTATAAACTATTAAGGGTCTTTATGGGGCATACGAGGAGTGGCCTGTTGTTGGGGAGCTTTCTGTTGTCGGTAGTAGCCATGGCGCAGAAAACATGTGTCATCGCTTCGGCAGAAGATCATGTGCCTGTGCGTGAGGCGCTGATTCATACTGATAACAACCACTGGGCACGTACCGATTATAGGGGCTACTGGACTATGAAATATCAGTTTGATAGTGCCACGGTGTCGAAACCAGGATTTCTCAAAACGACCATTTATCTGAAGAATCTTCCCGACACGGTGTTTCTGTTGCCACATAGCCATCAGCTCACAGAGGTAGAGGTGTGGGGAGAAAATATGCCTGGCATCAAGAACATCCAGAAAGATGCACATAGACAGGCAGAGATAGGAGGGGCAAATGCTCCTAATGGCGCCAGCTTTGATTTTGCTAAAATGCTCGACAAGCGAGGAAGACGTGATGGTAAGCATCTGCGTGAGGCTCATAAAATATTCAGCGAGATGGGACGTGTGGATCCCATTGTGGCTGCCTACGAGAAGGCTACGGGTAAGAAGTATCTGGTGAACGACAGTTTGAAGTCGTCTGTAGAACCTGTTTCTCCCTCAGAAGAGAAACCTCAAAAATCTTCTTCTCAGAAGGAGCAAGCACTTACGAAAAAGAAAGATTCTGATCAAGAAACACCACTCACAGACGATGAAAAGTCACCGAAAAGGGTGCGTGTGTCGATAGAAGAGAAGGTAAGTGTCCGAAAGTGAGTCGATGAGCGTGCTTTTTTGGGCTGTAATATAGGGATTTTCGGATTTATTTCGTAACTTTGCAGCCAAAATAAAAATAATAAGAAAAATGTTTGAAAATTTAAGTGATAGACTGGAACGTTCCTTCAAGATTCTGAAGGGTGAGGGTAAGATTACCGAAATCAACGTTGCAGAGACTATGAAGGATGTGCGTCGTGCTTTGCTTGATGCCGACGTCAACTATAAAGTGGCTAAGGATTTCACCAACAAGGTGAAGGAGAAGGCTCTCGGAATGAACGTGCTGACAGCCGTAAAACCTGGACAGTTGATGGTGAAGTTGGTTCACGACGAACTGGCTGAACTGATGGGTGGAGAGGAAGCCCCTCTGAAGCTCGAAGGTCATCCTGCCATTATCTTGATGAGTGGTTTGCAGGGTTCGGGTAAGACCACCTTCAGTGGAAAGCTTGCCAATATGCTCAAGACCAAGAAAGGTAAGAAACCATTGCTCGTGGCTTGCGACGTGTATCGTCCTGCTGCCATCGACCAGTTGAAGGTGGTAGGCGAGCAAGTGGGTGTTCCTGTATATAGCGAACCTGAGAACAAAGATGTTTGCGTCATTGCTGATCATGCCATCCAGCAAGCAAAGACCAATGGCAACGATGTGGTAATCGTCGATACTGCTGGTCGTCTGGCTATTGATGAGCAGATGATGAACGAGATAAGCCGTCTGAAGAATCACCTCCGTCCTGATGAAACTCTCTTCGTTGTTGACTCCATGACGGGTCAGGATGCTGTCAATACCGCCAAGGAGTTTAACGATCGCCTTGATTTCAATGGTGTGGTTCTTACCAAGCTCGATGGTGATACACGTGGTGGTGCTGCTCTCAGTATACGTACCGTAGTAACCAAGCCTATCAAGTTTATTGGTACAGGCGAGAAGATGGAGGCCATTGATGTGTTCCATCCTGCTCGTATGGCCGACCGTATCCTCGGTATGGGTGACGTGGTTTCTCTCGTAGAACGCGCTCAGGAGCAGTTCGACCTTGAAGAGGCTAAGAAGTTGGAGAAGAAGATTCGTAAGAACCAGTTCGACTTCAATGATTTCTATGCTCAGATTCAGCAGATCAAGAAGATGGGTAACATCAAAGACTTGGCTGGTATGATTCCAGGAGTGGGCAAGGCCATCCGTGATGTCGATATCCCCGATGACGCTTTCAAGAGTGTAGAGGCTATTATACAGAGTATGACTCCTAAGGAGCGCTCTAATCCTGGTATTCTTAACACCAGCCGTCGTCAACGCATAGCTAAGGGTTCGGGAACTAATATCCAGGAGGTTAACAAGCTTATCAAGCAGTTTGACCAGACCCGCAAGATGATGCAAATGATGACTGGCGGAGGCATGGCAAGCATGATGAGTCGCATGAAGGGAATGAAAGGTATGCCTGGAATGCCCAAGATACCAGGAATGTAAGATATAAGTGAAGAACGATGTGTGAAGTATTCACTCGATCTGCAACTTAACATTGAACGTTGAACATTTAACATGGAATGAAATGCAACTGATAGACGGAAAGGCAACGGCAAATGCTATCAAGGAACAGATTGCCGAAGAGGTGGCTCAGATAGTAGCCGATGGAGGGAAACAGCCACACCTGGCTGCCGTCCTCGTAGGACATGATGGTGGTAGCGAGACTTATGTCAAAAACAAAGTTCTCGCCTGCGAGAAGTGCGGATTCAAGTCTACACTCATCCGCTATGAGGAAGATGTGACCGAGGAAGAGTTGTTGGCATGCGTCGACAAGTTGAACAAGGATGAAGATGTAGATGGCTTTATCGTACAGCTTCCACTTCCTGCTCATATCGATGAACAGAAAATCATCATGGCAATAGACTATCGTAAGGATGTTGATGGTTTTCATCCCATCAATGTAGGACGAATGGCTATTGGTCTGCCTTGCTTTATCTCTGCCACTCCGTTGGGTATTCTTACCTTGTTGCAGCATTACCATATTCCTACCAGCGGTAAAAAATGCGTGGTGCTTGGTAGAAGCAATATCGTGGGCAAGCCTATGGCGCAGCTGATGATGCAGAAGCAGTGGGGTGATGCCACAGTGACGGTTTGTCATTCTCATTCTGCCAATCTGAAGGAGGAGTGCCGTGAGGCTGATATTATTATTGCTGCTATCGGTAAGCCCAACTTCGTTACGGCTGATATGGTAAAAGAAGGAGCGGTGGTTATCGATGTAGGTACAACTCGTGTTCCTGACGCTACCCGTAAGAGCGGTTTCCGCCTCAATGGTGACGTCAAGTTTGATGAGGTGGCAGAACATTGTTCGTTTATCACACCTGTTCCTGGTGGTGTCGGTCCTATGACCATCTGTTCGCTGATGAAGAATACGTTGGCAGCAGGAAAGAAGGAATTTTACAAGTAGCAATATACTTGATTTTTTATAACTCTCTAATTTGTTGAAGGCCGAGTGTAGTGATGCACTTGGTCTTTTTTTTGTTTCCCTAACTCCAGAACTTACTGAAACTCTCTATATATAATAAATAATGTACGCGCGCATTGAAGCATGGAAAAACTTGTGCTTTAGCTTGAAAATGTAAGTAGGCTGGGAGGTTGTGATAGGGTGTGAATAATCGGTGTGAAAGTCTTAAAGTTATTTTGCAATCGTACAAAAAGAAGAAAATATGTGCTTTTTTTCCTGTTTTCACGGGACAAATGTAAAATATTATAGGAAAAGTTTGGTAGTTAAGTTTTTTTTTTATTACTTTGCACTCGATTTCAAAAATGTGCAATGTGTTGCGCAATAATAAAGATTTCAATAACATTTTTAATAAATTAATTTTAGAGAGACATGAAAAAGTTAGGTTTATTGTTTGCTGCCGCTGCAATGGCAGTTTCAGTAAATGCACAGACAGTTACTGAGAGCAAGACATTTGACAACTTCTACATCGGCATCAACGGCGGTGCTCAGGTAAAGACTACTGGCGAGAGCTGGATGAACAACCTGAACTCTAACGCTGGCCTTCGTATCGGTCGCTGGTTCACTCCAGTATTCGGTTTGGCTGCTGAGGGTAATGTTTACTTCAACGATCACTGCAAGCACTACATGCCACAGTCTAAGACTGTAGCTCGCTACATGAACGTAGGTTTGATCGGTACTGTAAACTTGAGCAATTGGTTTGCTGGTTACAAGGGTGAGCCACGTTTGTTCGAGGTTGTTCCTGTATTCGGCTTCGGTTGGGGTCATACATTCGGTACAGGTGAGAAGGAGTACAATGCTCTTACTTCTAAGGCTGGTATCGATTTCACTTTCAACTTGGGTAAGGCTAAGGCATGGCAGGTATATGTTGAGCCTTCTATGAACTGGTCTTTGAATGGTTATGGCTACGAGGGTGTTGCTTACGACATCAACAAGTCTGCATTCCAGTTGAACGCTGGTATCGTTTACAAGTTCAAGAACTCTAACGGTACTCACAACTTCACAATCGCTCAGCTCCGCGACCAGAACGAGATCGATGGCTTGAACAGCCAGATCAACAGCCTTCGTGGTGACTTGAATGATAAGGACGCTCAGCTTTCTGCTAAGGACAAGCAGATCAAGGATCTTCAGAACGCTCTTGACGAGTGCAACAAGAAGCCTAAGTATGAGAAGCCAGCTACTGCTACAAACTTGCAGCCAACTGTATTGTTCCGTCAGAGCAAGGCTGTTGTAGACAAGAGCCAGATGCCTAACATCGAGTTGATCGCTCAGTATATGAAGAATCACCCAGAGGCTAAGGTTGAGATCAAGGGTTATGCTTCTCCAGAGGGTAACAAGCAGTTCAACCAGGCTCTTTCTCAGAAGCGTGCTGACGCAGTTAAGAACGTACTCGTTAAGAAGTACAAGATTGCTGCTGACCGTTTGACTGCAAAGGGTATGGGCGCTACTGACAAGCTCTTCAAGCAGGTTGAGTTCAACCGTGTATCTACTTTCAACGACAACGCTGCTGCTGAGTAATTGAAAGCAATACGCTAAAAACGATATTGAATAATATCAAAATATGAATCCCTAAGGTTTCGACCTTAGGGATTTTTTTGTTTCTTACTCAACTTCTGAACTTGCGAAATTTGAATTCCTTATATTGGGTCAGCGGATTTTTACGGTTGGTAATACTATATAATTA
>UMGV01036953.1_pt1 | contig 58857 bp, 49 predicted proteins | sample 1965361 | NCBI WGS metagenome assembly UMGV01 (sample SAMEA4836081, study PRJEB28245) | human gut metagenome | biome: gut microbiome; material: fecal sample | place: Denmark | collected 2008
GCTGACGGAAGATAACTTCCAGACTGAGGTGCTCGACGATCCGGGCCTCATCATCATCGACTTCTGGGCCGAGTGGTGCCAGCCGTGCAAGATGATGGCGCCTGTCTTTGCCGAGCTCAACGGGGAAGAGGACAAGGTCAAGTTCTGCAAGGTCAACGTCGACGAGCAGCCGAACCTCGCTTCGATGTTCGGTATCGACTCCATCCCGACGCTCGCCGTCGTGCAGGACCGCCACACGCTGACCGGCATGGTCGGTGTGCACGATAAGGCCGACATCAAGACGATGCTGGAGAAGTGCAAGGCATGAGAATTCGATACAACGAAGACGCGGAGGTCGTCGCCCGCCTGCGCGCCGCGCTCTTAAAGCGCGATTTACAGTGCCCCTGCCGCTTGCAGAAGATCGAGGACAACGTCTGCATGTGCAAGGAGTTCCGCGACCAGATCGCTGATCCCGAATTCGAGGGCTACTGCCACTGCCGTTTGTACTACAAGGAAAAGTAAAAATTGGTTATAGACCTATGGTATTTTACCACACGTCTGAAAAAAGCACCGCCCAAAACGGTGCTTTTTCATTCCATCAAGCGCTGCATATCCTGCGGGATAGGCGCTGTAAAGTGTAATTCCAGTCCGGTGACCGGCTGGGTGAACCACAGCTCGTACGAGTGCAGCGCGGGGCGGGCGATGAGGGTTTTGTCCTCCGTGCCGTAGAGCCAGTCGCCCGCGAGGGGATGACCGAGGTATGCCATGTGGACGCGAAGCTGATGCGTGCGACCCGTCTGTGGGCGCAGGCGCAGGAGCGTGAAGCGGCCGCTTACTTGCAGGGCCTCGTACTCCGTGAGGCTCGGAAGTCCGTCCGCGCGCACGCAGCGGCGGATGATGGAGCCCTCCGCGCGGCCGATCGGCGCGTCGATGACGCCGCACGGCGGTTCAACTCTGCCGACGGCGACAGCGCGGTACTCGCGCCGCAGATCGCTTGAGTGCAGTGCGCGGCGCAGGCGGTCGTGCACATAGCCATTTTTCGCGGCGATGAGGAGGCCAGACGTTCCCTTGTCGAGTCTGCTGACAAAATGCGGCACGCTGCCCTCGCCGAGATAACTCGTCAGTATCGCTGCAAGGCTCGGCGCGGAGGCGTCACCCGACTTCGGGTGCATGGCGACGCCCGCAGGCTTGTTGAGCACGAGCAGGTCGTCGTCCTCGTAGACGATGTCGGGCTTTGCCGCATTTGCGCAGTACAAGTCCTCGCGCGGCGTACGCTCGCTGAGGGCGACGCTGACAACGTCGCCCGCGTGGACGATGGCGTTGACGTGGACACTCTGTCCGTTCAATAAAATGGCGTTTTCGCGCCATTTGAGGCTTTTGAGCAGCGTGTAGGAAAGCTGAAGACTGCCGCGCAGGATGCCTTTGACCATGCGGCCGTCCTCCTCCGGCGTCACGGTGTATGTGAGAATGCGCATGGAAGTTCTCCTTTCCCGAAGTAAACAGCGCGTAAAATTCACACATAGTATACCATCTTCGCGCGAAAAATGATATACTGAATCACACTTCGGCGCTGCCGAAAAACAAGCAACAGGAGGGCAATGGCATGGACAAGAGAACCATCTGCCTTTTGAACGATTCCTTTCCGCCCGAGATCGACGGCGTGGCGAACGCCGTCGTGAACTACGCGAAAAACATCACGAAAAGCGGCGAAAACGCCATTGTCGTCACGCCGACAATGCCCGGCGCGGACGACAGCGCGTTCCCATTCCCCGTGCTGCGCTACCCGAGCATCGACACGCGCAAGAAGCTCGGCTACGTGGCGGGCTATCCGTTTTCACCCGAGACCGCGCGCGTGCTGACGGAGCAGAAGGTCGAACTGATGCACACGCATTGTCCCATCACGTCATGCCTGCTGGCGCGCTCGCTGCGCGCCGTGGTCGACGCGCCGCTCGTGCTGACGTATCACACGAAGTACGATGTCGACATCGCCAAGGCTGTGCGCGGCAAGCTCTTGCAGGAGAGCGCCATTCGCGCGCTGGTGCAGAACATCGCAAGCTGCGATGAGGTCTGGGTCGTGAGCCGCGGGGCGGGGGAAAATCTGCGCTCGCTCGGCTACGAGGGCGACTACATCGTGATGGAAAACGGCGTGGACGTGCCGCGCGGGCGGGTGTCTGACGAGGCCATCGCCGCGGCGACGGGCAGATATGACCTGCCGCAGAACGTGCCGGTCTTTCTCTTCGTCGGGCGGCTGATGTGGTACAAGGGTATCCGCATCATTTTAGATGCGCTGAAAACGCTGCGCGAGAAAAATGTCGACTTCCGCATGGTGTTTGTCGGCGAGGGCGCAGACGGCGCGGAGATCCGCAGCTATGCGGAAGAGCGGAAGCTCTCCGACCGCTGCTTTTTCACAGGTGCGATCTCTGACCGCGAGATCATCCGCGCGTGGTATGGCAGATCCGACCTGTTTCTCTTCCCGTCGACGTTCGACACGAACGGCCTTGTCGTGCGCGAGGCCGCAGCCAGCGGTACGGCGACTGTGATGATCCGAAATTCCTGCGCGTCCGAGGGCGTGGGCGACGGGCGAAACGGCTTTTGCATCGAGGAAAACGCCGCGGCGATGGCGGCAAAGCTCGAAGAGCTCTGCCGCGCGCCGGAGGTGATGCAAGTGGTCGGCGAAAACGCCCAGCGCGAGCTGTACGTTTCATGGGAGACGGCGGTGCAGCGCGCCATGGCACGCTACGAGGTCGTCATCGACAATTACCGCAGCGGAAAATATCCGAAGCGCGATCGCTTCGGCGACGAGTTTTTCAAAACGCAGGGCGGGCTGATGGAGGCCTTTGCCAGCGTGGGCGAGTTGAGCGAGGAGATCGCCGCGGGGCTGCGCATTGAGCGCGACGAGGCGTTGCAGACCATTGTCCGTTCGCGGCAGGAGCTTCGCGGGCGGTTCGGCGAGACAAAGCAGGAGCTCGCCGAGCGCTACGAGACGATTTTGCAAAAAGTGGACCGTTATTTATGAGAAAAAGACGAGCGAAAATTCGCTCGTCTTTTCTTTTTAATCTTCGTGTTTTGGCTTTTCCGCGGCGAACCACATGTTCCACTGGAAGGAGTACGCCCTACGCGACGCCTCGTCCGCGCAAATTAGACGCACGCGCGACGGCTGTGCGTGCTCATAGCCGTAGTCCATGATGGCGCGCAGGACGCGGTAGGCGGCCTTCAGGTCGCTGTCTGTGCAGGAGAGGGTCAGCGTGTTGCCGTCCGTGAGCGGCAGAAGTTCGGTCGCATGGTCGGAAGAGGGGAGGGCGGCGATGTCCCCGCAGATGATCTCAACGGTCATGGCAGCCTCCTCAGCGGTTCAGATACGCGCGGCACTTCGCCTCCGCGTCGTGCGCAAGCTGTTCTTCGTCGACTGTGACAAGATGACCGTGGTCGACCGTCACACGGCCCTGAACGACTGTGTAGTCAACGGGTCCGCGCACGCCGACAGTGCCGAGCACGCTTTTGGGGTCAAAGCACGAGCCGACGAGCTCGAGCCTGCGCGAGTCGATCATGAAGAGGTCGCAGCACTTGCCGACCTCGAGCGAGCCGATGTCGTCGCTGCGGCCAAGGATGGCCGCGCTGCCGCATGTTGCCATCTTGAGCACGTCGTAACCGCTGGGGGCAGCTTTGCTGCTGTTCAAACGGTGCAGCAGGAACGCGACGCGCAGTTCCTCCATCAGCGATGAGCCGTCGTTCGAGGCTGAACCGTCAACCGCGAGGCCGACCGGCACGCCGAGCTTCAGCATCTCGGGCACGCGGGCGATGCCGGAGGCGAGCTTCATGTTCGAGATCGGGCAGTGCGCCACGCCGGTGTGCGTCTTTGCCAGCACGCGCAGCTCCTCGTCGTTGAAGTGGATGCCGTGAGCGAACCAGACGTCGCTGCCCGTCCAGCCGAAGCGCTCCATGTACTCGAGCGGGCGGACGCCCTCGCGCGCGAGCATGAAGTTTTCCTCGTCCTTCGTCTCGCACAGGTGGGTGTGCAGGCGCACGCCGTACTCTCGCGCGAGCACGGCGCTCTCGCGCAGAAGGTCGGCAGACACGGAGAACGGCGAGCACGGGGCGAGCGCAACGCGGTGTATCGCGCCGAACGACTTGTCGTGGTATTTCTCGATGACACGGGCAGAATCGGCCATGATCTCGTCGACCGTCTGCACGACGCTGTCGGGCGGCAGGCCGCCGTCCTTGACAGAGAGGTCCATACTGCCGCGCGAGGCGTACATGCGCGCGCCGATCTCGTCCGACGCGGCAAACTGCGCGCCAATGAGGTCGCCCGCGCCCGCAGGGAAGACATAGTGATGGTCGAAGCAGGTCGTGCAGCCGTGCTTCATCAGCTCGCCAAGGCCCGTGAGCGTCGAGAGGCGGATGACGTCCTCGTCGAGGTTTTTCCAGATCTCATAGAGCGTTTTGAGCCAGTCGAAGAGCTCCATGTTCTGTACTTCCGGCAGGTTGCGGGAAAAGACCTGATAGAGATGATGGTGCGTGTTGACAAGGCCGGGGTAGCAGAGCATGTGGCTCGCGTCAATCACCTTTTCCGCCTCCTGCGGCAGATTTTTACCGATCGCGCGGATGAATCCATCCTCAGCATACAGATCGACGTTTTCATAAACCGTGTCCGCGTCATCACACGACACCAGCGAACGAATGTTTTGAATGAGCAGAGTAGACATAGCAATACCTCTTAGACCCGCGCCAAACGCAGGCAGATTTAGTGAAAAATAGCAAGAAGCGCATTTTGCTGCCTCCAGCGGCAAAACAGCTCAAAAGCCTCGCAGAGTTTCACGCCGCGCACGGCGTGAAATAAATTGGAATTCGTCGCGGAGGACGACATGCGCGCTCTATTTTGCGCCGCGCACGGCGCAAATGAATTGAAATCCGTCGCGGAGGACGACATGCGCGTCCGCAGCGACACTTTGCAGTGATTGGAGCGGTGAGCGACAAGCGCTGAAACTTGTCTAAAACAAAAGCACCCGATGGGTGCTTTTGTTTTAAGATTTATCTCTCTTCGCGGAAGTAGCTCAATCCCAGCGATGCGGGCGGCTGATCCTCGCGCTTCTTGCGCAGCGACACGATGATCAGAACGACCAGCGTGACGACGTAGGGGAGCATCTTGTAGAGCTCCTTGATGGCAAGGTTGGTGCCGGTGGGGATGAAGATATAGAGGATGTAGAACCCGCCGAACAGGATGGAGGCCAGCACGCTGACGTTCGGACGCCAGATCGTGAAGATGACGAGCGCGATGGCGAGCCAGCCGCGGTCGCCGAAGGCGTTGTTGGACCAGACGCCGCAGGCGTAGTCCATGACGTAATACAGGCCGCCGAGACCCGCGATCATGCTGCCGATGCAGGTGGCGAGGTATTTGTACTTCGTCACGTTGATGCCGGCTGCGTCCGCCGTCGCCGCGCTCTCGCCCACGGCGCGCAGGTGAAGACCTGTGCGGGTGTGCTTGAGGAAGTACGACGCGAACAATGCGATGACGATGGCGAGGTAGGCAAGGAAGCCGTAGGACAGGAAAACCTGACCGAACCAGCCGCCAACATTCAGGGATTTGCTGAAATAGGCGCTCGTCGCGCTCAGCGCGATGGAGGGGACTTCGCTGTCGGTCAGCTTGATGAGCGAGCCGCCGAAGAAGTTGCCGATGCCGACGCCGAACGTCGTGAGTGCAAGACCCGTGACGTTCTGGTTGGCGCGCAGCGTAACGGTCAGCAGGCAGTAGAGAAGGCCCATCAGAAGCGAGCCCAAAAGCGAGCAGAGCATCGGGATACCGATGGCGAGGAACGCGTTCATGTCGGCAGCCGGGGTGGACTGCTCGTAGAAGAACGCGCCGATGACGCCGCAGATACCGCCGACGTACATCACGCCCGGAATGCCGAGGTTCAGGTTGCCGGACTTTTCCGTCAGGATCTCACCGGTGCTGCCGTAGAGCAGGGGAATGCCCTGCATGACCGCACGGGGAAGAAAAGCAGTTAGATCAAATATCATTGCTTCACGCCTCCTTCTTGCTCTTGCGCAGGCTGACCTTGTAGCTGATGAAAAACTCGCTGCCGATGATGAAGAAGAGGATGATGCCCGTCAGGATATCGGCGAAGGAGTGGTTCAGGCTGAACACGCTGGAGATCTCGCTCGCGCCGCGGCTCAGAACCACGATAAGAAGGCTCGTGAAGATCATCATGATGGGGTTGAACTTGGCCATCCAGGAGACCATGACCGCTGTGAAGCCGCGTCCGCCGACGATGGTGGTGGTCAGCGTGTGGTCCGTACCGGCGGTGAGCAGCAGGCCGATGAGGCCGCAGATCGCGCCGGAGAGGATCATCGTGCGCACGATGACGCGCTCGACCTTGATGCCCGCATAGCTCGCGGTGCGCTGGCTCTCACCGACAACGGCGATCTCATAGCCGTGCTTGCTGTAATTGAGATAGATATACATAACGCCCGTGAGGATCGCCACAAGCAGGATCGGGAGGAGATAGCGCTGGCCGCCGAGAACGGGGAGCCAGCCGGCCTCGGTATTCTGGTTGATGATACCGATCTTGCCCGAGCCCTTGGGCACTTCCCACACGATGATGAAGAAAGCGGCGAGCTGTGTCGCGATGTAGTTCATCATGAGCGTGAAGAGCGTTTCGTTCGTGTTCCACTTGGCCTTGAAGATACCGGGGAGGAAGCCCCACAGCGCGCCTGCCGCGACGGAGGCGACGATCATAATGACGATGAGAAGACCGTTGGGGATCTTGCCGCCAAGGCAGATCATGCAGGCCGCGGTGGCAAGGCAGCCGATGAGCACCTGACCCTCGGCACCGATGTTCCAGAAGCGCATCTTGAACGCGGGCGTGACCGCGAGCGAGATGCCGAGCAGGATCGCGAGGTTATGGAACGTGACCCAGCTCTTGCGCGACGTACCGAACGCGCCGTAGAGGATCGTGGAGTAGACCTTGATGGGATTTTCGCCCGTCAGCAGCGTTGTGACGATCGCGCAGACGATCAAAGCGAGTACGATCGCGCCGCCGCGGATCAAAACGGCCTTGTACCAGGGGAGCGTATCGCGCTTGGCGATGTGGAAGAGCGACTGTTTCTTATTCATCCTTGTTGCCTCCCCTCACGAGCGTCATCAGTGCGCCGACCTCGCGCTTGTCAGTCTTTCTGGCGTCGACCACGCCGGAGACCTGACCGCCGCAGAGAACGACGATGCGGTCGCACAGCTCAAGCAGCACGTCGAGGTCTTCGCCGACATAGACGACGGCGACGCCGTGCATCTTCTGCTCTGTCAGCAGGTTGTAAATGGTATAGGAGGTGTTGATGTCCAGGCCGCGCACGGCGTAAGCGGTCATCAGCACGGCGGGGGACTGGGCGATCTCGCGTCCGACAAGCACCTTCTGCACGTTGCCGCCGGACATGCGGCGCACGGGGAAGGACGTGCTGGGCGTGACGACGCCGAGCTCTTCCCAGATGCGGTTGGCGAGCGCTTCGGGATCCTTGCGGTTGAGGAACAGACCCTTACCCTTGCGCCAGGAGCGCAGCATCATGTTGCCCGTCATGCCCATCGAGCCGACCAGGCCCATGCCGAGTCGGTCTTCGGGGACGAACGACATCGAAATGCCGCTCTTGCGGATCTTCATCGGGTCGAGACCGACGAGTTCCTTTTCCTTGCCGCCGTCGGGCGGATAGAACGTGACATGGCCGGAGGCGACGGGGTAGAGGCCCGCAATGGACTCGAGCAGCTCGCGCTGGCCGCTGCCTGCGACGCCCGCGATGCCGAGCACCTCGCCCGCGTTGATGGTGAAGCTGACATCGTCCAGACGCTTGACACCAAGCTCGTCGTAAGCCGTCAGGCCTTCGATGACGAGGCGCTTTTCAACGTCCTTCGGCTCGGGGCGGCTGATGTTCAGGCTCACCGTGTGGCCGACCATCATGTCGGTCAGCGATTGCTGGTCGGCGTCCTTGGTGGCGACGTCACCGACGTATTCGCCCTTGCGCAGCACGGCCACGCGGTCGGACACGTCGAGCACCTCGTGCAGCTTATGCGTGATGATAATGAGGGACTTGCCGTCGGCCTTCATGTTTCGCATGATGGCGAAGAGCTTGTCCGTCTCCTGCGGGGTGAGCACTGCGGTCGGCTCGTCCAGAATGAGGATGTCCGCCCCGCGGTAGAGCACCTTGACGATCTCGACGGTCTGCTTCTGCGAAACGGACATGTCGTAGATCTTCTGATTGGGGTCGATGTCGAACCCGTATTTGTCGCAGATTTCTTTGACCTTTTTGCTGGCTTCGGCAATGTCGAGCTTGCCTTCAAGGCCGAGGATGATATTCTCCGTTGCGGTGAAAAGATCAACGAGCTTGAAGTGCTGGTGGATCATACCGATGCCGTGTTCGAACGCATCCTTGGGGGAGGCGATCGTGACGGGTTCGCCGTGAATGTAGATTTGCCCCTCGTCGGGGAAATAGATGCCGGAGAGCATGTTCATCAGCGTCGTCTTGCCGCTGCCGTTTTCGCCGAGCAGCGACAGGATCTCGCCCTCGTGCAGCTCAAGGTTGATGGCGTTGTTCGCCACCACTTTGCCGAACCGCTTCGTGACATTCTCCATTTTAACTGCGCATGCAGTTCCCAAGGCGGTCACCCCTTTTTCCGCTGGAGGGCACAGGAAGAAAACCCCGCAGCATTGTATTTGTACAAGTCATATATTAGCATAATTGAACGGCGTTGTAAATGTAAAACAGAAAAAAACACAAAAAAAATTAGAAGCGTACAAAAATTTTTAGCAAAATAGCGATAATTGCCATAAAAAGAAAAAGATATCGGGCTGCCCGAAGGCAGCCCGATATGTAGTAGCAGAAACAATTAGCCGCCGAAATTAGTATCCAGCAGATCAATGCCGTCGATCATGAGCTGGAAGTACGGGGCGGAACGGGCGGTGGACTCAGCCAGATAACCGTCCTGGACAACCTCGGTGTCGGGTGTGTAGTCGGGATCGGTGTCGACGTCAGCCATGTAAGAGGTGACAGGCTGGCCGTCCACGGTGAAGGTGGAGCAGTCGAAGACGTGGAGCTCGCCGCTCTCGAGCTTGGCGGTCGCATCGGCAATGGCCTCAGCGGTGCCCTCGGCAGCAACGTTCTCGTTCAGGTCGGTCAGCACGACGGAGCCGGTAGCAAGGGTGCCGGTCCAGTCAGCGTCGATGGCCTCGCCGTTCATGGCAGCCTTGATGGCGTACTCATAGTAGGGGGCCCAGTCGATGCGGGAGGAGATCAGATAGGTGTTGGGGCAGGCGGCCTCGGTGGAACCGTTGTAGGAAACGTCGGGAACACCGGCGGTCTCGCAAGCGGTGGGAGCGCCCATGGAGTCGGCGTGCTGGCTGATGAGCTTGCAGCCGTTCTTGATGAGCTTCTGCGCGCCTTCCTTCTCGGCGGTCTCGTCATACCAGCTGCCGGTGAAGGTGACTTCCATCGTGGCAGTGGGGCAGACAGAGCGAGCGCCCAGGAAGAAGGAGGTGTAGCCGGAGATAACCTCGGCATAGGTGAAGGCGCCGACGTAGCCGATCTTGGCCTCGTCTGCGGTGAACTCACCGTTGGCGATCATCTCGTTGAGCTTCATACCGGCAGCGATACCGGCGAGGTAACGGCCCTCATAGATGGAAGCGAAGGCGTTGTGGTAGTTGGAGAGACCCTCGGTGTGCGCCTTGGTGCCGGTGGAGTGGCAGAACTGCACGTCGGGGAAGTCCTTCGCGGCCTGGATCATGTAGTCTTCGTGACCGAAGGAGTCGGCGAAGATGATGTTGCAGCCGGCGTCGGCGAGCTCAGCGGCCTTGTCGTAGCACTCCTGACCTTCGGGAACGTTGGTCACGATGGTGTACTCGACGCCGAGCGTCTCGCAGGCCTCTTTCGCAGCGTTGATGAAGTTGAGGTCGTAGGTGGAGTTTTCGTCGTGGAGCATGATGAAGCCGACCTTGAAATCGGTGACTTCGTTGTTGTCCTGATCGTCGGTGTTGGTATCGTCCTTCTTATCGCCGCAGGCGACGAGGGCGAGGACCATCACGAGACTCAGGAGCAGTGCAAGGAACTTCTTCATTTCGGTAAATCCTCCTTAAATTTTACGGCAATCAAAAGATTTGAATACCGTTATCACCATGATACATAAAAAGGAAAAATTTAGCAACAGGAAAAAGAAAAAATGAGGGTCAAACTTGACCAAAAAAGCAGCATGAATTTTTGTCCATAGCGGAGAAAGCACGAAAAAAAGGGCCCGCTTTTTGAAACGGACCCTTTTTAGGAAGGCTTGGCGGGATTTACATCTGCACGCGGGTGCCTGTCTTGCCCTCAATGCCCTCGGCTGCCTTTTCAAGCAGCGTGATGAGCGCGACGCGGCCGGGCTTGCTCTCAGCAAACGACATGGCGGCCTGGACCTTCGGCAGCATGGAGCCGGGGGCAAACTGCTTTTCGTCGATATACTTGCGCGCCTCGTCCGGCGTCAGGGTGTCGAGACCCTTCTGGTCGGGCTTGCCGAAGTTGATGGCGACCTTCTCGACCGCCGTCAGGATGACGAGCATGTCCGCGTCGAGCAGCTCTGCGAGCTTGGCGGAGGCGAAGTCCTTGTCGATGACCGCGGGCGTGCCGTAGAGCTTGCCGTCACGGCGCACGACGGGGATACCGCCGCCGCCGACCGTGATGACGACCGTACCGTTGTCAACAAGCGCCTTGACGGTGTTCTTTTCGATGACGTCGATCGGCTTGGGGGAGGGAACGACCTGACGGTAGCCGCGGCCAGCATCCTCGACCATGGTGTAGCCCTTTTCCGCGGCGATGCGGTCGGCGGTCTCCTTGTCGTAGAACGCGCCGACGGGCTTGGTCGGATGCTGGAAAGCGGGGTCAGCCTCGTCGACGAGCACTTGCGTCACGACGGTCGCGACGTCCTTGTTCATGCCGCGGGAGGCGAGCTCGTTGCCGATGGCGTTCTGCAGGTGGTAGCCGATGTAGCCCTGGCTCATCGCGCCGCACTCGGGGAAGGGCATGTCGGACTTGATGGCCTTGGCCTCGGCGGCGGTGGCCATGCCGAGGTTGATCATGCCGACCTGCGGACCGTTGCCGTGGGCAATGATGACCTCGTTGCCCTGCGCGATCAGGTCGACGATGGGCTTTGCGGTCTCGGTGACGAGGGCGAGCTGCTCGTAGGGGGTGTTGCCCAGCGCGTTGCCGCCGAGGGCGATGACGATTCTTTTGCTCATGATGACTATCTCTCCTTTGATTTTTTGAAAACTCTCTTCTCTCAAAAGCGGCTGACAAAAGCGGCTGACCCGCCTTTTTACATATGAAATGCGCCTTAGAACATCTTGCGCTCTTCGCCGGACTTGTCCATCTCCATCAGCGCGCGAACGGGATCCTTGACCTGCGCGAGGAACATCATTGCGGCGATGATATAGGGCTTGTAGGAAGCCTGCTTGTACAGGGGGACGATATAGCGGTCGAACACGCTGTTGTCGACCTCACCCTCGGGGCAGGAAAGACCGGTGATGTCGGCGGGCAGGCAGTGGAGATAGAGCGCCTTGCCGTCCTTGGTGAGCTTCATCATCTCTTCGGTGCAGGCCCAGTCCTTGTGCTCGGCGTTCTGCGCGAGCAGCTTTTTCTCCAGCTCGTCGATGCCGTCCTTGTCGCCGGCCTGATAGAGCTTCGTGCGCTCCTCCATGGCCTTGAACGGCGCCCAGGACTTGGGATAGACGATGTCGGCGTCCTTGAAGGCTTCCTTCATGTCGTTGCACTTCTTGAAGCTGCCGCCGGTGGCCGCCGCGTTCTTCTTGGCGATCTCCTCGACCTCGGGCATGACCTCATAGCCCTCAGGATGGGCAAGCGTGACATCCATGCCGAAGCGGGTGAAGAGGCCGATAACGCCCTGCGGGACGGAGAGGGGCTTGCCGTAGCTCGGGGAATAGGCCCATGTCATGGCGACCTTCTTGCCCTTGAGGTTCTCCACGCCGCCGAAGTAGTGGATGATGTGGAGCATATCGGCCATGCACTGCGTCGGGTGGTCGACGTCGCACTGGAGGTTCACAAGCGTCGGGCGCTGTTCGAGGATGCCGTCGCGGTAGCCCTCTTCGAGCGCGTCCATGAAGGTCTTCTGATACTTGTGGCCCTCGCCGATGAACATATCGTCGCGAATGCCGATGACGTCGGCCATGAACGAGACCATGTTCGCCGTCTCGCGCACGGTCTCGCCGTGTGCGATCTGGGACTTCTTTTCATCGAGCACCTGCTCCTCAAGACCCAGCAGGTTGCACGCGGAGGCAAACGAGAAGCGCGTGCGCGTGGAGTTGTCGCGGAAGATCGAAATGCCGAGGCCGGAATTGAAGATCTTCGTGTTCTTGTTGCGCTCGCGCAGGTCGCGCAGCGCGTCGGCCACGGTGAAGACCGCGTCGATCTCCTCGTCGCTCTTGTCCCACGTCCAGTAGAAGTCGCTCTTGTACATGTTATTGATGTGCAGAGTCTCAAGGTGGCGTGCCAGTTCAACAGTCTTGCTCATAGATAATTTTCTCCTTTATTTTATAGTATATTAAAAATCGCTTGAAATATTTGCGCCGCGCACGGCGCGAATGATCTTGATCCGTTTTTTTGCCGCGGCATGCGCGTGGCAAAAAACACTTCTCACGCAGCGCGCGTCGAGCCAAAGGCGAGGCGCGAAGCGGAGTACAGCCTCTTAATATCAAATGACGGGCGAAGCACGTTATTTGATATTATTGCCCGTTAACTCCTGACGGAAGGAGGTGGCAGAGCCGTCCTTGTTCTCGGGCTTGTAGAGACCGGGGACAGCCGCGTACAGCGCCGCGCAGGTGACGAGGTCCTGCTTCCAGGTGATCTCGTTGGGCGCGTGGGCCTGAGATTCAGCGCCGGGGCCGAAGCCGACGCAGGGGATGCCGTAGCGGCCCTGAATAGAAACGCCGTTCGTGGAGAACGTCCACTTGTCAGTTAAGGGACGGCCAGTGCGCGTGGACATGGCTTTTTCGTCCGCGCCGATGCGCTCGGTGCCCCAGAGAGCGTGGTGCGCGTCGACGAGCGCCTGCACGTGGGGCGCGGTCTCCTTGTTGATCCAGGTGGGGAAGAAAGCCTCGGTCTCGTAGACGTGGCCGGTCCAGGACGGACGGTCGTACATGTACATGGAGACCTTGATATCCTTGGCGTACTTCTTGCACGCGGGCAGGTCTTCAATCTCCTTCAGGCAGGACTGATAGGTCTCGCCTGCGGTCATGCGGCGGTCGATGGAGATCGAGCAGCTGTCAGCGACGGCGCAGCGGGAGGGAGAGGTGAAGAAGATCTGGCTCGTGGTGCAGGTGCCGCGGCCAAGGAAGCGCGCATCCTCCCAATGCTCAGGATTATACTTTGGATCGAGCATCTTGACAAGGCCTTTGATCTCCTTGTCGTCAGCGGCGTCGTTCTCGTTGAGGTCGCGTACGTTCAGAATGACCTCGGCCATCTTGTGGATGGCGTTGTCGCCGCGCTCAGGCGCGGAGCCGTGGCAGGAGACGCCGTGCATGTCGACGCGGATCTCCATGCGGCCGCGGTGACCGCGGTAGATGCCGCCGTCGGTCGGCTCGGTGGAGATGACGAATTCGATCTGGTTTCTCGCGTCCTCGGGGCCCTTGAAGTATTCGTTGACAATGGACTGCCAGCACATGCCGTCGCAGTCCTCCTCCTGCACGGAGCCGACGACCATGATCTTGTAGCCCTCGGGAATGAGGCCGAGGTCCTTCATGATCTTCGTGCCATAGGCCGCCGCAGCCATGCCGCCCTCCTGGTCGCTGCCGCCGCGGCCGTAGATGACCTTGTCATCCTCGTAGCCCTCGTACGGGTCGTGCGTCCAGTTTTCGCGGTTGCCGATGCCGACGGTGTCGATGTGGGAGTCGATGGCGATGATCTTGTCGCCCGAGCCCATCCAGCCGATGACGTTGCCGAGCGCGTCGAACTCGACCTTATCGTAACCGAGCTTCTTCATCTCCTCGGCGATGCGGTGGGCGACGCCCTTTTCCTCGCAGCTCTCGCTGGGGATGGCGATCATATCACGCAGGAAGCGGGTCATATCGGGGCCGTAGGCCTGTGCGGCTTTCTTGATGGCTTCGAAATCCATGGTAAAACCTCCGTTAAAAGTAATAGTATTTTCTGTCGACCGGGGTTAATTTTCTGTTACACTGTCTTTATCATAGCATAAGAACGGCAGTTGTCAAACAAAAAATTTGCATTTCAAAAATTTTTTAAGAAAGTGATTGCAATTCGATCAATTTATGGTATTATAGGGATGAAAGAACATGCCCGTTCCGATGGAAAGCTGTGCAATTTGCACAGCAAAATAGGGCGGACGGGCGATCAGAGGAGGGATAGACCATAGAAGCCGCAACGCTGAAGACCCTGGAGCAGGTCGCAAAGGGCATCGCCGCGACCTTTGGCAGCCATTGCGAGGTGGTGATCCACGATGTGGGCGCCAAGCACCCCGAGCATTCCATCGTTGCCATCGAGAACGGCCACGTCACAGGCCGCAAGGTGGGCGACGGCGCGTCGCACGTTGTTTTAGAGCAGGTGCGTCAGGCCGACGCGCAGCCGAGCGACCACTTGAGCTACCTCACCAAAACGCCGGACGGGAAGATCCTCAAGTCCTCTACCATGTATATCCGCGGCAGGAGCGGCAAGGTCGCCGCAATCCTTGGCATCAATTACGACATTTCCTCGCTCCTGATGGTCGAGGATGCGGTGCACGAGTTGATCGATACAAAGGATAAGACGCAGAGCGAGCCGGAAAAGATCGTGAACGTCAACGACCTTTTGGATGAGCTCATCGCCCAGTCGGTCGCGCTTGTTGGCAAGCCCGTCGCCCTGATGAACAAGGAAGATAAGATGCGCGCCATCGGTTTTTTGAGCCAGAACGGGGCATTCCTCGTCACAAAGTCCGGAGACAAGATCGCAAAATACTTCGGCATATCCAAATACACACTATATTCTTATATTGACAAACAACAGGAGGAGAAGTGAACCATGGGCAAGATCGATTTGACCATCAACAAGACCGGCCTGCAGCACAACATTGAGAAGGCCAAGGAAAACAACGTCATTATTCCGACCATCGCGCAGATGCAGCATCCTGAGACCATCCCTGAGAAAATTCAGGAAAAGCTCAAGACTGTCGGCCTTTGGGACGTCAACCCGCTGAACCTCTTCCGCATCACGTGGAAGAACGAAGCCAAGGAGACCGGCGGCCTCTATCAGGCCGTGCCGAATTATGTTGAAATTCCGTCCGAGCTCTCTGGCGTTCCCTGCCGCATCCTCGCCATGGCGGGCAAGTGGTTCCCCACGGGCTGCCACAAGGTCGGCGCTTCGTTCGGCTGCCTCGCCCCGCGCCTCGTCACCGGCCAGTTCGACGCGACGTATCATCACGCCGTGTGGCCCTCCACCGGTAACTACTGCCGCGGCGGCGCGTTCAACTCGAAGCTCCTCGCCGTCGACTCCGTCGCCATTCTCCCCGCGGAGATGAGCAAGGAGCGCTTTGAGTGGCTCAGCAAGATCGCCGGTCAGGTCATCGCGACGCCGGGCTGCGAGTCCAACGTCAAGGAGATTTTCGACAAGACTTGGGAGCTCAAGCAGGACCCCAGCATGATGATCTTCAACCAGTTTGAAGAGATGGGCAACCCGCTGTGGCACTACAATGTCACGGGCTACGCCCTTGCAGACCTCTTCGAGGCCGTGAAGAAGCCCGGCCAGCGTCTCGCGGGCGCGTGCTTCACATCCGGTTCCGCCGGTACGATGAGCGCGGGCGACCTCCTCAAGGAACGTTATCCAGGCATGAAGCTCGGCGTGGGCGAAGCGCTCCAGTGCCCGACGATCCTGAATAACGGCTTCGGCGGCCACCGCATTGAGGGCATCGGCGACAAGCACATCCCCTGGATCCACAACGTGAAGAACACTGACATGGCCATCGCCATCGACGATGAGGATTCCCAGCGTTTGCTGCGCCTTTTCAACACGGCAGAGGGTAAGAAGTACCTCAAAGAAGAGCTCAAGCTCTCCGACGAGCTCATCGAAAAGCTCACCTGGCTCGGCATCTCCGGCATCGCAAACGTCCTGTGCTGCATCAAGATGGCCAAGTACTATGAGCTGACCGAGGACGATGTCGTCTGCACCGTTCTGACCGACTCCGCTGTGATGTACGGCAGCCGCATTGAGGAGCTCAACGAGAAGCACGGCGCCTACAGCGAAGAGGAAGCCCGCCTTGACCACAACCTGCACATGCTCGGCCTGAAGACCGACAGCATGATGGAGCTGACGTACGAGGACCGCAAGCGCATCCACAACCTCAAGTACTACACCTGGGTCGAGCAGCAGGCGCGCGACGTCAAGGACCTCAACGCCCTCTGGTACGACACCAAGGGCACGTGGGACGCTGTCCACGCGCAGGCGAAGGAGCTCGACGAGCTCATCAACGAGTTCAACGAGGCCACCGGCCTTCTCAAAGCGCTCTAAGAGCGCGAAAGGGGAGCAGGAACCCCTTGCTCCAACCCTGTTAGGATGATAAAAGGGGGTATCTCGAAGAGATGCCCCCATTTTATACCCCTCAAAGGGGGGACGCGCCCTGCGGGCGCGGGGAAAGCAGCGCCGCAGGCGCTGCACGAATGCGACCCCCATTTTCTTTCCCGAGAAAGAAAACGGGCGTCGCCCGTCCAAAAGAAAGGCGTTTAGATTGGCAGTTTCAGGCTTGAATGACCTTTGTGCCTCCGGAATGCGACTTCCTGCGCGCGGCGTTGCCGCGTTAGCATTGCGATACGACTTGCCTCTGCTCCTATCATCCGCTGTTGCGCAGCCGTTGGCGGCTCTGACGCCTTACGGATGCGGCACACCCCTTGCGGGTGCCGCTCTGCCCATCTTGTAGAAGTGCGCAGTAATTCCCATCTACCGCCAGTCTCCACAATGCGGTGAGCGAAGCAATGCCGCTATTTCGCAAGCAGTCTGCCGCCAAGCAAACGTCACTCGCGCCTCACGACAGTAAGGCGCGGTTGAGAGTTGTCACGAAACGCAGGGGTTCATGGCGAAGCCATGTACACTGCACCTGATTGCGCAGCGCGTGCAGCTCTTCAAGATAAAAACTGCCAATGTGCGGGGTCAAGGGGTAAGACCCCTTGCCTTTCTCTGGGGGTTCCAAAGGGGGTATTCTCTTTGGAAAGAGAATACCCCCTTTGTCTCGCGTCCCCCTGCGAATAGGGGGACAAAAAGCAGCAGCGCTTTCACGCTGCAAAAAACCCACCGCGCAGCGCGCGGACAATAAGGAGTTATTATGTTAAAAAACGTCAAATGCGCCCGCTGCGTCAAGTGCGGGAAAGAATACGAGGCGGTGCCGAACCTCACGAACTGCTCGTGCGGAGGTATTCTCGATATCATCTATGATTACGACTACATTAAAGAGAATCTGACAAAGGAAACGCTCAAGTCCCGCCCGAACACGATGTGGCGCTACCGCGAGCTGCTGCCGGTGGAGGAAACAACGCCCGATACGCCGCTGCGCGTGGGCTGGAGCCCGCTCTACGAAGAGCCGCGCCTTGCAAAGCAGCTTGGCCTCAAAAAGCTCTGGGTCAAGGACGACGGACAGAACCCGACGGCGTCGCTCAAGGACCGCGCGTCCGCCATGGCGGTCGCCAAGGCGGGGGAGGCGGGCGCGAAGATCATCGCCTGCTCGTCAACGGGCAACGCGGCGTCCTCCCTTGCGGGCAACGCCGCTGCCGCCGGGCTCAAGACCTTCATCTTCGTTCCCGAGCGCGCGCCCAAGGGTAAGGTCGCGCAGCTGATGACCTTCGGCGCAAACGTGATCTCCGTCAAAGGCAACTATGAAGAGACGTTCGAGCTGTCGAAAAAGGCCATCGACAAGTGGGGCTGGTACAACCGCAACGCGGCCATCAACCCGTACCTCTCCGAGGGCAAGAAGACCGTTTCGATCGAGATCGCCGAGCAGCTCGACTGGAAGATGCCGGATTATCTCGCCATCTCCGTCGGCGACGGCTGCACCATCGCAGGCGTGTGGAAGGGCCTCAAGGACCTGTACGCCATCGGCTTTATCGACAAGCTCCCGCGCCTCATTTCCGCGCAGGCCGAGGGCTGCCACCCCATCAACCGCGCCATCGCGGAGAACAAGCCATGGGAGCCGATGGAGGAGAACACGCTGGCCGACTCCATCGCCGTCGGCGTGCCGCGCAACGCGGACAAGGCGCTTATGGCGATCCGCGAGTCGAACGGCATCGTCGTGAACGTGACGGACGAGGAGATCATGGCGGCGCAAAAGCTGCTCGGCACGACCTGCGGCGTCTTCGGCGAGCCCGCGGGCGTCACTGGCACGGCGGCAGTCAAGAAGCTCTGCGAGCAGGGCGTGCTCGGTGAGAACGACACGGTCGTCTCCGTCGTGACGGGCAATGGCCTCAAGGACGTGGCCAACGCCATCAAGTTCTGCGGCGAGCCGATGAGCCTGCCGAACGACCTTGACCTGCTGGTCGAGGAATTCGACAAGCGCGGCATCAGGACCGAGGCGTAACAGAAAAAGAAAAGCCCCGTGAATCGCATGATCCGCGGGGCTCTTTTCATACAAAATACTTTTTGACAAATGGAATCTGGTGAAGCAGCGCTGAGACGAGGAACGACAGCGCGCCGATGATCAATGTCAGCAGGGGAACGGAGAAAAACACGTTGAGTGACAGCGTATTGAAGTGCAGAAAAATGTCGAACGATTCGATGAACAGCGGGTGTACGAGGTACGCGCCGAAGCTCCAGCGCGACAGCGCGCGAATGCACCTGTGACACTTTTCGCTTAAGTTCGGGAAGTTCAGATGCTCTTTGGCAAAGACGAACAGCCCCACGCAGACAAACAGTACATTGAGCGAATCGTAGCCGTAGAACAGCTCTGTTGCCGCGCCCTGCAAACGCGAGGCGAACGACGTCAGCACGACCGTGAGGACGAAGCCGAGCACACCGAGCGCGTAAAGCACACGCTTTGCGGTCAAGGAAAACTCCTTGCGGACCAAATAGTAACCGAGCACAAAGTAGGGGACGAAGCCGAGCGTGAAATGATAATAGAATTTGCCCGTGAGCGCCTTGAATTCAGCGCAGTACTGCCACGAGAGAAGCGACACGGCCGACGCGATCTGCGGCAGCAGGAACGTAAAGATGAGCGTGAGCAGTAGAAAATAGCGCAGGAGCTTTTCATCCCGCACGATGGGGCGAAGAAACGGTACGATCAGATACAGTCCCACGATCATAAAGAGGAACCACATGTGATAGTGACCGTTGAGAAACTGTTGCAAAATAAGGTTCGTCGGGCATCCCTCGAAGTTCACCATGAAGACGGCGTAGAGCGCCGACCAGAAGATGAACGCTGTGACAAGGCGCGACACGTTCTTTTTCAGAATGTGCCCGATGCTCTGCGAGCCGGAGAGAAACAGCGCGCCGCTGATCATCACAAAAACCGGAACAGCCCAGCGGACGGCACTGTCGTAAAGGTTGAAGGCTTGCCAGGCTCTTGAATAGACGTCCGTATCGGCCCAGTGCTGCGCGGACAGATGCAGCACGATGACGGCGAAAGTCGCCAGAATGCGCAGTACGTCAAAATACGCGATGCGCTGCGGTTGTGTCTGTTCCATACTTAACGTTCGACCGCCTTTTCAGGATCGGCGTTCTTTGCTGGTGCGGTCTCCTCGGCAGCGGGGGAGGCAGACTCATCCGCTGCGGGCTCTGCCGCGGCAGCTTCGGCCTCCTGCGCCTGCTGGGCGGCCATGGCCTCGGCGCGGCCTTCTTCGCGCGCCTGCTTTACGGCCTCCTCGCGGGTCTTTTCCGCCTTGGCGCGCTCCTTTTCGACCATGTGCTGAGCGTGCTTATTTTGCAGCTTGAACACCAGCCGCAGCACGAACACGAACACCACGATCGCAAGGCCGAGCCAGCTCCAGAACTTGAGCTCGAAGAGCGTCTTGACCGTCCAGTACTTCGCCTGCATGCCGAGGAAGCAGAACAGGATCGACACGGCCAGCGCCGCGCCGAACAGCAGCACCCACAGCACCGACTTGACGGCGCTGTGCTTACGCACGCGCAGGTGCGCGATCAAAAACAGCAGACTCAGCAGAAAAAACGCAGGGAACTGCGCAAATAAAATTTCCCTCAGATCCATATCTTACCTCACAGTGCGCATTTGCCGCGCTTCAAGTATTCGCCCATCTTGCCGCCGACGACCTTGCCGCCGTCCACCTGCAGCTGACCGCGCAGGTAGACCTTCGACACGCCGCCATTCGTGCGGAAGCCCTCGAACGGCGTGTAGCCCGCCTTGGAGAGCATGTCCGCGCCGTGGAGCACGTGGCTCGCGCCGGGATCGTAGACGACGATGTCGGCGTCGCTGCCCGCAGCGATGACGCCCTTGCGGGGGTAGAGACCGTAGAGCTTGGCGGGATTTTCGCTCAGCGCGCGGCAGACGCCGCCGAGCGAGAGCTTATTTTCATTGATGGCCACAGTGTAGACGACCTCGCCACGCGTTTCGACGCCGGGAAGACCGCCGGGGATCTTCGTAAAGTCGTCGCGGCCCATGTCCTTCTGCTCGAGCGTGAACGAGCAGTGGTCGGTCGAGATGGTCTGCACCTCGCCGCGGCGCAGCGCCTTCCAGAGCGCTTCACTGTCTTCCTGCGAGCGGATCGGCGGCGCGCAGACATAGCGCGCAGCGGAGGAAAAGTCGGGATCGTAGTAAACGCCGTCGTCGAGCGCCAAATACTGCGGGCAGGTCTCGACATACACGGTCTGTCCGCGGCGGCGCGCCGCGGCGATCTCGTCAAGAGAAGCACGGTTCGTCGTGTGGACGATGATGACGGGCGCGTCGGCCGCCTGCGCGATGCGCAGCAGACGCGAAACAGCCTCGGCCTCTAAATAGTCGGGGCGGGAGATCGGGTGCGATACGACGTCCGCGCCCAAACCGCTCGCCTTGAGTTCGGCGATGCGCGCGTCGATGACGCCCGCGTTCTCACAGTGGACGCCCGCGATGCCGCCGCGGACCTTGAGCGCTTTCAGCGCGCGGTAGACCGCGCCGTCGCCGATCATCATGGCGGGGTAGGTGAGGTACATCTTGAAAGACGTGATACCGGCGTCGAACATCGCGTCGAGCTCAGACTCGATGCTCTCGTTCCAGTCGTCGATGGTCATATGGAAGCCGTAGTCGCAGTAGCACTTGCCGTCGGCCTTTTTATGCCAGAGATCAAGCCCATAGGCAAGGGATTCCCCTTTATTGGGGCAGGCAAAGTCGATGACCGTCGTCGTGCCGCCGCGGATGGCGCTTTTGCTGCCGCTTTCAAAGTCGTCGGCCGTCGTGGTGTTGCACACATCGAGATCGAAGTGCGTGTGCGCGTCGATAAAGCCAGGGAAGAGCATGCAGCCCGTCACGTCGACGACCTCGCTCTGCGCGGCGAGCTCGGGCGGGATGTGGCCGAGCATTTCGACCTTTTCCCCGTCGATGAGCACGTCGGCGCGGCGGCAGCCGCGGCCGCTGACGACATAGCCGCCTCGAAGCAGTGTTTTCATGGAAGAACCCTCCTTTGAAAAAATACCGTTCCAAATTAGCAAAAGCATAGCATACTTTTTACCTGATTTCCATAGAGTTTGGAAAAAATGTGAGAAGCGCCAAGATTTTTGCCGCAAATTCGGAACAATGCCGTATTGAGAAAGTAGCAGACATACGATACAATAAAATCATACCACATTCCGCTTTTATTTGTACAAAAAGCGAACTTTTGGCGCGCAGACCAACTGAGAGATGTGAAAAGAAGCTGCGTGTCACGAAGAGCGGACAGAGAAAAAGCGGAGTGAAAAAATTGAGGAGGAAAACACTATGCGCAAGTTCCTATCCGTCCTGCTCGCAATGGCGATGGTTCTCAGCCTGACTGTGACCAGCTTTGCGGCGGACACCGCCGCTGATGCGAAAGCCGAGATGGCGGGCAAGACTGTCATTCTGCATACGAATGACGTGCACGGTGCGGTCGAGGGCTATGCCTACATCGCACAGCTCAAGGCCGACTATGAGGCCAAGGGCGCCGAGGTCATCCTCGTCGACGCCGGCGACTTCAGCCAGGGCACGACCTATGTCAGCTCCACCAAGGGCGCTGATGCGGTCACGATGATGAATGCCGCGGGCTACGACGTCGTCACCCTCGGCAACCACGAGTTCGACTACGGCTATGCCCAGCTCAAGGAAAACATGAGCAAGGCCAAGTTCAAGGTCGTCTGCGCGGACGTCTTCAATGAGGACGGTACCCCGATCTTCGATGCGAACTACACCTACACCACCAAGTCCGGTGTGAAGGTCGGCTTCTTCGGCATGGAGACGCCCGAGACCCAGACCAAGGCCAACCCCGCGCTCATCAAGGGCCTGACCTTTGCGACCGGTGACGCCTTCACCAAGGCGGCCGCCGATCAGGTCGCGGCGCTCAAGGATGCGGATGTCGTCATCTGCCTTGCGCATCTGGGCGTGGACGCTGAGTCCGCTCCTTACCGCTCCACCGATCTTTACGCCGCAGTCAAGGGCATCGACTTCATCGTCGACGGTCACTCCCACACCGTGATGACCAAGGGCGAGAAGGGCGAGCCCATCCAGTCCACCGGTACCGCATTTGCCAACATCGGCGTGATCGTCATCGATGACGCCAGCAAGAAGATCGAGAGCAACTCCCTTTACGAGATCAAGGAAGACACCGCCAAGGACGCGACCGTTGCCACGGCCGCGAAGACGATCGTTGACCGCGTCGACAAGGAATACGGCGTTGTGTTCGCCAAGAGCGAGGTCACGCTCAACGGCGCGAAGGCCCCCAACGGCAACCGCGACAGCGAGACCAACAACGGCGATCTCATCACCGATGCAATGCTCTGGAAGGTCATGCAGAACAAGGAAGGCCTGACCGTCGATGCTGACCATGTGGTCGCCATCACCAACGGCGGCGGCATCCGCGCTGCCATCAAGCCGGGTGATGTCACCAAGAAGGACATCAACACCGTTCTGCCGTTTGGCAACACGGTCGCGGTCATCTATGTCACCGGCGCAGAGCTTCTTGAAGCGCTCGAGGCTTCCACCTACAGCCTGCCCGTCGGCGGCTTCCCGCAGGTTGCCGGCATCAACTTCACCCTCTCCACGGCTGTCGCTTATGATGCCAATGCTGAGACCTATCCTGCTTCCACCTACTATGGTCCCAAGAGCATCAACCGCGTGGTCATCAACAGCATCAACGGCAAGGAGTTCAAGGCGGACGATACCTATGCGGTCGTTACCAATAACTTTGTTGCCGGCGGCGGCGACACCTACTATGCCTTCGCTGCTGCTTCCGCACAGTTCGATACCGGTATCCCTCTGGACGAGGCTGTGATGGAGTACGTCACCACCGAGCTCAAGGGCGTGATCGGTGCGCAGTATGCCGCGCCTCAGGGCCGTATCCTGCTGAACCCGTTCAAGGATGTCAAGGTTTCCTCCTGGTTCGGCAAGTATGTCATCGACCTCTACAATGACGGCATCATCAACGGCACCTCCGCCACCACCTATGCGCCCAACGACACCCTGACCTGGGCTGCCGCGCTCAAGCTCCTGCTTGTCAGCCACGGCGATCTCAAGGCTGCGGACGCCACCGGCGCCGACTGGAGCAAGAACACCATCGCCAAGGCTGCGGAGCTGGGTCTTGTTGCCGCCAATCTTGACGGTGCGAAGGCCATCTCCCGTCTCGAGTTCTGCCAGGTCGCTGCCAAGCTCAACAAGCTTGCCGAGTCCAAGACCGAGAGCAAGTTCACTGACTGCACCGACGGTTACGTGATGGCGCTCGTCGACGCGAAGGTCATCAGCGGTATGACCGAGACCACCTTCGAGCCTGCCGCGTCCCTGACCCGCGCGCAGATCGCCAAGATCCTCTATCAGCTCACCCTGATCGAGAAGTAAGGCAAAATATAAACGCAAAAAGAGCGCTGCTTAGGCAGCGCTCTTTTTTTGCTTACAATAAGGAAGAGGGAGCCGGGGCATCGCCCCGGCTCCCTCGTTTTTCGCTTTGCTTACAGGTAGAGATAGCTGTACTTATCGCGCACGGTGAGGATGAGCGCCTCCAGCTCGACGGGGAGATCGTTGTCGCAGGAGGCCAAGTCGTATTCCTTCACGCCGTCCTCGTAGCGCAGGCGGACCATATCGTCGTCCTCGAAGAGCACGCCGTAGTTTTCGCTCTCGTCCATGTCCTCACGCGTATCAAAAAGGGTGAACTTATCGTGGCAAGGTTCGCTTGCGTAGGGGCAGAACTGCGTGCAGTTGCCGCATTCGTTGCACATCTTGTCGACATGGACGATCTCGTGCGAGCCGTCGGCCATCTTGATGACGACATTCGCGCGGTTCGGGCAGGAATCGACGCAGTTTTCACACACGGTGGAGCACTGTAAGCAGCGCTCGCCGTCGCAGACACACTTACTGGCCATCGAGAGGATACCCTTCTTGGCCTGCGCGTCGAACTCGGTCACATCGGCCTCGGCAGGGATGTCGTAGATGTGCGGGTGACCGACGACGATCTCGGCAAAGCGCGCGGCGTCGGCAATGCCCTCGACCACGGTGGCAGGGCCGCGGTGCGCGTCGCCCGCGCAGTACACGCCGGGGACGTTCGTCTCGAACGCGGGACCCTTGCGCTCCATCTTAATGCCGTTTGCGGCCATCAGCTCAGCGTCGACCTGCTCGCCGACGGCGGAGATGACCATGTCGCAGGGGATGGTGAACTGCTCGCCGGATTTGACGGGGCTGCGGCGGCCGCTCTCATCCGGCTCGCCGAGGATCATCTTATCGCACAGGAGCTTGCCACGGCTCTGTTTGACGGGCGCGGCCAGCTCGACGAATTCGACGCCCTCGTCGATGGCGAGCTGTAACTCGTGCTCGTCGGCGGGCATGAATTTCTTCGTGCGGCGATAGAGGATGGTCGCATGCGCACCCATGCGCTTTGCAACGCGCGCGGCGTCCATGGCGGTGTTGCCCGCGCCGACAACGACGATGTTGCCGCTCAGGCAGGGCTTGACCTGCTTTTTCATGCGCTTCATCCACTCGATGACGCCCTGCACGTTGCCTTCAATGTCGAGCTTGCCGGGCTTCCACGCGCCGGTGGCCATCAGGATGTGCGTGTAGCCCATCTTCTTGAGCTGTTCGACGGACGGAGCAGGCTTGCCGAGCTTGACCTCGACGCCGTAGCGCTCCATGAGCGCGACGTCCTTGTCGATGGCCTCGTCGCTGATGCGGAAGGCGGGGATGACATAGCGCGGCACGCCGCCGAGCTTGCGCTCGCGCTCAAAGATCGTGGTAGGAACACCCTCGCGGCCAAGGAAGTACGCCGCGGCGATACCGGTCGGGCCGCCGCCGACGATGGCAACCTTTTTATCCTCGACCGGCTCAGGCATACGGAGGGAGGCCATCAAGGTGTTGTAGCCCTTTTCCGCGGCAAGAAGCTTCGTCTCGCGGATGTGGACGGATTCCTCATAGAAGTTGCGCGAGCACTTGCCCTGGCAGCGGTGCGCGCAGATGGTGCCGGTGATAAACGGCAGGGCGTTCTTCTCGGTGATGAGCTTCAGTGCTGGGCCGTAGAGCCCCTTGCGGCAGAGCTCAAGGTATTCGGGAATGTCCTGCTCGATGGGGCAGCCGCCCTTGCAGGGCGCGGTAAAGCAGTCGAGCAGCGGCACCTGTTCATCTTTTTTGCGCGAGGTGAGCGGCTTGATGGCCTTGAGGTGGTGGAAGTCGTGCAGCGCGGAGGCGGCAAGGTCGGAGATCGCGGCAGGGTCGTTGCCGGAAAATGCGCGGTAGGGCATATCCTCGACCTTTTCGACCATCTGGTGCAGGCGGTTGTAGCCGCCGGGCTTCAAGATGGTGGTGGCGACGGTGATGGGCCAGATGCCGGCGGCAAAGAGCTTGTCACAGTTGAAGTAGTCCGCGCCGCCTGCGAACGAAATGCGCATCTTGCCGCCAAACTGGCGGGAGATGCGATTGCACATCTCAATCGTCAGTGGGAAGAGGCTGCGGCCGGACATGTACATTTCCTCGTTGGGAAGCTCGCCGCGCGTCGTGTCGACGGGGAAGGTGTTGGAGAGCTTGAGGCCGAATTCGAGGTCCTGCTTGTCCGCAAGCTTTTGCAGCCGCTCGAACATCGGCACGGCGTCCTCCCACTGGAGATCCTCGTTGAAGTGGTGCTCATCGAAGACGATGTAGTCATAGCCCATGGAATCGAGGATGCTGCGCGCGGTCTTGTAGCCGAGGATCGTCGGGTTGCACTTGACGAAGGTGTGCAGGTGCTTTTCCTTGAGAAGATAGCTTGCGATGCGTTCGATCTCCTGCGGCGGGCAGCCGTGGAGCGTGGAGAGCGTAACGGAGCGCGAGACGTTGGGGGAGATCGAGGCGATGAAGTCCTTTTCCTCGGGGAAGAGCTCGGTCAGGACTTTTTTACATTCCTTGAACTGCGCGCTCTTGCCCGCGTCCATCATGTTGTTGATGTAGGTGTTGACCTTGCGGCCCTTGATGCCGTCCAGGTCGTAGCCGACGGACATATTGAACACGAACCCGTCGGGATCGCCGAAGCCGTAGACCTTGCTCATGATCTTGAGCGCGCACCAGGCCTTGATGTACTCGTCCTGCGCCTGCTGCACGGTCAGCTCGGTCGACCACTCCTGGTTGTAGCCCTCGTCAGCGGCGAGGATACAGGGGCGGGGAACACAGGCGGCAAGCTCCGCGCCGTCCATTTTCTGCACGGTCTTGACCTCGAAAAAGCGCGCGCCGGCGGCATAGGCCGCGATGATATTCTGCGCAAGCTGGCTGTTGGGGCCGGCGGCGGGGCCAAACGGTGTTTCGATGCGCTCGCCGAAGATCGGCAGGCTCTTGCCGCTTGCGTGATAGTGCTTATGAACGCCGAACACATCGCCGCACTGCGCGTATTCGCTCGTCACCCAGTTCATCAGAGAGTCGAACGGAATGGGATACATTTTTTCAGACATTGTTTTTTCCTCCCGCTTGCTTAATAGGTTCTGTGATTCAGCTCGCCCCAGAGTTTCTTGGCGGCTTCAAGAATGTGCGCATTTTCGGCTTCTTCGTCGATGCCGACGAGCTCGCGGTCGAGCATGAGGGTCTTGCCGGCGGCGATGGTGGTTTGGCACTGGCGGCCCGTCATGCCGAAGATCATGTGGCCGTCGATATTCTCGTCGGAGAACGGGGTGAACGGCTTATAGTCCATGACGATGATGTCCGCTGCCGCGCCGGACTTCAGCACGCCGAGCGTGTCGGGAAAGTATTTTTCACCGATCTTCGCGTTATTCTTGAAGAGCATGTCCGTGACCTCGCACCAGCCGACGTTCGGCAGGCAGTTCTGGCTGCGCTGGGAGCAGAGGGCGACCTTGAGGGACTCGAGCATATCATTCGTGTAGGCGTCTGTGCCCATGCCGAGAAGAATGCCGCGCTTGTGGAGTTGGAGGACGGGGCAGATGCCGATGGCGTTGCCCATGTTGGATTCCGGATTGTTCACGACCATCGTGCCGGTCTCCTTGATGATCTCCATTTCGGCGGTGTTGACGTGGATGCAGTGGCCGAGGATGGTCTTGGGACCGAGAATGCCGTGATCCTGCAAGCGCTGGACGGGGCGGCGGCCATAGTTCTGGAGGGAGTCGTACACATCGTTCATGCCCTCGGACACGTGGATGTGATAGCCCGTGCGACCGTTGTTGGCCGCGACCATGCGGTCGAAGGTCTTATCGGAGATCGTGAACAGCGCGTGGCCGCCGAACATTGCCGCGAGCATCGGGTCCTTATTCTTTTCGCATTCGGTGATAAAATCGGCGTTCTCCTGAATGGCCTGTAAGCACTTTTCCTCGCCGTCGCGGTCTGAGACCTCATAGCACAGGCAGGAGCGAAGGCCCAGGCGCTTGCTCTCCTCGGCAATCGTGTGGAGCGTGCCGGGGATCTCACCGTAAGAGGCGTGATGGTCGAAGATCGTCGTCACGCCCTGCTTGATGGAGTCCATGTACAGCGCGGTGGCGGACGCGCGCGTGCCGTCCATCATCAGGTGGCGGTCGATGGCCCACCATGTGCCGTCGAGCACTTCGTAGAAGTTCGTCGGGTTGTTGCCGACGATGGAAAGGCCGCGGGCGAGGGCGGAGTAGATGTGCGTGTGCGCGTTGATGAACGCGGGCATGATGACGCCGCCCCTGGCGTCGATGATCTCGGCGTCGGGATACTTGGCGCGAAGCATCGCTTCCTCGCCTACTTCGACGATCTTCGTCCCCTCAAAGGCGACGGCGCCGTGCTCGTAATACCCCTGCGCGCTCGCGTCGCGGGTGATGAGACGACCGTTGGTGACAAGTTTCATAAGTTTGCTCCTCCTTTTTCTTTTGCCTTTTCCCCGCCGCGAAAGCGGCACCGCAAGGGGAAAGAAAAAAGCGCTCCTCACACAGACCTTATCATCTCCCCGAAAGGGGAGACCGTACAGCCCGTGCGCGAAGCACTACGTTGCAGCTACCAAACGGTAATTTAGTTTGTAAAAATATTTTACAGGAATCGCGAACAAAATGCACGTTTTTTTCGTCTAAACTGACGTAGAAAATAAAAACGTAATTTTGTGCAATCCGTGGAAAGATAAAAAGATGCCCCGCAGCGGCCGTGTAAGCCCCGTCAAAACCTGCACCATTCTGGACAGGTGGGTCGCCTCTGTCCGGCTTTATTGCTTCCAACGTCCAGCCGCAGACGGCAGCCGGGAGGCCTGCAAACCACCGGAGCGTACCGGCGTCCCTTATGACGAAATGTGGGTTTAAAAAGAACTTATCACGCACCCCGCAGGGCATGTTCAGTTTATCTCAGTTTTCGGAAAAAATCCGTCGCAATCGAAGTTTTACTCTTCGTCGGAAAGAATCTGCTCCATGAAGAGGTCGTAGACCTTGTCGATCTCCTCTTCGTCGTCAATGGTGACAAGGAACTCCTCGCCGTTTTCCATCTGGCTTTTGAGGATCACGAGACCGTATTCCTCTTCGTTTTCCTCGTCCTCGCTGTCCTCTTCGACCACGGGGAAGAAGGCCATATACGTCGTGCCGTTATGCTCGAGCGCGTCGACGTATTCCAGCTCTATATCGTTGCCCTCGTCATCGGTCAGCGTGACGAAATTGGGGCCGAACTCATCGTTCATGGGGGAACACCTCCTGAAAGTTTGTGCTCGCATTATACCGCACCTTGCGGCAAAATGCAAGACAAGATACGTACCACTTGACAGCCGTGCTATACTATATTCTGTATCACTATTGAAAATCAGCTATGCGCGCTTGCGCATATTTCTATCGCAAAGGAGGAGGCGCTTTATGGAAGAAAACCGCGCAGAAAACCAGACGCCCCGAAGACAGCACACCCAGCACCCCACGCATCAGGCACACAAGAAGAAAAAGTCCGGCACGGCGAAAACGGTCATCGGCACCATCTTAGCCATCGGACTCACGACCTGCCTGATGTTTTTCGCCATCTTCATGGTCTACGTGCACACATCGCTCGATCTGAATGTGGACATCTCGGCCTACACGCTCAAGCAGAGCTCGACAGTCTACTATCAGGATAAAACAAGCGGGGAGTGGGTGGAGCTCACGAAGCTCCACGGCGTAGAGAACCGCACGCTCGTGAGTATCGACGAGATCCCCCAGCATGTGCGGGACGCGCTCATCTCCATTGAGGACGAGCGCTTTGAAAGCCACCACGGCGTGGACTGGAAGAGCACGGCGAGAGCCATTCTCGGCAAGCTCACCGGTACCTCGACGCGCGGCGGCTCGACGATCACCCAGCAGGTCGTGAAGAACATGACCGGCGACAACGAGGTGACTATCAAGCGCAAGGTGACAGAGATCTTCCGCGCGCTGCGCCTCGAGAAAAACTACTCGAAGGATGAGATCCTCGAGACGTACCTGAACCTCGTCTACTTCGGCAACGGTTGCAACGGCATTGAGGCCGCGGCGGAGGGCTACTTCGGCAAGACCGTCGGCGAACTGAGCATTGCCGAGGCTGCGTCCATCGTCGGCATCACGCAGTTCCCCTATAAATACGATCCGTCGCGCGGCGACTGGTACCGCGAGCAGAACAAGGAGCGCCAGCTTACCGTTCTTTATAAGATGCACGAGCTTGGCAAGATCAGTGACGAAGAGTATGAGCAGGCAAAGGCCGAGCCGCTCGTCTTCTCCTGGGACCCGGGTTTTGTTCCTTCTGCGGGGGTTGCAAGCAGGGTGGATACCGCCTCGAGCACAGAGTATGACTCCTACTTTGTTGAGCGCATGTTCAACGACATCGTCGCCGATATGCACGAACAGCTCGGATATGATGAGTCGGTCGCAAAGGATCTGCTCTACACCGGCGGCTACTCGATCTACTGCACGGTCGATCCCGAGGTGCAGTCCATCGTGGAGAGCGTTTACGCCGACCGCAATAACCTGAACTACACCTCGTCCAAGGGCCAGCTGCTCCAGTCCGGCGCGACGATCATCGACAACACGACGGGCGACATCGTCGCCGTTGCGGGCCGTGTGGGCGAGCGCGAGGGCCGGTTTCTGCTCGACTATTCGACCGTTGTGCGTCAGTGCGGTTCTGCCATCAAGCCTTTGAGCGTTTACGCGCCCGCGCTGGACGCCGGCGTCATCACGCCCGCGAGCGTCATCGACGACTATCCCGTTGAAATGCTCGGCGGCAGTATTTGGCCGGTGAACGCCTACTCGGGCTACCGCAGCATTATGACGCTGCAAGACGCCATCCGCAATTCGTCCAACCCCACGGCGGTGCGCACGGCCATCAAGCTGACACTGCCCTCGTCGTATGCCTTTATGACCGAAAACTTAAGCTTCACGACGCTGACGAACGATGATATGACCGCGGCGGGTGCGCTCGCGCTCGGCGGCCTTTCCAAGGGCGTGACGACGCGCGAGATGGCCGCGGCCTACGCAACATTTGCTCGCGGCGGCGTTTACACCACGCCGAGAACGTATACCGAGGTGCTTGACCACAACGGCAACGTCATCCTTGAAAATAAGACCGAGTCCCACGTCGCGATGAATGAGAGCACCGCCTATGCGATGAACGAGCTCCTGAAAAACGTCGTGCGAAGCGGTACGGGTACGGGCGCGAACTTCTCCGGTATGACCATCGCCGGTAAGACCGGTTCGACCAACAGCAACAACGACCGTTACTTTGTCGGTTACACGCCGTATTACACGGCAGCGGTCTGGGTCGGCTACGACACGCCGACGCGCATCGTGGCGAGCGGCAACCCCGCGGCCACACTGTGGAAGACGTTTATGAGCAAGGTCCACGCGGGCCTTCCGAACAAGGACTTTGAAGTCAGCAGCGCCGACATGGTCAGCGTGACCGTCTGCACGCAGACGGGACTTCTGGCCTCGGCCGGCTGTCCCTCGCAGACTGTCAAGGTCGCAAAGAGCTATGCGCCCTCGCTGAGCTGCGACGGACACATCAGCGTAACCGTCTGCGCCGATTCCGGCATGCTCGCCTCCGACTACTGCCCGAATGTTACGACGGCCTATGTGCTCGATCTGAGCCAGCCGAACGTCAGCAGCGGTTGGGGCTACAAGCGCGAGCTTCTCACGACGCCGCTGAGCGCCGCGCTTCAGGCAACGTATCAGGCACAGCTCGAAGAAGGGCTCATTTCGTCGATCCCTGCAGGCGAACCGGTGCGCACGAACAGCGGCACAGTGCAGCTATACAGCGATCTGATGTACAGCGGCATGTGCACGACGCACACAACGCCGCTGGAGCCCACGCCGGACCCGGATGCACCGGATGACGGCAGCGGCACGACGCCGGGCGGTGATGCCACCACTGGCGGCGACAGCGGCACACAGACGCCGTCTGACAACACCGGCACGGCGGGAGACAGCGCATCCGGCGATGTCGGAGACAACGGCCAGTTCCTCAACTGGCTGCTCAACAACGGTGGCACAGGCCGATAAAAAGCAATAAAAAAGAGAACGGGTTTCACCGTTCTCTTTTTTGTGCGGCAGCTTCCGCTTTTGCGTTTCGAATCTGCGCGAACAGCAGCAGGAGGAAGGGAAAGAGCACCATCCCTGCCACGCCGAATGTGCAGTAGCCGAGGTACATCGCAAAAAGCGACGCGACCGGCGGCAGCCCCGCCTGCGCGGAGAGAAGCTTGGGCTCGAGCATGTTGCGCGTGATGAGCGTGCAGAGGTAGAGCGCGAGGAGCACGATGGCCTTGGGCGGGAAGCCGAACAGCAGCGTGAAGACCGCCCACGGCACGAGCGCCGTGCCCGTGCCGAAGACCGGCAGCGCGTCGAGCAGTGTGATGAGAAAGGCGAGCAGCAGGGAATAGCTCTGGCGCATGAGGAGAAAGCCGATAAGAAGCTCTGAAAACGTGATGAGCGACAGCGTTGCCTGCGCGCGCAGCCACCGCGCAAGCGAGCGCATTACGCCGCCGCGAAAGAGCCGCAGCTTTGCCATCGCTTCTTCCGGCACGGCGTGTTCGAGTGCCGCGCAGAGCTCGGGGTACGACGCGGAGGTGAAGAAGATCGCAAGCACGCCCGTCGCGATGGCGAGCACGCCGCCCGGCAGCGCCGCGGCGGCAGAGCCGAGCCACGCCATCGCGCGCGAAGACAGCGAGCGCAGCAGGCTGTCCGCGTCCGTGACGGCCCTGAAAAGCTGCTCGTGCAGATAGCTGCTGAGCCATTCGGGACTCGACGCGCTGAACTGCTCCAATCGGGAGAGCAGATCGTCCGCTGCGGCGGGGATCGCGTCGAAAAACGCGGGCGCGGCGGCGAGCAGCGCGTTCGTCTGAGAAAGCAGCGTAGACCACAGGAGCGACAGCAGCCCGCCGAGCAGAAACAGCAGCGTCAGCGTCAGGATCAGCGCGGAAAAGCCACGTTGAAAGTGAAATTTCCGCCGCAGATACAAAACGACCGGTTCCAGCAGCGCCGCGACGAGCAGCGCGAGCAGAAACGGCAAACACCACGGCAGCACATAGCGAAAGCAGACATAAAAGAGAGATGCACCCATGAAAAGCGCGAGCGATAAAGTGAGGAAGCGTCTCAGCCGTTCTTCATTCAAATTTTGCAGACCTCCCACCGAAAAAAGTGTTGCAATATGCGTTAAGATATGCTAAAATCCTGCCATATAAAGACAGATGACCGCGAAGGAGAAACATTATGGCACCTGCAACGAAATTTTATTTGGTCTCGGCAGAGGCCCTTCCGGAAATTTTTATCAAGGTGGCGGAGGCGAAGCGCATGCTCCAGTCCGGCGAGGTGCGCACCGCGGGCGACGCCGCCCGCACCGTCGGCATCAGCCGCAGCGCATTTTATAAGTACCGCGATGCGGTGCGCCCCTTCAACGACATGAAGACCGGCCGCATCATCACGTTCTACACGATGCTCAAGAACAACCCCGGCGTATTGTCCGACGTCCTTTCTATTTTTGCCGGTTCGGGCGCGAATATTCTGACCATCAACCAGAGTATTCCCACCAACGGCTGTGCCGCGGTGACGATCTCGGCCGAGACGTCCGAAATGCAGGAGTCGATCGAGGAGATGATGGCGCGGGCGCTCGCGCTTGAGGGCGTGGTGCGCTTCGATATCCTCGCGGCCTGAGTCACGCGGGCTTGTACAAGTTCATACGATGGATTGGCAGCGGCTGAGATGAGCGCTGTCAATCCATTTTTTGTTGGAAGTGGTTCTTATGAGCCTGATCGTACAGAAGTTCGGCGGCAGCTCCGTGCGCGACTATGCGCATCTTCTGCGCATGGCGCGCATCGTCAAATCGCGGGTGGACGAAGGCGACGACGTGGTCGTCGTTCTCTCCGCGCAGGGCGACACGACGGACGGCCTGCTGCAAAAGGCAAAGGAGATCAGCGAGCGGCCTTCGCCGCGCGAGCTCGACATGCTGCTCTCCGCGGGCGAGCAGATGAGCGCCGCGCTCGGCGCGATGACGCTGCGGTCCATCGGCGTGGAGGCGGTATCCCTCTGCGCATGGCAGATCCCCATCGAAACGGACGGTACACATGGGAACGCGGAGATCGAACTGATCGACACCGCGCGTATCCGGAAGGAGCTGGCCGAGGGCTACGTTGTGGTCGCGGCGGGCTTTCAGGGCGTCGACGAGCGGGGCGACATCACGACGCTCGGGCGCGGCGGCTCGGACACGAGTGCAGTGGCGCTCGCCGCGGCGCTGAAGGCCGCTGAGCTTGTCATCTACACAGACGTGGACGGCATTTTTTCATCTGACCCGCGCATCTGCCAAAACGCCGTGCGGCGCGAGGTGATCTCGTATGACGACATGCTGCTGCTCGCACAGAAAGGCGCACAGGTGCTTCACGACCGCAGCGTCGCGCTCGCGCAGGCGGGCGGCGTGCCCATCACCGTGCGCTCGTGCAGGGAAGGCGGCGCGGGCAGCATCGTTTGCGAAACGGATGAAGACGCAAGCGTCGTCGGCGTGACGCAGAAAAAGAGCGGGCGGAGCCGCCTTGCGGCCATCACGGCGGTCGGCGGCGCGCTGCCGAGCATCGAGAAAGAGAAGATAGCCGTCACGGCGCTCGAACGGGCGGAGATCACCGTCTTCGCCGTTGCGGCGGGGGAGCGGTTCATGAGCTTTTACGTCCTGCGCGACGACGCAGAGCGCGCCTTGCAGCTCGTGCACGACGCGCTGATCGCCGCGAAAGAATGAAAAAAGACCCGTTGGAGCATCCAACGGGTCTTGCCTTTTGCAAGCTGCTTATTCTTCGGCGTAGCGCTTTTTCGCCTTTTCGATCTTGGTCGAATAGCGGTCCTCTTCAGAGAAGATGCAGCCGCAGTATTTCTGCATGTAGAGGCCCATCTCGCGCGCCTTGGCCTGCCCCTCGCGAAAACCGGGGCGGAAGTCACGGTAGTAGAATTCGACGCCGTACTTCTTGCCCATCGTCTCGCCCACGGCCTTTAAGAGCTCGTGGTTCTGATACGGAGAGATGAGCAGGGACGATGTGAACGCGTCGTAGCCGTGGTCGGCGGCGTATTTGGCCGCCGTGCCGAGGCGGATGGTGTAGCAGTGCGCGCAGCGGTGGTCGATATCCGCACTCACGGCGCGGACAAAGTCGCGCAGGCCGTAATCCTCTAAAATATGCACTTCTACATGCTCTTTTTCCCCGTATTCGAGCAGCGTGCGGCGGCGCGCGTCATACTCCGTCCAGGGGTGAATGTTCGGGTTGAACCAGAGTGACGTGGGCTCGATCCCGTCGGCGCGCAGCGTGTCCACGCAGTAGACCGAGCAGGGGGCGCAGCAGGAGTGCAGCAGCAGTTTATCCATCAAAAAAGACCAGCTTTCCTTGTGTCGTTTCTGCCAGCATACCACAAGCGCGCGGCAAAGTCCACGGGAAAAGAAAATTAAGCGAATGGCGCAGGATCGTTCACGATTTATACATTGACTATTCAATCGAATGCGTAGTATAATACATTGATTATTATGAACAAGTATGCCCATGCGGCAAAGGAGAAAATGTATGTGGATCGCGGACGGTTGGGAAGATTATGAGCTGCTGGACTGCGGCGGCGGAGAAAAGCTCGAACGCTGGGGAAAGCAAATTCTGGTGCGGCCTGACCCTCAGGCGATCTGGGAGACGCCGCGCACGAACCGCGGCTGGCGCAACGCGCAGGGCCGCTATTACCGTTCGTCCTCGGGCGGCGGACATTGGGACAAGGAGAAGCTGCCCGAGAGCTGGACGGTAAATTACAAGGATCTCAAATTCCAGGTCAAGCCCATGAATTTTAAGCACACGGGCCTGTTTCCCGAGCAGGCCGTCAACTGGGATTTTGCGCGCGAGAAGATCAAAAACGCGGGCCGGCCCATCCGCGTGCTGAACCTCTTCGCCTACACCGGCGGCGCGACGGTCGCGTGCGCGGCGGCAGGCGCTCAGGTCTGCCACGTGGATGCGGCAAAGGGCATGGTCAACTGGGCGCGCGAGAACGCGCGTGTCAGCGGCCTTTCCGATGCGCCGGTGCGCTGGATCATCGACGACTGCGCGAAATTTGTCGAGCGTGAGATCCGCCGCGGCAAGGTGTATGACGCCATCATCATGGACCCGCCGAGCTACGGCCGCGGCCCCGGAGGAGAGGTCTGGAAGTTGGAGGACAATCTTTTCCCGTTCGTGAAGCTCTGCGCGCAGGTCTTATCGGACAAGCCGCTTTTTGTCATCATCAACTCGTATACGACGGGGCTCGCTCCCTCGGTGCTCGGCTACATGCTGCACCTGCTCGTTGCGGAAAAGTACGGCGGCAAGGTCACGTGGGACGAGCTGGGCCTGCCCGTGACGGAGACGGGGCTCGCGCTGCCCTGCGGCGCGACGGGCCGCTGGTTCTCGGAATAAAGGAATCCGCCGCTTTGCGGCAATGAATCCCCGAAGGCTCTTTCGGGACAACGATTAAGGAACGCAACTTTTATGGAAATGATCAAGACCCAAGACCTGGCCTTCACCTATCCGGGCACGGAAGACCAGGTGAACACCCGCGCGCTGCGCGGGGTGGATGTGACCATCGAGCGCGGCAGCTTTGTCGTGATCCTCGGCCACAACGGCAGCGGAAAATCGACGCTTGCCAAGACCTTCAACGCAGTTCTGCTGCCAAGCGGCGGCAAGGTCTATGTCGAGGGTATGGACACGATGGACGAATCGCTCCTGCTTGAAATTCGCAGGCGCGTGGGCATGGTGTTCCAGAACCCTGACAACCAGATCGTGGCGAATGTCGTCGAAGAGGACGTCGCATTCGCACCGGAGAATTTGGGCGTGCCGAGCGCCGAGATTAGGAAGCGCGTGGACGACGCGCTCGAGGCCGTCGGCATGACGCAGTTCGTCAAGCACGCGCCGCATCTGCTCTCCGGCGGACAGAAGCAGCGCATCGCCATCGCGGGCGTGCTGGCGATGAAGCCCGAGTGCATCGTGCTCGACGAGGCGACCGCCATGCTCGACCCCATCGGCCGGCGCGAGGTGCTCGCGGCCGTCGAAAAGCTCAACCGCGAGCAGGGCATCACGGTCGTCCTCATCACCCACCACATGAACGAAGCCGAGCACGCCGACCGCGTGATCGTGATGAACGACGGCCTTGTCGTCATGGACGGCAAGCCGCGCGAGGTTTTCACCCGCAAAAAAGAGCTGGAGGACATCGGCCTTGCCGTGCCGGACACGGTCTCGCTGCTCTTTTCCCTGCGCGAGGCGGGCATGGACGTCCCCGTGGATGCCATCACCGTAGAGGAATGCGCAGACGCCATTGCGAAAATTTTTACCTAAGAGGACTGTAACCTTGGAAGAGATCATTCGTGTAGAAAACCTGACGCACACCTACGGGGAGGGCACGCCGTTCTGCCGCAGTGCGGTGCAGGATATGTCGCTCGCGATCTATCGCGGCGAATTTTTGGGCATCATCGGCCACACGGGCAGCGGCAAATCGACGCTGATCCAGCACCTGAACGGCCTGCTCAAGCCGACCTCCGGCCGGATACTTCTCGGTGGAGAGGACATCTGGTCGGACCCGAAGAAAATTCGGAACGTAAGATTCCGCGTGGGCCTCGTGTTCCAGTATCCGGAATACCAGCTTTTTGAAGAGACCGTTTACCGCGATATCGCGTTCGGCCCGACGAACATGGGCTTATCCAAAGACGAGATCGACCGCCGCGTGCGTGAATCCGCGCACTTTGCGGGGCTTACCGACGATCTGCTGGAAAAATCGCCGTTCGCCCTCTCCGGCGGACAGAAGCGCCGCGTGGCCATCGCGGGCGTTATTGCGATGGAGCCCGAGGTGCTCGTGCTCGACGAGCCGAGCGCGGGCCTTGACCCGCAGGGCAGGGAAGAGCTGCTTTCAAACATCCGCGAATTCCACCGCGCGCGCGGCACGACCGTTGTGCTCGTGAGCCACAGCATGGAGGAGATCGCGAAAAACGTCGACCGCATCGTTGTCCTGTCGGACAGCCACGTGCTCATGAGCGGCACGCCGCGCGAGGTCTTCGCCCGCGGCGACGAGCTGATGACCGCGGGCCTCGACGTGCCGCAGGTCACGCGCGTCGCGATGGCGCTGCGCGATAAAGGCATTGCCATCAACCCCGCTGTTTACACCGTCGATGAGCTCAGCAAAGAGCTTGTCGCGCTCAAGAGAGGGGGCGGCAAAAAATGCTGAAGGATATCACGCTCGGCCAGTTTTTCCCGGGCGACACGCTCGCCCATAAGCTCGACCCGCGCACAAAGCTCCTCGTCACGGTGTTTTACGTCGTGGCGCTCTTTACGGCGAAGAGCTACATTGCCTACGGCGTTCTCATTCTGACGCTGATCGTCGCCGTGCGCATCTCGCGCGTGGGCGCGAAGGCGCTTTTCAAGGGATTAAAGCCGGTGCTGTTCATTATCGCGTTCACGGCGCTTTTGAACCTCTTTTACACCCCCGGCACGGAGCTGTGCCATTTTTGGATCTTCCGCATTACGATCGAGGGCGTGCGCGCCGCCATCACGATGATGCTGCGCATCACGCTTTTGATCATGGGAACGTTCCTGCTCACGTATACGACCTCTCCCATCCGCCTGACGGACGGTCTGGAGAGCCTGCTGGGCCCGCTCAAGAAGATCAAGGTCCCTGTGCATGAGCTCGCGATGATGATGTCGATCGCGCTTCGCTTCATCCCGACGCTCATCGAAGAGACGGATAAGATCATGTCCGCGCAGAAGGCGCGCGGCGCCGACTTTGAGACCGGAAGCCTTATGCAGCGCGCCAAGGCGCTCGTGCCGCTGCTTGTGCCGCTGTTTGTCAGCGCGTTCCGCCGCGCCGACGAGCTGGCGACGGCCATGGAATGCCGCTGCTACCACGGCGACGAAGGCCGCACGAAGCTCAATGTGCTGCACTACCAGACGCGCGACTATCTGGTGCTCGGCTATTATGCCGTACTCGTGGCCGCGGTCATCGCGCTGCGATAAGAAGAAAGGACGCTTTTATGCGAAACATCGCCCTCAAGCTCATGTATAACGGCACGGCCTATCACGGCTGGCAGGTGCAGAAGACGGTCTCAAGCGTCTGCGAGACGATGGAAAAGGGCCTCTCAAAGGTCTGCGGCGGGAACGTCAAGCTCGTCGGCTGCGGCCGCACGGACGCGGGCGTGCACGCCGAGCGCTACATCGCCAATTTCCATACCGAGTCGCGCATTCCGGTCGAGCGCCTGCCGTTTGCCATCAACACGCACACGCCGGAGGATATCGTCGTGCGCGAGGCGCTTGAGGTGGCGGAGGATTTCAACGCGATCCTCTCGTGTCAAAAAAAGGAATACACCTACCGTATTTATAATTCCCGCATCAAAAACCCGTTCTATGTCAACAGGGCTTACTTTTACCCCAAGCACCTCGACGAAGAGGTGATGGACCGCGCGGCGCGCGCCTTTGAGGGCACGCACGATTTCCGCGCCGTCCGCTCTGTCGGCACGGAGACGAAGACCACCGTGCGCACCGTGCACTACTGCCGCGTGTCGCGCTCGGGTGATCTTTTGGAACTCAAGGTCTGCGCGGACGGGTTCCTGTATAACATGGTACGGGCGATCACCGGCACGGTGCTCTACGCCGCCGAGGGGAAGCTCACGCCAGAGGACATCCCCGAGATCCTGGCCTCCGGCGACCGCTCGCTCGCCGGCCCCACGGTGCCGCCGGGCGGACTGTACATGACGAGACTTTGGTATGAGGATGAACGGCTCAATGAATGATCTCAAAGAGGAAAAGGGAACACGCGAGGAGCTGAGGCGCTCGCAGGCGGCCCCGCGCCGCTCCGGCGGCGGGCTCAAGCGGGCGCTGATGGTGATTCTGGCGCTTGTGGTCGTGCTGGCCGTGGTCGTCGCCGCGGCGTGGAAGGACCTGAGCAGCCTTGACAGTGTGCGCCGCCTTTTCTCCTACAATAAGGTCACGCAGGATGAGCAGGGCAAGGTGGAGATGTACTCGTTCAGCAACGACCGCAGCAACACCTTTGCGCTGCTCGGCGACCATCTGATCGTCGCTTCGACGACGGGCGTGTCGATCTACAGCAGCAGCGGCAGCGTGGTGGACAGCATGAGTGTGAAGCTCACGAATCCCACCATCGCTGTCGGCGGCCAGACCGCCGCGGTCTATGATATCGGCGGGCAGACGCTTCTTATTTACTCTGCAAGCGGCCTTGTGCGCGATATGAGCGGCGAGTGCAGCGGCAATATTTTGTCGGTCAGCGTCAATTCCTCGGACTATCTGGCGCTCAACGCCGAAAAGAGCGGCTACAAGTCCGCTGTTACGGTGTACGACGCTTCGGGCGAGAAGACGTTTGCCTTCAACTCCTCGGAGCACTATGTCATCGACGCGGTCGTCATGCGCGACTGTAAGCGCATGGCGGCGGTGACGCTCGGCGAGTCGGACGGCACATTCGCCGACACGGTGAGCATCTATTCCCTCGGCAGCGATAAGGCGGACTCGGTCAACACACTCACGGGCTCGCTCCTGCTATCGCTCGACAGCGTGGCCGGTACGCTCTCGTGCCTGACGGACGAGAGCTTGACGCTCTTTTCATCGGACGGTACGCTTTCCGGCAGCTATCGCTACGAATACCCGTATCTGCGCGGTTCGAGCATGGACGGCGACAACTACGCGGCGCTGCTGCTGAGCCGCTACCGCTCGGGCAGCACCATGAAGCTCGTGACTGTCTCGTCCGACGGTACAGAGATGGCAAGTCTCGACAGCAGTCAGGAGGTTCTGTCCATGTCCGCGGCGGGGAAGTATATCGCCGTGCTATACAGCGACAGTCTGGTGCTCTACACGCCGCAGCTGCAGGAATACGCGCGGCTGGACGGCACGGAGTACGCGCGCTCTGTCATCATGCGCGAGGATGGTACGGCGGTGCTGATCGGCTCGTCGTCCGCCTGGCTTTATATTCCGTAATTTCTGTAAAACGCTAAAAATGTTACAATTTATGACTTGAAAGGAGCGCGGGAAACGTGAATAATGGTCTTATGATCGATGCAGTCTTCGCGCTCGTGCTCATTTTAAGCGTTGTGTTCGGCGCCAAGCGGGGGCTGTTCCGCAGCTTTATGGCGCTGGCGGCGATCGTGCTCGCGCTGATCGGCGCGTCGCTCCTGACCGACGCTTTGACCGAGCCCGTGACCGACATGCTGATGCCGCGCCTTGAAAAGAGCGTGGAGGAGTGGTTTGATACCGAATCGCAGACACCGCAGGGGGATGTCCCGCAGATCGAGGGGGAGACCCCGGCGGAGAGCGACGCCTCGGGTGAAACGCCAAACGGCGACGCCGCACAGGACGCGGAAAACGCTCGGCAGGACGATTCGCCGCTCGCGGTGACAGGCCTTCTCAAAAAGCTGCTGCGCTTCGATTTCGACGGCGCGGTGCGTCAGTCGCTTCGAAATGCCGCGCGCGACGCAGCGCTTGCCGCCGTAAGGACGCTGCTCGGCAGCGTGGTGAGGACACTCGTGTTCGTGCTCTGTTTTTTGGTGCTCACGCTGCTGCTCCGCTTAGTGACGGGAGGCATTGACAAGGTGTTAGACTTGCCAGTGCTGAACGCGCTCAACACCATCGGCGGCGGCGCGCTGGGCCTGATCGAGGGCGCACTTTTGCTGTTTCTCGTCTGCGATGTCGCACCGAAGCTCGGCGTCAAGGCCTTTGCCGACTACGAGGGCACGTATCTGTTATCGTTTTTTATGAGTCATACTCCGCGCGGGCTTGTCGCCGCGCTGTTACCCTGATCTTTACCCCAAGGAGGAAATACTATGCAGCCGCAACTTTGTTCCAGATGTAAAAAGAATATCGCCGTTGTGTTCATCACCCGTCAGGAAAACGGGCAGAACGTCAACGAAGGACTTTGCCTCAAGTGCGCGAAAAATCTCGGACTGCCGCAGGTGGACGAGATGATGCGCCGCATGGGCATCACGGATGAGGACCTTGACAATATCTCCAATGAAATGATGGGCGCCTTCGGCGGCGCGGAAAACCTCGAAGGTCTGACCGACGCCGACGATCCGGACGCCGATAACGAGGACGAGGACGGCAAGACCGCCACATTCCCATTCCTGAGCCGCTTTTTCGGCGGAAATCCCGCCGCGAACGACGCACAAAATGGCAACGAGGCCGAGCAGACGCAGAGCCCGCGCAGCAACAAGAAGGTCGAAAAGGGGAGCAAGCACAAATTCCTCGACTCCTACTGCATCAATCTCTCCCAGCGCGCACGCGACGGCAAGCTCGACGCGGTCGTCGGCCGCGAGGAGGAGATCGAACGCGTCATCCAGATTTTGAACCGCCGCCAGAAGAACAACCCCTGCCTGATCGGTGAGCCGGGCGTCGGCAAGACCGCCATTGCCGAGGGCCTCGCCCAGCGCATCGTCGCGGGCGACGTGCCGTTCAAGCTGAGAAGCAAGGAGGTTTATCTTCTTGACCTCACCGCGCTCGTCGCGGGCACGCAGTTCCGCGGCCAGTTTGAGAGCCGCATGAAGGGCCTCATCGAGGAGATCCGCAAGATGGGCAACGTCATCCTTGTCATCGACGAGGTGCACAACATCGTCGGCGCGGGCGACGCCGAGGGCAGCATGAACGCCGCCAACATCTTGAAGCCTGCGCTCTCCCGAGGCGAAATTCAGGTCATCGGCGCGACGACGTTCACCGAGTATCGCAAGCACATTGAAAAGGACACCGCGCTCGAGCGCCGCTTCCAGCCGGTCACGGTCAACGAGCCGAACATGGAGGACACGCTCAAAATTTTGAAGGGCATCGCCCACTACTACGAGCAGTACCACGGTGTCAAAATTCCCGAGGGTATTCTGCGTCAGGCAGTGCTGCTATCCGAGCGCTACATCACCGACCGTTTCCTGCCCGACAAGGCCATCGACCTCATCGACGAGGCGTGCTCGGATCTGAACCTGCACGACAAGAACATCAACCGCCGCATGGAGCTGCGCCGCGAGATCGAGGATTACGACAAGGAGCGCGAGCTTTTGCAGGGCGCAGAAGAACCCGACTTTGAGCGTCTGGCCGAGCTCAAGAGCCTTACCATCAAGGCGCAGACCGAGCTCGACGAGCTCTGCGCGCAGGGTGACCCGCAGCTCACGATGGACAACCTCGCCCGCGTGATCGAGCTCTGGACGAAGATTCCCGCCTCGCGTATCCGTGAAGACGAGTTCCGCCGTCTGAGCGAGCTTGACAAGCGCCTCAAGGAACACATCGTCGGCCAAGATGAGGCCATCGAGGCCGTCGCTGCGGCGATACGCCGCAACCGTGTGGGCATCTCACCCAAGCACAAGCCGGTGAGCTTCATCTTTGTCGGCCCCACGGGCGTCGGCAAGACCGAGCTTGTCAAGCAGCTGGCGCAGGATCTCTTCAACTCGCCCGATGCGCTGATCCGTTTCGACATGTCCGAGTTTATGGAAAAGCACTCGGTCTCCCGCATCGTCGGCTCGCCCCCGGGCTATGTCGGCTATGATGAAGCCGGCCAGCTGACCGAAAAGATTCGCCGCAAGCCCTACGCCGTCATCCTTTTCGACGAGATCGAAAAGGCGCATCCCGACGTGATGAACGTCCTGCTGCAAATTCTCGACGACGGCGAGATCACCGACTCCCACGGCCGCAAGGTCAACTTTGAAAACACCGTCATCGTGATGACGTCCAACGCGGGCAGCGAGCGCAAGGAGGGAACTGTCGGCTTCGGCCACACGGTGAACGAGCAGAACCGCGACCGCGCTATGAAGGCGCTCGGCGAGTTCCTGCGCCCCGAATTCCTGAACCGTGTGGACGAGGTCATCTGCTTCAACCGCCTTGACGAGAAGAACTTCGCCGGCATTGCCCACATCATGCTCGATGAGCTGCAAAAGAGCCTTGAGGACAAGGGCCTGCACTTTACGTGGGACGAGGATGTTGAGGACTACCTCGTCAAGAAGTCCTACTCCGCGACCTACGGCGCGCGCAATCTGCGCCGCACCATTCAGAAAGAGCTCGAAGACGTCATGGCCGCGCAGATCATCGACTCCTACGAGCACCCCGTCACGCAGATCCATGCGTCGATGGAGGACGGCAAGCTCGTCGTCCGCAGCCTGTAAAAGAAAGGGGAGGGAGACCATGTTCCATCTGTTCCGCAAGGACATTGAAAAGCACTGCGCCTACTGCAAGAGCGGATCTGTCATCAACGAAGGGCAGGTCATCTGCTCCCGCCGCGGCGTGGTCGACTCTGCCGACCACTGCCGTCACTTTTGCTATGATCCGCTCAAACGTGTGCCGCCGAGACCCGCCACGCTGCGCGACCAGTATACCTCCGAGGATTTTTCCCTGTAAGGCCGGGCAGCGCCCCGAACAATAAAGAAAGAAGGCCGATTCCCATGAACATTTCTCAGGTTTACGCAGTCTATTTCAGCGCCACCGGCAACACCAGAAAGGTGACCACCACGCTTGCAAATGCCCTTGCCGTCAGCTTCGACGTGCCGCTCGAGGTGCGCGATTTCACGCTGCCCGCCGCGCGCGAGGAAGCGTATGAGTTTGCCGCGGGCGACCTTGTCGTATTCGGTATGCCAACCTACGCGGGCAAGCTTCCAAATAAGCTGCTCGACTTTGTGAAGTCCGGCTTTCACGGAAACGGCGCGCTGGCCGTGCCGGTCGTGACGTTCGGCAACCGCAGTTTTGATAATTCCCTTGCCGAGCTCTGCGCCTGCCTCGAAGGGGACGGCTTCCACACCATCGGCGCGGGCGCCTTTGCCTGCCGCCACGCCTTTACCGACGCGCTTGCCAACGGCAGACCCGATTCCGACGATATGGCGGAGCTTGCAAAGCTCGGCTCCGCGGTCGTGGGCCGCATCGTGCGGATGACCGAGTATCCCGCGCCCGTCACAGTCGACGGCGACGCCGACGCGCCGTATTACCGCCCGCTGGGCCTCGATGGCGAACCGAAGGTGTTTCTGAAGGCGAAGCCCAAGACCGACCTCGACAAGTGTATCCACTGCGGCGTGTGCGCCTCCCTCTGCCCGATGGGCTCGATCAATCCCGATGATGTCACCGAGGTCGTGGGCGTGTGCATCAAATGCCACTCCTGCGTGCGCAACTGCCCGATGGGTGCGAAGTATTTCGACGATCCCGCGTTCCTCTCGCACCGCGCGATGCTCGAACGCGACTACACGCGCAGAGCGGAGGACAAGATCTTCACGGCGTAAGAAAGCACATAAAAAGGCTCTGTTTGGGAATCCCAAACGGAGCTTTTTTCATTCCTGAATGATGGAACGTTGCTGCCTTACAAACAAAATTTGGGAAGGGCGGGAAGCGGGGACAGCCACGCACGCATATGCTATGGAGAAAGCACCAATTTTGGGAGGGATCTTATGAAACCGGTGTACTTTTTCCTCGGCGCAAACAGCGAAGAGGGCTTTTTCTCGCTCTATGACCAGCTTTTGGGCGGTCGGCTCGACGATCTGATGATTCTGAAAGGCGGCCCGGGCTGCGGCAAGTCGACCTTCATGCGCCGCGTGGGCGCGGCGATGGAGCGCGCGGGCGAGCGCGTCGTGTACATCAACTGCTCGGGTGACCCCGATTCGCTCGACGGCGCGATCTTTCTGGACCGAAACGCCGCCATTGTCGATGGCACCAGCCCGCATGTGCTCGAGCCGACCTACGCGGTCGCGAGCGAGCGCTATGTCGACCTGACACGCTTCTACGATGTGGACGCGGCTAAGGCACGCCGCGCAGAGATCGTCGCGCTGAGCGACGAATATCGCGCACACTACCGCAGCGCCTATCGTATCCTGCGCGCGATGGGTGAGGTGGAGAGCGAGCGCCGCGTGGCAATGCACGCGCAGATGGATTTTTCGAAGCTCCGCCGCCGCACCGACGGCATCCTCGCACGCGAGCTGCGCGGTGAGGGAGGCGGCAGCGGGCGCGTCGACCGCGCGTTTTTGGGCGGTGTGACGCATCGGGGCGAGATTTGCCGGTTCGACACCGTCGAAGCCCTCTGCCCGCGCATCTATGCCATCATCGACAGTGCAGGGCTGGGAAACGAAATGCTTGAGACCGTCGTGCAGGCGGCACAGGCGAAGCATTTCGACATCATCGCCTGCCCGAATCCAGACCGGCCGCGGGAGCTCCATCACGTATTGATCCCGGAAAAAGGGCTGGCGTTTATCACAACGAACGCGCGCAACCCGTACGACGGGAAGCCCTACCGCCGCCTGCGTCTCGACGCGATGGCGGAGGAGAAGCTTACGCGCGCGCAGAAGGCGAAGCTGCGCTTTACCCGCCGCGTGGAGGCGTCGCTCTTAGACGAGGCAGTGAGCGCGCTGTCGAATGCCAAGAAGGCGCACGACGCGCTGGAATCCGCATATCATCCCTGCGTGGATTTCGAGGGGGGCACTGCGCTCGCAGAGAAAGAAATTAAAAGACTATTAAAGCAATAGCGCTTTACAGATTCTTGCTGCCTGAAGGCAGCAATGGGATTCCCTGCGCGGCGCAGGGTGCGGCAAAGGGGGCCATTCTCTCATGTGAGAGAATGGCCCCTTTGACTCGCCCCATGCACGGTGCAGGGAAAACCCCGCCCTTTCGGGCGGCTTTGATTCATTGTGCCATATCGGCACGAAAATAAACCGTCCGCTCTGGCAGCGATAAGATCAGCGTATACTCGCTGCTTTTCCCGCCCGCAGCATCGGTGTATTCCGTGACGCCGACAAGCGCCGTACCGGTCTCGCTATCCAGCGTAAGATCATAGAGGATGTCGTTCGCATCGTGCTGGGTGAGGGTGTATGTGCCGCTTTGCGTGCTGCCGTCTGAATCCGTGACCGTCAGCCCGCCGTCCTGCGCGGAGCAGGTGAGGGCAGGGAGGTCGAGCGACTGCCCCTCGCTGTCGATGGCGTTTGCGTATGTCCAGTCGTGGCCCTCGATGGTCAGGCCGTCGTTCGTTTTGCCGCAGCCGACGAGTAGAAAAATGAGCAGCAGCGGCAGTAAAACTTTAATCTTGCCCGTCATGTGTTTTTCCTTTCCACTTCTTGATTTTCAATCCTATCAGCACACCAAGTCCCACGACAAAGAGCGACAGTGCGGCTAAAAACAGATGCGAAGGGAACCGGCCCATAACGTAGATGTCTGTCGCCATATCAACGCCGCCGACGATCGAAACATCCTCTGGAATGGGCGGTCCGGCAGTAAAATACTGTACGGCACATATGAGCAGCACCGGCACGCTGACGGCCAGCAGCACCCATGCGCCAATCTTCAGGACTTTTGCGCGGATGCGGCGCTGCTTTTTCGATATGCTTGCTGCGTTGGGCAGGGAAGCAGCAACCTCCGGCGTGCCGGTCAGCTCTGCGAGCGGAACGCCGAAAAAGCCCGAGAGTGCGAAGAGGTTCGCCGTGCTCGGCAGCGACGAGCCGTCTTCCCACTTTGTCACGGCTTGCCGCGAGACCTCGAGTGCCTGCGCCAGCGCCTCCTGCGACAGCCCGCGCTCCTTTCGAAGCGTGCGGATGCGCGCGCCGAGTTCGTTGTCCATGATCGTGCCTCCTTTGCCTTGATGGCGCTATCGTAGCAGTTTTTGGCGCAAAAGTCCACCAAGTATTCCGCTACTATCGGTAGCGAAACGGAAAAAGCCGCCCGAATGGGCGGCTTTTCACGCGTATTTACTTCTTGCGGCAGCTCAGCTCGCCGTTTTCGGCGTCGAGCACGAGCGTGCTGCCCGCGGCGAGGTCGCCGCGCAAAATCTCCTTGGCGATCAGCGTCTCCGCTGCGCTCTGGAGGTAGCGCTTGAGCGGACGCGCGCCGTAAATCGGGTCGAAGCCGCGCTCGATGATGAGGCTCTTGGCCGCATCCGTGACTTCGAGCCTCAGCGTCTTGTCGGCAAGACGCTTCTTGAGACCCTCCATCAGGATGTCGATAATGCCGTTGAGGTTTTCCTTTGTGAGGGGCTTGAACATGATGATCTCGTCAAGACGGTTCAGGAATTCCGGACGGAACGCGCGGCGCAGCTCGCCCATGACGGCGGCGCGGGCGCTCTCGGAAATGCTGCCGTCCGGCTGGATGCCGTCGAGCAGCTCGGAAGAGCCGAGGTTCGAGGTCAGGATGATGATCGTGTTCTTAAAGTCCACCGTGCGGCCCTGCGAATCGGTGATGCGGCCGTCGTCGAGAATTTGCAGCAGGATGTTGAAGACGTCCGGGTGCGCCTTTTCGACCTCGTCGAACAGCACGACACTGTACGGCTTGCGGCGCACGGCCTCGGTGAGCTGACCGCCCTCGTCATAGCCGACGTATCCCGGAGGGGCACCAATGAGACGCGAGACGGAGAATTTCTCCATGTACTCGGTCATGTCGATGCGCACGAGGTTATGCTCATCGTCGAACAGGCAGTCGGCGAGAGACTTGGCAAGCTCCGTCTTGCCGACGCCCGTGGGACCGAGGAAGAGGAAGCTGCCGATCGGGCGGTTCGGGTCCGCGATGCCCGCGCGCGAGCGCTGGATGGCCTCGGTGACGAGACGCACGGCCTCGTCCTGACCGACGACGCGCTTGTGAATGATCTCGTCGAGGCGCAGCAGCTTTTCGCGCTCACCCTCCATCAGACGGCTGACGGGGATGCCAGTCCATTTGCCGACGATGTCGGCGATCTCGTTTTCAGTCACGGTGTCGTGCACCATGGAGTTGTCGCCCGTGTGCTTTTCGGCCGCGGCCTCGGCGTCCTTGAGCTGCTTTTCGAGGGCGGGGAGATCGGAGTACTTGAGCTTTGCGGCCTTTTCGTACTCAAGGTTCGCCTGCGCGCGTTCGATCTCGCCGTGCATCTGCTCGATCTGGCTCTTGAGCTGCTTCACGCTGTCCACGCCGCTCTTTTCCGCTTCCCAGCGGGACTTCATGGCGTTGAACTGTTCCTTTTCATCGGCAAGCTCTTTCTTGAGCTCCTCGAGACGGTCGCGGGAGAGCTGGTCGTCCTCTTTCTTGAGGGCCATCTCTTCGATCTCCTGCTGCATGATCTTGCGGCGCAGATCGTCGAGCTCTGCGGGCATCGAGTCGATCTCCGTGCGGATCATCGCGCAGGCCTCATCGACGAGGTCGATGGCCTTGTCGGGCAGGAAACGGTCGGTGATATAGCGGTCGGAGAGCGTCGCGGCGGCGACAAGCGCGTTGTCGTGGATGCGAACGCCGTGATAGATCTCATAGCGCTCCTTCAGGCCGCGCAGGATGGAAATGGTGTCCTCGACCGTCGGCTCGTTGACCATGACGGGCTGGAAGCGGCGCTCGAGGGCGGCGTCCTTTTCGATATACTGGCGGTACTCGTCGAGCGTGGTCGCGCCGATGCAGTGCAGCTCGCCGCGAGCCAGCATCGGCTTTAAGAGGTTGCCGGCATCCATGCTGCCCTCGGTCTTGCCCGCGCCGACGATGGTGTGCAGCTCATCAATGAAGAGGATGATCTTGCCGTCGGACTTCTTGACCTCGTTCAAAACGGCCTTTAAGCGCTCTTCAAACTCGCCGCGGTATTTCGCGCCCGCGATCAGCGCGCCCATGTCGAGCGAGAAGATCGTGCGGTCCTTGAGCCCTTCGGGCACATCGCCGCGCACGATACGCTGGGCAAGGCCCTCGGCGATGGCCGTCTTGCCGACGCCCGGCTCGCCGATGAGCACGGGGTTGTTCTTCGTCTTACGCGACAGAATGCGGATGACGTTGCGGATCTCTGCGTCACGGCCGATGACGGGGTCAAGCTCCTTCGTGCGGGCGCGCTCGACGAGGTCCGTGCCGTACTTCTTGAGCGCGTCGTAGGAATCCTCGGGATTGTCGCTCGTCACGGGGGAGGTCTTGACCTTCGCAAGCTCATCGGAGAAGCGGCTTCTCGTGATGCCATGGTTGGAGAGCAGCTGGCGCACGCTCTGCGAGCCCTCGGAGAAGATGGCGAGCATCAGGTGCTCAACGGAGAGATACTCGTCGTGCAGCTTTTCGGCGGTCTTTTCGGCAAGGTTCAGGATCTTGCCGACCTCGGGCGAGGCGTACACCTCGCCGCTGCCGCCGGAGATGCGGGGCAGATTGCGGATCAGCGTGTCGAGCTCGGAGAGTAAGCCGTCGCAATCGACGCCCATCTTACCGAACAGTGACCCAATCAGTCCGCCGTCCTGATCGAGCAGGGCATAGAGCAAATGTTCGGTCGTTACATACTGGTTGCCGTTTTCCTGCGCCATGTTCTGCGCGGTCTTGACGGTTTCCAAAGCCTTTTGCGTATATTTTTCAGCATTCATTCAAGTTCACCTCAAATTCGTGTTTTTTACAATTAAGTGATTAAATCAGCAGCGTTCTGCTTCGCAGATCGCCGCGGTAGGCCATTTCAACATCGCTCGCGGAGAGCGAGCCGTCGAGATAGCCCTTGAGCAGCCGGTCGAAGAGCTGGACATAAGCGCTGATCGCACCGGCGACATCATCGGCAGTCAGCGCCTTTCCGCGCGGCATCGCGAGCGGACGGACGAAGCGCCCGTCGTACAGCGCGCAGGAAATGGAGCTGCCGAGAAGCGGTGCGAGGCACTTGTCTTCGATTTGCACCCAGAGCCGGAAGAAGCTCGTCATTGCGGAGATCAGCGCCGCCGACTGCGTGCGGAAGACGATGTTCAGCGAGCCCATCGTCTGGGCGTCGCCATTGCTCAGATCGACCTCGTACTTGACCGTGGGGCGGTATTTGTACGATAAGCTCGACTTGAGCGACATCGTGGACGAGCCGGGGGCAAAGAATGGCACCAGCTCGCGCGTGGGCGTCATCAACTCTTCGATGGCCTCGAAAATATCGTTCCAGCGGCGCTCGGGCGTCGGCACGGAGACGTACTCGGCCAAAATCTGGTTGACGAGCGCCGAACGGTTCGTGCCCATCCGGTGGGCCAGCGCGTCGACCTCGCGCACCACATCATCTGACAGCGTCAGACTGTACAGGTTTTTTTTCATCATGCGCCTCCTTGGGGTTCTTTTTCTTTCTGGATGCTATCATAGCACGTGAACAAATTTTGTCAATAGATTTATATAAATATATTTACGAGTTATATGCGAATTTACACGGAGTTCATAATTGCGAAGGAAGCGGAAAAAGGGAAAAGCCGCAATGAATTTCACTGCGGCTTTTTCCTTTTGAGAGATATGAGAGATGAGAGAATAGCAAATTTACAGCAGGCCTTGGAGCAGGATGATGACGATCAGGATCGGCAGCACCCACTGGAAATAGGGCTTGAGCTTGGGTGAGAGCTTGATGCCCGCGCCCTTGTTGGCCTCGGCGAGATACTTGTCAAAGCCCCAGCCCCACTTCGTGACGCAGAACAGCAGATACACGAGCGAGCCGATGGGCAGCAGGAGGTTGCTCACAAGGAAGTCCTCGCTGTCGAGCACGTCCTTGCCGAGAATGGGGTGGAAGTCGCTCCAGATGTTGTAGCCGAACACGCAGGGAAGGCTCAGGAGCATCAGCAGCACGCCATTGATGAGCACGGCCTTCTTGCGGCTCCAGCCGAAGGTATCCATGCAGACGGCGAGGATGTTTTCAAACACCGCCAGCACCGTGGACATGCTCGCGAACATCATGAAGAGGAAGAACAGCGTGCCCCAGAAGCGGCCGCCGGACATGTTGACGAACACCTGCGGCAGCGTGACAAAGAGGAGGGACGGGCCATTGTCGGGCGCTACGCCGTAGGAGAAGCACGCGGGGAAGATGATCGTGCCGGCCATGAGCGCAACGAAGGTGTCGAGCGCGCAGATGCGGATGGACTCACCGGCGAGGGTGTGATCGTCGGACATGTAGCTGCCGAAAATCTCCATCGCCGCAATGCCGAGCGAGAGGGTGAAGAAAGCCTGATTCATCGCATCGGTGATGAGGCTGCGCAGGCCGTTTTCGCGGATGGAATCGAGCGAGGGGAGCAGGTAGAACTTCATGCCCTCCGCCGCGCCGGAGAGCGTCAGGCTGTGACCGGCGAGAATGAGGATGAGCGCGAGCAGCGCAAGCATCATGACCTTGGACACTCGCTCAAGGCCCTTTTGCAGGCCGAACGAGCAGACGATGAAGCCGATGATGACGATAGCGACTGCTAAAATACCCATTTCGACTGGATCGGACAGCAGCTGGCCGAACACGGCGGACGCGTCCTCCGCGGGCATGCCGGAGTAGAACTTGCCGGTCAGGAACCTGCCAAAGTAGCTCACCATCCAGCCGGAAACCGTCGTGTAGTACATCATCAAGAGGTAGCAGCCGATCAGGCAGAACCAGCCGTGGATGTGCCACTTGGACTTGGGCTTTTCGAGCGTCTTGTAGGCGAGGATCGCGCTCTTGTGGCTCGCGCGGCCGACGGCCAGCTCCATCGTCAGCACGGGAACGCCCATGATGAGCAGGCACAGAATGTAAAAGAGAACAAAATAGCCGCCGCCGTTTTTGCCCGTCACATAGGGGAAGCGCCAGACATTGCCGATGCCGATGGCGCAGCCCGCGCTGACGAGCAGGAAGCCCAGGCGGGAGCGGAACGATTCGCGTTTCATGTTGATCGACCTCATTTGTAAAAGATTTATGAACGATGTGCTTATCTTACCGCAGGAAAATGGGCTTTACAAGACCGATTATCAGATGATATAATAAGCAAAACTTATGTTATGAGGAAATGAGTACATGAATCGCAATCAGCTACGCTATTTTGTCTCCGCCGCGGAGCACCGGAGTTTCACAAAGGCGGCGGAGCAGTATTACATCTCGCAGACCGCGGTGACGCAGCAGATCCAGCAGCTTGAGCAGACGCTCGGCTGCGAGCTCTTCGACCGCAGCACACGCCCCGTGAGCCTGACGAGCGCGGGAAAGTCGTTCCTTTTGGACGCAAAAGCGATTTTAGAGCGCATGAGCCGCGCACAGGAACGCGTGCATGACGCGGCGACGGGCCTGACCGGCACGCTGCGCGTCGGCTACGTGCGCGGCTACGAGCGCAGCGACCTCTCGGTTCTGATGCGCCACTTCCACCAGAAAAACGGAAACGTGCTCATCTCGTTCTACCGCTGCTCGACGGATGTGTTGGCCGCGGGGTTACTCCATCAGGAGTATGACATCGTCTTCACTTGGGACTCGACAAACCTGCGCACACAGGAGGGCGTCACGTTTCAGACGGTCGAAAAGGCTCGGCTCGTTGTCGCGCTCTATGCGGGCCATCCGCTCACGCAGCGCCGCCAGCTCACGCGGCAAGAGCTGCGCGGGGAGAACATCTTATATATGTCGCCCGACGCCGCGCCCGATTCCTACGGCGACGCCTTTTTCATGCAGCGCTACGCCGAGGCGGGCTACAAGCCGAACATTCTCTTCCGCTCGGCGGACACCGAAAGCATCCTGATGATGGTCGCGGCGGAGGAGGGGATCTCGCTCCTGCCCGACTACTGCACCGACCGCCTTTACAATGCCGACAACCTCGTCTTCGTCCCGCTCGTGGGCGAAGGGGAGGAGGAAGAGATCATCGCCGCCTGGCAGAGCGGCAACCAGAATCCCGCACTGGGACGGTTTTTGACAGAGCTCAATCAAAAAGACCCGCCTTACTGAGGCGGGTCTTTTTGGCGCAAGATCGCGTCAAGCGCTGGAAAATATTTCTTTACCGGGATCGGCAGACCTTCTGCATTGAGAAAGCAGTGGACGGATGTTGCGGTCGCGGCCAAAGCATTCGAAGAGTTGAGAATACTTTTCTTCGCCGGAGAGGTACTGGCAGAGATCACATTCCACTTTATCGAGAACGGCGCAGGGCGGCGAGTGAACAGGCAAAACAGAACGGTGTTCATAAAAAGGTCGCTGATTTACCATGAAGAAGGCGTTGATGCAAGTCGCTTTATATGCTATGCTTATCAGTAAGAAGTCGTTGGCAAACCGTGAGTTGTGGAGGTGAAAACAAATGAAGTATTTAGTTTTATTAGCAGGCTGTGGCCTCGGTGATGGTTCATGTATAGAAGAAGTAATTCTGACGTATGCAGCGCTTGATAAATATGGGTGTGATTACACTCCTGTCGCAGAAAATGTTTCCTTTCAGTCTGTTAACCACCTGACAGAACAGATGGCAGAAAAGCGGAATATCCTTATAGAAGCAGCCCGCATCGGCAGGGGACGCATTAAAGATATTCATGAGGTTGATTTTGCAGAATACGATGCATTGATCATACCCGGTGGAATTGGTTTATTGAACAATTATAGAGACTCCAATGTGATAAAAACGTGCGTCACACATTTTATTAGCGAAAAGAAACCTGTCGCTGCCATGTGTGTGGGAATCGACTTTCTCCGCCGCTTCTATGGAAGTAATCTATTGGCACGTGAGATAGAAGAACTAACTGCTGAAAAATTCTGTTTTGATGCTGAAAACAATGTTTATTACACGCCCGCTTTCAGAAAAACCAACAGTAGCTATACGACACTATTAGGTATCGATTCTATGATTTATGCGTTGAAACAGGCACAAACATTACGATGAAATCTGTTTTGTAGGTTTAATTATTGAACAGAATAACTTATATTCTGCCCGCTGACTATGCCGTATGTGCAATGCACGGCACGTCGCTTTGCATGAAAAAGGGCACACCATCCAGACGCTGTAAACGCCTGAAGGGTGTGCCCTCTATTTGTCGTTATTGGCTTAGTTCAGGAAGTCCTTGAGCTTCTTGCTGCGGCTGGGGTGACGGAGCTTGCGCAGCGCCTTGGCTTCGATCTGGCGGATGCGCTCGCGCGTGACGTTGAACTCCTTGCCGACCTCTTCGAGCGTGCGGGGACGGCCGTCCTCGATGCCGAAGCGCAGCTTCAAGACTTTCTCCTCACGCGGGGTGAGGGTGGAGAGCACATCGACAAGCTGCTCCTGCAGCAGCGTGAACGACGCGGCCTCGCTCGGCTCGCTCGCACCCTCGTCGGGGATGAAGTCGCCAAGGTGGCTGTCTTCCTCTTCGCCGATCGGCGTTTCGAGGGAGACGGGCTCCTGCGCGATCTTCAGGATCTCGCGCACCTTGTCGACGGGCATGTCCATCTCGGCGGCGATCTCTTCGGGAGAGGGGTCGTGGCCGAGCTCCTGCAAGAGCTGACGGGACACGCGGATGACCTTGTTGATGGTCTCGACCATATGAACGGGGATACGGATGGTGCGCGCCTGGTCAGCAATGGCGCGAGTGATGGCCTGACGGATCCACCACGTCGCGTAGGTCGAGAACTTGTAGCCCTTGGTGTAGTCGAACTTTTCGACGGCCTTGATGAGGCCGAGGTTGCCCTCCTGAATGAGGTCGAGGAACAGCATGCCGCGGCCCACGTAGCGCTTAGCGATGGACACGACGAGACGCAGGTTTGCCTCGGCCAGGCGCTGCTTGGAGCGCTCTCCCTTCTTGACGGCAGATTTGAGTGCCTTCATTTCCTCTTCGCTCAGCTCCGTGCCGTTCTTTTCGGCCTCTTCGAGCTTCTGCTTGGCCTCCACGCCCGCGGACATCGCGGTCGCGAGCGAAATTTCCTCGTCCGCCGACAGCAGCGACACCTTACCGATCTCCTTGAGGTACATGCGCACGGGGTCGTCAGTCGAGAAGCTGTCGACCAGCTCGTTCGGGTCGACGAGCTCTTCCTCTTCGATCTCGGCGATCTCCTCCATCGGCGGCTCCACATCGTCGATGCTGCTGTCGATGGCCTCGGCGGTGCCGATGTCGATGCCGAGCGTTTCGAGCGAGTCGTAGATCTGGTCGAGCTGCTCGCTCTCAAGGTTCATCTCGTCGATGGTCTCCATCAGGTCGCTGGAGCTGAGCTTGCCCTTGGCCTTGCCCTTGGCAAAGATCTCCATGAGCTTTTCGCTGCCCTGCAGCAGCGCCGCCGCGGGCAGGGAGGCGACCAGCTTTTCATCCAGCGGGGGATACTTCTCCGCGGGCTTTTCCGCCTGCGCGGTATCCTCGTTCGCTTTCTTGGCCGCTGCGGCCTTTTTCGCTTTCTTCGGCAGATTGATCTCCTCAAAATCCGCCTCGGCGAGCAGCGCGTTGGCCTGTTCCTCCAGCTCTCTGCTGGTCAGCTGTTTTTCTTCCATGTTTGCTTTCCTCCGTTACCCTTATATTTATTCTTTTCCATCGCGGCCATCAGGGGATCTTCGTTGACGGCCGCGCGCTTGTGCGCTTCGTCTAAAATGATAGTGCAGTAGTCCTTCAGCGCCTGTGCGCCGTTTTTGAGCGATTCCGGCTTTTGCAGGATACCGATCAAGTGGCTGATCTCCTCCGACGTGAAAAATTCCGCCAGCGCTGGGATGTTCACCTGCCCGCTCTCGCGCAGCTGCGCGCGCAGCGCCGTGAAGAACCGGCCCAGGAGGGGAGAGGAGAAGTCCTCTTCCCGGATCGGCGGATTCTCGCCAAAGAGGGAATCGTCCAGCGTCAAAAGCCGCAGCACGCCTTCTTCGGCAAGCGCCGAGCGAAGGTCGGTGTAGCGGATCGACCGCTCGCGCGGCTGGGCGGACGCCGCGGGATTCAGGTCCCGCCGCTCCTGCTCGCGCTTTTCCTTGTAGCGGGCGCGTTTTCGCGCGCGCTCGACCTCGAGCTTCATCGCGTCGGGCGTGATGCCTGCGGCCTCGGACGCGCGCACGGTGTAAATTTCGCGCTCAACCGCGTTCGGCACTGTGGAGAGCAATCCTGCTGCCGCTTCGGCAAAGCCGATACGTCCCTCGTCGCTTTTGAGGTCGAACTTTGACTTGAGCTGCGCCATGCGGAAGTCCATCCCGCTCTCGCTGCCGGAAAGCAGATGCTCAAAGGCGTCCTTACCCTGGAACTTGATGAAGTCGTCCGCGTCCTGTTTGATGTACTCTCCGTCGACGAGCCGCTTGGGGAGCTCGAGCACCTTGACCTGAAAGTCGGTGTTATTGAGAAGCGTCAGCGCCTTCTGCGTCGCGACCTTGCCCGCGTCGTCGTTGTCGTAGCAGAGCACGATCTCCTTCGTGTAGCGACTGAGTAATTGCAGCTGCTCCGTCGTCAGCGCTGTGCCCATCGAGGCGCAAGCATTGTCGAATCCCGCCTGATGCAGCATCACGACGTCGATGTTGCCCTCGACCAAAATAATGTTGCTGCGCTTGCTCTTTTTGGCCAGGTTCAGCCCGTATAAAACGCGCCGCTTGCTGTAAACGATGGTCTCGGGCGTGTTCATATACTTCGCGCCCGGATCGTCCTTGCTGATGATGCGCCCGCCAAAGCCCAGCACATCGCCGCGCACGTCGATGATGGGGAAGATGAGGCGCTTGCGGAATTTGTCGTACAGCCCGCCGTTCTTGCCGCGGATGGCAAGACCCGAGGCAAGCAGCTCGCCGTCGCCATAGCCCTTTTTCCGCATCGCGGTCAGTAAGCCGTCCCACTCGTCCGCCGATGCACCGAGGCCGAAGTTCGTTGCATTGCGCCGCGTGATCTTGCGGTTTTTCATATACTCGAGCACCGGCGCACCCTTGGGCGAGTAGAGCTGATCGTAGTAAAAGCGCGCCGCGTCGCGGTTGAGCGACAGGATGCGCGAACGCAGCCGGCTCTCGTCGCTGTGCTCTTCTTCCGGTACGGGCATGTTCGCGCGCCGTGCGAGAAAGCGCACCGCATCGGGGAAGGAAAGGTTCTCCTCCTCCATGATGAAGTTGATGACGCCGCCGCCTTTTTTGCAGCCGAAGCAGTAGCACAGCTGCTTGTCCGGCAGCACGTGGAACGAAGGCGTCTTTTCGCTGTGAAAGGGGCAGCAGCCCCACAGGCTCCCGCCGCGCGGCTGGAGCGAGACATAATTGCTGACAACGTCGACAATGTCGTTGCGGGCGATGAGCTCGTCCAAAAACTGACGGTCAAAGGCCATGGCGTCCTCCTTTCTCACTTCTGCGCACGGAACTTTTTGTTGTCAATGGATATATACGCCGAAAATAGTTACTTTCCTCTTTTTTGACGGAAAAATTTCAAAAAAATTTTTCTACGCGGAGAAAATTTGACAGACCGTGCCATTTCTCCTATAATTTCCGCAGGAATCGCTGCGCAAAGGGGGCGGAACATCGTGAATATCCGGTTGTATGCGGTAAAATTAGATCGGCCGCTCTCAGAAGCGGAACGGTCCACGCTCGCGCGTTTTCTGCCACCTGAGCGGCAAGACCGCATCAAAACACCGGAACCCCTCTGCGCCTACGCGCTGCTCTGCCGTGCACTGCATGAACTTTACGGCTTGGAGGACTTACCGCAGCTTTCCTACGGCGAGCACGGCAAGCCGTACTTTGCTTCGCATCCGGACGTTCATTTCAGCCTGAGCCACACGCGCGGCGCTGCGCTGCTGGCTGTTCACAACGAGCCAATCGGCGCGGATATCGAGTGTCTTCGCCCTGTGAGCGGCGCGATGCGCACGCGCTTTCACGCGGCAAATGACGCCGATTTCTGGCGCCTCTGGGTGCAGCGGGAGAGCCGCTGCAAGCGCGCGGGGATCAGCGCCGTCGCATTGCGGGACAGGGAAGTGCCGAGCTTCCCGAATGAGCGCGTTTTCGCGCTCGAACTGTTCCCCGACTACACCGTCGGCGTCTGTACCTGCTCTGACGCTGACAAGCCGATATACCTTACAGTAAAAGAGCTCATATAAAAGGTTCCGAAGAAGTCTCTTCGGAACCTTTTTTGCTTGATTTTTCCTCTTACAGCTCCACGACGATGGGCTCGTGGTGCACTTTCGGCAGCAGCATATTTTTGACGTCGCTCGTTTTGAGCTTGATGGTCGAGGTGCAGAGGCACGGGTGGCAGGAGAAGTACTCCGCCTCATAGGTCTCCTTGTCGATGAGCAGCTGCACGCGGTTTTCATCATCGTTCATCAGGCCGAGGATCGTCGCTGAACCCGGCGTGCAGTGCAGCAAGTCCCAAAGCTGCTCTTCCGGCGCGAACGACAGGCGGG
>UMGV01046769.1_pt1 | contig 58768 bp, 27 predicted proteins | sample 1965361 | NCBI WGS metagenome assembly UMGV01 (sample SAMEA4836081, study PRJEB28245) | human gut metagenome | biome: gut microbiome; material: fecal sample | place: Denmark | collected 2008
TTAAATCTTCTTTCTAAAGGAATGAAAAGCAAAGAAATTGCGGCGGAGTTGTTTATATCTGCCCACACCGTAGAATATCATCGCCGACAACTGCTTAAGAAAACCAACTCTCGAAACATCGCACAGCTCATAGGAAACGCCTTCCGCATGGGTATCTTGTGAGCCGTCGGCTAAAAACATGAAGGAAACGATTTTTTTTTAAAACCATAGGCTTATGAAACATTTTAACCTCTACATGATGGGCTTGGCCCTCATCTCAAGTGTTTGTGCCACGGCGCAGACCCATCAGGCGTTGCCACAACCCGTTCCGGGAGTAAAGGCGCAGCAGCTTTTCAAGAAGGCTAACAGCAGCCGACCCGCCGCACAGCGCCCCGACACCAAAACCACCTACGCTCTGCCCACCAAAGGTGTGCGCATGGTGCCCCTAGCACAGATAGCCAAAACACAACGCGCCAAGAAGGCCGACGAGATGGTGAAGAAAACATTGCTCACAGGCTGGTCTTCTTCTGAGAATAACGGCACACCGGAAACGTGCAAGATAACCTACGACAAGTATGGCCGCTTCAGCGTCATCGACTACGGCACGTACAAAGACCTCTACACCTACGACGTCAACGAAACAGGCTCAAAATGGAGCAAAAAACTGGTGCGCCGTCAAACGGGCGAAACTATAGATGACCGCTACAAAGAAGAGCGCACCTTCGACCAGTATAATCGTGTGTCAACCATAAAGATTTATGAGAACCGCTATGGATTGGGCCTAATGTTGGTAGAAGAGCGCGAGTACGACTACAGCCACAACGCTGAGGGCATTGAGGTGAAAGATGTCGACTATGATATTTATAACGACGTTCACCAGCCAGGACAAGTAGAGTTGCTTAAATGGTTTGCCCCCATTCAGAGCTATATCAGCATCACCTATGATGCCCGATACGATAAGGTAGACTTTGAGGTTAACGGCACCAACTACGCCCTCAAAAGATATTATAAAGACTACAACAACGAGTGGGTGTTAACCGACACTGAAGAGCACTACTTCACTGCCGATGGCCGCGATTTAGGCTATCTCAAATGCTTTTACTCTGATGGTGAAATAAGCGTTTGCGATGGCCAAAAGACAGAGCTGTTGCTCAATACGCCCGAGGCTGGCTACACCACAGAGATTCGCTCTCAGATGAGCTCTTACTCCGAGCCCGCAAACACGTGGGTGTATAATGAGAAATATGTGTATAGCAACAACAAAGACCTGCCCAAGACACAGGCCAATGGCGACCGCTCAGAAAAATACTACAGATATGAAACCTCAAAGGCCGACTGGGATCTGACGAACGTTGAAACTGGAGTCTGGACCCCTGATGGCTTCTTGAAAGAAACATACGAAAGCTATGAGGGCGGCGTGTTAGATTATACCGAGACGAGTTTCTTCAAATATTCGGCCACGGGCGAAGAAGAGGGCTATGTGCTACCGTTGGAGAACGGCGGCTATGTTCTGGAGACCGACATCACGGGCGTAGACGGCAGCTATTACACCTTCTACGACAAGAACCACAACGTTACGCGCCGTCTCAGAGCCATCTATAAAGACGGCAAAGACTCGGGTGACTACTCATACGAAAGCACCGTGCCCGAAGAAAGAATCTACGAAGAGTGGAAGAACGGCAAGTGGGTAGCCGTGACCTCTGACCTGATGATTGGCGATGGCGCCAACCACATGGAGGTGAAGTTTAACGCCAATGGCCAGATGACCCAGTGGGACGAATATGAGAATGGGCTTCACACCGAGCATGTGGTTTACACCTATCTCGACAACGGATACATTGAACAGTCGTTTAACACCAATACCAACAAGGTAGACGAATACACCGAAGTAACCAAAGATGCCGACAATGTTGTCACCTACATCAACTACGAGTATAGCACCAGCACCACCAGCAGCCAGATAATACGGGGCGAGAAATACGTTACCTACCCCACAGGCAAGCAGGTCATCTACAGATGGGACACCGACACCCAGGAGTTTGTTATGGATGCCACCACGGCAAAGACGCTGACCACAACAGCTGCCGATGGCACACAAACCAGCATCTACCGCGAGATCGACAACAATGGTAACGTAGTGGAAACGCGCAAAGAGAGCTATTATGACAAAGACGGTGAACATCGCCGCGAGACTTATAATAAGGTAGACGGCCAGTGGGTAGGCGAATACAAAAGCGAGGAAGAGCCTGTAACAGCGCCTCAGTTTGAGGTGCTCGACCTGCAAGACCCCAAGGCCTGCAACGACGAATATTTCTATCCCTATGACGGCGATGACGAGGAGGATGTCTTCCCCTATTCTTCAACCAACCATACCAGTTGGGGATGGAAAGACGGCAAGTGGGCAATAAGAAGCCAGGAGGTCACCGTTTACAGTCAGCCCGACGAAAACACACTTACGCGGACCATCACTGAGATTAGCGATCAGACGATAGACGATCCTAACCTTCCTTACGAAAAGAGCACCAACTATGACTCGCGCAAACGCGACAGCCGTAATAACCTTATCGAGCATAAGTATGGTTGTACCATCCTGGATATCTATGATGGTACAACCACTCAAAATTGGCAGTATGAGATAATCGACTCTTATACCTACAACGACGAGGGTCTGCTCACATCGCATAAACACGAAGAGTTTAGAGGCCATGGATCTGACGCCTCTGCATCGGCAGCACGCGCTGCCAGCACGCTACAGCTTACAAGCTCTATTATAACCAACTACTATTACGCTGAGTTCGACGTGGTGAACGGCATCACCTCTGCCACCGCCGATGCCGCCAAGCCCGCCTTCGCTGTGAACGGTCGCACCGTGAGCGCGGTAGGCAAGGCAGCAGCCATCAGCCTCTACACCCTCGACGGTCAGCTCGTTGCCACCTCTGCCACAGGCCATGTTGAGGCTCCCGCCAACGGTGCCTTCATAGCGGTGAGCGGCGCAGCAAAGTGTAAGATTGTTGTGAAATAAAACCAACAGAACAAATGAGGTCTCTTGACAATGAAGAGACCTCTATGACCATTTAAATGGAGATATAAAAAAACCGCTGAAGGCGAACATCACTAAGGAAAAGCCCCATGTGATGTTCGCCTTCTTTGTGTTCTAATATAGCACGCTGCCCTTACAAGCACACGCTCCATTTGTTCAGTACTCTGAACACTTTTCCACAGAATCTGTTCAGCGTGTTGAACATTTTTTGCCGTTATTTGTTTTGCGCTCTGAACAAATAAGTGTATCTTTGCAAAAAATGAAGTAAATATGGAAAATCTGTTTAATCAATGCAGACGTCTTTTAAGGACCACCTCCTTAGACTATGTAAGACCCATCATTAAACAAGTGCATTGGAACCAAAGACTGATTTCGATCAGAGGAGCTCGTGGCGTAGGAAAAACAACATTGCTCCTACAATATATAAAGCAAACGTATGGAGACAATCCGACAGAAGCCATCTATGTGAGCTTGGACAACCTGTATTTCAGCCGTCACACATTTATCGACTTTGTAGAAGATTTTTACAAGATGGGGGGCAAGTACATCTTTGCCGATGAAGTACATAAATATCATGGATGGAGCCAGGAGCTGAAGAACGCCTACGACGCCTTTCCCGACATGCGTTTTGTCATCACCGGCTCTTCTGTTCTCAACATATTAAATTCAGACGCCGACCTCTCGCGCCGTTGCATCAACTATAACATGCAGGGCCTTTCGTTTCGTGAATATCTGGCTCTCTGTGAAGGCTTGAAGTTTGACCAAACAGATTTGCAGTCTCTTTTAGAAGAACCAGGCAAGCTATGTATGGCTGTCAACGAGAAATGTCGCCCGTTGGTTCATTTCGACAGGTATCTCAAAACAGGTTATTACCCGTTTGTTTTGGAAGGGGAAGAAGACTATTATGAACGCATATCGAATGTTGCAAATCTTATATTGGAAATTGAGCTGCCACAATTGTGCGGTGTTGATGTGTCCAATATCCGAAAGCTGAAGAGCCTTTTGGCAGTGTTGGCCTCAGAATATCCTATACAGATAGACATGATGAAGCTGTCAGCCATGGCAGGAATGTCACGCACCACCCTGCTTGCATACCTACAGTATCTGCAGCGAGCCAAACTCATCAATTTGTTATATTCAGGCGATGCCTCATTAAAGAAGATGCAACGTCCAGACAAAATATATATGGAGAACAGCAACCTTTTGCACGCCTTGTCGCTGAACGGTGTCAATGAAGGAACGCAGCGGGAGGTGTTCTTCGTAAACCAACTGGTTTATCAGCATCGTATAGAATATGCCTCTTCACAGGCCGATTTTCTGGTCGACGGCAAGTACACCTTTGAGGTAGGAGGCAAGTCGAAGGACGGCAAGCAGATTGCAAATATGAGCAATTCTTACATTGCTGCAGATGGCATAGAGTTTCCTTATGGAAACAAGATTCCTCTGTGGTGCTTCGGATTTTTGTATTAGATTAAAGACAACGATATTTCTATAAAAGCAGTAACACCTACACCTCAACGGAGGCCACCGTCCTACTATAGTTTCCTTTTTTGTAATAACTACGCCAAGTGTAAAGATAAGTCAGGGTATCTAAAAAGTAGGACGAGGGACTCCGTGCCCCGTCCTCCCTGAGATAACCTATATCGCTTGCTGTTGGATGGGTGCTGGAGGACGGGGCACGGAGACCACCGTCCTACTAAAGTTTGCGATAGAGTTATATTAGAATATCATATTCTATACATAGTTATTGTCTAAGTTTTTTTATGTTTATCACCCTATTGTTGGCAAAGTGCAGCTTGCTGCACAAATAAAAGGGATGACGGATGGGTGGCGAGAGCTTGCTCTCGTAAGACCATTCGTCATACCTTTTATTGAAAACCGAAGGTTTTGCCAACAATAGGGGTTTTTTTATGTTTTTGTTAAAGTCCCAATATATATTTTTGTTAAACGCCTACTATATCTACTTTTTATGTTTTTGTGGTTCAATCGTGTTGCGGTTTCCCAATTAATTTATAATTTTGTGTCGGCCTTTAGCCACTATGTAATCATACATATCCAACCTATATATACAAAAAAATGGATGCATTATACCTTTTACAATATGGCTGCCTCATCTTTATGATGATCAATGCCGCCTTTGTTACACTGAGCGCCTTGCACACCCGCTGGAAGAACAAAAAATATGAACGGTCGCGCTGGATGCTGGTGGCGGGCATCATGGGGCTGGCCGCACAATATCTGCTGCAAATGAAGATGGGGCTGCGCGCCTCGAGCGACGACCTGGGGGCCGTGGTAAATATGCTTATCTATATGCCTTGCTTCACGCTCATAACGATGAGCATTTATAACATCGAGGCCACACATAGCCGCCTACGCCGCATGAACCTTATCAGCGCCTTGCTCTACGCCACCATCATAGGCACCTATGCCGTGGGCCGATGTCTTTCGGGCAGCAACCATATTGGCCCGTGGCTATACGTTATGCTGTTCTTTTATGTGGCGAGCACCGTCTACCTTGTATGTACCGTACTGCAAGCCATGACGCAGCGCCGCAAGCTGCTCGAAACCATGTCGGGCACCGATATGCTGCCTTACGTGCGCCATTCGCGTGCCAGCATCCTTATCTTATGCTGTTCAGGACTGGCCCTTCCGGCCTGCATCCTCTTCACCCCCTCCCTATATTTTTTGGCTCCGGTTGGGCTTTTCGCGTTGCTGTTCTTCAACGTCACGTTTATAGCATTGGGCAGCAACTATAGCCCTACGGAAGAACTGTTAGACGAGGCTGTGGATGAAGACGAACAAACCGACGACTTAAGCCTTACCATCGACTCAAGCCCTGCCACCAGCACGGCCGCTACCACCGAGGCAAACCAAACCATCGACCACAATCGTGCCAACGAGATAGCACGCCGCCTGAACGAGTGGTGCGACAAGATGGGATATAAAGACTCGTCGGCCAATATGATGTCGCTCTCGCGAGACATCATGGTGCCCAGAAACGAACTGACCGCCTATTTCAACCAATACCAACACGCCACCTTCCGAGTATGGCTCAGCGTTATAAGGTTTCAGGCTGCCAAGGCCATGATGCTGCAGTTTCCTAATTATAACAACGATGTTATCTCGATAGAGTGTGGCTTCTCGTCGCGCTCACAGCTGTACCGCATCTTCAAAATAAAGGAGGGATGCACACCCACAGAATGGCGAGAAAACAACAGCACGGACACTTTTTAGTTCGAATAATTGTTAAATGCGACACTTTTTAGTTCGAATGTTATATCTAAATGATAGGAAAGCTACACCTAAATGATAGGAAAGCTACACCTAATGGGTAAAAAAGTTATGCCCTTTTTCTTGAAAAACACTATATTTGTAGCACGAAAGATTCTAACTACTATAGACCGTCACCTTTTGGAACGAGCTATTTTTATTGGTTCTTGCTTGCTCCATCATAGGTGGCGGCCTTTGTATAACTCCCATTGGGTGCTGGAGGACGTGGCACGGAGACCACCGTCCTACTTTTTTTTACAAAAAGTGGTTACTATTTGTGTATCGTTAAAGAAAAAATAGTAAATTTGCCAATCCTAATAGCACGACTTATGGTGACTACGATGAGATGATCTTAAAGCCCAAAACCGAATATTTTTATGAATACGACAGCGACCCCGAGGGATTTCTTTGCGAACGTCGCGAATATGATATAACGAATGATAGATTGTCGTATATCGACAAATCGGTATGGCTGAAAGATACCAATTGCTATATTGGACACTCTTCTATAAAACAGAGAGACTATGAGCAGATATCGTTAGACTACGACCCCGCCCAGCTCCTGTTCACCGAGAAATTTTATAAGAAAGACAAAAACAACCACATTTACCTCTATCAGCATAACCTCTATTCTTTCTACAACGATGGCAAGACAAAAGAAACACTGTACCAACAGTATGACGAAGATGGTAACCTCTATTATGTATCGGGTAATAAGTTTGACGTAACCAAAGATGCGGCCACAAACATGTTTACAGTGGTAACATATTCCCCACAGATAGAAAACGGAGCCGTCAGCTACATCCGCAGCTACGAATATAAGGCTTCAGCAAACTTATATTATGGTTTGCCCTTGACCTACGAAAACGGCAACCGCTATCAGTATGTTACTTATCCTAACGAAGAAACTACCGAAAACATCTGGCTCGCACCCAACGCACTCTTCACACGAGGCACAAACGAGACAACGATAACCTATACCACTGATGAGGACAAAGAGGTAAAGATGAACCTTGAAAAGTCGCCAGACGGCACCTACACCGCCTATTTTTTCGTAAAATCTTTTGACAACGACAAATGCGACAAGATATTTGTTTTTGACGAGCAGAAGCAAAAGTTGGTACGTATTGTACGTATGAACCGTAAGGGGTTTGAATATAGTAATAATCGCTTTATATGTCTGTTAGAGGAAAAGGAGGGCGAGGGTTGGAAACCCTTCGTCAACAACAGCGTTTTCATCGGCCAAGGCCGTTTCCTATTGTTAAGCGATGAGCAAGGCCGAGTGAAGGAAAACAGGATGTATGAGCCAGACGACACTTATAAAGATTATTATCAGTTTACTTACAATGAAAAAGGAGTTACAAGTGATGTAGTATGTATAAACTATGATAATACAACTTCAATTTATAGTACAAGTGAATATATTGTAGATGGTAACGTAACCACCGATATCTCATATAAATATGATACAGACCAAACTAAGTATCCTACTACTAAAACTGTAAAAGAGAAACTGGACAATGGCAAAGATAGTAAAACACTATCATACAAATACGACCGTGATGCTAACCAGTGGAACTTTGAAAAAGGCACTATCTACACCTATGAAGATATGGCCGATGGCTTTGTAAAAATTAATTATGAAGTAATGGCAGATGGTAGCCAGGTGCCTTATAGTAAAGATGTGTACAAAACATTGCCTGAGGGATTAGATGCTTATTTCTATCATTGGGACAGCGACCAGAACGATTGGGTAGGAAAAAGTGGCTACAGTAAATGGAATTATCCCGAAGCCACGTTTAAATATAACACGGTGCGAGACAATCTCTTCCGCCATTTCGACCCCATTTCGACTAATGACTATTTGTCTAAAGTAACGCAATGTGATAGAAGCGAAATGATAATGAACAGAAAGTATATATGGGATGCCGCTACCAAAAGCTGGAAGACAAAAATAGAGAAGGGCTATGAACTGTCAGAAAATGGTAAACAGCTTACTTACAAGGATATGAAGATAAACGACGAAGGCGTTACCGAGAATGACATATGGAGTACATGGAAGATAAACGATAAAGGCCTACTGTTAGAAAAAAACACATATTACTATGTGAAGGATGAAAGCTATCCTGGCGAAGAAACAACATCGGAAACGTATCAGTATGACGATTACGACAATTTGCTGTGCGAAACATCATATAACAAGAATAGTTATTATCAAAACGAGAGATCAACAACCTACATCTATGGACAGATTGCTACGGGCATAGGACAGGCAACGGTAGGCGGACTCAGCATCAACGGCCGCACGTTCATCCTCAACGGCGCACAACTCGCGCTGTATAACACCGCTGGCCAGTGTGTGGCTACGGGCATCGGACAGGTAACAGCTCCCGCACCCGGCGTTTATGTGCTGAAGTCGGGACGCATGAGTTGGAAGATGATGATGAAATAGAAGCCCTTCCCCCGCGCCGCGCGCAAGCGCGGCTTCCCCCTCCCCTTCTTGCTCTAGCAAGCGACCAAAGGTCGAGCGATGGAGGGGAGTGAATGGCATTGCTCATACAATATGATGTATTTGTATGGGATAAGGAACTGAACTTTTGCAAACTTAAGTAGGACGGTGGCCTCCGCGCCCCGTCCTCCAACAACCAACCTAGTTCCTTTTTGGTATAACGCTTATTGTTGGAGGACGGGGCACGGAGACCACCGTCCTACTATGATACAACAGCGCCAACACATTGATAATAGAACGTTTATACGTGTTGAATAGTTAAATAAACACAATTATAAGCGCCTTTGTTTGATATTATGTTTTGAAAACATTATTTTTGCAAAACATAATAACTGCTTTTAACCTATAATACAATTGCTGATATGAAATTTGTAGATAGAATTGAAGAACAAAGAAGATTGCATAAGGCCATTCATAGTGATAACCCCTCGGCTTTAGTTGTTGTATATGGACGCCGCCGACTCGGGAAATCGACATTGATAAAAAAAGTTCTTGAGCAAGATGATGTTTATTTTATGGCCGACAATGCCGATGCAGGGCAGCAACGTAGGTTACTGGCCAAGGCTCTTAGTTTTCACTTTGACGATTTTGACAAAGTGGAATATCCTGATTTTGAGTCGCTATTTCTTCAATTAAACTACCGAACGCAAAAACACTTCTGCTTGTGCATTGACGAGTTTCCGTTTATCGTCAAAGAAGATAACACCTTACCATCAATCCTTCAAAAACTCATTGATACAAAATCGTTAAAGTATACCATCTTGCTTTGTGGTTCCTCACAGCAGATGATGCAAGGATTGGTGCTTGATGCAGCTGAGCCCTTGTATGGCCGAGCCGACACCATTATTCACTTGATGCCTATTAACATCAAATATCTTCAAGAAGTGTTGCAAACCGATGCCGTGTCAACAATAGAAGAGTATGCAGTATGGGGTGGCGTGCCACGTTATTGGGAATTAAGAGAAAAAGAAGACTCCTTAACCGATACGATTAAATATCATATCCTTGATGAGAATGGCACCCTGTATGAAGAGCCCAACAGACTTTTTATGGACGACTTGACACAAACCACCCTTTCTTCAACGTTGCTATCCTTAGTGGGAAATGGGGTAAACAGATTGTCAGAGATTGCAGGCAGAATGGCAAAACCATCCACCGAATTAAGTCGACCCTTAGCCAAGTTGATAACATTAGGCTTTTTAGATAGAGAGATTCCTTTTGCTGAAAGTGTTCGAAGCACCAAACGCAGTATTTATCGTGTGGCCGACCCATTTATGAGCTTCTTCTATCATTATGTTGTTCCCAATCGCTCATTGATAGCGTTAGGACGTACAGAGATGGTATGCAAGATGATACAGTCGAGCTTCTCTGAGTTTGTGGCCGAAAGGTGGGAAATACTCTGTCGGCATGCCGTTAGTGGTAATATGATTAACGGCACGGTATGGAATGTAGCCTCAAGATGGTGGGGCAACGTGGCACGTGATAAGAGTGTAGAACTGGATGTGGTGGCCGAATCGGAAGATAAAAAGAAAGTGTTGATAGGCGAGTGTAAGTGGACCGAAGGAGAATATGCCGAACGGTTGCTTGAAAATTTGAAAGAGCGTTCAAAGCAGTGTCCTTTTATAAAAGGTCGCGAAGTGGTGTATGTTCTCTTCTTAAAACACCCAGCAAAAGATGGCGTTACCCAAAATGTGTTCTTACCACAACATATTATCAACGATAGATTTGAATAGACTTATTTAGTAGATTGCATAAATGTTCATAAAAGTGTAAGATTTGAGTGGTTGAACGTTCATAAAAGTGTAAGAATTGGGTGATTGATCGTTCATAAAAATGTATAAAATAATGGATTGATCGTTCATAAAAATGTAATTCATATTTGTATTTATCTGGTTTTAAGACGGTTACACGTCTCGCAAATTAAACCTACTTTTTTCTATTTTTATACTTCTAAAATTATCAAGAGGAAGATAGTGAATACCCTTAAAAAACATACCAAAACCAACCTCTGTAGGACGGGGCACGAAGACCCCATTCTACATTTATGGATGTTACATTATTTTCACTTAACAAAAGCGGGGAACACAAAAATTATGGTTAACTTTACACGCTGAAATTTATAAACATTGAAAATGATCATGAACAATTCAACTACACCCAGCACCCCCTCAGGAGACAACTCCACTCACTCAACACCCCCAACACGCCCCTCAACAGGCAGACAGATACTTGACATTGTGCTGTTCTTCATCATGTTTCTTCTGATACAGATGGTGGTGATGGCGGGCGGCGTGAAGCTATACGACATGATAAAAGGTGCGGGCAGCACCAACCTGCTGACCAACGGAAACCTGATGGTAGGCCTCACCTTATTAAACAGTGTGGTGGTGGGTGCCGTGTTTATGGCGTTGCGATGGTCGCCCTTCAGCCGTAGCTATATGCAAAAGCGCCCGTGGGCCGTGCTGATATGGACCGCCTTGCTGGCCTTGGGCAGCATACCCTTGGCTGACGCCCTCAGCTCGCTCACCAATGTAAAGATGCCAGCCGAAGAGCTGCAGCTGTTAACCACACTGGTTACACACCCCTGGGGCTGGATTGCCGTGGGCGTGCTGGTGCCCATAGCCGAAGAGATGGTGTTTCGTGGAGCCATACTGCGCACACTGCTGACCCTGTGCGGACACCGCTGGCGCTGGGGCGCTATCGTGCTATCGGCACTGCTCTTTGGCCTGGCCCATGGCAACATGGCACAGCTGCTGAACGCCACCCTGCTGGGCTGCCTCTTGGGTTGGCTCTACTACCGTTCGGGCAGCATCGCCCCAGGCATCGTGTTTCATATGGTAAACAACAGCGTGGCCGTGCTGCTGGTGCGCCTGATGCCAGGCAGTGCCGATATGCAACTGGTTGACCTATTTGCGGGCGACACCCCCCGCCTCATCTTATTCATGCTGTGCGCCCTGTGCGTGTTTGTGCCCTCGCTGTGGCAGCTGCGCCAGCGCCTGTAAGCCATGTGTTTAATCTTTTTTAATAGAAATAATCATTATACGGGCCACCGTAGTAGGCCTTTATTTATTAATTTTGCAAAGAGAACAATCCATTACGTTGCAAGGAGAACAATCCATTACGCAGACATACATACGAACTAAAACGCTGGTGGCACACTTGAGCTGACCATGGGCGCCAAGCCTTCAAAGTGGGGCACTGGCAAGAAAGACAGACCTTAACGGTTTCGCTTAATAAAAATCTCACGAATAATAAATAATCACTAACTAAAACATAGGAGACAAAATCTATGAAGATGAACTTGAGTTCTTCCATCGTGTTGAACAAAATTCCTGAACAGTTCTACCGTCCGCGCACAGCAGTCGACAGGTCGGAGATAACTCGTAACGAAAAACTTACTACCGAGATTTTCGCTAAAGTAGACGAAGGCGTAAGGCTTATTGCCAACGCCATTGAAGCCGACATTAAAGCGGCAGAAACAGCTGGACGCGACTGCGTGCTGGGACTGGGAACAGGACAGAGCCTCACACCCGTGTTTGAAGAACTAATACGCCGCCACGAGGCTGGACTCAGCTTCGCTAACGTTGTGGTGTTCAACGCCTACGAATATTTTCCATTGAACGAAGGCACGAAGAACAGCAGTCTGGTAAAACTGCACGAGCTGTTTCTCGATAAGGTAGACGTGAAGCCTGAAAACGTGTTTAGCTTCGACGGCACCATCGCACAAAACATGGTGACAGAACACTGCCGCGCCTACGAAAAACAAATTAAGGCACACGGCGGCATCGACATCTTGGTGCTGGGCATTGGCCGACGCGGAAACGTGGCCACCAACGAGCCTGGCAGCGGACTGACCAGCGTGGCCCGACTGGTATTGACCGACGACATCACCCGCAACGAGATGAACATGAGCTTCGGCGCACAAGAGCCCGTGCCACCGTGCTCGGTAACACTGGGTATGAGCAATATACTGAAAGCCAAGAAGATATTTGTTACCGCATGGGGCGACGAGAAGGCCGACATCATACAAAAGATGGTTGAGGGCAACATCTCAGAAGACATTCCTGCCACCTTCTTGCAAACACACGCCGACGCCACCGTGGTTACCGATCTGGCGGCCGCTGCTAAGCTCACACGCATCGTACACCCCTGGCTGGTAACCAGCTGCGAGTGGAACGACAAGCTCACACGCTCGGCGGTGGTATGGCTGTGCCAAAAGACGGGCAAGCCCATCTTGAAGCTCACCAATAAAGACTATAACGACAATGGTTTGAACGAACTGCTGGCGCTGTATGGATCAGGCTATAACGTGAACATCAAGATATTTAACGACCTGCAGCACACCATCACAGGCTGGCCAGGCGGCAAACCTAACGCCGACGACACCTATCGTCCCGAACGTGCAAACCCCTTCCCCAAGCGCGTGATTGTGTTCTCACCCCACCCCGACGACGACGTTATCTCGATGGGCGGCACCATTCGCCGACTGGTACAACAGGGCCACGACGTGCACATTGCCTACGAAACCAGCGGAAACATTGCCGTGGGCGACGAGGAGGTGACACGCTTCATGCACTTTGTCAACGGCTTCAACCAGCTGTTTATCGACAATAGCGACGAAACCATCAAAAAGATGTATGCCGACATTAAAACCTTCTTGGCCAGCAAGAAAGCAGGCGACATCGACACCCCCGAGGTGCGCACCATCAAAGGACTGATACGCCGTGGCGAGGCTCGCACAGCCTGCACCTTCAACGGCATCCCCCTCGACCATGTTCACTTCCTCGACCTGCCCTTCTACGAGAGCGGAAAAATTGAGAAGTTACCCATGAGCGAACACGACGTAAACATTGTGCGCGACCTTATTCTTGAGGTGAAGCCGCAACAGATATTCGTGGCAGGCGACCTGGCCGACCCGCACGGCACACACCGCAAGTGTACCGATGCTGTGCTGGCCGCACTCGACCTTGAGAAGGAGGCTAACGCTGCTTGGCTGAAAGACTGCCGCGTGTGGATGTATCGTGGTGCTTGGGCCGAATGGGAAATTGAAAACATCGAGATGTGTGTGCCGATGAGCCCCGAAGAGCTACGCGCTAAACGTAACTCTATTCTCAAACACTCGTCGCAGATGGAGAGCGCACCCTTCCTCGGCAACGACGAACGCCTGTTCTGGCAACGCTCTGAAGACCGCAACCACGATACCGCTAAGCTGTATCACGACTTAGGCTTGGCTTGCTATGAAGCCATGGAAGCCTTTGTCGAGTATGTGCCTTGAGTACTTTAAAGGGAGTTAACAAGAAGTTAACAGGAAGTTTTTAAAAAAGGGAGTTGACGAGAGTTAACTCCCTTTTTTCACCCTCAAAAGAAACATTTTTATCATAAAACCGTACTTTCTCAGTTTAATTTGATAATTTTGCAGTAATTTACATTATATTACGTGTGTATCCGCACACACGGCCAACAAGGTGTAACCGTATGCACTACATAGAAACAGAGTGGGCCGCCGGCAGACACATACATAAACACTGCAAAATGGTACTCAACTACATCTGGATAGCATTCTTCCTCATAGCCTTCGCCATCGCCTTGGTGAAGCTCGTTTTCATGGGCGACACCACGGTGTTTCCGGCCATGATGAACTCTACCTTCGACACGGCAAAGACGGCCTTCGACATATCGCTGGGCCTGACAGGTGTGCTCAGCCTTTGGCTCGGCATTATGAAGATAGGCGAGCGTGGCGGTGTGGTAAACGTGCTGTCAAAGATACTATCGCCTGTGTTTACGCGCCTCTTCCCCGACATTCCGAAGGGGCACCCCGTAACGGGCAGCATCTTTATGAACATGGCGGCCAACATGTTAGGTCTTGACAATGCTGCCACACCCTTAGGCTTGCGTGCCATGGAGCAGCTGCAAGACCTGAACAAGAAGAAAGATACGGCCACCAACCCCATGATTATGTTCTTGGTGCTAAACACCTCGGGCCTCACCCTCATACCCATCTCTATCATGGTGTATCGTGCACAGCTGGGCGCCGCACAGCCCACCGACGTGTTTATACCCATCTTGCTGGCCACCTTCTTCTCAACGCTGGCCGGCATTATCATCACCTCGCTCTTCCAGCGCATCAACCTTATCAACCGCACATTGCTGCTCACCCTGGGTGGCATGGCCACACTGGTGGCAGCCATTATCTGGGGCTTCGGGCAGCTGGATAAGGAGATGATGAACACGGTGAGCACATCGGTGGCCAACATCTTGCTCATGTGCATCATCGTAGCCTTCATCATAGCCGGTATGCGCAAGCACATCAACGTTTACGACACCTTTATCGAGGGCGCCAAAGACGGCTTCTCTACCGCCGTGCGCATCATTCCTTACCTCGTAGCCATACTGGTAGCCATTGGCGTGTTCCGCGCCTCAGGAGCCATGGACATGCTGGTGAGCGGCGTGCAATGGGTGGTAAATGCCTGTGGTGGCAATACCGACTTTGTGGGTGCCCTGCCCACCGCCATTATGAAACCGCTGTCAGGTTCGGGCGCTCGTGGCATGATGGTCGACGCGATGACCAACTATGGTGCCGACTCGTTTGTAGGACGCCTGTCGTGCGTCTTGCAAGGCTCTACCGATACTACCTTCTACATCCTTGCCGTCTACTTTGGCAGCGTGGGCATACGCTACACCCGCCATGCCGCCACCTGCGGTTTGCTGGCCGACCTCTCGGGCACCGTTGCCGCAATAGCAATCTCTTACCTGTTCTTCTAACAGCATCAAAGCAAAAGAATAAAAAAAGGTAAATACATTTTATGGCTAATTTAAAATCGCTGGCCAAGGACACCGCCATTTATGGCATGAGTAGCATCCTTGGTCGTTTTCTCAATTATTTGTTGGTTCCGCTTTACACTGCAAAGCTATCGGCGGCAAGTGGCGGATACGGCATCATTACCAATGTTTACGCCTATACAGCGCTGCTGCTCGTCATCCTCACCTACGGCATGGAAACCACCTTCTTCCGCTTTGCCAACAAAGAGGGCGAAAACGCGCAACACGTGTATAGCACCATTCTTATTGCTGTGGGCAGCACCTCGCTATTGTTTATGGCACTGGTGTTTGCCTTTCTTCACCCCATAGCCTCATTCATGGGCTATGCCAATCATCCTTCTTACATCTGGGTTATGGCCATGACGGTGGCCATTGATGCCTTTCAGTGCATACCTTTTGCCTACCTACGTCAGCAAAAGCGCCCCATCAAGTTTGCTGCCCTCAAGCTGTTGTTCATCGTTTTGAACATAGCGCTCAACATCTTGTTCTTCGCCATCCTGCCCGCCCTGTATGCAAAGCACCCCGACACCATAGGCACCATTTACAACCCCACGGTGGGTGCTGGCTACGCTTTCTACATCAACCTGGCGTGCACAGGCAGCATCACCTTCTGCTTTTGGAAAGAGCTTACAGGCTTCAAATACGTCTTCGATAAAGGCCTCATGCGCCGCATGCTATCATACAGTTGGCCCATCTTGGTGCTGGGCATTGCAGGCATCTTGAACCAAACGGCCGACAAGATACTGTTTCCCTACATATACAAGGGCACCGACGCCCACACACAGTTGGCCATCTACGGTGCCGCATCAAAGATAGCCATGATTATGGCCATGATCACGCAAGCCTTCCGTTATGCCTACGAGCCCTTCGTGTTTGGAAAATCGAAAGAGAAAGACAACCGCGACACCTATGCCAAGGCCATGAAATATTTTATCATCTTCACGCTGCTGGCCTTCCTGTGCGTGGTGGGATACCTCGACGTGCTGCGCCACATCATCGGACGCGACTACTGGAGCGGTCTGCGCGTGGTGCCTATCGTTATGGCAGCCGAGATCATGATGGGCGTTTACTTCAACCTCTCGTTCTGGTACAAACTTATCGACAAGACCATCTGGGGCGCTTGGTTCTCGGGCATTGGCTGCGCCGTGCTCATCGCCATCAACGTTATCTTCGTGCCCATGTATGGCTACATGGCTTGCGCTTGGGCAGGTTTTGCGGGCTACGGCACGGCAATGATCCTGTCTTATCTTGTTGGGCAGAAGCACTACCCCATCAACTATCCGCTGAAAGACATCGCCCTATACACCCTGATGGCCGCTGTGCTGTTTGTGGCGATGACGCTGGCCAACGAGAAGTTGGGCTACGGCGCGCTGGTTGTCAACACGCTGCTTATCATCCTCTTTGCCGCCCACATCGTAAAGCACGAGGGGCTGGCACAAACTATTGCAAAGAAAGTAAAACATAAATAAGAGAAAAAAGAATGAAAAAATTATCCATCCTTATGGCCGGGCTGGCGTTTTCCGCCACCACCGCCCATGCCGACGAGGGTATGTGGACCCTCTACAACCTGCCACAAGCTGTGTATGAGCAGATGCAGGCCGAAGGCTTCACACTGCCTTACAGCAGCCTGTACACTGGCGACAACGCTATCAAGAATGCTGTCGTAAACTTCTCGGGCTACTGCTCAGGCGTAGTAGTATCGCCCGACGGACTGGTGTTCACCAACCACCACTGCGGTTTTGAGAGCATACGTAGCCACTCTACCGTTGAGCACGACTATATGCTGAACGGCTTCTATGCCAAGAGCTTTGAAGAAGAGCTGCCCAACGAAAACATGTTTGTAAGCTTCATGAAAGAGCAGCGCGACATTACCGACCACATGGTATCGCTGGGCATACACGAGAAGAGCGGCAAAGAGCAAGAGGCGATGATCGACTCGGTGGCCAACGCCATGACCGACTCGATAAAGAAAATCGACTCCACACTGCACATCACCGTAGAGCCGTTCTACGAGGGCAACAAATATTACGCCACCACCTACCAAGACTTTACCGACCTGCGACTGGTGTTCACCGTGCCCAAGTCGATGGGTAAATATGGTGGCGAGACCGACAACTGGATGTGGCCGCGCCAAACCTGCGACTTCTCAGTGTTCCGCATCTATGCCGACCCGAAGACCAATGGCCCCGCTGCCTACTCGAAAGACAATGTGCCCTACCACCCACGCCACTGGGCACCCGTGTCGATGGAAGGCTATAAAGACGGCGACTTCTCAATGACCGTGGGCTATCCTGGCTCTACCGAGCGCTACCTCTCAAGCTATGGCATTGAAGAGATGCGCGACGCACAAAATGCTCCCCGTGCTCAGGTGCGCGGCGTAAAACAGGCCGTTATGCTGCGCCACATGCGTGCCAGCGAGGCCGTGCGTATCAAGTACGACTCGAAGTATGCACAGAGCTCTAACTACTGGAAGAACTCTATCGGTATGAACAAGTGTATCGACTCGGTAGGCATCGTGAAGATGAAGCAGGCTTACGAGGCTCGCATACAGCAATATCAAGACTCTACGGGCTACCTCAAAGGCAAGCTCAACATCAAGCACCTGGGCAAGCTGTACGCCGACCGTAAAGAGGTGATGAAAGACCTCATGTTCTTCAACGAAACCTTCCGTCGCACCAACGAGCTCACCACACGTGCCCTCGACGTTTGCCAGCGCATAGAGAAAGATGCCGAGGCCGTGAAGAAGGGCGAGAAGCTGATGGTAATGGCCAGCGACAATGCCGACACCTGGGATGCCGCCCTCGACCGCGAAGTGATGGCCACCCTGCTGAAAAACTATGCCGAGCACGTTGACAAAGAGGCGTTGCCCGCCTTCTTCAACGACATACAAACCAAGTTTGGAGGCGATTATCAGAAGTATACCGACTACCTCTGGAACAAGAGTCTGCTGATGAAGAAGGTGAACAAAAAGGGCGAACTGTGGGTTGCTAACAAGAAGTTGACTAACGACCCCGCCGTCATCTACGGACAGCAGCTCATGGCCATCAGAAAGCAGATTGTTGACAAGCTGCAGGCCACCATGGACGAAATCGACACTCAAGAGCGCTACCTCTGCGATGCCAAGATACGTATGGAGCAAGACATGCCCCACTACTCTGACGCCAACTTCACCATGCGTCTGAGCTACGGACAGGTGGGCGGCTACGACCTGGGCGGCAAACCCTCAGGCTATTATACCACCGCCGAGAGCATTGTTGAGAAGATGAAGCGCGGCAAAGAGAACTTTGAATATGAGGCTGAGCCTATCATGCAAGAGCTGATGTCGGCAAAAGACTTTGGCAAGTACACCGACCGCACCACAGGCAAGATGCAGCTCTGCTTCCTCACCAACAACGACATCACTGGTGGCAACTCGGGCTCGCCCATGTTTGATGGCAAGGGCCGCCTCATCGGTCTGGCCTTTGATGGCAACTGGGACTCGCTCTCTTCTGACATCTGGTTCGACAGCAAGCTCGCACGTTGCATCGGTGTCGACGTTCGCTACATGATCTACCTCATGGACAAGTGGGGACACACCGACCGTCTGCTGAAAGAAATGGGTATTGAATAAAAACCACGTATAAAATATTAAGGTGGGGGGATGTGCCAACAGAACATAAGGCACATCCCCCTCCTTTTTTTTACCTCATCTTCATACCGCCGTCGTGCCCAGTTGCTATATGGTCGTAAAATCAAACAAAATAATAGCGATATGCAAGAATTTTGCACTATTTCTAAACATTATCACAAAAATAATTTGCCATCATTAACATTTTGTGTATATTTGCAACCGAAACAATGAAGAAGACGACACGCCCAAACAATAGCAACACGCCCCAAGAGAGAGTTTAAGGCAAGAAGAGAGAGGCTATTGGGAGAAAAAAGACAAATGAAATCAGAAAAATAAAAAAGAGAATCATTATACAACTATAAACAATGAACAAATTTTCTACACTCTTGTTTGCATTGGTTGCCTTGTTTGCACAGGCAACAGTGAGGCACAATCAGATGCCGATGTTTATAAAGTTACGCCCATACTGACGGAGAACTTTGACCACTTTGTCAATGGCACATACGACGAGCCCGACGCCATCGACCTGGCGACAGGCAAAGACGGAGCCGACTTCACCCCCGAGACCACAGGCTTCAGCAAGCCCATTGCCGACAACGGTGCCCGCGCATGGGTTGAAAACGGCATCCTGCGCATTGTGAACCCCGCTGCCGAGGCCGTAACCGTGTTTACCACCGGTGGCCGCCAGCTCTTTGCCGACCGCTCGGCCAGCCACGACCTCAGCATCACGCTGCCCGCCCACGGTCTCTTCATCGTAAAGGTGGGCCAGCACACGGTAAAGGTGGCAAAGTAAAGACAAAATAAAGACAACAAAGTAAGGCTCATACGCAACAAGAACCAAAGAAGAAACAGCAATAATTGACAAAAAGAGCCTAAGAAAGAAACAGAAAAATAATTCATAAAATATCTTTTCAAAGAGGACGTGTCATCTAAAAGAAACGCCCTCTTTTTGCTTTTCTATACCTTTTATACCTAATAAACCACGATAGCCATAAGATAAAACATAGCTATATAGCCGCTGGTTACAATATTTTTTATAACTTTGCAAACATAACGAACCAAGAAGAAAGAATAGAAGGAGCTTACAACCATGCTACCGGAACAAGAACAAATACTTATAAACAAGCTAAATGCTGGCGACAGAAAAGCGTTGGAAACCATCTTCCGCCTCTTCTATCCACGACTTACCCGCTATGCACAGCACTATTTGGCCGACCCCGACGCCGCGCAAGATATTGTGCAAGAGCTGTTTGTGTATCTGTGGGAGCGCCGTGGCAACATACGCTGTGTCTCGTTGTCGGCCCTTTTGCTGGTGAGCGTGCGTAACCGCTGCCTCAACTATATTGAGCATCAAAACTACATAGGCCGATACCTCGACCACATGCCACACAGCGAGGTTGAACATCTATACGCCACCAACCTCAGCATCAGCGCCAACAGTGCCAACAGTGCCGACCCCACCAGCGCCGATGGCTCAGTGTTACAACAGCTGCTCAACACGGTACTCAACAACCTACCCGATCGGCAACAAGAGGCTTATCGATACGTGCGCCTCAACGATTGCACCTTGCAATCAGCCGCCGAAGAGATGAACATCAGCATATCGGCCGTGGCCAAACTGGTAAACAAAGCCAGCGAAAAGGTGAAAGCCTACATACAGAAGCACTACCCCACCGACTTTTAGCAACTCATCAACATACAACCACAGCACTACAAGCCCTACTTTTCAATCCCTACCAGCACCTATTCATATTAAAAAACATTAAAACCATGGTGTTGTAGGTTGAAAAACAAGCCAACTAACGGTTATTCTCATACATAGTTGATTGTAACATAGGATACAAACCGAATACAAAAAGGTTATTTGGGCTATTTAGATTATTAGATAAATTATATAAAGACAAGACACATATAAAATATGAATATACAACCCCATGAATATAAGCCCATCGTCATGCGCTACCTTAATGGTGAAGCCACCCATGAAGAAGAAGCCATGATTGATGCCTTTATAAAGCAAGGCGAAGAGCAAGCCGCCCTCTTCAACCAATGGATGGAAGAATGGGAAGCCAACATCTTCAGCACGCCAGCGTCTGCCGTTGACCAAGCATGGCAACGCCTGCAAAACGCCATCGACCACGCTGAAGACGAAGAAACCTCTCCCGCCCACACAGCTGCCACACCCAGCGACAGCACCCCACATATAGGTCGCACCGTGCACATGCAGTGGTGGCACAAGGCTGTAGCCGCCGCCATCATCGTCATTATAGGTTGCGCCGCCATTTGGTCGTTCTCGGGCTCTACCGCCACACAAACCTATCTCTGCTCAGCCCCGGCAGGCAGCAAGACACAGGTAACACTGCCCGATGGGTCGAAGGTATGGCTCAACGGAGGCTCATCGTTAGCCTACACAAACCAGTTTAACAACGACAACCGCCGCGTAGAACTGCATGGCGAAGCCTATTTTGAGGTACAAAAGCACCAAGGCAAGCCCTTTACCGTGCACACACAGGGCTATGATGTTACGGTAAAAGGCACCAAGTTTAACGTGTCGGCCTACGACAACGATCCCATCTCTACCACCACCCTGATGGAAGGCAAGGTAGAGCTGAGCGACGGCAAGCAAAACCTATCACTTGCCCCTGGCGATGCCGTGCAGCTTGATAAGGCTACAGGCCAGCTGCAACGCTACGCTACCGATGGCTTTGCCGATGGCTGGCGCTCGGGCCGACTGATGTATCCCGACATCACCCTTGAGCAGTTTGGCCGCGTGCTGAGCCGCCAGTATAACGTAAACGTACACCTGGCCAACAGCCAGTGTGCCAACATGCGCATATCAGTGATGCTACAGAACAACGAAACCATCGACGAGGTGGTATCGGCCCTCACACGCATTACGGGCCACAACATTACACGCAATGGCGACACGCTAACCATACAGTAACATCCGCTCGCCATAGGCGCCAATGCCCGCTTGCCCCAAACAAGCACCCCACACAAGCACCCCAACAACATAAGCTCATACCTACTACACGCTAAAACCTTTTCATGCACATCGTTACGGCAGCAAGAAGGCTGCTTCTCGCTCTGACGATGTTTGTGGCTTGCCATATTGTTCAAGCCCAAACCATCACACAGCGGTTTGACAATGAACCGTTGCGAAAGGTTATACACGATATTGAACGACAAACCCACATGTCGTTCATCTACAAAGCCGACGTTATTGACGAGCAGCTACGCGTAAGCATACACTGCCGCAACACCCCCATCAAGACCGTGCTGCGCACCATTCTGCCACCCGACATCAGCTTCATTATTGAGAAAAAACTTATCATTCTGTATCGCAAAGCCGACAATAAAAGCAATACTTCTACCAACACTCAGGCCCCTTCTTCAGAGCCCCCCTTCATTGTGCAAGGACGTGTGCTCGATCAAGAGGGCTTGCCCGTATTCGGCGCCACCGTTATCGACCCCTCTACCCGCCGAGGCACCGTTACCGATGCCGATGGCCTGTTTACGCTAAACGTCTCGCCACAAGGCAGCATACATATCAGCTACATAGGTTACGAAAGTGCCAATGTGCCCGTGCGCCACCGCCTACAGTTAGGCACCATCGTCATACGCGAAGCCGTAAACAAACTAAACGAGGTAGTGGTGATAGGCTATGGCACCACACGCAAACAAACACTTACAGGCGCTGTCGACAAGCTACGCGGCACCGATGTAAGTCAGCAGCCCGTTTCTACTCTCACCGAGGCGCTACAGGGCCTTGCGCCCAACCTCACCATCCAGCGCCGCAGCGCTAACCCCAACGCCTTGGTCAACAACATCAACATACGCGGCATCAGCACCCTGAACAGCAATGCCCCGCTGGTGGTGGTTGATGGCATGGTGTGCAACGACGATGCCCTGTCAAACCTTAACATGAACGATATCGACAACATATCGGTGCTGAAAGATGCGGGCGCCGCTGCCATCTATGGCTCACGGTCGAGCAATGGCGTGGTGCTCATCACCACCCGCAAGGGCAAGCTTAACGCGCGCCCTTCAGTAAAGCTCACCTCGTCAGTGGGCTGGCAAACGCCACACCTGCTTTACGAGCCTGTGGCAGGCTGGCGCAATGCCGAGATGCGCAACGAGTCGTACAAGAACGTGGGCGGCTATATCGAGTTTACCGACGAGCAGATAGCCGACCTTCGCAAGCACCAAAGCGAAGAGCAATGGTTCATGCGCGAGATTTTTCGCACTGCCCTACAACAAAACTATAACGTGAGTGTGAGCGGAGGTACCGACAAGGCCACCTATATGGTGTCGGCTGGATATTTTGACCAAGCCAGCAACTATGTGGGCAACAAAAACTATGGCACACAACGCTATAACCTACGCTCAAACGTTGAGATGCAGGCTGGCCGACTGTATTTGCAAGCCCTGCTGGCCTTCGTGCGCGAAGACAACCTGGCCACCACAGGCACCAGTCTTGAGCGCGATGCCTCGCGCGTGCCACCCTACTATTATTATAAGATGAAAGCGAACGGCAAGTATCTGCTCAACGATATCTTGTCAGAGTTTAACCCCTTAGGAAGCCTCGAAGCCGGTGGCACCGACAAGAGCCGTAAGAACGACTTCACCGCCAACGTAACAGCCAATCTCGACCTTGGCCATCACCTCTCTCTTAAAGGTGTGGTGGGCGTAAACGTGATGGGCAGCCACCGGTACAGCCGCCAGTTTACCGTGCCCTATTATACCAACGAGAACCAAAGCGAGCCCACCCGCTACGACCGACAGCGCCGCGAGGTGAACGACCAAAACGCCGACTCGTATCTTATCAACACACAGTTGCTGCTCAATTACGAGCGTCAGCTGCAACGCCACCACATAAAGGCGTTGTTAGGCATTAGCAACGAGAGCACCACCCGCACCACAAACAACGTGCGCCTATATTATGCCAATGCCGACTTTGGCACCACCACAGGCGATAATGCCTACGTTATTCCGGGCGATGGCACCACCGTAAGCCCTGAACAGCAAACGCGCACCAGCATCTCGTCGGTGCTCGGGCGCGTAACCTACAACTGGGCCAACCGCTACATCAGCGAGTTCGACTTCAGATACGATGGCACCTCAAAGTTTGCCAACGCACATCGCTGGAGCTTCTTCCCCTCTATCTCTGCCGCATGGCTCGTTACTGACGAGCCCTTCCTCAGCACCTATCGCCATAACGTAGGCCACATCAAGCTGCGCACCTCATACGGTGTGCTGGGCAACCAAAGCATCAATGCTTACGACCGCTTCACACGTTACATTCTGTATAACAACGCTTACGCCTTTAACAACAAGGGGGTAACGGGCGCGGGCTTCACCCTGGGTTCCGACAATCTGCGGTGGGAGCGCACCCAGTCGTTCAACATAGGTCTCGATGCCACATTTCTACATCAGCGCCTTACCTTAGGCTTCAACTGGTTCTACAAAAACACAAACGACATACTTATGCGCCCCGAGGTAGCCACCGTGTTTGGCATCAACGCCTCCATCACAAACATAGGCCGCATGTCAAACCAGGGATGGGAGCTATCCTTACAGTATCGTTTAAAGGGCGCACAAACCGAGCACACCTTTGCCTTCAACATGGCCGACACCCGCAACCGCCTGCGTAGCCTGCCCGAACAGATGCAGATAAGTTCGCTCGATGAGATGTGGATCGTAAAAAAGGTGGGCGCACCTATACATTCTTACTACGGTTACCGCACGGCAGGCATCTTTCAGAGCGAGGCCGAGATTGCCGATGCCGCCCTACCTGTGGGCGCCATCGTATATCCTGGCGACGTGCGCTATGTTGACCGCGATGGAAATGGCATTATCAACTCAAACGACCGCTATGTGCTGGGCAACGCCTTCCCACGTTACACCTTCGGCTTCACCTACACCTTTACCTGGAAAGGCTTCGATGCCAGCATCTTTATCAATGGTGTGGGCAAGCGCGATATGATGGTGCGTGGCGAGCTGGTAGAGCCCTTCTTTGGCAACTATGCTTACGCCATCTACAAGCACCAAACCGACTACTGGACCCCCAGCAACCCCAACAGCAAACGTCCACGTCTCGCGGCGCAAGGGTCAACGTCAGAGAACAACAATTATCGCATAGGTTCCGACATCTACATCTTCAATGCCGCCTATGCCCGACTTAAAAATATAACCATAGGCTACACGCTGCCACCGCGTCTCACACGAGCGCTACACATACAGCGCTGCCGCCTATACCTCACGGGGCAGAACCTGCTCACGCTGTCGCCCACAAGCTTTATCGACCCCGAATCGTCTGAGTTTGACAGCAGTATGACCTTCGGTGCCTCAAACACAGGCACCACCTACCCACCCCTACGTTATTGGGGTATGGGCTTCGACATCGACTTTTAACACGCTACGCACCATGCACATTAACAAACATACCACTAAACACGCCCCCACGTGCACACCTAAGCATACCGCCATAGGGCAGCGTAAGCAGGGCATCATTGCCCCACTGCTACGCTCTATACTTGCGGGCGGAGCACTCTTATGCCTGGTGTCCTGTAACGACATGGATACGAGCCCCTCGAGCACCTACCCCGAAGATCAGTTCTGGACCTCGATAGAAAAAGCACAATACATGCTAAACATGGTGTATAACCAGCACTATTCGGCAGGCACCATGTGGAGCGATGAGACGCTTACCGACAACCTTATCCACGCTCGCGACTTCAGCAACGAGCGCACCATACGCGATGGCAATGCCGAAACCACCACTACCATCTTTGCCACCACATGGAAAAACATGTATGCAGGCATCAAGACCGCCAATATGTTTCTTGAAAACATAGATAAGCTACAGGCTAACCAGCACACCCTTACCCGCATGAAGGCACAGGCACGATATCTTAGGGCATGGATGTATCTACGCCTCACCTCGCTATATGGCGATGTTCCCTACTTTACCACCAACCTTACCTCCGCCGAGGCCAAACGCGTGAGCCGCACACCCCACACACAGGTAATGACAGCCATACACAACGAGCTAACAGCCATTGTGAACTACCTGCCCCGCCGCGACGACCTTACCGACGACGAGCGCGGACAGATAACACGCGGTGCCGCCATCATGCTTCAGGCCCGTGCCTATCTGTACGATGCCGATTGGGCCGCCGTAGAACAATACTGCCTCATGCTTATAAACGAGCAAGAGCAGTATGGCCACTACGCCCTCTATCCCAACTATCAAGACCTGTTCAGCCAAGATGCCGAATATAACGCCGAGATTATAGCCGACTACGAGTATGCACCCCGCGTAAGAACATGGGGCGAGATGTACGATATGGCACCCATATCAGTAGGGGCACGCGTGAATGGCCGAGCCCCCACCGAGAGCCTTGTCAGCGCCTATCTGATGGAAGACGGCCTCACCACCGATGCCTCGCCCCTATACAATGCAGAACACCCCTATGCCCACCGCGACCCACGCCTCACTGCCACCGTGGTGTATGATGGCTACCGATGGAGCTACAACGTGCCCGATGGCACCACAGGCAAGATTATATACACCCACCCCAACTCAAACATCACCACCGATGCCTATGCGGGCCCCAACAAGAACCAAACGCCTACAGGCTATTATGTGCGCAAATATTATGATGCCAAGCACGAAGACCGTCTGGGATCGTCAATCAACATCATCACCATGCGCTATGCCGACGTGCTGCTAATGTATGCCGAGGCCATGAACGAGCAAGGAAAGATGAGCCAAGAGGTATGGAACGCCACCCTGCGCCCTATACGCCAGCGTGCAGGCTTCACCCTGGCCTCGGCCCTCGATTATCCTGCCACGGCCACCCAAGCCGATATGCGCGACATTATACGGCGCGAGCGCCGCTGCGAGTTGGCACTTGAGGGTCTGCGTTGGTTCGACATCAAGCGTTGGCGCATAGGCAAGCAATGCCTTGATGGCTATGTGCTGGGAGCCCGTTTTATCAATAACAACACCGAGAACATACGTCTCGACAAGTATATCTTCGACGAAAATCGCGACTATCTATGGTCGGTGCCACAAACACAAATGGACATCAACCCCAACCTTATGCCCAACAATCCAGGCTATAGCCGATAAAGCAAACAGCTTGTCCGCTCGGCTTTGCCGCTTGCTTCAGCAAGAACTCGTCAACTCGTCAACTTGTCAACTCGTCAACTAAAAAGCAAACAACTCGTCAACTTGTCAACTCGTCAACTTGTCAACTAAAAAAAACCGCCCTGCAAAGATGAAAGCCTTCATCCTTGCAGGGCGCGTTTTTGTTTTATGTTCTTTTAATCCTCCACCTCAACCTTAGCGTTGGGGTAGTCTTTCTTAAACACATCTTCACTCTTTGTGAGCGTTCCTTCGTAGCTATAGCGCACGTTGTCTTCAGCATTATCAAGGTCTGAATACTCATAACCTATCGTTACCGTAACCATACGTATCAGTTTGCGCGAGTCAGACACGTTGGTATAAAACTTCTGTTGCCAGTTACCTTTCAACGGCACAAAGGCTATAGCCTCGTTATTGGCCGTAACGTCAAGTGTGCCATTGTCGTTAAACTTTGCGGTGATAACATACTGTTTATGTCCCGTTTTCGTGCGATCCATATTACCAGCATACATATAGCACTCGTCTTTAGAGATGGCATAAAGCTGTTTGCCCGCCACCTCGGCCGAGTAAGACGTGCCCAGCTGCTTGATGGTGCCGTTGCCAGCATACACGCCCGAATACTTGTTTGTAAAGTTCAGATAATACAGCGCCTTGGTGTAGCGCGATGGGCCTACCACTTCGCCCTCTGACGAGGCAATCTTTACGGGCAGCACATACTCGTTATAGATGTCGTGCTGGCGCAGCGTAGCCAGGTCAATACGGCACACCGCCTTTGCGTTAAGGTCGCCCTTAGGAATGGTGTACAGCGGCTTATCAAAGGTATAGCAGTCGGCGGGCAAGAGATCATAGTAAGAGGCTGTTTCGTTTTTAAACTTATCAAAGTTGAAGAGCGACAGTGTGTCGGCATCAACATCCAGCTTTACAATAATATCTTTATCATTGCCCGAGGTGCCATTCACGCCAAAGTAAACAGGCAGGTCAACCGTATTATCGTCGTTGATAGGCATCTCAATGTTTTCTTGCCAGCCATTGTCCATCAGATACGAGTATTTGGTGAACAGTTCTGAGTCGAGTTCATCCTCACACGACACTGTGCAGAGGGCCACCGCAGCCAGCAGTGTGCCCTGGCAGATATGCTTGAAAATATTACGTTTCATATCTTTTATCGTTCAATAAAAATCATTTATTCTAAATAAACATGCCACCGATAGGCTTACCAGCCAGGGTTCTGTGTCAGGTTAGCGTTTCGCTTCAGCTCGTCTGTGGTGAAGGGCCACAGATACATTTTCTGTATAAACACCTTAGGCATTGAAGCCACCACCGTGGGACGATAGAACTGCTGCACGCGGCTCTCGTCGTTGCTGATGTTGATGTTGCAGCCCATAAACGGCTGGTTTTCTTCAATCAGTGCATCCTTCCAGCGGCGCAAGTCGTAGTAGCGGAAGCTGTTTTCGCCCAAGAACTCAACCTGACGTTCGCGCTTGATGGCTGCACGCATCAGTTCCGAGTCGTTGTAGGTCATGTCGCTAAAGTCGGGCACACCCGCACGCATACGTATCGGTTTCATTGCGGCACGCATCTCGGCAGCATCACGTTTCACCAGCACCGGCTCGTTGTTATATCCCTCAATGCTATATTCTTTGCCCGATGTAAGCTCGTTCAGCGCCTCGGCATAGATGCACAGTATCTCGGCATAGCGGAAGGTAGGCTCGGTTTTGTCAATAATGTATCCGCCCGTGGTGTAGGCATCTTCATCGTTCACAAACTTTTTAAAGCCAATGCCCGTCAAGGGGCAGTCTTCTTTAAAGCCCTGTTTGCCATCGTTCAGGTCGCGATAGTAGAAAATCTGCTGGTTGCGATACCCTTTTTCGCTGGCGCTTGAACACTTCCATATCGATCCACAATAAGCTATTGAGGCATAGAAGCGCGGCTCACGATGGGCATATTGCCACGACACGCCCGCAGGCAAGAAGGGTGCACCGCCCTCGTTCAGGGCGCTGGCCGACGTTGTAAATCCGTTTTCGCGATAGTAGCCACTCTGCTTAGCCTCGGTCACCGTTTGTCCGTTATCCATCAGGTAGGCATCAACCTGTTTCTGCGAGACACCTATCGAGTTGTTACCGCTCAGTGTGCGCGGCATGCTCTCCTTCACCCAGTATTTAGTTTGGTTACCACCATTCTTGGTACGTGTGAAGATAAGTTCTGGGTTCTTCGAGCCCTGAATAGTGCCATCAAAAATCGACTTATACGAGAGATAGGGGTCAACATCAGCCCATCCGTCGGGGAATTTCTTGTCAGAGTATTCGGCATTGTAGGGTGGGCGCTCATAGTCGGGCGTCGTGGGGTTGGGCTCAATGGTGTATAGGCTATACATATCAAGGTTCATTACCTCCTTAGCAGCGGCAGCGGCCTTGGCCCATTTAGCCTCATCATACTCTTGCGGAACCAGCTGTCTTCCCTGCTTATCTTTCACGTTGAAGAGGTCTTTGTTGCCATTCATCAGCGGGCTGGCAGCCCACAGTAACAGTCGTGCACGCAAGGCCAGGGCAGCGCCACGTGTAGGATGTCCCATGTTGTTTACGGTGCGACGCAGGGGCAGCGAGCGAGCCGCAATCTTCAGGTCGTTGTCAAGAAAGTTTACAGTCTCGTCGATGGGCACGCGGGGCAGCGACAGTTCTTCGTACGAGAGGCTCACGTTCATACCCTCTTCGGGCACCAAGGGCACAGGTCCAAAGTGGCGCAACAGAGCCCAGTAAGCATACGCTCTTACAAAGCGCATCTGTCCCTTCATATCTTCTTTCTCGCTGCTGGTCAGTTCTGGGCAGCGATCTACGTTATTAATCAGGGTGCTGGCCTTACGTATACACTCATAGCCTTTATACAGCAGTTCTTTGCTACGGTCGTTGTTGGTCGAGGCCGAGTAGTTGCCGTTTTGCAGGTCGTGGCCATCATATTTTACGATATCGTCGCTAAGGAAGCGTGTGATGCCGTCTGATTCGGCCAACTGGTCGATAGGCTCAAAGGCGTTCGACATCCATCCCTCCACATACTGGCGTTTTGAAAAGGCCGAGTCGAGTGTCATCTGGTCGTAGAAGTATTTATCTACGTCGAGATAATCAGAGCAAGAGGTGAAGGCCATTCCTGCCATGAGGGCGGGCATTATTAATATTGATATTTTTTTCATATCGTCAGTGTTTTATTTTATTAGTTGACGAGTTAACGAGTTGACGAGTTGACGAGTTGCTACCCATGCTAAGTTATAACGAGATTGAGTTGTAAAAGCAAGCAGCTCGTCTACTTGTTTACTTGTCACTAACAGCATGCCAAAGGCATGCGAAACTTTAATTAAACATTATATACTGAAGTTGACATAGAACGAGAAGGTGCGGCTAATGGGGTAAGCATTGCCCGACTCGTTGTTGCCCTCGGGATCCCACCATTTGAAGGGGCTCCAGGTGAAGAGGTTTTCGCCCACAAAGCCCAGTCGCAAGCTCTGCATACGTATATGTTGCAGCATCTTGCGGGGCAGGTCGTAGGTTATCTCCAGGTTCTTGAAGCGCAGGTAGCGTCCGTTCTTCAGCCAGAAGGTGCTTTGTCGGTTATTGTTATTATTGTTAGTGTAGGTCAGTCGGGGCCACAGGGCGTTGGGGTTTTCAGTAGCCGTGGTGCCCGATATTTCGGCCGGTATCCAGCGGTCTTCTACCACCATGCGCTGCAAGATGTTGCCTGTAGCGCCATCGTGGAAGGCGTGTGGGCCGTTACCACCTACAAAGAAGTCGCGTTTGCCAGCACCCTGGAACAGCATGTTCAGGCCCCATCCGCGCCATGATGCGCTCAGTCCAAAGCCATACATAATGCCCGGTGTGTTCTTATAGCCTATTGGCACAATATCGTCTTCAGTAATTACGCCATCGCCGTTTACATCTTTATACTTGATGTCGCCAGGCATGATGGGGAAGTTGGCCAAGTTGTCTTGCGAGGGGCTTTGTTCAATGTCGGCCTGATCTTTAAACAAGCCCAAGGCAATGAGGCCACGTGTTTGTCCCTGGCGGAAGCCACGGCTCATGCGATACCACAGTTCGTTAGCAGCCTCATCCATATCCAGCACCTCAGTGTTTTGATAGGTAAGGTTAGCGCGCAGTGTGAGGTTTACCTCGCCAAAGCGTTTGTTGAAAGCAATGTTTCCGTCAACACCATACGACTCCATGGCGCCCACGTTAGCCATAGGAGTTTGGTCGGCCAAACCTGTTGAAAGCGGCATGTTGTTACGCTTCATAAAGATGTCGGTACGCTTGTCGTGGAAGTAGTCGATGGTACCCGTAAAGAGGCCGTGGAAGAGGTCCCAGTCGATACCCAAGTCCCACTTAGTAGCCACCTCCCATGTAAGGTTAGGTGTGCCCACGGTGGTCATACGGTAGCCGTTAACGTGGTTTGAGCCAAACTGTCCCCAGCTGTAGGTACCGCTGTCGCCCGTCATTTCAGAAATGAGCGAGATGTATGGGAAGCGCTGTCCGTCGAGCTTATCGTTACCCACACGTCCCCACGAGCCACGTATCTTGAAGAAGCTGAGCCATGGTGCCAGTTTCTGCACAAAGGGTTCTTCGCTGGCCACCCATCCTGCCGAGAAGGCGGGGAAGAAGCCAAACTGCTTACCTTTTTCAAAGTTTTCAGAGCCAGTATAACCAAAGTTAAACTCGGTAAGATAGCGGTTCTTATAGCCGTAACGCACCTGGCCCGAGTAAGCCAAATTGCGCTTAGGTATCGACTCAAGGATGTTGCTGCCCAGGTTTGTGTCAGAGTTTTCCTCTTGGTACACCATGAGCAGGCCGTTTACCTGATGTTTTTGTGCGAATAGGCGTTCATACTCGAGCTTAGCTTGCAGATAGTAGCGACGTGTGCCCGATGTTTCAGAGGCTTGCGTCATAGCCTGAATGGTTTGCTCGCGCTTCAAGATAAGGTTGCCGTAGGCGTCGCGATAGTTTTGTGCGCTCCACAGTTCGGGCGACTTGCTACGGGTGATGGTGTTCGAGTTCCAAGTATCGAAGGCAAACGAGCCGCTGAAGCTCAAGCCCTTAGTGATGAAGTCGAGTTTCTGGTCAAGGGTTACGTTAGTCTCCATCTTGTTCTGCCAGATGGTTTTGTAACCTGTTTGTGTGAGCAAAAACTCGGGGGTTTTCTTTCCGTTTACGATGGGCCACTGGCCAGTGCTCCACTTGCGGGGAGTAGACAGCGGTGTATATTGCGAGAAGGCTTGCCAGATGTCAGCCGATGTTGAGCCGGGCTGTGTGCGGTTAATAAGGTAGCCACCAATGCCTACAGAAAGGTTTGTGGTGGGGGTTATCGCCATTACCGAGTTGGCACGATAGTTATAACGCTCGTAGGTAGAGTTGGTGTTATACTTGTTTTCCTTGCTCTGCGACTTGTATATACCATCTTCTTTATAATAAGCACCACTTACATAGTAGGTGGCGGCATCGCTACCACCAGTAAAGCTAAGCTGTGCGCGATACTGCGAGGCGCCATCTTTCAGCATCAGGTCTTGCCAGTCGACGTTAGGATAGAGGTCGGGGTCAAGTCCGTTCTGAATAATGGCGAGCTGCTCGTCGGTATACAGTGGCGACTGATAACGGGCCAAGCGAGCCTCGTTAGCCAGGCGAGCATAGTCGTAGGCGTTAGCATATTCGGGCAGTTTACCCGTGGCGTTATAGCCATAGTGTATCTTACCGTTTATCTGCACCTTTCCTTTCGAACCCTTCTTAGTGGTAATGATAACCACACCGTTAGCACCACGCTGGCCGTAGATGGCGGTGGCCGATGCGTCTTTCAACACTGAGAACGACTCGATATCTTCAACCGGTATCTCGTTTAGGCTACGCTCTACGCCATCAACCAGCACCAAGGCGCTGGCATTGGCACCAAAGGTGCTGATACCACGTATCCAGAATTCGCTCTTGTTCTCGCCTGGTTCGCCCGACAGCTGCTGGGTAATGATGCCCGGCACCACGCCACCCAGCGAGTTGCTCAGGTTGCCTGTGGGGGCGTTCAGATGTTTGGTCTCAACGGTGGTAAAGGCACCAGTAAGGGTTTTCTTCTTCTGCGAGCCGCTGGCTGTTACCACCACCTCGTCTACCTTCTGGCTTTCTTCCTCCATCTTTACACTCACGTTGTTGGGGTCTTTAATGTTCACCACGGGCAGGTCGAGGGTTTTAAAGCCTATGTATGTTATTTGCAGCACATCATATTTGTTGGCCTTAATTTTAAACTGTCCGTCAATGTCGGTGGTCGAACCCAGTCCGGGTTTGTTCTTTACCACTACCACGGCACCCGTCACGGGGTCGCCATAGGGGTCTTGCACCACACCTTTTATATGTATAGCTGCATTTTGCGCCATAACGGCTATGTGCACGAGGCACAGCAGCATGAGTATAAGCAGTTTCTTCATAACTCGTTTGTGTGTATTGTTGTTAGGTTTTAAATGTTACTCAACCACCACCTTGCGAATAACTTGGTTCTCGCGGTCGGCCACGATGATGCTTTGGTCGCTCAAGATGGTGAGGCCTTCGGGCTGGTTAAATTTGGCCACGTCGGGCAATCCATCTTTATAACCGCTTTGTTTCGGTGTACCAGCATAGAGCGACACCGTGCCGTCGGGTGTAATTTTGCGTATACAGTGGTTGTGTTTGTCGGCAATATATAGGTTTCCGTCTTCGTCAAACGCGCCAGCGCTGGGCGTGTCAAACTGTGCTGCGGTGCCCACACCATTCTGGTAGCCAGCCTTGTCCCACTGTCCGGCCCACAGCTCATCGGTTTTACCCAGCGTGCGGGTGGCAGCATCGTAGGCGGTGCGGTATATGCAGTGGCGGTTCTTAATAATTTCGTACAGATACTTGCCATCGGGGCTGAACACAAGCTTCAGTTCGGTGCCCGACTTGTTACCCACACGTTTCAGTCGCTGCCAAGCCTTGTCAAGGTCGGTGTTAGGCACATAGCGATACAGGTAACCATCTGACTGGTTGTTGAAGATAATGTCGCCCGTAGTGGGATGCACGGCAATGCCGGTGCACTTGGGGTTGTCCATACGCACCAGGGCGCGGGTGTCCATAAAGCCAGCAGCACGTGTAATGGCTACGAGGCCCACCTTCGAGGTACAGTTGTCTGGGTTATACAGGTGCACCATATACATGGTGTCTTGTGCGGCGTTGAAGGCGGCAGCCGTGGGCGACTGGAAGGGGCCAGCGTTACACTGTATCAGTGTTTCAACATTGCCCTCATACAGGCGGCGCAGGGCACCATCTTTGTTGGTACCACGGCCTTCGTCCATCTCAAAAATGGCATCGTCTTTGTCGCACAGCAATGCCCAAGGTCTACGGAAGGTGGCCTGAGTATACTCGCCATCGGCACGTTCGGCCTTACCGTTTTGTCCGGCCACGGTCGACACGTTGCGCTTGAAAAAATAGCGGAAGGGTGTGTCGCCCGTCAGCTCTTGAGCCTGGTCGCCCTTGCCCACAAACACTTTTACCAAACCATTGTCGGCACGAGCGGGTACAATAGCGTAAATGTGGTCGTTTTTCACACCCACTATGTTGGCACGCTTGCCGTTAACGGTTACACGCAGATAGGCGGTGTCGGTGCCCAGGTTTTCGCCTTTAATAACGAGCTGGGTGCCCACGCCACCACTGTCGGGTGCGAAGGATAAAAACTTTGAAGCCTTGCTCAGGTCGGGCGGGCTTACCACACGATGCTCTTCGGCAATGTCGTTATCGGCACACCCCACTAAGAAGGAGCCCACCATAATCGACATGACAGTGGCCTGAGCCATGCGCAATAGCAGCGATGGCCGTACACTAAGTTTACTTACCTTTGTCATTGATGTTATTTAGGTTTTGTTGTTAAATGTTATAAAAACGCATAAATTGTAGGTTAACCAGCCGAGCCCTTACGTTAGGCGTAAGGCTATGATAGCACACCGCTCGGCATGGCGTGTTACATTAATATAAACAACCCATATTGCTACTTTTGCACCCTTTGCTGTAAAAATATTGTTAAGCAGAGGAGAAACACGGCGGGGCACGTTTTGCATAAATATACAGAAATGTGTATAAATATTCATTTCGCGTTTTTCGGTTTGTTAACACAATATTTGTGAAAAATATTATAATCTGTAAGCATTTTAAGAGGCATTGCTTACAATTTTCAAAGTTGATACCTTTCGTTTGCAAAACCCATGGTTTCAGGCTGTGAAAGCATGGGTTTCACGTTGTAAAACCAAGGGTTTCACAGCCTGAAAACAAGGCTTTCATATCGTAATTTGATGGGGTTGAGAACACGGGGGCAATATTGCATAAATATACAGTTGACGAGTAGACAAGTAGACAAGTTGACGAGCTGTTTGCTTTTTAGTTGACGAGTTCTTGCTGAAGCAAGCGGCAAAGCCGAGCGGACGAGCTGTTTGATTTACTCAGTTGACAAGGTAATATAGACGAGGAAAGACATTTAAAACAAAAATAAGCAATGCCTTAGGGGTTGAAAAGACATAGGCTCGGTTGTTTATTTTATGGTGGCAGAATATACGTTATCACATATTTAATGTGTATCTTTGCCTTAAAAATTACACAAAACCCATATTTACAATAACTTTTAAACAGAAATCACAATGAGAAAAACATTTATGTGCGTGGCCTTGGCCTTTATGGGCGCACTGCACACGTTGGCCAAAGATGTGGTCGACTATGTAAACCCATTGGTGGGCACTGAGTCGAAGTTTGAACTGTCGACCGGAAACACCTACCCCGCCATTGCCATGCCTTGGGGCATGAACTTCTGGATGCCGCAAACCGGACGCATGGGCGACGGATGGGCATACGTTTACTGGCACGACAAGATACGTGGCTTTAAGCAAACACACCAGCCCAGCCCCTGGATTAACGACTACGGCCAGTTTTCTATCATGCCCGAAACAGGCGAACCCGTGTTCGACCAAGACAAGCGCGCCTCATGGTTCTCACACAAAGCTGAGATAGCCAAACCCTACTACTATCGCGTATATCTGGCCGACTATGACGTGGTGGCCGAAATGGCACCCACCAGCCGCGCCGCCATCATGCGCTTCACCTTTCCCGAAACCGATAAGGCTAACATCGTGGTCGACGCCTTCGACCGTGGCTCGCACATACAGGTGCTGCCCGAGAAAAATATGATTATTGGCTACACCACCAAGAACAGCGGTGGCGTGCCCAGTAACTTTAAAAACTATTTTGTGGTGCAGTTTAGCAAGCCCTTCACCTATCGTGCCACCGTTACCAATGGCAACATTGTAGAGGGCAAGCTCGAAGCCAAAGAAAACCACGTGGGCGCCATCGTGGGCTTTAACACCAAACGCGGCGAACAGGTGCTGGTGCGCGTAGCATCATCGTTTATCAGCCCCGAACAGGCCATGCTGAACCTGAAAGAACTGGGCAACAACTCGTTTGACCAGGTGGCAGAACAGGGCCGAAAAACCTGGAACGAAACACTGGGCCGCATCGAGGTGAACGACCCCAACGTTGACCACCTACGCACCTTCTATTCGTGCCTCTACCGCTCGGTGCTGTTCCCACGCAGCTTCTACGAGATTGACGCGAAAGGAAACACCGTGCACTATAGCCCCTACAATGGCGAGGTGCGACCAGGATATATGTTCACCGACACGGGCTTCTGGGACACCTTCCGCTGCCTCTTCCCCTTCTTGAACATGATGTATCCCTCTATGAACGATAAGATGCAAGAAGGATTGGTAAACGCTTATCTTGAAAGCGGCTTCTTGCCCGAGTGGGCCAGCCCCGGCCATCGCGGATGTATGGTGGGCAACAACTCGGCATCTATCGTGGTCGATGCTATCATGACCGGACGCCATGGCTACGATAAAGACAAGCTGTGGGAGGCCGTGCTGCATGGCGCCAACAGCGTTCACCCACACGTAAAATCGACCGGACGCGACGGCTTTGAACTGTATAACAAGCTGGGCTATGTGCCTTGCGACAAGCTGAGCCAGAGCGTGGCGCGCACCCTTGAATATGCTTATAACGACTGGTGCATCTACACCATGGGCAAAGCCTTAGGACGCCCCGAAAAAGAAATAAAGATATATGCTAAACGCGCCATGAACTATCGCAACGTGTTTGACCCATCACTCAACCTGATGCGCGGAAAAGATAGCAACGGCAAGTTTGAAACTCCCTTCAACCCCACCGACTGGGGACGCTCGTTTACCGAGGGCGACACATGGCACTGGACCTGGTGCGTGTTCCACGACCCACAAGGCCTCGTCAACCTGATGGGCGGACGCGACAACTTTATACACATGATGGACTCTACCTTCATTGTTCCCCCTGTAGCTAAAGAGCACATGATACACGAAGAGCGCGAAATGCAGGTTATGAACATGGGACAGTATGCTCACGGCAACCAGCCCATACAGCACATGATCTATCTATACAACTATGTGGCTCAGCCCTGGAAGGCACAATACTGGCTGCGCCAGGTTATGGACAAGCTGTATAGCGCTAACCCCGACGGCTACTGTGGCGACGAAGATAACGGACAAACATCGGCATGGTATGTGTTCTCGGCTCTGGGCTTCTACCCCGTTTGCCCAGGTAGCAACCAGTATGTGCTGGGCACACCCTACTTTAAGAACGTGAAGCTACACCTTGAAGGCGGAAAAACCCTCGACATTACAGCCCAAAACTGTAGCACTGAAAACAAGTATATACAAACCATGACACTGAACGGTGCCACCTACGATAAAAACTATATTACCTACAACGACGTAATGCAGGGCGGAAGCATCTTGTTCAACATGGGTGCCACACCTAACAAGCAGCGCGGCACAAAACCCGACGCCGCCCCCTACTCGTTCTCAGTGAAAGGGAAAAAATAAGGGAAAAGGGAAAAGGGAAGAGTGAAGAGGGAAAAGGGAAAAGGGAAAAGTGAAAAGTGAAAAGTGAAAAATCCTATAGCTTTGCCGCTCTCACCCTCTCACCATCACTCTCTCCTCTGCCCCTCAGTCCCCTCGGCTTAGAAAGGCTTAGAAAGGCTTAGTGAGGCTTAACACCCAGGGCTTAGTGAGGCTTAGTCACCCCACAGCTCCCCAGCCCCCAAAAGCCTCTCTAAGCCCTTCACCAAAAAACAGCCAAACCCATAAAAACCAAAAACAATATGAACAAACGATTTTTTCTAACAGCCTGTACCTGCGCCGTGGCCTTGATGCTGAACGCGCAACAACTATTTGTAGGCTCGTACAACATTCGTAACCACAACAGTGGCGACGACCGCAACGGCAACGTATGGGCCACACGCTGCAAGGTGCTGTGCGACCAGGTAAACTTTGAAGCCCCCGACGTGTTTGGCACGCAAGAGGTGCTGCACGAGCAGCTGAACGACATGCGCGCACACCTCGACAACTACGACTACATTGGCGTAGGCCGCGACGATGGCAAAGAGGCTGGCGAATATTCGGCCATCTTCTACAAGAAAGACCATCTGCAGCTGTTAAATAAAGGCAACTTCTGGCTGAGCCAAACACCCGACAAACCTGGCCTGGGATGGGACGCCGTATGCGTGCGCATCTGCTCATGGGGCGAGTTTAAACAGCGTGGCACTGGCTTCAAGTTTTTCTTCTTCAACCTGCACATGGATCACGTGGGCGTAGTGGCACGTCGTGAGGCCGCTAAGCTTATTGTAAAGAAGGTGCGCGAGATAGCCAAGGGCGCTCCTGTTATTGTGACGGGCGACTATAACGTTGACCAAAGCAACGAGATATTTAAAATATTTACCGACTCGGGCATACTGAAAGACAGCTACACCGCTGCCCGTTTGCGCTTTGCCGAGAACGGCACCTTCAACTCGTTTAACACCAACATGTGGAGCACCTCACGCATCGACCACGTGTTTATATCACCTAAGTTTGCGGTCGACCGCTACGGCATCCTCACCAACGCCTACTGGACCCCCGACCCCAACACTCAGTATGAAGAGAAGGGCAAAGATGCGCCCACCGAGATAAAATTTCGCAAATATATTCGTCGTGCCCCCTCTGACCACTACCCCGTTATGGTGCACATGAAGTATGTTAAGTGATAGTTGATTTTCAGTAGACAAGTTGACAAGTTGACGAGTAGACGAGCTGTTTGCTTTGTAGTTAACGAGCGGACGAGGAGATTAGCCATGCCTGTTTTGTGGTTTGCTGTACGAAATGTGCAAAGCAAACAGCTCGTCAACTTGTCTACTCGTCAACTCGTCAACTTTAAGAAAAAACCTACAAAAAAATTTTGTTCGTATGGTGCTTTTTGTTAACTTTGCAAAAATAAGAGCGCACAAAACACACTAATGCTCTACAAATCATTATGATGCACTGCTAATAACACGGTGCACACCACTATTACGAAGAGACAAATCATATACAATCGTACACGTACGCATACGACATAAATCACAATAAATACACGCGTACCTATATATAATATATATCTACACGTACACACACAAATCATTACATACACATCACACACGTGTAAAAAAAATGAATAGTTTTCCAAAACTGAAAATAACATTTTAATAACCAAAAATTCATGCTTATGCAGAAGAAAATGACATCACTAAGAACGTCGTTCGCTCTGGCTTCAGCATTGTTCGCTTCTACCGCCGCCTTTGCACAGGCCATTCCGGTAAGTAACGAGGCCGAACTGAAGACAGCGCTGAGCAACACTTCAGCTGACATTGTCCTTACGCAGGACATCACCCTTTCGGGCGAGTGGATTCCTATTGGTACAAAAGAGGCCCCCTACATGGGTACCTTCGACGGCCAGGGCCACGCCATCAAAGGGCTTACCATTACTACTAAAGCCGACAACCTTGGCTTCTTTAGTTTTATTGGCAGCACTGCCACCGTTAAGAACGTAAGCTTTACCGGCGCTAAGGTGCTGGGTAACAAGCAAGCAGCTATCGTAGCTGGTCAGGCCGAAAACGCCACCATCTCAAATGTTTATGTATCGGGTATCGTTACGGGTTACGACCACGTAGGTACCATCGTGGGCGATGCTCGCGGCGACGCCAATGTGAGCGCCGAAGGCACCATCATCAACAACTGTGTGTCGACAGCCGCAGCCTTCTCATCAACCTATCAGGCTGGTGGTATTGCTGGCTGGACTAACCTGGGCGTGTTTGAAAATAACGTAGCCTACGGCGCTGTTACCGCTCCCGGTGGTGGTGCAGCAGGTATCTGCTCAATGATTGATAATAGTGGCCACGCCTCGTTTATAGGCAACGTGTCGGCTGTACCCTACGTAAAGGGTGGAAACAACCGCACCAGCGGCATCTTGGGCTGGAAGAACGGTTCGGGCTGTGCCATTGTTGACGACGACCAGAACCTGTCGTCAGACGCCACACAATATTTTGTTGGTGGTAACCTTACCCCAGCTGCCGACATTAAGTTTGATGAGAACAACGATGGCACCAACGGCATCGTAACACCCGCTGCCGACCTGAAGAAGGCCGCCACCTATACCACCGCTGGCTTCAGCACCGACGTGTGGAACCTCGTAGATGGCCAGTATCCCACTCTGAAAACACAGGCTGCTATGGAGAACGCTATCTATACCGCTCAGGCGCATTCTCGCTACGTAGTGGGCACCGAGTATGACACACAGGCCGCTTCTGCTCTGGGTAGCGCTGTTACCATTACCAGTGACAACACCTCAGTGGTAGATGTTGAAGGCACCACACTGAAGTTTGTAGCCCAAGGCAATGCCGTGGTTACCTTTACCGCAGCTGCTACCGACGTAGCACCCGCCTTCACCACCACGCTGCCCATCACCGTGGGCGACATTAACTATGCTATCAAAACTCCTGCCGACCTGATGGCTGTGAAGTATAACATGGCTGGCGACTTTACGCTGGAGAACGACATCGATATGACAGGCGTCGATTTCACACCTATCGGCATCGAGGGCAACAGCAGCGTAGCTAAGTTTACAGGTTCCTTTGATGGTAAAGGACACATCATCAAGGGCTTGAAGTATGACAACGCTGACAAGGGCGAGGTAGGCCTCTTCAGCCAGACCGAGAACGCCACCATTACCAACCTGGGCATTGAGGGCGCACACTTTGTAGGTAACGCCAATGTGGGCGGTATCGTAGGTCGTATGTATGGCGGCCTTGTTGCCAACTGTGCTACCCTTAACTCTTACATCGAGGGTCGCGACCACGTAGCTTCTATTGCTGGCGAAATTAACAACACACAGGATGGCGAGACCTATTATGGCGGTACCGTGAGCAACTGTTTTGCCGACGCTGTTGTCAAGAGCCGCCAGTATCAGGCTGGCGGTATCGTAGGTACCATCACTTGTGGCACTGTTGAAAACAACCTCTTCACAGGTACTGTTGACGACAGAGAACGCGCCACGGGTATGGTAGCCCTCGTCGACCAAAACAATGCTCCCTCTATTATTCGTAACAACGTGGTAGCTGCATCGCACCTCTATGGCGATGTGCTGCGCATTGTGAACAAGGCCGGCCGCGACATGTGTCAGCTTGAAAACAACTATGTGCTTGAAACCACCTACTGTGGCACAAACGCTAAGAACGCTGGCGTGATGGAGAACGCTACCGATGCCAACTCAGAGAATGGTGCTAACGCCACACTCGAGCAGCTGCGCTCGCAAAGCTTCTACGAGGGTCTGGGCTTCGACTTTGCCGACACATGGAAGTTCCTTGATGGCGCTGAAGGCAAGACCTATCCTGTGCTGAAGTGGATGCAGCCCAAACTGCCCACCACTATCTTCGACATCCCGGCCGAGCGCGCGTTGCTGTACGACCAGGGTATGGAGTTCTTCTCATTTGCTCCCATCCACGCCTCTTACGGCCAGGATATTGACGTGCAGATTGTATCGGGTGGCGACAAGGCCAGCATCAACGATGGTGCCCTGTGGGCTGGCGCCGAGGATGGCAGTTATGCCGGTTCTGGCCCCGTAGTGCTGAAGGCAAACATTGCCAGCGACGTGGCAGACCTCTTCAACACCACCAATGCCGATGCACAGTTTACTATCAACATTGCTCGTCTGGGCGAAGGTGTTGACATTAGCACTGGCCAGGAGCTGGTTGACAAGATTAAGGCTAACCCCTCAGGTGTATTCACGCTGGTGAAAGACATCGACATGAGCGGTATTGACCTGACCGATTTCTGTGCAAACGATGCCTTCTCAGGAACACTCGACGGTAACGGACACGTGGTGCGCAACGCCAGCGTAAGCTATACCAACGGACAAGACAAGGGTATCTTCTGTACCACCAATGGTGCTACCATTAAGAACGTTGCTTTTGTCGACTTCAACGTTTCTGCTGCAAACGCTAACCACGTAGGCTTCATTGGCTCGGCTGCTGCTACTAAGTTTGACCAGGTATATGTTCAGGGTAAGGTGTCAGGTAACGACCACGTAGCCTTCTTGGCTGGCGATGCCGACAACTGTACTGTAACTAACACCTTTACTAACGGTACCCTCGTAGGAGGTAGCCAGATTGGCGGCTTCTTCGGTTGCACACTGGAAGGTGGTGCCGACATTCAGAAGAGCTACTTCAATGGCTCGCTTACCGCTACAAATCGTGGCTGGGTGGGTGGCTTCATCGGTTTGATTGATAAGCCCAACAGCGAGGTAACCATTGAAAACTGCGTTTCTATTGGCGACTGCCAGTTCACACAAGACGCTGGTGGCAGCCCCCAGAAGACAGGCCCATTCATCGCTGGTAACAACTCTGGCGACAGTCCTAACGCTAAGGTAAACTTCTCAAACAACAACATTAAGAATACAAACGCTAACATGTCGCACGAGTCGGATTGGCCAGGCAAGAACCCCACCACCGACGACGAGAACCCTGTTGACCATCCTCAGGAAATGGCCGCACAGGTGCTGCAAACCTCTGCACCGTATGAGGGCCTGGGTTGGGACTTTGACAAGGTTTGGACAATGGACGCTGCCAGCAGCTATCTCTATCCTACACTGAAGATCTTTGGCTCGTTCCCCGCAAGCGGTGTGAAAGACCTGCAGAACGACGTGAAGGCTACCTTCGTGGCTGCTGCTGCCGACAATGTGCTCACCGTGGCTGGTCTCGACGCTGCCGCTACTGTAACTGTAGCTAACGTGGCTGGACAAACCGTAGCAATGGTTTCTACCGCTACTGGTGCCGCTACCATCCAGTTGCCCGGCAAGGGCCTCTACCTAGTAAAGGCTACTGTAAACGGCAAGACCGCTACTGCTAAGGTGCTGAACAAGTAAAAATCTCTCTCTTTATAATACGATAACCGTAAACAATAGGGTTTACGGTTATCGTTTTCAGGTTAAACACTTGAAAAAGATAAATAGGTGAACGGGGGCGATACCCACACATATATACATATCAACATATAATATACGTTGTGGGCTGCCTCCCCTTCACTCCTTTAACAAAACATTGCACCCCTTACATCACGCAACACACATCACAACAACATACCCCACAACATCACACCCCACACGACGAGAGATACACGTTATCTCTTCTCCACAAAACTTGAATATACTCGCCCCACTATATATAACATCACACACATTACACAAATCACACACATACAAATAGATAGAACAAATCACAAAGAAATAACAAATTTCAATGATATGTATTATCACCAACTTTATCTTTAATTAATATGTTTAAAACAAAAGCACGAAATCTATGGAAGGGGCTACTGCTCATCGCAGTATTGCTCGTAACCATTCCTACGTGGGCAGCGCCTATCAAGGTGTCTGGACGTGTTAACGACACGAACGGCGAACCGCTGATGGGTGTAACCATTAAGGAAAAAGGAACAAACAATGTAGCTATTACCGACATTAACGGTAACTACACCATTTCATGTACTACTGCTAAGCCTGTATTGGTGGCACAGTATGTAGGGTTTAAAACCACCGAGAAGAAGGTGCAAGGCACCCTTTGCGACCTTATCTTGAACGAAGACGTAGGCGCCCTCGACGAGGTGGTGGTAACAGGTTACACCACACAGAAAAAGGTGTCGGTGCTGGGTGCACAAAGCACCTTGAAGATGGAGCACGTTAAAGCGCCTGTATCAAACCTTAGCTCTATATTTGCAGGTCGTATCCCTGGCGTGGTATCAGTACAGCGCACAGGTGTTCCGGGTAAAGACGACTCTGACATCTGGATTCGTGGTATCTCTACCATGACCAATACTAACGAAGGACCGCTGGTGCTGGTCGACGGTATTGAGCGTAGCTTCTCACAGCTCGACCCCGAAGACATTGAGAGCGTAACGATATTGAAAGATGCTGCCTCAACCGCCGTTTATGGTGTGCGTGGTGGTAACGGCGTTATCATCATCACCACCAAGCCGGGTAAGGTGAGCAAGCCTCAGTTCTCGTTCGACCTCTATCAGGGTATCACACAGCTTACCAAGGTGCCCGACCTGGTTGACGGCATTACCTATATGCAGGCTGCCAACGAGGCTTACAATCATACCAATGGAATCGACTACTACTCGCAGCAGTATATCGACCGCACACGTGTGGCCAATGGTATGGCTGCCCCCAACCTCTCGGCCGAAGAGTATGCCGCACTGAAGGCCGACCGCACCGTAAACAAGTATCTTTATCCTAATGTCGACTGGATGAAGGAGCTGTATAAGAACACGGGCTGGAACCGCCGCGCCAACGTAAACATTCGTGGTGGTGCTCCTAACGCCACTTACTATGTGTCGTTGTCTTACTACACCGAACGCGGTATGACCAAGGGCGATAAGACGCAAGACTATACCTCAGAGATATCATACGACCGCTACAACTTCTTAACCAACATCAACCTCAAGCCCAGCAAGACAACAAAGATTGATGTAGGTGTGAGCGGCTTCCTTACCTCAGGCAACTATCCGCAGCAAGACCTGAACACTATCTTTACAAAGGCTATGACCACCAACCCGGTGCTCTACCCCGTGCAGTATCCTAATGGCGAGAACCCTGGCGTGTCGCCCGACAACCGTGAGCTTGACAGCCCCTGGGTAACGCTTACACGTCGTGGCTACTCGAAACAGCACAACACACAGCTGAACACCAACCTGAAGCTGACACAAGACCTGGGCTTCTTCAACTGGAGCAAGGGCCTCACGTTCCGCGCATTGATTGCCTTCGACGTAAAGGCAAACCAGAACCTGCAGTATAAGGTTGACGATAGCACATGGAAACTGGCAGGTAGCCAAGACCCCACCACCAAGGTGTGGGACGAAAGCACCATGTATGACGAAGAGGGCAACCTGTTGCTTACTGAACAGTATAAGGGTAACAAATCGATGAGTGTTTCTGCCGACAAGTGGGTGTACCGCACCTTCTACTTTGAAACCGCACTCGACTATAAGCGCACCTTTGCCAAGAAGCACAACGTGAGCGGACTGGTACTGTTCAACCTGCGCAACTATCTTGATGCTAACAATGGCAACCTGTTCTCTGTGCTGCCACACAAGCAAGAGAGCCTCTCGCTGCGCGCTACCTACGACTATGATAACCGCTACTTCATCGAGGCCAACGCTGGTTATACAGGTTCAGAGAACTTTGAGAAAGGACATCGCTTTGGCTTCTTCCCCGCCTTCGCTATCGGATGGGTCCCCTCAAACGAAAGCTGGTGGAAACCGCTGTCAAAGGTAGTGTCGTTCTTGAAGATACGCTATTCAGACGGTACCGTAGGTAATGATAGCTCGGGCGACCGCTTCGGCTACTTCTCAAAGATTGAGGGCGACGGCACTGGCTATCGCACCTATTGGAACAGTGGTGATGGCCTGCACTATACATCGTATGGCTACAAGCCACAGTGGTCGAAGGTGCGCAAGCAAGACTTAGGTATCGACCTGAATCTGTTCAACGACCTGAGCGTTACCGTTGAGCTGTTTAAAGAAAGCCGCTCGAAGATTTTCGTTTCACGCGACAACGTGCCCCTGCTTGCTGGCTTTGCCACAGGCATCTCGGCCAACATTGGTAAGGTAGAGAACAAGGGTTTTGAGGCACAGTTTGAGTATAACCACCAGTTTGGCAAAGACTTGTTCGTTTCTTTGCGCGGTAACGTTACCTATAACAAAGATAAGATTATTGAAAACGGACAGGCCGAACCCGCTTATCCTTGGCTCGACAAGCGCGGACACAAGGTGCTGTCATCGCTCGGATACACCGCTTTGGGCCTCTTCACCAGCGAAGAAGACATCAAGAACAACAACATTTGCCAGTTTGGCGAAACCTATCCTGGCGAGCTGACCAAGCCCGGTGACATTAAATATAAAGACCTGAACGGCGATGGCAAGATTGACGACTACGACAAGAGCTATGTAAACGATGGCGACGTGCCCTCAACCTATTATGGCTTTGGTGGCGACGTGCGCTGGAAGAACTTCGGTTTAGGCATCTTGTTCCAGGGCACCGCTGGCGCTCACCGCTTCCTCTCTGGCTCAGGCATCAACCCGTTCACCAGCTCATCAGGTGGCGGCACACTGTATGCCAACATTACCGACCGCTGGAGCGAGAACGACCCTGAGAACACCAACGTGTTCTACCCACGCCTGGCATGGGGCGCTAAAGACCCCAGCAACCAGAACAACTACCAAACCTCTACCTGGTGGTTGCGCGACATGAGCTTCTTGCGCCTGAAACAGTTCACCGTGTCATACTATTTCCCCAAGGCATGGACCAAAAACGGTATTTTGAAGGGCGGACGCTTCTACATCATGGGCGAGAACGTGCTCACCTTTAGCAAGTTTAAGCTGTGGGATCCCGAGCTCAACACCAGCAACGGTATCTCATATCCTAACGTGCGCACCTTCTCATTGGGCGTAAACTTCAATATTTAAACACTAAGTAAGAAACAATATACATAATATATGAAAGCTAAATTATTAAGCATATTGCTCGCTGGAGCGACAGCACTGACCTTTACGTCGTGCGACGACTATTTCGACGATGTGCCCGATAACGCCACATCGCTCGAGGCCGTGTTCGCCAACCGTGGCCAGTCGCTGAAGTGGCTCTCGAACATCTATACATACATTCCCGATAACACCAACGTGCGCTACAACTCGCGCACCAATGGTAACTGGCCAATGGCATCAATAGAAGGCTACCTGCCCTGGGATCATATCGTAGCAAACAACATTATCCTGGGCACACTGTACCCCTCTACCGACTTTGTAAAGACGCAGTGGACAGAGTATTATCGCGGTATACAGTATGCCAACATTTATCTGGCAAACATTGATAAGAACAGCGCTATGCTGGCCGACGAGCGCGAGTGGAGCAAAGCCGAGGTGCATGCCTTGCGCGCCTACTTCTACTTCAACCTTGTGAAAGAGTTTGGCCCCGTGCCCCTTATCGGCGACAAGGTGTATAGCGTAGACACACCGCTGGATGAGATGATGATGCCCCGTAACACCCTTGACGAGTGCTGGGACTATATCATCGCTGAGCTGAAAGCAGCCCTTGATGGCGGCAAATTGAAGTCGACCTTCGGTGAAGACGGTTCTGTAGACAGCCAGTATAAAGGCAACCTCACACAAGAGGCCGTTGAAGGCATCTTGGCCGAGGTTTACCTCTATCGCGCCAGCTACCTGTTTAATGGCGACCCCTACTATCAAACCATGGCCAACAAAGATGGCACGAAGCTCTTCCCACAGAACAAAGATATGCAGAAGTGGAAAGATGCGCGTGATGCCGCCAAGCGCATCATCGACAGCGGCAAGTTTAAGCTGGTGCTGCGCGACCAGAGCGGCAAGCTGGTTGACGATGTGAAGAGGGCCGACCCCTACAAGTCGTGCTTCTACTCGGCCATCGGTCGTGTTGATAACGAAGAGATGATTTTCTTGCGCACCAACGCTAATAACGACTCATACATCATCAAGCCCCGCCACACGGGCATCTCAGGCAATGTTGACCGCGGTGCAGGTGCTTACTCTATCCCCTTGCAGTTTATCGACCTGTTCTTCATGAGCAACGGTAAGCGCATTGACGATGTAGAGCAGAAACCTATCTCACAGGTTACCACCTTCAAGGCCGACGACCCTGTATACCCTGTTTACGACACCCAGAACCTTACCACAAAGGATAAGGATGGCAACGATATAGCAATGAACGCACGCAACTCGCTCAGCACTACTAAGTATGTTGACCGCTTCTCAAGCTACAACTACTTTACACCGGGTTCGGGCAAGGGCATCATGAAGCAGTTCTACTGCCGCGAGCCACGCTTCTATCTCGCCGTAACCTTCCAGAACCGCCGTTGGGACTATGACCAGGCCAACACCTACTATACCGATATGTCGCTTAACGGCAACTCGGGCTCTGATGGTAAAACACACGACTATCCTATCTTCGGAACCATCGTGCGCAAACTCTACTGGGAGAAGGAAAGCAATATTGATGGCGCCGTTATGTTGCGTCTGGGCGAGGTTTACCTCAACTATGCCGAGGCTTGTGCCCAGCTGGGCGAAAGCAAAGAGGCTCTGAAGTATGTAAACCTCATTCGTTCGCGTGCCGGCATTAACGAGTATGCCTTAAACCGCACCGAAGAGGGCACCAAAGATGCTCGCAACAAAAACAAGATATATGTAGGCGAACTGGATAAAGACCAAGAACTGCTGCTGAAGGTTATCTATCGCGAGCGCCTGATTGAGCTGTCGTATGAAAGCAAACACTACTTTGACGTGCGTCGTTGGGGTGTGGCCGACATGGCCGAAGGCGATGGCTGGGTATATCCCACCTGGCATAAAGGCGGTGAAGGCGGCGACATGATTGGCTTTAACGTGAACAACGAAGGCAGCGATGCCGAAAAGGCCAACAGCCTCAACTTCTACAAACGTGTGAAAACGCAGCACCGCATCTTCACTAAGCGTATGAGCCTGTTCCCCATTCCACAGGAAGAGGTGAACCGCGACAAGCAGATTGTACAGAACGAAGGATGGGCTGCCGAATAATAATTTATCTCGGTATATTGATTTGTTAATTAAGTAGACTGTTGCCAAAGCATGGCCCACGCCGTGTGGGCAACAGTCTTTTTTTTTAAACCTCAACCACATGAACAAAAAATCGTTTTTACTTAGCATTATGTTGCTGGCCATGCCCGCCATGCTATTGGCAAACCCCATAACCGAGGCCAAAGCCAAGCAACAAGCAGCACAGTTTTTGGCCCAACGTATGCACAGTGGCGCACGACGCGCACCCCTAAAAGGCGGCACAAGCCTTACGCTGGCTGGACAAACTAAGGGCTATTATGCCTATAACATAGGCCGAGGCAACGGCTTTGTTATGATGTCGGCCTCTGACCGCACACAGCCCATCTTAGGATATGCCGACGAAGGGCAGTTTAACCTCAGCAACGCCCCACAGCCCTTAAAGCAATATGTGCAGCGCCTATCGGCCATTGTCGAGGCGGCTGAACAGGGCAACGCACAGTTGGCGCCACGCAAGTCGGCGGCAGAAAGTGGGGTGGCCACGCCCGTATCGGTGGCCAAAAACTTTGTGCCCACACTGGTGTCGTGCCGCTGGAACCAAGGGTCGCCCTACAACCTCGAGTGTCCTAAATATACCGATGCCAATGGCAATCAACAAACAGCGGCCACAGGCTGCGTAGCCACAGCCATGGCACAGATAGTGTATTACTGGAAGTGGCCGAAGACCACCACCACCACCATGCCCGCCTACACCACCAACTGGAACAACCAAACGGTAACCTACCCTGAGATGGCACCCACCAGCTTTAAGTGGGATAAGATGAGCGACGTGTATAACGGTAACCAAAGCCAAGAGAGCCAACAGGCCGTGGCACACCTAATGCGAGCACTGGGACATGGCGCAAAGATGGGGTATGGACCCGCATCGGGCGCCAACTCGGGCAATGCAGCGGCCGCCCTACGCAACTATTTTGGCTACGACAAGACATCGTTCCATACCTCGCACGACAAGTATACGTACACCGAGTGGGAAGACCTTATCTACAACGAGCTGGCAGCAGGACGACCCGTGCTGATGAATGGCGACAACAGCGACCTCACAGGCGGACACGAATGGGTGTGCGACGGCTACGATGGCAACGGCCTCTTTCATATGAACTGGGGCTGGGGCGGCATGTGCGATGGCTACTTCATCCTCACCGTGATGTTTCCTGACCAGCAAGGCATAGGCGGAAGCACATCGAGCGATGGCTACAGCATGAGCCAGGGCATTGTGGTAGGCTTACAGCCCAATTACAGCGGCGAGGAGCAGCCCGAACAGCCCGAGGTGGTGCGCAACACGGTAACCAACCTTCGACCCCAGAAAACCACGCTATCGCGCTCAAACACCGACCGCAACTTCTCGGTGCTCATAGAATATTCAGCAGGCACTGATATGGGCCATGCCTACACCTTTAACAGTGGCTTCGGCCTGTATGATGCCGAGGGCAACGCCGTAAAGGAGCCTATCGGCAAAGAAACCTTCGACATCTCGCCCGGCACCTGGTGGCCTACACTCGGCCTTACGGTGGTGTTTGGCAAGGGCTTGACCGATGGCACCTACTACATACGCAGCATCAGCCGAAAGGATGGCACACAAGATTGGCTGCACACCGTAAACTTCAACACCACGTTTATAAAGGTGGTGATTGATGGCACCAAGGCGCAGCTCACCGTCTTCCCACACACCGACATTACTGTGCAGAGCCTCACGCTTGAAGGGTCGGGCACCGTGGGCGTAGAACAAAAGGTGAAGGCCACAATGACCAACAACTCCGAAACCGAATATTATCATAACACCTTCTTGCTGGTTGATGGCAACTTTGTGTCGGGCAACTGCATACAGGTACCGGCCCTCTCAACACGCGACATCTATTTTAAATATAAGCCCGCATCGGCAGGCAAGCACACCCTTCAGGTTTCTACCTCAAAGAACGCCTCTGACGCCTTCTACACCACCACAGTTAACGTAAAGGCAGCGGTGACGAACAACCTGAAGGTGGCGAAACCTTTCTCGCTGCTGAAAACGTATAACGTAAATAACAAGAGTTCTATCTACGGCAATGTGATGAAGCTCGGCGTAAAGGTTACCAACGAGGGCAACGACACCTATTATAGTTATGTTGAGGCATCGCCGTGGGAACTGGATGGCAACGTATACTGGAAGCGTGGCAGCTATAAGCAAACCATTAAGTTAGAGCCTGGAGAGAGCACCACACTGAACTTCACCCTGCCCAACCTAAACCTGGGTAGCACCTACAACTTCCACATCGACACCGACAAAAGCAACAGTTCAAACTTGGGCAACTTTACCTTCGTGCAAGGCATCGACTACTGGACTGCCGATGGTGCCGCCAACGCAGCGCCCACCACAGGCTTTAAGGTTACACCCGATATGGTGGCCGTGCATGTGCCTGGCAAGCAAAACGTGCCCACCATAGCGTTTGAGGGCACACCAGCGGCCAATGCCACCCTGTTCTTCGACGAGGGCGCAAAGATAAACGACCGCGTGCTGGCCATCTTAAAACGCAATGTGCCCAACATTGTGATGGGCTCCGATGCCGAACAACTGACGCTGACCGACGGCCAGCCCTTCTACTTCCCCTACAACTTTAAGGCAAACAACGTGACCTATGTGCGTGCCGCCGAGCGCAATGCCAACGCCTGTATGACCATAGCCCTGCCCTTTGCACCACAAACCGTTGAGGCTGATGGCACACCGCTAAGCTTTGTTCAAAGCGACGATGATGCCGTGGGAGCACTGGCAGCTGAGGAGTTTACATCGGCACAAGGCACTACCGTAAACTTTACATTGGCACCAGAACTGAAGCCTAACCGCCCCTATCTGCTTACCATAAAAGGCGAGACAGGCGCTACAAGCTTCGACCAAACAGGCAAGACGCTGACCTTTAAAGCCACCGATGCCGCCATCGAGGCCACCGAAAGCATCTCGACCTATAGCACAAACTATCGCTTATTGGGCCTTTACAGCGCCACCAGCATGCCTAACGCCTACGTGCTCTCACCTGATGGCACCGCCTTTGTGCAACAAGCTGAGGCCACGCTACAGCCCTTCTCGGCCGTGTTTGTGGCCAATAACGACGAGGCACTGCAAGCCAAGACCCTTCAGGTGGGCGGACTTATAAGCACAGGCATCAACACCCTTGTGCGCGATAATGCTACTAACGCTAACGATGCCATCTATACACTGAGCGGACAAAAGCTGACGAACAACCGCTCACTGTCTTCGCTGCCCAAGGGCATCTACATTATTGGAGGACGAAAAGTGGTGAAGAAATAAGCATAAATTATTCAAGCAAGACGGGGCCTCTGTGCCCCGTCCTCCCTTGATAATATATTTTGAATGCTGGAGGGCACTAAAAAGGCGGGCAACCATCACGGTTGTCCGCCTTTAATAATTAATCAGAAATTTAATAAAGAGAATTGTTTTCTTTTTTTATATTCCTTCTTGAAGATGTTTCAAAACTAAAACTCAACAACGTTGTTCACTGTTGTCCATTAGTTGTTACTGTTGTCGTTTCGTTCATGCATTGAGTTTTGTTCATGCATAAAGCTTTAACATCCTCACATCATTTCTCAACAAAAAAATACTATATTGTACAAGTTAAATTCTTTTAGATGAATGTATCTTGTAAGGAGCACTCCGCAGAAGAAGTGCCCCTTAGAAGATAATCCTTCCTTACTTATTACCAACCTTATCACCAAAGTCAAATGGGTCCGAGTCGCCAGCCGTTTGAGTGGGCGACGGGTTGTTGGTGCAGCTCTTATTGTAAGCTGTTTCAGATGAAGGTATGCAATAGTTCATCCAGCTTGGAGCCGATGTTGTGTTCCAACGATACATTTCTACGTGGTTCGTGCCTTCATAGCTACGAATAACGCCCTTGTTCAAGCGCTTGATGTCGAACATAGCCAAACCCTCGCCCCAGAACTCAACGCGGCGTTGCCACCATACCTCGTTCTGGAAGGCCGATGTAGCCGTGTTGCCATAAGCCTCGTTGTGATGGCCATATACATAGTTGGCGTCGCGGGTCTTAGCAAAGGCGGTGAGCAGGTTGATGCCCTCAGCCTCTCGGCCTGCCTGCATACCTACAGCTTCGGCTTCAATCAGCTTCATCTCCTCAACACGCATCAGGGGCACAGCCATACAGAAGCCTGTATACTGGCTCTGTATGCCAGCAGCGCCACCCGCATTGCGGAATTTCACCTCTACATAGCCATAGCACGGCTTGTTAGCGGCCAAGACAGAGGGATAATCAGAGTAAGGCTTCAGCGCCTCTACCAACTTGTTCTCATCACCAGCAACCTCGTCTACAGAGGGGTCGATGAAGCACATCTTACGGCAGTCGGTAGCGGGCATCGAGTTATACAGGTGCGCGTCAATCATGAGCGGGAAGCCATAGTTGGCAGCATATCCACAGCCCGACGCGCTCTCAGTAACCATCTTCGAGCCCCATGAGCCATCGCCATCGTTCAGCTTCACGTTGTTATCAGTAGCCTGAAATTTGCAAGCAAACATCCAGGCACCATTAGGTGTGCTGAAGCCCTCGGTGTGGCTGGTATAGTCGGCAGCGCTCATCACGTTATAGCCCGCCATCGCCAGCTTAGCATACTTTTCAGCGTTTGCCCAGTCCTCCATGGTGAGGTAGGCGCGCGCCTTCAGGCCGTAAGCCACCGAGAGGTCGGGGGTATAAACGTCGTCGCGCTGATAGTTGGCCAGATAGGTCTCGGCCTTGTCAAGGTCAGAGAGGATAAACGCGAAGGCCTTCTCGTTGGTCATACGAGGGTTATCGTTGTTCTTATACGATGTAGCCTCGGTAACCATAGGCACCGTCTCAGCATTCTTATCGGCAGCATACGTCTTGTTAGCATACATACGCACCAGGTCGAGATACATCATAGCGCGCAAGGCATAGGCCTGACCGAGGCCAGCATACTGGTCGGTGGTGGGGTTTTCGCCCGCCATAGAGATGAGCACGTTGCAGTTTTTAATCCAGCCGTAATAATACGACCACGACATCTGCGTATTAGCATTGCTGGGAGCAATGCCCGAAGCGATATACCATGATGAGAACCACTCGTAGCCCGAGGCATCAACAGGCGCAATATCTTGGCCCATAATGTCGTGCATCAGCAAAGTGGCAGGATAGCCAAAGTCGTTGGCATAAAGTTCGGTGGCGCCACCATAAGCATACTCGCCGCAGAGTGTAGAGGTGAGCGCATTGGTAAGGCTGTTGAAAGCGGTGGGCGCCTGCTCTACTTGATCTTTCGAGGCGACACCCTGTTCTGGCACAAAGTCCTGTATACAGCTCGTCATCGAGGTCAGTGCTATGGCAGCAGCCGCCATATTTAATATATATTTGTTCATTGTAATAATCGTTGTTTTGTTGTTGTAAAACCTATCTTTCAATGTGTGTCTGTGCATGGTGTATGCACAGCTTAGAAGGTAACCTGTATGCCGCCAGAGATGTTACGGGTGGGCGAGTAGACGCCGGTGTATCCAGAACCATCGTATGAATAGCGGGGGTCGAGACCCTTACGAGCCGACCAGAAGCACAAGTTCTCGCCCATGCAGTAGATGCGCACCTTGCTAACCTGTGGGATGAGACCCTTGGGCAGCGTATATCCCAGCGAGAACGACTGGAAGTTGAGGTAGCGTGCGCTGGTTAAGAAGCGGTCAGAACGTGCACACTGATATTGGTCGCCAAACTGCCAGCGGGGCAGGTTTGAGTTGAGGTTATCAGCGCTCCACGACTTTTTCCAGTCTTTATGAATGGCCTTGCCGAATGATGCAGCACCGCCATTGGCAGCGTTTGCCATCAGTTCGGCATAAGCCTGGTCGAAAACCTTGCCGCCCAACTGATAGTCGAACACCATGTTTACATCGAAAGCCTTGTAGCGGAACGAGGTGCTGAAGCCACCATACAACTTAGGCAGCAGCGAGCCCTGCTCATAATAGGTAGCCTCGTTATAGTTGGTTGTGGTTTCTGACAGGTTCTTGCCAGGCTTGGTGCCAGGGTTAGCCTCATTCAGCTCGGTATCTTTCCAGTACAGAGCCTCGCCGTTTTCGTTTACGCCAGCATATTTAGGCATGAAGGCGTTATACAGGGGGCCACCCTCGCGATACCAGTAACGGAAGTTGCGAGCCTCGTTAGCCTCAGCAAATCCGCCGTTGTCAGCAATCTTGCTCTCAGGCAGTTTCAGCACCTTAGTGCTGTTGTGCGAGAAGTTGGCGGTTACGTTCCAGTCGATATCCTTGGTGCGCACAATGGCACCTGTGAGCGTGAGCTCAACACCCGTGTTGCGAATGTCGCCCAGGTTGCCATAGTAGCCACGTGAGCCGTTCGACTCGGGCACTGACAGCCAGAACAGCAAATCGCTGGTTTTCTTGGTGTAAACGTCGAGGGCACCTGTGAGGCGGCCTTTGAACAGTGAGAACTCAACGCCAGCGTTGAAGTTGGTTGTGGTCTCCCAAGTGATGTCTTCGTTACCAATGCGATAGAACGAGGGCGACACCACGGTGCTGCTGGCCGGTGTGAGGGTGTAGAGGTCGGTATAAGCAAACGAGCCAATGTTGTCGTTACCCTGCTGGCCGATAGATGCCTTCAGCTTCAGTTCGTCAACGAACGGAGCGTTAAACCACTTTTCTTTGCTCATAATCCAGGCACCGCCCACTGACCAGAACGAGCCCCAACGGTGGTTCTTAGCAAAGTAAGACGAGGCATCACAACGATATGAGAGCGATGCAAAGTAGCGGTTGTCATAGTTATACTGTGCGCGGCCAAAGTAGCCTTCTACGTTATACTTTTTGCGGTATGACGAGGCGTCATACTTGTTTGCGTAAGCATCAATCTGCTGTATGTAGGGCGAGAACTCGGCACGAGCCTTAGCACCCAGATAGTTGTTGGTGGTATAATAATACTCATGACCAATCAGGGCATCAACATTGTGCAGGCCGAAGCTCTTCATGAAGGTCAGGGTTTGCGTGTTGTTGGTGCGCAGATAAGCCTTGTTGCTCTTTTCAAGGCGGCCACCCTCGGCGGCGCTGGGGCCTTCAAACGAGTTGGTGTAAATCATCTGGTCAAGCATGCTGTAAACCACGTTGCTGGTAACGTTCAACTTCAACCACGGTGTGAAGGTAACGTCGGCCGTAAAGGTGCCGTTAATCTGGTTCAGGCCCTGCTCGTTCTTATTATACATGTTGCTACCTAAGGGGTTGCCCGACTGCGAGAAGCCACGGGTGATGCCATAGGGGCCCGTAAGCGTACCATAGTCGTACATCTTATGGCCATACTGGTCGGTAGCAATGTAGGGCTTGCCATCGTCGCCCATCATGCGCACATAAACGGGATAGATGGGGGCTATCATGGCGGTGTAATACATCAAGTTGCCAGACGACATTGAGGCGTCGAGGTTGGGGTTTGACTCTTGCTTAGAGTGCAGATACTGAGCGTTGACGCCCAGTTTCAGCCAGCTTTTAGCCTGATAGTCGGCCTTAACACGTGCCGAGATGCGTTCGTATGAAGAGGCGTCAATCACGCCATCGTCTTTCAGATAGCCTAACGAGGTATAGAACGAGGCACGATCAGTGGCGCCACGAGCGGTAAGGGTATATTCTTGACGCATGGCGGTATTGTAAGCCACATCGTTCCAGTCGTCGTTAGTCATATAATAGTTTTTGCCATTGCGGGTGAAAGTTCTACCCAGCGTAGCGTTGGGGTTCAGCTTACCATCGGTGCCGATGAGCTGCTGTCCGTCGGGCACAGTATAAATATTGTAGCCCAGGTTTTTCAACATGATGTTGTTAGCCCATGTGTTCAGCTGGTTGCCCGACAAGCCATTGGCAGCACCATAGTTGGCAAACTGTGCATAGTAAGCCTCATAATATTTGCCTGGGTCGGTAATAACATCATAGTCTTGCACGGCGCGGGTGTTGGCACCCCACTTGGCATCAACCGTAATCTCGGCATCGCGGTTCTTTCCGCTCTTGGTGGTGATAATAATCACACCGGCAGCACCACGGGCACCATACAGAGCGGCCGAGGCGGCATCTTTCAGAACGGTAACGCTCTCGATGTCGTCAGTGGGGATGCTTGAAAGGTTGTCGGGATAGGGCGCGCCATCAACGATGACGAGCGGATTGGTAGAAGCATACATTGATGCGATACCACGAATTTTAAAGTCATTTGAGTCGGAACCCGGCTGACCAGTGGCGCCACGCAACTGCAGGCCAGGCACTGATCCAGCCAACGCGTCGGCCACATTGGTGGTAACCTTCTGGCTGAGCATCTTCGAGTCGACCACAGCGGCCGAACCTGTAAAGGCGCTCTTCTTAGCGGTACCGAAGGCTACAACCATTACCTCGTCGAGGGCATGGTCGTCGGGCAACAGCGTTATTTTCATGTTAGTAGCCGCCTTCACAGTAGCCGACTTCATACCAATGTACGACACCTCAAGGCGTGCGCCATTGGTGGTTTGAAGTTGGAACTTGCCGTCAACATCGGTCACGGTACCAGTATTGGTTCCTACAACCTTGATGGAAGCTCCGACTACGGGTTCGCCGTTTTCAGCCGACGTTACGACTCCGCTGACCTTTGTCTGTGCCAGCACCATTCCTATGCAAAGGAACAGTGTGGCAAGAAGCATTGATAGTCTTTTCTCCATAAAATCTCTCTTAAAAATCTTAAAACAAATAATAATGTATAAATTGTATTTTTTTATGCTTTGTGCATGTGTTGTTGTTATCTCTCTTAAAGAAATATCTCTCTCAAAGAATATCTCTCTCAAAGTGTTTAATGGGTGCCTCTTCTTCAAGGCGTTTTTCTAACAGTTGTTTTTTTTCTTTTTTCATCATTGGTATTTATTTCATCATTTGGTTTTCAATATCATGTTTTGACAAAATGTCTTTGTAGTAACGCTTACGTTGACGTTTTGAAAGAAAAGACGATATTTATCAACATTTCTATTTCTTTTCGTCGTGTAGTTGTTACGGTTTGCAAATATATACTATATTTTTTTAACAAACAAATATTTTTGTTGATTTTTTAATAATATTTGCTATAAATCAAGAAATTTATAATAAAATGTAAGTATATACAGAAAATATGTTACGGATGATAACAAACAGAAGCCCCTCCACCAAGCTGAAGCCCCTCCCCCTAGCTGAAGCCCCTCCCCCGCGCCGCGCAAGCGCGGCTTTCCCCTCCCCTTATGGAGGGGAGTGAATGGCATTGCAAACAATGAATTAATAACTGTATCGCAAACCATAGTAGAACAGGGTCTCTGTGCCCTGTTCTCCAACAAGAAGCAAGGGTATTTACTCCCCTCTCCAACGG
>UMGV01003659.1_pt1 | contig 58295 bp, 69 predicted proteins | sample 1965361 | NCBI WGS metagenome assembly UMGV01 (sample SAMEA4836081, study PRJEB28245) | human gut metagenome | biome: gut microbiome; material: fecal sample | place: Denmark | collected 2008
AAAGCATCCTGGCCTGCCAGACCTGCGGGAGCGGCGAATATCTCTACAACGAGGACGGGAACCGCTGCTGTTTCTGCGGCTGGTGCGGACAGGCCATCGACTGGAACGCGGAGACATTCAAGGCGGCAGGCCAGATGAGGCCCGTGCTGAAATATCCGGGGAGCAAATGGCGGCTGGCGGAATGGATTGTATCCCTCATGCCACCGCACAAGAGCTATCTGGAACCGTTCTTCGGGAGCGGGGCCGTATTCTTCAAAAAGCCGCCGAGCCGTATCGAGACCATCAACGACCTGGACGGCGAGATCATCAACCTGTTCCGCTGTATCCGGGAACAGCCGGAGGAGCTGATGCGGGCCGTGGCCTGCACGCCGTACAGCCGGGGCGAGTATGAACAGGCGTGGGACCATTTCAAGGCAGGAGGACAGGTCCGGCCGGACGGCATCGAAGCCGCCCGGCTGACGCTGGTACGCTACTGGCAGGCCCACGGGAGCACCGTTGTTTACAAGGGCGGTTGGAAAAATGACCGCGCTGGGCGGGAGTACGCCTACGATGTGCGCTACTGGCGGCAACTCCCGGAGCGTATCGCCGCCGTGGTGGAACGTCTGAAAGATGCGCAGATCGAGCAGGCCCCGGCGGTCGATGTGATCAGGCGCTTCCGTCACCCGGACGTGCTGATCTACGCGGACCCGCCTTATATGCTGCATACGCGCAAGGGCAAGCAATACATCGTGGAGATGGCGGAGGAGGCCCAGCACATCGAGCTTCTGGACGCATTGAAGGAGCATCCGGGGCCGGTCATTTTGTCCGGCTATGACAACGGCCTGTACAACGAACACCTGCAGGGGTGGAAAAAGCTGCACCGGCGGGCGCAGGCGGAAGGCGGCGCAGCAAGAACGGAAACGGTGTGGCTGAATTACGAACCGGAAACGGGAGGAAAAGTGTATGAAACTGTGTGATAGGTGCCGGGTATCCGGCTGCCTGCTGACCTACGGCGGGAAAGCCTGCCGGGAGGCCAGAAAGCAGGAGTGCCCGGACGTGGTGTTCACCCGTGCGGACAAGATCAGGGAGATGGACGACGAGGAGCTGGCCGTAGTCATTATGTGCCCGCACGACGGGGACGAGGACAGCTGTAAGGGGTCGCCGGATGCGCAGACGTGCATCAAGTGCTGTCTGGAATGGCTCCGGGAACCGGCGGAGGTGCTGTGATGGACGAGAAAGTGATCTATTCATGCGTGGACCAAGAGCACAACACCTGGAACTGCCGGGGATGCGGGTATATCGAGACCTTCGAGGCGGACGGGCCGGTGGAAAACGGCTGGAACTTCTGCCCCGGCTGCGGCCATGAGATCGAGGTGGAGGCGGTCAGCCCGTGTCCATTCGACAACGGGAACTGTATGTGCCAGTTTTGCGAGGCTCAGTGCAACAACGGTCTGAACTGCTCGGACTGCCGCTGCGAGGGAAAACCTGTGCACGACATCCACCTCTGCACGGGCTTCGTCGGAGACATCACCCAGTACATTCGGAACTGGATGCGCCATCACGGCGGGAAGGCTGATACCTGAGCGCGTGAGCGGCACATACCTATATAAATTAAAGGAGGACAAGCACATGAGCGAATTGACGCTGCGATTTGGGGAGGCCCGGCAACACGTGGAGGGCGACGCCGATCTGGTGGCGCGCGAGCGAGCGGCGTTCCTGGAACACCTGAGCCGACTGGACCGCCAGAGCGAGAAGGCCGGTGAACTGCTGGCCGTGCTGCTCCGGGCCGGGCGCGCCCCCGAAAAGGCCGAGGAGCCTGTGAGCAAGAAGGCAGAGCCGGAGGAACCGGCGGAGGAAAAGAGCGCGACGCAGGACGACTTATGCAGGCTGCGGAGCATCCACGTCGGCTTCGTCAGCCCGTCCCAGTTGAAGCGGGCGAAGGCCGAGGGCAAGCTGGACCACCTGCTCGCCCAGCGCGACGAGATCGAGGTGCCGCTGGATACCGGCGGGACCGTCACCGTGGTCTGCTGCTACGTGTCGCCCACTTCGGCCCGCTTCGTCTTCAAAGACTGCTGGGACGAGGGCGTGATGAACGACGAGGCGACCAACAAGACCGGGTATTTCAAGAGCAAGGGCCGCAAGCACGTTTTGGAGGACATCTATCCGCACATCGCGGCGGAATGGCGGGAGATCATCGTACCCAGGACCTTCGTGGAGACCATCGAGGGCGAGCGGGTGGAGTATTCGGACCCGCTGTGGCTGCCTTCGGCGACGGACGTGTTCGGCACGCCGGACGGGGCCTGGTGGAACGACGGAGACGACGACTTCCGGCTCCCGGTTTTCACCCGTGAGCGCGACCGCGTGAAGGAGTGCGGCGACAAAGGAACGTATTTCTGGTGGCTCCGCTCCGTGAGTGCGAGCCGCACGGGCAGCTTCTGCTGTGTGCACACGGACGGGTCTGCGAACATCATCGACGCCTACTTTTCGATTGGCTTCGCGCCGGGCTTTGACATCTGATCGGAAATCGAAAAAATCTCCGGTGCGTAAGCGCCGGAGAGCAAAGGAGACAGCCATGGTCACATTCGATATTTGCAAAGGCAATCCGGGCGCGCTGACGTTCGTGATGCTGGCCTATGAGTACAATCCGTATCGCGCCGAGGCAGCGTTCCGGCGTATGCAGAACAACGGCATCACCGGGGACAAGTTGTATATGCTCTGGAATGACTGCTGCGACCGTGATGTGGAGCAGGCATTGGTCAACATGGAGTGCATGAGCATGGAGGAGATCGTGTCCCACATCAACTACGAAGGCGGACGGGGCATCCCCATTCCGAAGAAAGAAAATCTGTGGTGGCTCCGCTCGCCGTATCCGAGCCAGATGGGCGGTGAGCAGATCGACGAGATCGTCCGCATCACAAGAAATCCATATCTGTTCTAAAAAAACATTCTCCCCCGGCGCTCGCTGTGGGAAGCGAAAACCGGGGGAGAAATCTTCAAGATTTTGCTGTGCGTGGGGTCATTTCCTACTATATATTGTACCACAATGCACGGATAAAGTCAAGATAGCGGCCTCGACGCAGGATGCAGAGAGGCGCGCCGCAACGCCGCCGGGAGGCGGCGGACGGGCTTGTAATGGGTATTATCCTTCTTGCGAAAAGCATCGAGGAAGGACCAGGAGACGATGCAAAGGGGTACACGGATGATAAACAGGTCTTTCATACGGGAAAAGGTCGTTCACTGTGGTAAGAACTTCCTTTCACCGGAAATCTATCCGTACAGCGGACAACAGCAGCAGGCGGTCGGACGGAAGCGTGGGAAGAAAGTCAACGTCTCTGCGCCGAAGCAGAAGAACCTCAATGACCGGAGAGCCAAGCGCTATTTCATTCAGCTCGCCAACAGCAATTTCGGCGTGAGTGATCTGGTGGTCCATCTGACCTACGCCCCGGAGTTTCTGCCGGAGAGTGAGGAGGAGGCCGCGAAGATCGTCGCCAAGTATCTGCGCCGGGTAGCATACCTGCGGAAGAAGCGGGGCCTTCCCCCTCTCAAGTATCTGCTTGTGACACAGATCGGACGGAAGAAGGATGGGACCCACCGCATCCACCATCACATTCTGATGAACGGCGGACTGGACCGCGACGAGGTGGAAAACCTGTGGTGGGAGACCAAGGGCACAAAGGACCGGGAGCCGGTCATGTACGGATGGGCAAACGCTGACCGCCTGAGACCGAACGCAAAGGGCATCGCCAGCATGGCCGGGTACATGGTCCAGGACAGTGCCGGGAAAAAGCACTGGACGCAATCGCAAAATCTGGAAAAGCCGTGGCACCGGGCACCGAATGACCGGAAGTACACGCGCCGCCAGTTGGACAAGATCGCCAAGCTGCCGGAGGACAGCGAGGAGTTCGTGCGTTTTTGGGAAAAGCAGTATCGCGGCTGGGAGCTGGTGGAGTGCGAGAAGTCATTCAACGAGCAAACAGGATGGTATTTCTACCTGACCATGCGGCGAGCGCATATAAAACAGAACGGAGGGCTGAAATGACAGGAGAAGAACAGTTCAAAGAGCTTTACCGGCGGTATATCCACCGGGAGGGCGCAGAGGAGCTTTTGGAATGGATGGAGCGGGAGACGGATTTTTTCACCGCGCCAGCCAGCACGAAGCATCACCTGGCCTACCCCGGCGGACTGGTGGAGCACAGCGTCAACGTGTTCCGGGAGCTGCGGAAGGTCGTGATCGACAACGAGCCGACGATGGAGGCCGTCGCCATCTGTGCGCTGCTCCATGACCTGTGCAAGGCGAATACATACGTGCGGGAGCATCACGCGGGACCGGGCGAGGTCTATTCCTACGTGAAAAAGGACCGCTTCCCCATGGGACACGGGGAAAAGTCTGTCTACCTGATCGCGCGGTTTATGAAGCTGGAAGACGAGGAGGCCCTGGCTATCCGCTGGCACATGGGCGCGTGGGACGACGCCGTGCGCGGCGGGAGCCGTGGCCTGAACGAGGCAATGAAGCTGCACCGCATCGTGTACGAGCTGCACGCGGCGGATATGCGGGCCACGCATATCGTGGAGGCTGGTATGGCATGAAGGGACGACGCGGAGCGCTGGGCCAGTATCACGCCAGCATGAGCAACAACCGGGGCCATGACTTCGAGGAGGCCATCCGTCAGGCGTGCCTTCTGTACGCGAACCAGGGCCGGGCGAAGGTGGAGAAGACGCCGGAACCGTTCCGGGTGCTGGAAAAGCGGGAAGGCGGTATTTTCGTGGGCCGCTTCACCGCACACGCCCAGCCGGACTTTCAAGGCACGTTGGACGGCGGGCGCAGTATCATTTTCGAGGCGAAGTATACCACCACGGACGCCATGAAACGGGACGTGCTGACGGAGACACAGATGGAGACCTTGGAACGGCACCACCGCTGCGGCGCGCTGGCGGCGGTGTGCGTGGGCATCCAGGACCGCTTTTTCTTCGTACCGTGGCCGGTGTGGCGGGACATGAAGGAAGCCTTTGGGCACATGAGCGTTTCGGCGGCGGAGCTGGAAGACTTCCGCGTGCGCTTCACCGGGGCGGTCCTGTTCCTGGACTATGTACACAAGATCGGGGGCCGGTGGATAACCGGGGCCGACTGTGAAATCGAACGATGGAGAAGGAGTAAATAACATGAGCATTATGGAGATCATCTTTGCGAACTTCTGGACCTGGGCGGGCACGGTCGTCCTGGTGGCGACGCTGCTGGACGGCCTGGCGAACGTGATCGCGGCCATGCGCAAGCCGGAGCGCTCCGTGCGCCGGACCAGCTATTCCGACGGCACCAGCATCGTGCAGATCGACAACGCCACGGCGGCGGATGTGGACCGGGCCGTGCGCGCCATCAACGGAGCGGAAAGCGGGAGGACTGGCCGATGAAGCTGAAAAAGGTCGCGGCGCTGTGCAGCAGCGCAAATGCGTTCTGCCTGTTCGACCGTGTGGACGGCGACGGAGTTGTGACACAGTGGCTTGGGGACGGGTGCTGCGCCTTTCCCCTCCATGGCCTGCCGGTGCTGTCGGAACCGGAGCTTTACCGGATGTTCGACGTGTCGGAGAAGAAGCAAGACAAGATATATTTCAATCACAGTGCGCTGCCGGAGGGGCTGAACGTGGAGGACTGGTGCCGCTCTGAGGTCCGCGCGGAGGATATGGACGTGACGATCTCCTCCGGCGGGAAGGTGCTGATGCCGCTGCGCTTCCCCGGCGGGCTGCTGTTCATCCAGAGTAAATACCTTGGACCACTGGAAGACCAGATGGATTTTCTGGAACTCTACGTGCGCCGGTCGGACAGCAGCGGGCGCTATGTGGTGGCAAAGACGGGTATGCTGGTCGCGGGCGTGATCTTCCCGGTGCAGGCCGTGAACGAGGGATTTTGCGACAAGCTGGAAGAACTGGCGTCAATGACGCGGCGGGAGTTGGACAAGCATCTGGCCGCGCCGCCGGTGACTGAGGAGGAAGACGAGGGCCAGGAAAACGTCTTCGGAGGCGGCGATGGGGAAACGTAAGCGGCCCATGCCGTCATTCTACGGGAAGAACATCGCCCAGCACGCCCAGCGGCGATTTTTGGCCCGATGGGAGGCGGAGCACCGGAAGAAAAGCGACCGTATCCTGATCGCGAATGAACTGGATAAAGCGCCGGACCGCACACAGGAGACCCGGCGGGAGGAATAAGCAACAGAAACGAGGCTGACAGATGCGCGAGAAAAATGTGAAAGAGATCGTCCGATATTACTACGAGATACCGGAGATGGTGCGCCTGCTCAAGACGGAGCAGCGGGAGCAGGAGAGCTTGTACGACACGTTGAAGGGCACCGGCGGCGACGGGATGCCCGGAGGCGGAGGCCCTGGGAAGCCGGTGGAGACCGCCGTGATACGGCTGGACGAGCGAGGCGTGTATGAGCGCCTGCAGGAGATACACGTGCGGCTACTGGTTTTGGAGGGCGACGCCGCTGCCGTGCGGGGCTGTTTGGATGGTCTTTCCGGTAAGTACAAAAGCATCCTTCAACTGCGGCACAAATGTCACCATAGCTGGGCGAATATCTCCGTACGCATGGGAGCGCCGGACAGCACCGTGCGGAGCTGGCACGACAAAGCTGTTTTGTGCCTGGGCGAAGCGCTGGACGAGGTGCCCATGGCGGAGGAGCTTTTGGAGCGTGCTTCACGCGCGCGTACATATTAAGCGCCGAAAAAATCGAGGGCTGGCGGGAGCTGCTTTTTCACCTGACTTTTGGTGAGGGCGGCGGCCCGGCGGCTGTGGGACGAGCTGTTTCAATTTCCTGTGTTTTTCTGTCAGTGAAATCGCGTGCGCAAAGACTGTTTCCGGCGGGAACGAATGGCCCGTGGGAAAACAATTTGCGAATGGCATAAAAAGCACCCCGGCGGGCTGTTGGTCGCAGCCTGTCGGGGTGGCGTTCGTTTTATGGCGGTTTTTGTGATCAAGACCGCCGATTTTGTGATCATGGGCGGCTTATTTGTTATCAGCGGGAGGGTCAAGCGTGAGCGGCTGGCCCTCGCGGGTCATGCGCTCAGTGCAGGCTTGGAGCACATACGCCTGGATGCTCTGCCCGGTGGCCTTGGCGGCGGCGCGGATGGCATAGCCGACGGCCTTTTGTGGGCGAAGGCTGATGTAGTCGCATTTGGCGTTGTAGGCGTCATTGTTGCGGCGCTTGCTTTCACGTATGGGCACGGTCATTCCTCCTTTTCGTGGTAGTCCGTCAGGTCGATCATGTTGATCGTCGGCGGCGGGGGCGTGAGCTTGTAGAAATGGCCGTTTTCGTAGTGCTGGTCGGTCACGCCGTCGTACCAGCAAATATCCCCGTGGAGCGCCTGCGCGGCCTCCATGCGGGTTTGTGCCTGCTGATCGGTCAGGCCGTCGAAGGTGAGGCGCTGGCCGTCGGCGAACTGGGCCACGAGACGGTAAGCGGGGAAAATGTCGGCGTTTTGGTCCATGGGAGCCTCCTTTGGATTTGGGTGCATTATAACACGCTTGCGTGTATAAGTCTATGGGTTATTTTGCGTTGGAGCGGGCTTTGATGGCATCGCGGGCCGCGATCAGCAAGGCTAACTCCTGTCGGTTTTCTGTGCGCTGATGGTTTTGGACATAGTGCTCGGCGGTTTTGCACAGGGCCGCAAGGTTCATGCCTGGGCGGTCCGCTGCTTCCCGCAAGCAGGCCGCCAGGTGAAGAATGTGCTTGCGCTCGATCTCCTGCACGGGTTTGCTTTGATCGCCCGCGATATATGCGCGGGCCTGAGCATCGTTCAGTTTGGATTTCATAAGGCCACTTTCTCCCCGTATGCCCGATAGGACAGGCGTTTTTGTTATCCGGCGTATGCAAGCTGTTCTTTCAGGTGCTCGATCTCGTGCTGCCAGGCCGGGGCCATGGGGCTGTCGGGAAAACGGTCAAGCGCTTCGTAAAGCTCGTCGAGACGGGTGATGATGGCGTTTTCGCTGGGGATGTTCCATTCCATTTTGTGCTCCTTCTGCCCTCGTGACCTCCGGGGCGGGATTTGGTTTGTTATTCGGTAAGGCCCAGGGCACGGCGGGCGGCGGCTTCGGCGTTGGGGGTAAGCTGGCGCTGCCATGCGCTGTACCGGGGGGACCAGCGGAAGCCGTTTTGTTTCAGCGCGGCGCGGGTGTCCTCGTCGGGCTTTTCGTCAAAGAGGATTTGGAGCCGGTCCGCTTCCAAGTTGCGGACGATCTCACCGCCGGGGAACTTTGTGCCGTCGGCGGGCTGCTCGGCCTGCTGGGCGCGCTTGTCCAGCTCGTCGAGGCGGGCCTGCACGCGCTTGATCTTGCCGCGAAGGCTGGTCAATTCGTAGTCAGGGACGGGAGACTTGACCCAGGGGCAGCGTTCCTTCGTGTCGGCAAAGCTGGCGGTGAGCTTGGCGGCGGCCTCGGCGGTCAGGCCGGGGAAGCCATCGAAGGATTTGTGTTTGCGGTAGTAGGCGTTCAGGGCCTTGCTTTCGTCGAGCTTGTTTTGGAGCTTTTGGAGCTGGTCCGCGAGCATTTCGCGGGCGTGAGGGTCGGCCAGATCGACCGGGCCGGAGCCGACGGCCTCGATCTTGTTCAAGATGGCCTTGATCTCGTCGTATTCGTTCCAGAGGGTGCCTTCACGGGACATCTGCTTTTCGTGCTTGCGCATATTGTAGCCGCCTGCGCCGGAAATGAACTGGCTGGGATAGCTGGCCTGGTTGCGGTTGTAGTCGTTGGTCCACTGGGCCAGGCGGCGGGCGTAGCGGTCGAGAAGCGCGTCGAGCTTGTCGTGGTAGAAGGGGCTGACGCGGGCCTTTTTTGCCTCCACCAGGGCGGCGGCCTTGTCCACGGCGCGCCGGTATTCCGCCGTGGCGCTGCCGGGCTTGTAGTCGCTCATGTGGACGCAGTAGTGAGCGTTGCGGGCCGTATCCTCGTTGATCTCGTAGTAGCGGGCGGCGGGCGCGGGCGCTTCGGCGGTCTGCGGGCCGATCATGCTTGTTTGTTCGTACATTTTGTGTACCTCCGTTTTGTGTTTTGGGGTTTCGCTTATGGGGTCGGGTCGCTTTGTTGTCCGGTGCGGCCCGCGAAGGTGTCCGGCGGCGGGGTCAGATCGTGCCCCATGGGGCGGCGTTGTAGTCGGCGGTGTTGGAAACGAGGAAATGTGTGTAGACGCGGGAGAAGTCGATCAGGGCCAGGAGCAGCGGGTCTTTTCTGGTGGCGTCCTCGCTGGCCTGGTATATCTCGCAGTCGATCAGCTTGGCGAGCTTGTAGTGCCAGGGCAACAGCTTTTCGTGCTGGTCCTCGCGCTCCCGCTCCTGTACCAGCGGCGGAACGCTGGGCATCTCCGGCGGCGTGGTGTCGGCATCGGTTTTGTAGCGCCCGGCATAGGCGCGGCTGTTCAGGTCGTACAGGCGGCGGAAGATCAGGCCGGAGCAGTAGAAGCCGTAGCGGTCGCGGCAGTCGCTCAGGGCTTTGTAAAGGCTGTCGGGAGCGTCGAAGCCGAAGCGATTGAAGCCGCTGTTGAGGATGTATTCCAGGGCGTTCGCGGTGGCGGCGTGGGCCTGGTCGGACATGATGAAGCAAGACATTTTGTGTACCTCCGTTTTGTGGTTTTGGGTTTTGGGTCACAGCTTGAGAAGGCGGCGGGCCGCGTCCTCGTCGATGAAGTTTGTCCAGCCATTTTCGTGCAGCTCCTCGGCTGCCTCGTGAAGCGTGATCTTGCCGGATAAAACATCATCGCGCAGGCTGTCAAGAATGTTCTTGATGGGAAGCATGGTGTCGGCTCCTTTCGGTTTTGGTTTTGGGTTTACCCATGAGCGCCCGCCCCGGCGGGGGCGGCTGGACTTGCACCAGCGGCGGCGGGGTGCCGTCGGCCTTGCGGGTTTTGGGTCAGGCGACGCGGAAATAATAGGCGTTCTTTTTGCCACTCCACTTGCCACCGGCGGCCTCGATCTCTTTTTCGTGGGGCTTTGTGTCTCCGGCGAGCCAGACCACCGGCACGGCGGTCGTTGCGCCCTTGATGGTGGCGGTCAGGCCGCCCACCTCGGCCCAGCGGGCCGCGATGATCTCGGCGGCGGTTTTGGGTTCGGGCTTCTGCTCGGCGGGCTGTTCCGCCTTGGTTTCGTGCAGCTCGGCCAGCTTGTTTTTCAGCTCGTCGATCTCGTTGGCTGCCCGGTACAGATCGCCGCGCAGGGCGGCGGCTTCTTCCTGGGCCTGGGCCAGTTCGGCGCGGAGCTTGTCGGCCTCGCCGGTTTTGGTGTTGTCCTCGGCGGCCTCGGTGAAAAATGCCTTGATGGCGCGGGCCGCGTTCGGCTCGGCCCTAATGGGCATGACCACGGCGAACGGCTCGTCATTGACATAGGCGACGGCGGCGGAGATCGCGGACGTGGTGCGGAGCTGGGCGGCGGGGTGAAGCGCGTCAATGAACTTTGTGTCATAGATCGCGGCGAAATCGGCGGCGGCGTTGTAGTAGCAGGCGGCGGGGGCCTTCTTCGCCTGGACCGTGAACGGGGCGCGGGCCAGCGGCGCGGCGTCGGCGGTGTCGCGGACGGTATCGGCGAACAGCTTGACCAGATCGAGCTTGTGCGCCTCGTCCTCGTGCTTGCCGTCCTTGTCGAACGTCCACGCGCCCGGCTCGCAGCAGGTCAACGGCTGGACCGTGGCGGCGTACTCCGGCGCGTTCATGGTGCAGAGAAGAAAACCGTTGCAAACGTAGATCGTGCCGTCCTCGGAGACCTGGCACAAGATACGCTCGGAGCCTTTCAGGGCCTTCGCGGTGTTGGTGGTGTAGCGTCCGGTAAACTTTTTCATGGGGTGTTCCTCCTGTTGTGTTGTTTTGGGGCTTGCTGTATGGGGCTGGGTTGCTTTGTGCGGTGCAGCCCTGCTAAAGTGTCCGCTTGTGCTGGGTCAACGCTTGGACTTCTCGACCTGCAAGGCGTGGAAAAGATGGGCTTTCGTCATGTAGAAATGCGGGTCGGTTTCGGGGGTGTCCTGGCCTGCCGCCTCGGCGGCCTCGCGGGCGGCCTTGCCGGGCTTGTCGGTGTACTTCCAGAGCTGGCAGGTGAGCGCGGCGTGCTGGCCCTTCTTCACGCTGTACCCCATGCGCTTCCACTCGGCGAAGGTGTGGAACGTGTCGGCGGCCAGCATGGCGGAGAAGATGTTCTCGGCGCTCTCGGCGCTGCCCTCGTCAACGGTGATAGTGACGGCGGCGCGGCGGGCGGCGATCTGCTCGGCGGTGTAGGTGGCCTGCACCAGCTCGGCGAGCTGGGCGGGGGTGAAGGTGTTGCGGACGGTCTCGAAGATGATCTCGTTGTTAGTCATGGCGTTTTTCCTTTCCGGCCTGTTCGGCCTGTACACTGTTGCGTGTCGTTTTCTGCTGCAAGCATACACTGTTGCGTGTCGCTTTGTCAAGCACTTTTTTTCGGCGGCTGGGTGTTCCCCCTATGGGGGAAAATTTTTTCAGCGGCCCCGGCGGCGTTGCTTTTTCCGTGCGGGTGTGCTATGCTTTACCCGTGGCCGGGCGGCGGCGAACTCGCCGCCCGTGCCGGATTGTCAAGCGTCGGGGGATGTCGTGCGAGGACTGGCCCCCGGCGCTTTACTTGTTCAGCCGCTCGCGGAGCTTTTCGCGGAACTCCTCGATGGTCTTGCACTCGTCAGCGAGTATCAAGAGCCGGAGCCGTTCGGCCTCCTGGGCCTGCTGTACAAGCAATTCGCCTGTGTTCGGCGTGGTCATGTTCACCTCCCCTTTCTGGTCGCCGTTGTCGGCGGTTCGCTGGGCGGTGGCCGCTGGGCCGTCCGCTTGCCCCGGATGATAGCGGCGATTTTTTGCGCCGTCAATAGGCCGAAATCCCTTCCCACGGCCCCCCTTTAGGGGGCCTGGGAATTATTTTTGCACAAAAATCTGTGGCGATTTTCTGTGCAGATTGCACAGGCTGGGGGACTATAGGGGGCATATTAGCATAGCTTACCAGGAGACGAGACCGGGCGCGGTAAATACCCTCGGCGGCGGGCCGTGGCTATTTTCGGCGGGCCGTCCGGCGATGGCGGAACCGGGGCGCGGCGGCACGATGGGCAGGCCCTCGCCGGAGCCGGGGCCAGCCGTGGCGGCGTGGGCCGTGTGCGCCTGCTGGGGTAGCTGACCGGCGGCGGAGTATACCGGCCCGGCGCAGGCCAGAGCCGCCAGCCGATAAACAGCGCCAGCACCAACGCCAGCGAGCCAAGCAAACGCGCCCGCCCACCCATGCGCAAGGCAGGAAGCAGACCGCCAGCACCGCCAGCCAGGCAGAGGCCAGGCACCGCCCCGCCAGCGCCGCCAGCACCAGCAGAGCGCCAGCCAAGCAAACACGCCCACCCGCGAAGATACCAAACGCGCGAGACTTCTCCTCACCGCCATTGATAGCAATACACCCCCTCCTATACCCTCCCCCGGCCCGGCGGCGGGTCCTCCCGGCGCAGACGAGGACCTTTGCGGGTTCGAGAGCGCAAAAATTGATTAGGTGCGATGCATTTTTTTCATTTCCGGCGGGTCCGGGCGAAAAAATGGAGGGGGGTCAAAAAATATGGAACGCGCACGCGGGCGGGGGCGCGCGAGGGAAAAGGAACGCGGGCGGGCGTGAGATCGGGACGGGTATCATTTTCGCGGCGTCACGAAAATGGTGGAAGGAGCTGACGCGGCGGAAGCTGCTGGGGCGCACGGATGGACCGCACGCGGGCGGAGGCGTTACGCCGGGGTGGTGATCTGGTACGCGGCGGGGCGTTTTGTTCCGGCGGGTTGGGCTTTTGGTACGCCTGGGAAAAATATTTTTCGGAGTTAGCAACTTTCGCAGGTTTTCCGTGTTACATTGATATTGTGCAGTAATGGCTCATGAAGAAATCCATGGGCCTTTTTCATTGGCGGGGGCCGCTGTGGTCGTGGAAAACCAGGCGGGTTTCGCATCCTTTACCGCTGAAAGGGTCAGGGTTCAAGTCCCCTCTGGCCGCAGGCGGCACCGAATGGAAAACGTCCTGCTGCCGCCGAAGGTCTGCGCTCATGCGCGGAAGTATCCACTGCGCGGCGGAGGTAGGCGGAGCGGGACACGCTGCATACCGGGACGGGAGGAGCTGCGAGGCAGCCCGCCCCGGTCCCGGAACTATTACAGGGACGCGGAGGCGAAAGGATACCGGATAGACAGGGGTGAGAGCAAATGCCGAAGCGGAGTGAGAAACGGGACGCCGCAAAGGCTGAATACCTCGCCCGGAAAGGCCGGGGCGAACTGGTAGACCTCCGGGAACTTGCGGAGGGCCTGGGCGTCAACTATCAGACCTTGCGCAACTGGAAGTCGGCGGATGAATGGGAGAAGGCGGAGCCGAAGAAGAAACGCGGCGGCCAGCCTGGGAACCGGAACAGCGCCGGACATAAAAACGCCGCCGGGAGCCACAAGGGCGCACCGGCGGGCAATCACAACGCAGAGAAGGATGGGGCTTACAGCACCATCTTTTTTGATACGCTGAGCGAAGCCGAGCGGGAGCTGGTGATGAATACGCCGGTGGGGAGCCGGGCGGCGCTGGAACACGAGATGCAGATACTCAAGTTCCGAGAGCACCGGATACTCACCAAGATCATCGAATATGAGCAGGCCCCGGAGGACGAGCTGTATTTGAACAGCGTGCTGGATATGCGCCAGCCTGCGGGCCGGGGCGACAAGAAGATAGACGGTGCCAGACAGCAGATGGGAATGTACAGCAAGGACAGCGCCTTTGCACGGGTGCTGAAATTGCAGGATGCCCTCTACAAGGTGCAGGGCCGCATCGCAAAGATCGCGGACAGCCTGCGGGCTTTGGAGGAGAACGAGAAGCGCCTGGAACTGGAAAAGAAGCGGCTGGAAATCCTGCGTATGCGGGCGACGGGCGTGGTGGAGACACCGGACCCGGAGACCGGCGAGGACGCGGCGGAGCTTTGGCCGGATGGAACGGAGGATGCAGATGGACCCGAAACGGTTTGAAAACACATACACCTATCACGCGCCGAAGGGCGACCAGACGGCGCGCTATGAAAAGCTGAGGGCCAAGGCGCGGGAGCTGGCGGAGCTGATCGAGGCGTGCTGCCCGGACAGCCGGGAAAAGAGCCTGGCGCACACGAAGGTGGAGGAAGCGACTATGTGGGCCAACGCCGCCATCGCAAGAAACGAGTGACGCCATGCGCCTGTACACGAGCAAGGTGATCGCCGACTGGCTGGGCCTGACGGAGCGGCGGGTGCGCCAGCTCCGGGACGAGGGCATCATCGAGGAGCAGGCACCGGGCCTCTATGACCTGCGCGCCACTACGCGGCGGTACATCTCCTACCTGCGGAGCGGGAGCCTTGCCGACGAGCGGGCGGGCCTGACCCGCGCCAAGCGGGAGGCGGCGGAGATGGAAAATGCGCTGCGGCGCGGCGAGCTGCACCGGACGGAGGAGATCGAGAGCGGCATCAAGACGATGCTTTTGAATATTCGCGGGCGTTTCCTCTCCCTGCCTGCGAAGCTGTCCCCGGCTCTGGCGGCCATGGGCGGAGACCAGGCCAGCATCTTCGACGAGCTGAAACACGCCATCGACGAGACGCTTGAGGAACTGCGGGACTTCAACGTGGCCTTTGCACAAGAGGAGGACGGGGATGGAGAAAAAGAAGAATAAGGACCCATGCGCGGGCTGCGTATGGAAACTGTGGACGGGCACGAGCGAGAAGGTGCTGTGCTCCCTCCCCGTATGCAAGCGCGCCGAGTATGAGCGGATGATGCGGGGCGAGAAGGAGCCGGACCATGAAGAAAAAGCGCCGGACGATTGAGCTTGCCCAGCAGACGGCGGAGATGTTCGCCAGATGTGTGGCGGTGCTGAAACCGCCGCCTGAGCTGACACTATCCCAGTGGGCGGACACCTACCGGATGCTGAGTGCGGAGAACAGCGCCACGCCGGGCCGGTGGCATACGGACAACGCGCCGTATCAGCGGGAGATCATGGACGCCATCGGCGACCAGCACGTGCGCAAGGTCGTGGTCATGTCCGCCGCGCAGATCGGCAAGACGGCCATGCTGATGAATATGCTCGGCTACTATATGCACTACTATCCCGCGCCGGTGCTGGTGATGCAGCCGACCCTCGAAATGGGCCAGACGTTCAGCAAGGACTTCCTGGCTCCCATGATACGGGATACGCCGGTGCTGCGGGTGCTGGTAGACACCAAGAGCCGCTATTCCGGCAACACGATCTTGAAGAAGAACTTTCCGGGCGGACACGTGACGATCATCGGCGCGAACAGCCCGGCGAGCCTTGCCAGCCGACCAATCAAGGTGCTGCTGTGCGACGAGGTGGACCGCTACCCGGCCAGCGCCGGAACAGAGGGCGACCCGCTGCTCCTGGCGCAGAAGCGCCAAACGACCTTTTGGGACAAGAAGACCGTTATCGTATCGACACCGACCATCAAGGGAAGCAGCCGCATCGAGACGGAGTTCCAGGACACGACGCGGGAGGAATGGAACGTACCGTGCCCGAAGTGCGGGCATTATCAGCCCCTTCGTTGGGCCAACATCGTATTCGACCGGCACGACCTGAAAAAGGGCGTGCGCCACAAGTGCGAGCGCTGCGGGCGCGAAAGCAGTGAATACGCCTGGAAGGCCCAGGAGATCAAGGGGCATTTCGTGGCGGCAAATCCGGGCGCGGCGGCGCGGGGCTTCCACCTGAACACGCTGGCCTCCACCTTCTGCGGGTGGCAGGAGGTCGTGGAGAAGTTCCTGCTTGCCAAGGAGATGCTGGACCAGGGAGACCCGGAGAAGATGAAAACGTGGGTGAACACAGAGCTGGGCGAGACCTGGGAGGAGCCGGGCGAGCGGCTGGAAGACACCGAACTGGTGAACCGCCGCGAGGTATACGACGCCCAGGTGCCGGAGGATGTGCTGGTGCTGACGGCAGGCGTGGACGTTCAGGACGACCGATTCGAGGTGGAAGTCGTGGGCTGGGGCGTCGGCAAGGAGAGCTGGGGCATCCGCTACCAGAAGATATACGGCGATATGCTCAAGGAACAGGTGTGGCGCGATCTGGACGCCTTCCTGACAGCGACGTTCAGCAAGAAGGACGGGACGCAGCTTCCTATCCTCTGCACCTGCATCGACAGCGGCGGCCACCACACCGATCAGGTCTACCGCTTCACCAAGGAGCGCTACGAGCGGCGCATCTTTGCCATCAAGGGCAAGGGCGGCCAGGAGGTGCCATATATCCGCAACCCGTCCACGAACAACCGCGTGAAGACACCGCTGTTCGTTTTGGGCGTAGACGCGGGCAAGGCGCTGGTGTATCAGCGCCTCAAGCACGAGCCGCCGGAGCGGAAGGGGCCAAACTACTGCCACTTCCCGCTGAACGAGGAGGCCGGATACGACGAGCAATACTTCCGGGGCCTGACCAGCGAGAAGGCCGTGGTGCGGTTCCGCAAGGGGCGGAGCGTGACGGTGTGGGAGATCAAGGACGCGAGCTACAAGCGAAACGAGCCGCTTGACCTGCGCAACTACGCCACCGCTGCCTTAGAGATCGCAAACCCGGTGCTGAAAGGACCGGAGGAGACGGAGACAGAGCGGCGGCAGAGGGCAACCGGAAGACGCCGCCTGAGTGGAGGTATTTAACATGGCAGTTTTCAGCAAGGAGCTGTGCTCCAAGAAACTGAATACATGGCTGGCGGCGGAGGAAGCCGTGGCGACCGGCCAGAGCTATCAGATCGGGACCCGTATGCTGACGAGAGCCGACCTGAAACAAATCCGGGCGCAAATGGAATACTGGGCGGCGAAGCTGGCAGAGGCCGAAGCCGCTGAGACGACCGGCGGCAGAAACCGCCTGTACCATTTCGTACCCCGTGATGTGTGAGGAGGGCGGCCATGGCAAGGAACTTTATTGACCGCTGCTTCGAGGCCGTGGCCCCGGTCCATGCGGTGCGCAGGAGCGCCGCGCGGACGGCGCTGCAATTTCTGAACAGCGGCTACGGCAACTACGGCGCGAACCTGACAAAAAAGAGTATGCGCGGATGGGAATACCACGGCGGCAGCTCCAAGGAGGACATCGAGGACAACATCGACGTGCTGCGCCAGAGGAGCCGCGACGCCTACATGGGCGTGCCAGTGGCGGCCTCGGCCCTGAAAACGCTGCGCACGAACGTGGTGGCGGGCGGCCTGATGCCTGCGCCGCAGATCGACGGCGCATTTTTGGGCCTGTCGGCGGAGCAGACGGAGGAGCTGCAGGAGAAGATCATCCGGGAGTTCTCCTTGTGGGCGGACACGCCGGAGTGCGACATGGACGGGCTGGGCAATTTCTACAAGCTGCAACAGCTCGCCTACCTGGGCTACCTGATGAATGGCGACGCCTTCGCGGCGTTGCCTATGTGCGAGCAGGTCGGCCAGCCCTACGGCCTGCGTGTGCGCGTGATGGAGGCGGACCGTATTTGCAGCCCGGACGGCTACGACCGGCTGGCTCCGTGCACGGTGCGAGGCTATGAGGTCCACAACATCGTACAGGGCGTGGAGACCAATGCGGAGGGCCGCGTGGTGGCCTACTGGGTGTGCAACCGGCATCCCCTTTCCGACACCTCCATGCTGGGCAGCGGCCTGGAATGGACGCGCGTGGAGGCACGCGGCGAGCTGACCGGACGGCGGAACATCGTCCATGTGATCACACGGGAGCGAGCGGGCCAGCTACGCGGCGTGCCTGTTCTGGCCCCGGTGCTGGAAGCGCTCAAGCAGTTGGGACGGTACACGGAGGCGGAGATCAACGCGGCGGTCATTTCCGCCATGTTCACGGTGTTCGTGCAGCCCGCCACGGCGACGGATGATCGCCCGTTCGGCGAGATGCTGCCGGAGAATATGCTGATCGACGCAGAGGACCAGGGCAGTGTGGAGCTGGGCAACGGCGCTATCGTGGGATTGAACCCTGGCGAAACCGTATCCTTCGCGGACCCGAAGCACCCAAACGCCGGATACGACAAGTTCACGGAGGCCATGATTAAGCAGATCGGCGCGGCGCTGGAAATCCCACCGGAGGTCATTTCCAAGCAGTTCTCCACCAGCTACAGCGCGGCGCGCGGTGCCCTGAATGAGTTCTGGCGCTCCTGCGATGTGCAGCGCGACGACTTTGTGGACAGTTTTTGTCAGCCGATCTATGAGGAGTGGCTGGCGGAGGCCGTGGCGCGGAACCGCATCAAGGCTCCGGGCTTCTTCCAGGACCCGGCCATCCGCAAGGCTTATAGCGGGTGCGCGTGGCCCGGCCCGGCCAGAACGAGCCTGAACCCTGTGCAGGAGATCAGCGCGGCGACGAAGCGCGTGGAGGCCGGTTTCTCCACCGCGCAGGAGGAGACCGCGCAAATGACCGGCGGAAATTATAACCGCAACATCCGCCAGAGAGTGGCGGAGGCCAAGAGAAAGCGAGAGGTGGACGAGATCATGGACCCGTCCAGCGCCGCGAGCGAAGGAGGAAATGGGAATGTCTAAACCGTTTTGGAAGTTTCAGAATGTGGCCGGAGGCAGAGCGGAGTTGCTGCTGTACGGCGACATTTCAGACAGTACGTGGTGGGGCGACGAGGTAACGCCCAAGCAGTTCGCGGAGGACCTGGACAAGCTGGGAGCCGTGAGCGAGATCACGGTGCGCATCAACAGCGGCGGCGGAGACGTTTTTGCCGCGCAGACCATCGGCAATCTGCTCGAACAGCACCCTGCGAACGTGGTGGCCCGCATCGACGGGCTGTGCGCCAGTTCCGCGACCATCGTGGCCTGCCACTGTGACCGCGTTGTGGCGGCCAACGACAGCACCTACATGGTCCACCCGGTCCGGCTGGGCCTGCTGGGCTACTACGACGCCACGACCATGCAGCAGTATTTGAACGCGCTGGACACCATCAAGGAGAACATCATCAGCCTGTACGCGAAGAAGACGGGCCGGGACAAGGAAGAAGTGACCGGCTGGATGGACGCGACGAGCTGGTGGACAGGCCAGGAGGCCAAGGACAACGGCTTTGTGGACGAGCTTGTGGAGGATGTGGAAACGCCGGTGGTGGAAAACCGCGACGGCGTTTTGTTCGTGAACAGCGTGAATATGCACCTGCCTTTCGACAAGGCACCCACCTTCATGCAGAACAGTTTGGCAGCACCCACCGCCGCCGGACGTTTTGTAAATAAACCCGGAGCCATGAAACCGGGAGTACAACACGAGGAGGTACAGAACATGGAAATCAAGACTGCGGACGACCTGCGCCAGGCTTATCCTGCGCTGGTTGACCAAATCGAGCAGGCGGCGGCTGATCGTGCGACCAACGAGGAGCGCGAGCGCATCCGCGACATCGAGGAGATGGCCCTGCCGGGCAGCGAGGAGATCACCGCCGAGGCGAAGTTCACCAAGCCCGTCAGCGCCAGCGACTACGCCAAGGCCGCCATGAAGCGCGCCAAGGAGCAGGGCAACGAGTATCTGAACAACGCGAAGACCGACGCCAAGAACAGCGGCGCGGGCACTGTGGAGAACACGCCCCCTGCCGGTAAGACGGACGAGTTCCTGGACGCCATCAAGAGCGTGGGCCAGAACGCGCAGAAGAAGTAAGGGAGGGCAAAAGCATGAGCATGGATTTGGCAAGAAAGACTTTTTCCTGCGAGCCTGAGTATTTCATCGCAGGCACCAACATCCGCATCGCCACGGCGGTGAAGGAAGCGGGCGCTAACCTGAGCGCCCATACCCCCGTCCTTCTGGCGGAGGGCAAGGTCACTCCCGTGGCTGAGGCTGCGAAGCTGACCGGCCTGTACGGCGTGACCGCCGAAGCCGCCAAGAGCGGCGAGGACGCCATCATCTACCTTTCCGGCGAGTTCTTCGCTGATGCGCTGGTCCTGCCTGCGGGCATGACTGCCGCTGATGTGGAGGTCCCGCTGCGCAACCTCGGCATCTACTTGAAGTAAGGAGGAAACAGAGATATGCCTAACGAAGTGAATATCTATACCCCCCGCTATCTGGCGGAGGTCGTGAGACAGGCACCGCCTATCCACACTTATTTCCGCGACACCTTTTTCACCAACATCAAGACCTTCTCCACCGAGCGCGTGGACATTGACCTGGTGAAGGGCGACCGCCGCATGGCCGCCTTCGTACATCCCCGCGTCGGCGGGCAGGTGCTCAAGGCCAACGGCTTTAGCACCGAGAGCTACAAGCCGCCCCTGATCAACCCCTACGACGTGACCACGGCAGACCAGCACATGACCCGCCTGCCCGGCGAGGACCTGTACAGCGGCATGACCCCGGCCCAGCGCGCGGCCCGCAAGCTGATGGACGAGTACAACCGCCTGAACGACGCAACCACGCGCCGCGAGGAGTGGATGTGCGTGCAGGCCATCGTCACCGGCCAAATCCCCATCGTCGGCCCCGGCGTGAACGAGGTGATCGACTTCGGCTTCACCAACAAGATCAAGCTGGACGGCACGAAGCAGTGGGGCAAGACTGCTGCCAAGCCCATCGAGGACCTGGAAGACTGGACCGAGAAGGTGCTGACCGGCGGCTTCACCAACGTGGACCGCGTGATCATGGGCAAGGCTGCTCTGCGCGCCTTCATCAACGACGAGAAGGTGCAGAAGCTCCTTGACAACCGCCGCATCAACATCGGCGGCTACGACCCCCGCGACCTGCCTAACGGCGTGAAGTATTACGGCCATCTGACTAGCCCGAACATCGACCTGTATACCTACGGCGAGGTGTATCTGGACGACTGGACCGACCCTGAGACCCCGGCTGTGAAGCCTCTGGTCCCGGAGAATGTGGTCATTCTGATCTCCGGCCAGTCGAACTTCATGCTGGCCTACGGCGCGTGCACCTACATCGAGGACAGCACGCAGCAGTGGGTGACGGCGGAGACCAGCCGCCTGCTGCGCAGCTATGTGGAGCATCACCCCGACCGCCGCATGGTGGAGCTGCAGGCCCATCCGCTGCCTATCCCCGACAAGGTGGATAGCTGGCTGGTGGCCGAAGTGTGCTGAGATGGCACTGTTCGAGCTGAAACAGGACTATGGGAATGAGGCGGAGGGGCTGCCCCCTCCGCCTACGTTCAAGGACTGCGCGGCGGCGGACATCGACACCGTGTTCTTCAACGGCAACGAGCACGCCGACCGGCACATCATCGACGGCAAGGACGTTCTTGTGGTGATCGTGGAAGGCGGCACGCGGGAGCATAATTCACACTGGGAGGCGGGAGCCAAGCAGAACTTCGACACCGGACTGTACAAGGCGCACACCATCCTGTACATCCGCACGGAGGACTACGGGCCGAAGCCGAAGGTGGGAAAGCCGCTGGTGATGGACGCCGGGACGGACCATAAGCGCACCTTCGACATTATGAAGTGCGAGGAGGAGTGCGGAGTCTTCCGCATGACGTTACAGAGGACGAGACAATGAGCAACGTGCGATATAACGCGGGGACCATGACCATCGAGGTCGATGGCCTGGACGATGTGAGCGCGGTGCTGGGCGACCTGCGGAAGAAGACCCCGGCGGTGGCGAAGGTCGCCATCAACGCCACGGCCCGGCAGGCCCGCAAGCTGATGATCGCGGAGGCGAAGGCCCGGTACGCGGTGAACAGCGCGGGCAAGCGGCACCTGAGCGACTTGGTGCAACGCAAGAAGGCCAGCAACAGCAGCTTGAGCGCGGAGCTGCGCATCGCAAGCTACCGCAACGACCTGGGCTATTTCCAGACCAGGCCGAACCGCCCCTTCATGGGGCATGACGTGGCGCAGGCCCCGGAGTATTTCACGGCCCGCGTGCTGAAAACCTCCCCAATGAAGCCGCTGACCGGCAAGGGCCGGTTAAGCAAGGGCTTCCTGGTGGAGTTCAAGAGCGGGCACGTGGGCATGGTGCAGCGCATCGTGGGCACGGGGCGCTTCCACTACACCGTGCGCAGCGGCGCACCGAGCACCAGCGACAAGATGCAGACCATGGGCAGCCCCAGCGCGGCGGCGATGCACTCGACCATCTGGCCGGAAGTGGAGCCGGAGGTGGAGCTGTTCCTGGCGGCAAAGCTGACCGAGCGGGCCGAGCAGGTCTTAGCACGGGCAAAGAGAAAGGCGTGAGGATATGAAAGAAACGATGAAAGTGGGCATCGGCCAAACGCCGCAGCTCTGCCAGGATGCATTGATCGAGATGCTGCGCGAGCTGTTCGCCGGAAAGAAGTACAACGGCCAGGAGGGGCGGAAGCCGCTTGAAATCTTCAAGCAGGACCTTCCCATCCCGGAGGAGAACGATGTGGACGCCGACACCGACGTGGCGCACGCGCCCTATATCGTGGTACGCATGACCGGCGGAGAGATCGCGGACGATAAAAGCCCGCAGACGGTGGAGTTCAGCCTGATCATCTGCGCCTATGACACCGGCATCGAGCGGGCGGGCTTTCAGGATGTTGCCAACATCAAGGAAGACATCGTGCAGAGAGCGTGCACCGTGCCGTACTTCGGCGGAGCCTTCACCATCCTAAAGCCTATCGCCTGGGCCTTGCAGCAGGACGACACAGCCCCGTATTACTACGGAGCTGTGACCATGAACTGTACAGCTCCGGCCATGACCCAAGACACCGAATTGGAGGGACTGCTATGAGCAAGAAAACAGAACCCCGCGCGGCGGATATGGCCGCGCCTATGAGCGAAGCCGCTGCGGCGGCGGAGGTCAAGACTGCCGTTCCTATGGAGCGGGAAGCAAAGACCGGCCCCGTCGTCTACTGCGGCCCCAGCGTGCGCGGCGTCGCCAGACAGTACACCGTGTACGCGGGCACCATTCCTGCCGCGCTGGCAGACTTCATTCAGGCCCACCCAGCGGCCAAGGGGCTGCTGGTGAGCGTGGGCCGTTTCGCTCAGGTGAGAAGCAACCTGGGCCGGAGCGGGACGGCGGAGGCTATCCTGTTCCAGAAAATCAAATCCGAATTGTAAGAAGGAGGAAAGAACGTATGTATCGACATGGCATTTACGTCAGCGAGCAGGAAACCAGCATGATCGCTCCGCTGAACGGAACAGCCGGTTTGCAGGTCGTGATCGGGACTGCCCCGGTGCACCTGCTGGCGGACCCGGCTGCGGCCATCAATAAGCCTCTGCTGGTATACAGCAAGGCGGAAGCCATCGCTGCCGTTGGGTACAGCGACGACTTTGCGAGTTTCACCCTCTGCGAAGCGATCTCCGCTTCGTTCGCGGTGGTGAACGTGGCCCCCCTGGTGCTAATCAATGTGCTGGACCCGGCCAAGCACTCCGCCGAGATGGAGGAGAAGACCGTGCAGATCAACAGCGGCATGGCCGTTGTGGAGGAGACGGGCGTGCTCCTGAGCACTCTGGTGGTGAAAAACGGCGAGGAGACGCTGACCGCCGAGGAGGATTACACCGCCGTTTATAACGCCGACGGCACCGTGAGCATCGTCCTGATCGAGGGCGGCAAGGCCAACGGCGCGACCAACCTGACCGTTTCCGGCAAGAAGGTGGACGCCAGCAAAGTGACCGCTGCCGACATCGTGGGCGGCGTGGACGCGGCCACCGGCGCGGAGAGCGGCCTGGAAGTCGTGCGCCAGGTCTACCCCAAGCTGGGCATGACCCCCGGCATCCTGACGGCTCCCCGTTTCAGTACCAACGCCACCGTGAGCGCGGCCCTGCAGGCGAAGACGAAGGAGATCAACGGCGTATTCAAGTGCGTGTGCATCGCGGACGTGGACAGCGGCGCGGACGGCGCGCGCAAGTACGCGGACGTGAAGGAGCAGAAGGAGCGCCAGGCTTTGACCGACCCGAACGCTTACGGCGTGTGGGGCTACGGCAAGGTGGGCGATGTGATGTACAGCGGCTCCGCCCTGGCCTCTGCCCTGACCGCCTACACCGACGCGGCCAGCGACGACATCCCCAGCAACCCCGGCAATAAGACCATCGCCATCAGCGCTATGTGCCTTGCCGACGGCACCGAGGTCCTGCTGGACCAGGACCAGGCCAACGTAGTCAACAGCTACGGCGTGGCGACCTGGCTGAACATGAACGGCTTCCGCCTGTGGGGCAACCGCACCTGCGCCTACCCCGGCAACACGGACCCGAAGGACAGCTTTTTCTCCTGCCGCCGCTACATGAGCTGGCGCGCCAACAGCTTCATTCTGACGTATTTCCAGAAGGTGGACAGCCCTCTGAACAAGCGCCTGATCGAAGCCATCGTGGACAGCGAGAACGTGCGCGGCAACGGGTATGTCGCCATGGGCGTCGCCGCAAGGGACGAGATCGTGTACAACGAGGACGAGAACCCCGTCACCGATCTGATGAACGGCAAGATCACCTTCCACCAGTACATGACCCCGTACACCCCGGCGGAGGACATCGAGGACATCATCGAGTTCGACCCCGACGCGCTGGTAAGCGCACTGAGCTGATAAGGGAGGTACGAAAACATGAGCATCAGCAACAACTACATCCCTGAGAAGATCAACGACTTCAACACCTATCTGGACGGTAACAAGATGATCGGCGTAGCTGCGTCTGTTACGCTGCCGGAGGTGAAGATGAAGACCAGCACCGTGTCCGGCGCTGGCATCAACGGCGAGATCGACAGCCCCACCATCGGCCAGTTCGAGAGCATGGAGCAGGAGATCGACTTCAATGTGCTGTACAGCAGCGCCATGGATATGCTTTCTCCCCTGTCCGTGGTGAACCTGACGCTGCGCGCCGCCCAGCAGGTCTACGATAAGACCGGCGGCTACGCCTTCAAGGGCCTGCGCGTGGTGGAGATGGGCCGCGTGAAGACCTTCAACCCCGGCAAGGTGGAGAAGGGCGAAGGCATGGAGGCCAAGGTGACGCTTGAGCTGACCTATCTGCTGGTGGAGAACGACGGTTCCCCGCTGCTGGAAGTGGACAAGCTGAACGGCGTCTACAAGGTCAACGGTGTGGATATGCTTGCAGGCATCTCCGAACTGACCTGATAAGGCCGGAAAGTCAAAAGCGAAACGAGCAGGCTCTACTCTCTGCACCGGCGGAGGGTAGGGCCTGCGCAATATTCAAAAACCGAAAGGAGCAGCACTATGAGTGAAGAAAAGAACATGATGGCGGAGGCCAACGAGGAAACCGCGCAGACCACGCAGAGCGAGCGCGTGATCGACCTGGGCAAGCCCTACAAGTTCGAGGGCACGGAATACACTTCCATCGACCTGAGCGGACTGGATAAGCTGACGGTGAAGGACGCCATCGACGCCCAGCGCCAGCTTTTCAACGAGCGGGAGGTGGCCGCCGCTATGCTGTGCGAGACCACGACCGCGTTTGCAAGGGCCATCGCCGCGAAGGCGGCGGAGCTGCCCATCGAGTTTTTCAAGCTGATGCCGCGCGGGGCCAGCCGCAAGGTGGCCGGTGTCGTGCGCAACTACATGAACGTGGATGCCGCGACGGAGAACCACGTGATGCAGCTTGAGGAGCCGTATCACTTCAAGGGACAGACCTACACGGAGGTGGACCTGAACGGCATCGCGGACCTGAACAGCATGAACGAGAGCGAGGCAGAGAACCGGCTGGCACGCGCTGGCTTTATGGTGACGGAGACCTCCTTCAACTACCTGTTCGCCTGCATCCTTGCGAGCATGGCGACGGGACTGCCGGAGGAGTTCTTCACGGGACTGCCGCTGCGCGAGGTGCTGAAACTGAAAAACGCGGTGAACGACAGCGGTTTTTTCGAGTAAAGGGCGGGGCGAAAGCCTTACGCCAAGCGGCCATCCGCCTGTCAGCGGTCACGAGAACGGGCGTGGACTTCTACCTGAAACTGCCCGTCGAGGAGTTTATCGCGCTGAATAACGAGGTGGCGGAGGAATGGCACAGAACAAAACATTAGAGTTAAGCATCAAGATCGCCGGTAAGGTAGACAAAAGCCTGACGACGGCGATCAACCAGACCAATACCCTGATGGGGAGCCTGACCACCACCATGAGCAAGGTGGGCACGGCGGGGCTTGCGGCCATGGGGGCGCTGGCAACGGCGACCGTAGCCGGACTTGCCAAGTGCACCTCCGAGGCCGCGAAGCTGGAAAACAATATGTCTGCGATGGTGCGCTACGTGGACGGGCTGACGGAAAGCGCCACCACCAGCACCGAGCAGGCACAAAGTAACCTGAAAGCCATGAGGACCTATATCCAGGACCTCAGCACGCAGATACCACGGACCACCGAACAAATCTCCAAGATGTCGGCGGCCCTGGGCCAGTCCGGCATCGGTGCGGACCGACAAATGAGCACGGGCATCCTGCGTGATACCGCCGTCGCCGCGACCGCTATGGACCTTGAAGACGACACGGCGGGCAACTACATGGCGAAGTGGGAGGCCGCCTTCAACTTCAACCATGACCAGGTAATGACGCTGATGGACCAGATCAACTACCTGGGCGCGAACAATGCCACGACGGCGGCGGAGATCGCGCAGAGCGTGAACCAGGCCGCGTCTATGGGCCAGATCGCGGGCGTGGACCCGTCGGCTACGGCGGCCATCGCCACGGCCATGCAGGCGACCGGCGTTGCGACGGACCGCGTGGGAACCAGCATTTCGCGTATCTACACGAACATCAGCAAAGGGTCCAACGCCACAAAGGCACAGAAAGCCATGTGGGAGGAGCTGGGCTTCACCGCTGAGGGCATCGCAAGGTCCATGCAGAGCGACGGCATCGGGACGCTGAAATCGGTGTTCCAGGCCATCAACAATATGCCGGACGAGCGCAAGGTGGCTGCCCTGAACACTCTGTTTGGTCAGTGGGCCATCGAAGGCGGCGCGAAGATCACGCAGAACCTCGCGCTGCTTGAGAAGACGCTGGGCGAGGTCAACGACCCCGGCATCTATACGGGCAGTATGGAGCGGGAGTTCCTGATCGAAGCGAGCACGCCGGAAGCGGTCGATCTAATGCTGTCGAACGCGAAGGCGGCGCTGATGCAGGACATCGGCCAAGCGTTCCTTCCGGCAAAGAAGGAGTTCAGCCTGTCGATGATCGACTTCCTGAACCAGATCAGGAAGAATATGCCGGAGCTGACGACGCTGGCGAACTCACTGGGAAAGATCGCAAGCGACGGCGTGGAGCGCCTGGGCGACGCTATGGAGCGGGCGCTGCCCTACATCCAGAGAGGGCTTGACTACCTGGCGAACAACGGGCCGCAGGTGGCCTCGACGCTGGGCAAGCTGGCGGCGGTGTTCGTGGGCATGAAGTTCGCGCCGGGCATCGAAAGCCTTTTGAGCGGCGCGGGGAACCTGCTGCTGGGCGGCTCTGTCGGCGGCAGCGGAAAACGCACCGGCGGTCTGCTGGGCGGCATCAAGAGCCTGTTCCGGGGCGGGCAGAAGGCGGCGGGCACGGCTGGCGGCTTCCTCTCCACCTTCGGCGGCGCGGCCAGCGGAAACGGCTTTTTCCAAACGCTGGGGAGCATGGCATCTAGCCTGATCTCCGGCAACGGCATCAAGGGCACGGCGGGGCTGCTGGAAGCGGCAGCGGGAACGCCGGGCCTCTTATCCGGTTACCAGGGCGCGGGAAGCGCACTGAAAAACAGAATTGCAGGAAGCGGCATCGGGCAGTATTTCGGCAGCGTGTTCTCCTCCCTGGGGAACTTCGGGAGCACGCTGGGGAACACGAAGACCGGCGGCTTCCTTTCGGGCCTGCTGGGCAAGGCGGGCGGCGCGCTGGGCAACCTGACCATGCCGCTGCGCCAGGGTATCGCAGGTATCGGTGCTGCGGCGACCATTCAAGGCAGCATCATCCAACAGAACCTATCCGGCCTGCTGGGTAAGGCGGGCGGCTTTGTGAGCGGTATCGCCAACTCCGGCGCGGGAAAAGCCATCGGCGGCGTGCTGGGGAGCCTGGGCACCGTGGCGAAGTCGGGAGCCGGTGTGCTGGGGACCGTGTGGGGTCCCATCGCCTCCGGCTTCGGAAGCATCTTCGCGGGAGCCGCGCCGGTGATCGGCGTGATCTCCTCCATCATCGCCGTAGTGAGCATCCTGGGCGACCACCTGGAAGACATCCGGGGCATCATCCAGAATGTATTCGGCGATACCGGCGTGGCCGTGTTCGACAAGTTCATGGGCGTGCTGCAAAACGTGGGCAGCTTCATCACGGGACTGTTTGCGGACGGCGGCGTGGCAAATGCGCTGACCCCGCTGCGGGAGACCATCACGAACCTGTTCGGAGAGGATGCGGGCGCGGCCTTCGACGGGCTGACGACCATCCTGCAATCGGTGATGGGCGTGGTCGGACAGATCGTGAGCTTTGCACAGACGACCGTGAAGCCGATCATCCAGGACATTTTCAGTTTCCTGACGGGAACCGTGGTGCCCATCATCCTGCAAACCTTCACAGCGGCGGCTCCGTCTATCGCTGGCATCATCAGCGGTCTCGGCTCCGCCATTATGACGGCTATGCAGATCATCGGCTCGGCCATCCAGGCAGTCATGCCTATCGTGCAGAGCATCATCACCGTCATTATGAGCATCGCTTCCGTCGTGGTGCCCGCTGTGCTGGCGGGTATCTCGGCACTGGCGCAGGGCATCGGCCCCATCCTGGAAGGTATCAAGACCGTATTTGACGGGCTGATCGCTTTCATCACGGGCGTATTCACCGGGAACTGGTCCCAGGCATGGGAAGGCGTAAAGCAGATATTCGGCGGCGCGTTCGACGCGCTGGTGGGCCTGCTGAAAACGCCGGTGAACGCGGTGATCGCGCTGATCAACAAGGCCATCTCCGGCATCAATGGACTGGGCCTGGACATCCCGGACTGGGTGCCCATCATCGGCGGCAAGAGCTTCCACATCAGCATCCCGGAGATACCGATGCTGGCAAAGGGCGGCTTCACCGACGGCGTGAGCATCGCGGGCGAAGCCGGGCGCGAGGCTGTGATCAGCTTCCAGCGCGGCGTGCGGGCACAGAACATCGCCACCTGGGCACAGGCGGGCCGGATGCTGGGCGTGAGCGCCGAGCAGGCGTTGAGCGCGGCGGACGGTGCAGAGCTGAAAGCCATCGACCCCGGCGAGGGCGGCGGAGGCGGAGGCAGCTTCACCTTCGCGCCGAACATCGTCATTCAGGGCAACGCCGACGCAGACGTGCTTGAGGAAGCGCTGCGGCGGGCCAAGGAGGAGTTCGAGGCATGGTACGAGCAGATGATGCGCAAGCGTGCCCGGACGGCCTATTGATGGGAGGAAGCTATGTACACGACAAAGAGCGGCGACACCTGGGACGTGATCGCCAAGGAAGTCTATGGCAGCGAATACCACGCGGACGCGCTGATGGCGGCCAACCCGGAGCACATCGACACCTTCCGCTTTTCCGCCGGGGTCGTTTTGAAGACGCCGACGGTGGAGGACGCGCGAGCGGGCACGCTGCCGCCATGGAAATACGAGGCGCAGTATGAATAAGGCAAGAAGCATCGGACTTGCGGTGCAGTACCGCAGCACCCCGTATTCCGCACAGGTGCAGGCGAGCGCCCAGGTGGACGCGGCGGAGGGCGGCGGGAGCGCTGCTTCCTCCGCCAGCTCCGGCTCCGGCGCGGCGGCGGGACAGGCGGTAACGCTGAACAACACGCCCCTCTACGTGAGCAGCGTGGCGAAGAACCCAGCGACCCACAAGACGGGCGTGTATTACTTCTACGACGGTATCTTGATACGCGGGCGCTACCGCATCACCAACACCCCGTCGAGAGTGGGCAAGACCCCGGTGGGACAGAACGTGACCGGCTGGGCGGACGCGGCGGACTGCGGCGCGGTGAGCACCACCAAGGCCACGCCTAAGAAGGAGACCTCCGGTCAGGAGGACGCGACGCTGGGTGCGGGCACGGGAACGGACATCGGCCTTTCCATCGAGAGCCTGACCTATGTGGACAACGCGGCGGACGACAGCGACAGCATCGACCTGACGCTGGACGCCCAGGACAGCAAGTGGCTGTGGGGCTGGATGCCGCAGAAGGGCGCGACGCTCTACCCCCGCCTGCTGGGCCACGACTGGGAACGGCCCGGCGACGAGCGGGCCATGGACTGCGGCCTTTTCGTGGTGGACGACGTGAACTACTCGGACACGCCGACCACCTTGCAGCTCGGCGGCGTGAGCAAGCCGAGCGACAGCAATTTCAGCGAGACAGATCGGAAGGTGACGTGGAAGAACACCTCCATCAAGCGCATCGGCCAGACCATCGCGGCGCGCTACGGCCTGGGCTTCACCTATGACGCTGAGGACTACGACATCGAGTGCGACGAACAGGACGGAGCGGACAGCAGCTACTACAATACGCTGTGCCAGAACTACGGCCTGGTGCTCAAGGTGTACGCCCGGCGGCTGTGGGTCTACGACCGGGAGGCATACAAGGCAAAGCGGGCGGTGCGGACCTTCGACCGCACGGACATCATCCGTGGGAGCCTGAGCTGGACCACTACCCTTTCCGGGACCTACACCGGCGGGACCTTCGACTACACCGACGCGGACAAGGACTGCGACATCTCCTGCAAGGTGGGCGGCGGAACGCACATCAAGAGCGTGAACCGCAGGGCCACCAGCGTGCAGGATGCGGCGGTCCAGCTCTGCGCGGAGCTGAACCGGGCCAACCATGGCACGATCAAGCTGCGCTTCACCGTTCCGGGAGACTGGACCGTGAGTGCGGGCAACACGATCAACATTACCGGCTACGGCGGCGGCCCCTCCGGCGGAGAGGGCGGCATCAACGGAAAGTATTTCGTGGACAAGGTGACGCACAAATACACCAAGAGCGGCGGATTTACCACGGCCTTCGAGTGCAGCGGCGTCCGGGAGGGCTTCCATCCCTACGAGGTGGGCGGCTCCATCCAGTACAACACGGAGGGGTCCGACACCAGCGACACGAATTACAGCAGCTCCTACGAGACGAGCACGGCGGCCAGCGCCGCCAGCGCGGCGGCGGGAGCTGAGGCCGGGGCGGCGGTGACGCTGACCAACGCCCCCTTCTACTACACCAGCGTGGCCTCAAATCCGAGCTGCTATAAAAGCGGCGTGTTCTATTTCTACGACGGCATCCTGGTCAACGGGCGCTACCGCATCACCAACGCGGCTTCCCGCTGCGGGAAGCTGCCGGTGGGACAGAACGTGACGGGCTGGGTGCCCGCGAGCTACTGCGGCGTGGACACGAGCACCGGCGGCGGAGGCGGCACGAAGGCGACCATGGAGGTGAAGTAGCGATGGCAGGCACGAACCGGGTCGGACGGGTAAGCTCCATCGACTATGAGAGCGGGACCTATGAAGTGACGTATGCGGACCAGGGCCGGAGGGTCACGGCCCGCATCAACGCCATGAGCAACGGCGAATACAAAATGCCGAGAGTGGGCCAGATCGTGAGCGTGACGCACACGAGCAATGGCACGGCGGCGGCCACCACCAGCGGCACCGTATGGAACCGGAGCAACCGCCCAGCGGAGGGCTTTGCCGGGCTTTACCGCAAGGAATACGGTGAGAAGGCCGGGCAGGCTTTTGAGCGCTACGACGCCAACACCGGCATCTACACCCAGTACACCGACGTGCGGACCGGGCGCAACTGCAACGGCGACATCTTCGACGAGGCCAAGGGCACCATCAGCTTGATCGCGGAGAAGTTGGTGCAGATCACGAGCAAGATCAAAAGCGTGAGCATCCACGGCAAGGAAGGCGTGGGCATCGGCGCGGAGAAAAGCGTGACCATCGACGCCGGGGAGAACATCAATCTGGAAGCCGAGGGCGACCTGGACGAGGGCGCAGGCGGCGACCGGGCATTGACCGTGGGCGGCAAGAACACCGAGCTATACAAGGGCGAGGTGGAGCGGGAGTTTCAGGGAGGCATCCGCGACACCGTGACCGGCGAGGTGACGCTGACGATCAACGGTGTGACCATCACCATCAGCGAGGGCGGCGATGTCTCCATCCAGACCGCCGGGAAAATCAGCATGAAGGCACAGCAAATCGACCTGCAGGGCGGGTCCTCCCTGGTGCTGTAAAAAACGAACAGCGAGGAGGAAGCGGAAAATGGTGGGCAGCTATATGGGCCGGGTGTTCACGGTGAGCAGCCAGAGGATATTGACGCCGAGCAATCTGAAAGGCAGCGCCGGAAGCGACTGGGCAAACCATGAGATCATCGGCAAGAAGGCGCGGAGCCAGTGGGTAGGCCCGAAGCTCAAGAGCTACACCATGGACATCCTCCTGCGAGCGCAGGACGGCGTAAGCCCCCGGTCCACGCTGGACTACTTCCAGCGGGCGGCGGAAAGCCAGATGGTCGATTGGTTCATCATCGGCGGGCGACCGATCTCTGACAACCCCTTCAAGCTGGTGAGCGTCAGCGACGAGTGGGACACGGTACTCAACGGCGGCGCGCTGATCGAGTGCCGGGTGAGCCTGAACATCGAGGAATACACATAAGGGAGGGCAAGCCGTGATCTACATTGAGGATACCATCGTCGAGATCGAGGCCGGGAGCGTGGACGACCAGACGGCACAGGAAGTCTACCGAAATCTACAGGTGCTCTACGGAACGGAGACGGGGGAACAGGCCCTCGACCGCGAGTTCGGCATCGACATCAACATTCTGGACAACCCGCAGGAGGCGGCGAAGGCGCTGCTGACGGCGGAGTTCGTGCGGAAAACAAAACAGTATGAGCCACGGGTCCGGGTCATGCGTGTGGAATGGACCCAAAATCATGCCAGGGACGGCGGCATCGTCCCGAAGGTGGTGGTGAGCTTTGTCTAATATCAAAGAGCTGGCAAACGTGCCGGAGATCAGCTTCATCGAAAACATGAGCCTGCAGGAGACTGAGGAGCTTGTGCGGGCAAACTACACGCGCATCTTCAAGGAGCTTACCGGGCAGGACGCGGAGCTGGGCGAGGCGGACGCGAAGAACCTGATCATCAAGTCGTTCAGCCTTGTGCTCTACCAGGTGATGCAGTATGTGGAGGCCAAGGGCCGGGCGGAGCTTTTGAAGACCTCGACCGGCGACGCGCTGGACGCGCTGGCGGCCCTGTTCGGCATTACGCGGCAGGAGGCCAGGAGGGCCACGTGCATCGTGCGCTTCACGCTGTCCGGCCAGCGGAGCGAGCCGACGGCCATTCCGGCGGGCACACGGGTGAAGACCCAGGACGGGAAATACTTCAACACCGTGGACTACGCGGAAGTCACGGCGGGCGAGCTGACCGTGGACGTGGACGTGCAGGCGGAGGAGGCCGGAGCAGAGAGCAGCGGCATCGCCGCCGGAGAGATCGACACGCTGGTGGACCCCATCCCCTACGTTGCGAGCGTGGAGAGCATCGAGGCGAGCACGGGCGGACTGGACATCGAGGACGACGACGGTCTGACGGAACGGGTGTGGCTGGCCCCCAGCAAATACTCCTGCGCCGGACCGCGAGACGCCTATGCCTACTATGTGAAGGAATGGCGGACGGACGTGAACGACGTGCAGATCGTCAGCCCGGAGCCGTGCGTGGTGCACGTTTATGTGGTGCTGGACGGCGGCGTGCTGCCCACGGAGACGGAGCGGGAGGAACTGGCCGCCTACCTCAACGGCGACACCATCCGCCCGCTGACGGACATCGTGAGCTGCCCGGCGGCGGAGGAGGTCCCCTACGACATCAGCCTGACCTACTGGATCGCCAGCAACGACCAAAAGAGCGCGGGCACCATTCAGGCCCAGGTGGAGGCGGCGGTGGACGCCTACGAGAGCTGGCAGCGCAAGATGGGACGGGACATCAACCCGACCGAGCTTGTGTACCGGGTCCGCGCAGCGGGAGCCAAGCGCGTGAAGCTGACGGCACCGGCGGACATCGTGATCGAAAAAACGCAGCTCCCGAAGCGGAACACGCGCACCGTGACCTACGGAGGGCTTGAGGATGATTAAAAGTCTGCGTCAAGCCCGCATTACAGACGGCCTTCCGAGGGTGTTGGCGAGACAGGAATGGGTGATCGCCCTGTCCGAGGCCCTGGGGCTGGCCCTGGGGAAGACGCTGGACTACACCGACGAGAGCCAAATCTACACACGGCTGGACACTGCGCCGGAGACGGTGCTGGATGTACTGGCCGTGGACTGGAAGATCGACTGGTACGACACCGAACTGACGGTGGAGCAGAAGCGCCGCATCGTGAAGACGGCGCTGACGGTCCGGCGGCTGATGGGCACAGCGGCGGCGGTGAAGCTGCAGGTGCACGCCATCTACCCGGAGGCCACCGTGACGGAGTGGTTCCAGTACGACGGAAAGCCGGGCTGCTTCCGGGTGAGCCTGCCGCTGCCGAAGGAAGGCATCACGGCGGCGGAATACCGGCGGCTCAAGACCGGCATCCTGACCACGAAGAACGAGCGCAGCCACCTGGACGTGATCGACATTCAGCATGAGTGCGAGGCCGTGGTGATCACGGGCGGGTGTTGCTCCATGAGCCAGATCATCGAGGTATGGCCGGAGCTTGTGAGCGAGCTGGAAGTGACCGGCGAGCACTTGACTGGCGGCGCGGTCAGCATGAGCCAAACGGCGGAGGTCTGGCCGGAGCTGACGGAGGCGCTGGAAATCCTGACATACCGGCACACCGGCGGAGCCGCGAGCACTGCGCAGGCCGTGGAGGTATGGCCGGAGCTGGCGGCGGTGGTGGAGATCACCGTGACGCGGAACACCGGCGGCGCGGCGCACACGGACCAGGCGCTTGAGGTATGGCCGGAGCTGACCGAGCAAATCGAAGCAACGACAGAGCTGGACCGGGGCGGCGGGACCGCTGCGAGCCAGGTCGTTGAAATATACCCGGAAGGGGGAGGATGAAATGGACACTGAAAACGTAGTTGTCACCAAACAGGACCGAAAGTACAAGACCCTCGTGACCGACATCGGCAAAGAGAAAATGACCAACGCCATTCTGAACGGCAAGAAGGTCAACGTCGTCATGGCGGCGGTGGGCGACGGCGGCGGAAGCTACTACCTGCCCACGGCGGATATGACCGCGCTGGTGCATGAGGTGTGGCGCGGGGCCATCGCCAGCAAAGAGATCAACAGCAAATCCTCTAACATGGTAGACGTGAAGTTCGTGCTGCCGGGGACCGTGGGAGGCTTCACCGCGCGTGAAGCTGCCCTGATCGACGACGAGGGCGACATGATCGCCGTGTGCAACCTGCCGGACACGGAGAAGGCAGCCATCGAGGACGGCATCGCCGCTGCGCTGACCATTCTCATGCACATCGTTATGACCAACAGCGACGCACTGACCTTTACGCTGGACCCGACCACCGACACGGCGAGCGCCGTGTGCGTGGCCTTCACCATCCCGCATGAGGCATGGCAGAGCGCGGGCGGCGCGGAGGACGACGAGGGCGGCGGCACCTACCCGTGCCGGGCTGATGTGGCGTGCGACGAGGCGACCGCCATGCACACGCCCATCGCAACGCTGGACAAGGCGTGCCTGGCGGCGGCCAAGGCGTGCGAGCTGTGCCCCACGGTGGAGACCGCGAGCGGCGTGCTGCGCTTTTGGGCGATGAAGGTGCCGGACGGCGAGCTGACCGGAAGCGTGCTGCTGGTCGGCCAGGGCGGCGGAGGCAAGAGCGGCGACGGGAGCTACACCCTGCCGACGGCAACCCCCTTCCGCCTGGGCGGCGTGAAGGTGGGCGACGGCCTGACCGTGGACAACGAGGGCAAGCTGTCGGTCGATGCGGCCAACACTGAGGAGACCACCGGCGCGCTGAACGAAGTGTTCGGCGCAGAGGACGGCAAATAAGCCGCCCCACAATCCCATAGCACCGTCGCTTGAAGCGGCGGTATTTTTATCGACAATTCCGGGGGCATCCCCGAAATTGAATATTTTTTAAGGAGGACAAAAATATGTCCAAATTCGTAAATCTCGAACAGATCAAGGTGCTTGCCAACAAGGTCAAGTCCGAAGACGCCGCCCTGGGTACTAAGCTGGAAACGGTCACCACCAAGGTCGATAACCTGGTCGCCGCCGGCGGCGAGGCCAACATCCTTGAAGGCGTCAAGGTCAACGGCGCTGCCCTGGCTATCTCCGACAAGATGGTTGACATCCTGATCGCCTCCGGCGAGGAGAACGGCACCATCTCCGTCAACGGCGCTGCTGTTGCCATCAAGGGCCTGGCCGCTCTGGCCTACAAGTCCGAGATCACCGAGGACGAGCTGGGCGAGGCTCTGAAAGCCTCTATCGCCGCTAAGGCCACCAAGGCCGATCTGGACGCCCTGACCGTCCGCGTGGGCGACATCGAGAAGGCCGGTTATCAGACCGCCGAGCAGGTCCAGGCCGCTATCGCTGCCTCCGGCCACGCTCATTTCGAGGTCGCTGAGACCGACCCCACCGCTGAGGGCTTCGAGGCTCAGGCCAACGTCATGTACCTGTACATGAACAGCAAGACCAAGCACTATGACATCTACGCCAAGGTCGGCGAGAGCGTCGTCCTGCTGGATGATACCACCGTCGATCTGAACGAGTACGCCAAGACAGCCGACGTGACCTCTGCCATCAGCACCGCTATCGCCGCGCTGAACATCGACCAGTACGCCACCGACGACGACCTGACCGCCGCTGTTGAGCGCGTGACCGCCCTTGAGACCGCCATCGCCAACGTCTACACCAAGAAGGAAGTGGACGACAAACTGGCGACCAAGATGGATAAGGCCAGCATGGACGCCTACGCCACCGACGAGGAGGCCCAGCAGGCCGCCGCCAACGCCGTTGCCGGTGTTCAGGCCAGCGACACCGAGTTCAACGCCGCCATGAATGAGGTCTGGACCCCCACCGAGGGCTAAGGCACCTCCTCGCGTCAGAAACGAATACCAGGGCCGGGGCGAAATGCCCCGGCTCGCTTATCAGGAGGTGAAACCCAGTTGGCTGACGAGAAGAACGTAACTCTGGAACAGTTCAAAGGCTTTATGACCAAGGCCGACGAGCGGCTGGACAAGTTGGAAGTCGGCAAGGAAAACAAGGTTTCGCCCGTCAGTATCACTATTCCGACGGAGGGGTGGGCCTCCGAGGAGATCGGGGAGACCGACGAGGAAGGAACCGAGGCATCCTATCCCTTCTACTACGACATCGCGGCGGCGGACGTGACCGCAAAGCACCGGGCGGACGTGACGATCAGCCGCGAAAGCCTGGATGCGGCGACGGTGTGCGGCCTGTGCCCGACCAGCGAGACGACAGAGGGGAAGATCAGGCTGCGCGCTATGAAGGCACCGACGGAGACCATTACGGCGGAATACTGGCTGCGCAGCGGGAAGGAGTAATACATGGCATTAGGACAAGTGAATGTTCCCGGCGCTGCCGGGATGGACGCCGTAGAGGCGAAGCAGGCCGCTCAGGCGGCCAAGGAAGCGGCTGAGGCCGCCCAGCGCACCGCAGAGAGCGCCGGGAAAACGGCGGACGCCGCCATGAAGAAGGCTGCTGACGCCGAGACGGCGGCGGGCAACGCGGACAGCAAGGCGGACGCGGCACTGGATGCGGCCAACACCGCCGCCAGTGCCGCGACGGCTGCCGCCAGCGCCGCCAGTGCCGCCAAGGAGAACGCGAACAACGCCAACACGGCGGCCAACGAGGCCAAGACTGCGGCGAGCAACGCGCAGAAGGCGGCGAACGACGCGCTGGAAGCCGTGACCAAGCTGACCAGCGTGATCAACAGCGTACCCACCCAGGCGGGCATCTTGACGTACACGGGCGCGGCACAGTCCCCCTCGTGGAACGGGTACGACACGGAGAAGCTGACCATCGGTGGAACGACCAGCGGCACCAACGCAGGCAGCTACGTTGCGACCTTCACGCCCAAGGAGGGCTACGAGTGGGCCGACGGCACCAAGACCGCCAAGAGCGTGACCTGGACGATCAGCAAGGCCAGCCTGTCCGTACCCGCGCAGAGCGGGACGCTGACCTACACGGGAAGCGCACAGTCTCCCCAGTGGAGCAACTACGACAGCAATAAGCTGACCATCGGCGGGACGAGCACCGCCACCAACGCGGGAAGCTATGCCGCGACCTTCACGCCGAAGGCCAACTACCAGTGGTCCGACGGCAGCACCAGCGCCAAGAGCGTGACCTGGGCCATCGGCAAGGCGGCGGGCAGTCTGACGCTGGCGAAGAGCAGCGTGACGCTGAACATCTCCTCGCTGACGGAGAGCGTGGCCGTGACCCGCGCGGGCGACGGCGTGATCAGCGCCACGTCCAGCAACACCGCCACGGCAAGGGTGGAGGTGAGCGGCACCAGCGTGAAGATCACCGGCCTCAAGGCGGGCACCGCCAAGATCACCGTGAAGGTGGCGGCGGGCACCAACCACACCGCGCCCAGCGACAAGACCATCAACGTGACGGTCAGCCTGCCAGACACGAGCCTTGCGAACAACACGCCGGACATTATCGCGGCGGCGGCAAAGTCCGGCCAGGCGGCGAACTATTGGAGCGTGGGCGACAAGGTGGGTATCGCGGTAAATGGTTCTTTCGGAGGACTGAGCTATAACAACACCGTGTACGCCTTCATCCTGGGCTTCAACCACAACAGCAGCGTGGAGGGCGGAAACAGCATCCACTTCCAGTTCGGCAAGACGGCGGCTGGTGTGGACATCGCGTTCGTGAACAGCTACGGCTCGACCAGCACGGGCTTCTGCATGAACACCAGCAACACCAACTCCGGCGGATGGAACAACAGCTATATGCGCAAGACCATCTGCCCTGCGTTCCTGGCGGCCCTGCCGACGGCCTGGCAGAACATCATCGCGGCCTGCACGAAGTACAGCGACAACACGGGCGGCGGCTCCAACACCGCGAGCTACGTGACCGCGACCTCGGACAAAATCTGGCTGCTGAGTGAGATGGAGGTCCAGGGTACGAGAAGCTACGCCAACAGCGCCGAGGCGAACTACCAGAAGCAGTACGACTATTACAGGAACGGTAATAGCAAGGTCAAGTACCAGCACACGGCGACGACGAGCGCCTGCCTCTGGTGGCTCCGCTCCGTGACTGCGAGCTACACGAGCAGCTTCTGCTTTGTGGACACGGACGGGTCTGCGATCAGCAGCAGCGCCTACTTTTCGCGTGGCTTCGCGCCGGGCTTTAAGGTGGCCTAATCCCAAATCAGGCATCGAAAGTGGAGCGGTGGGGGCGCAAGCCCCTACCAGCGAAACGCCAAGCACCGAGTACCCAAATCAGCACAGGTCCCATCCGGCGGGAGCGGCAACGCTCCTGCCGGTGACGGGGGCACCAAACCGGAAGGGAGAACACCGAAATGGCAGTATACAAATCGCGGCGCAAGGACGCGGCGGCGCAATTCGTGGCAGACGCACGAGAACTGCGGAAGGCCACGGTGCGCATCGCACGGAAGTTTCCGGCCAGCTACAAGTACGTGACCACGGGGCCGCTGCTGCAACTGGCGAGCGAGGTCTACATGAACGCGCTCAAGGGAAACAGCATCTACGTCCACAAGGACATGAGCGAGCGGGACTACGAGCTGCGGCACCGCTATCTGGCGGCGGCCACGGCCAGCGCCGACGCGCTGCTGGGCGAGATCACCTTCTGCTATGAGCTGGTGGACGACGGCAACAACTTCTTCCGTAACAAGGAGGAGTACGAGCGGACGTTCCAGACCTGGACGACATTGGCGAACAATGCGCTGTCGCGCCTGCGGGGTGTGATGGACAGCGACAAACGCCGGTGGAATGGGTACATGAGAGACCGGAAAGCAAAAACACCATAAATCCCCGTAGGGCAAGTTCTGACGGCCACGCCTGCAACTGGTGGCTCCGCTCCGTGAATGCGAGCAACACGAACAACTTCTGCAATGTGAACACGGACGGGTCTGCGAACAACAACAACGCCTACAATTCGAATGGCTTCGCGCCGGGATTTAAGAAAAACCTGGGGCCTGAACAAGTAGCGAACTGCGAAGCTGTGCCCCAAACCTTAAAGGAGAACTTGACCCTTGGAGACTGGCCCGCCATGCGCGGGCTTCATTCCTTAAATCACCACTCGATACGGAGGCCCGGACGCTTCTTGCATGGCCGGGGATTTACGGCGGCGTTGCCCCGGCTCCATGAGCAACCGTTATGCAGCTACTTCAAACCGCTGCGGCAGACGACGCAGGTGCGGGAGGTCATGCGACCCGCAAACCGCGCGCCAGACCGAACGCTGTACGGGTGGGATACTGCATTGGAGGCAACATGATTGAATAGCCAAGAGAGGCACGAGGCCAGATACCGGCGGCGAAAGGCCAAGCGCGAGCAGAGGGCGCGGGAGGCCGGTGGAGCGAGCTTCGAGGAGGTCATGTCATTCGGGAACATCTGCAAGGCCGGAAAGAGCTGCTGTGACGGAGCGCGGTGGAAGACCTCCACCATCAACTTCGAGACGAACCTGCTGGGCGAAGCACAGGCGACCTATGACACGCTGCACTACGGAAAGCGCGTGTTCAAGGGCTTCCACAGCTTTGCGACGGTGGAGCACGGGAAGGTGCGGAACATCGACGCGCTGACCATCCAGGAGCGGGCCATCCAAAAATGCCTGTGCAAGAACCTTCTGACGGAGGTTTATTCCAGGAGCTTCATCTACGACAACAGCGCGAGCCTGAAAGACCGGGGCATGGACTTCCAGCTCCGGCGGCTCAGGAAGCACCTGCAGGACCATTACCGGCGGTATGGGACTGAGGGCGGTATCTACCAGTTCGACTTCAAGAATTATTTCGGGAGCCTGCCGCACGAGGAGATCAAGCGGCGGGCACGGAAGAAGATCATGGACGACCGGTTATACACATTGTTCTGCGACTTTGTGGATGATTTCCGGCTGATGAAGACCGCCGACAAGGAAGCACATCGGGGCGTGGGCCTGGGCAGCGAGGTATCGCAGATCATCGCCCTTGACTACGCCAGCCCCATCGACCATTACGTGAAGGACGTGCGCGGCATCCACGGGTACGGGCGGTATATGGACGACGGGTATGTGATCAGCAATTCCTTGGAGGAACTGGAAGACATCAAGCGCAACCTGTACCGCCTGGCTGAGGCGCTGGGCATCGCCATGAGCGACAAGAAGAACATCATCACGCCGTTCCGGCACCACAGCTTCACCTTCCTGAAAATGCGGGTGACGCTGACGGAGACGGGCAAGGTGGTGATGAAGCTCAGTCGCAAGAGCATCCGTGCCATGCGGCGGAAGATGGATATTTTCCGGCGGTGGATGGACGAGGGCCGAATGGGACCGGAGGACGTGTTCCAGTCCTATCAATCGTGGAGAGCGCACGCGAAGCGGTGCAACAGCTACGACACGCTGCGCGCCATGGACGAGCGCTTCACGCGGATGTTCGCTGAGGAACTGGCCGGGCGGCGGAAGCCGTTCCCGTGCACAATGAAAGCCACACGGACCGGGTGCGGCTGGATATACCGGCGGCACGGAGCCGTCATTGAGGAGGAAATGTGCGCATGAAGTACATCACACACAACAGGTTCAAGAAGCTGGCCGCCTGCGGCGAGGCCGTGAACATCCCGTATGGCACGGAGATGGAGACGGCGGGCGACTTCATCATCACCACGGAGGGAAAACCGATCTGCTACGCGACCAGCGAGGCCGCGAAGATGCACTTCGCCCGCAACGACGACGGGCAAGGGCTGGAACGCGGGAAGCTGACCTGGGCCATCGCGTACTCCCAGCGGGTGCGGACCGGCCAGAACGGACGGCAGCAGCGCTTCACCGAGGAGGAGATCGAGCTGCTGGAACGGAAGTGGGCACATTTCCTGCGGCAGGATGTGGAGGTCATTCTGTTCAACGAAGACTTTTTCGCGGCGGCGGTGCCGGAGCTGAAAGAGCTTGCGGACGCGCTGCACATCAAAGTGAGGAGGTAAGACCCATGTATGCAATTATCAGCAAAGGCGAGCTGCTGGCCCTGTGTGAGCGTCCCCGCTATGTGAAGCGGAACGAGGAGACCGGGGCCTATGTGGAGGCGGCGGAGGCTGAGGCCATCGGCATCGCCGTGGGCGGCGAGGTGTACAACCTGCCCGGCGGCACCGCCATCCCCGACGCGCCGGAGGCGCTGGCACAGGAGGGCGAGGCTGAGGAGTATGTGTTCCGCAACCACGCCCGCATCATCGAGAACGAGGAAGCGACCAACGCCGCTTTCGTCGCCATGGAGGAAGCCATGTGCGAGCTGGACAGCTCCTCGGAGGAGCGGCTGACGGCGGTGGAAGAAGCTCTTTGCGAGCTGGACAGCGCTGCAAACGGAGGAGGTGAAAACTGATGAACGCTATTTGGGCTAATCGACTGGTGGCCGGTACGCGCAAGTGGGCCGAGGTGCCTGCTTCCCGCAAGGCTGGCGTCAAGGCGGAGCTGGCGAGCCGCGTGGAGAACGGCAAAATCAGCGCCGAGCAGTACGAGGAGATCACCGGCGAGGTCTATGCCGGTGAGTAATCTCAAAATCATTGAGGAGCTGTGCGGCATCTGCGCCGACCTGGCGAAGATCGTCACGGAGCAGCAGAAGCTCCTCGCGCAGCACGACGCCGTTGCGCTGGCGGAGGACATCGACCGGGTGAAGGTGCGGTATACCGCGCTGATCGGAAGCGGAGAATGGCCGGACGAGGCGCTGGGCGAAGAACTATGATCGGCGGGGGCCGGGTGGGATAGCTGCCCGGCCCTCCCCTGTATCGTCAACAACCAGGAAAGGAGGGTGCCGTTATGGACGACCCCTATATCTCGCGGGCAGAGCACGAGGAGTTCAGCCGCCGTCTGGCGGAGGAGAACAAGAGGCAGGACAAGCGTATCGAAATGCTTGAGGAGAACGTGCGCGAAATGCGGGCGCTGACGAACTCGGTGGAGCGGTTGGCGACCAGCGTGGAGGACATGGTCAAGGAGCAGGAGAAGCAGGGCAAGCGCCTGGAAGTGCTGGAAGGACGGGACGGTGAAATGTGGCGCAAGGTCGTGGGTTACATCATCACCGCCGTTATCGGCATCGTGATCGGCTTCGTGTTCCATCAAGTCGGTATGTGAGGAGGGCGGGCCATGAAGTACGCGTGGGTAGTCATGGCCGCCTTTTTCTTTGGCCTGGGAGCGGGCCTTCTCCTCTGCAACAGCACGATCAGCCATCTGCGCCGCAGGCTGCGCGCCCTCCGGCTGAATGGCGATCAGGGGAAGAAGACCGAGACCATGAAAAAGGTGGTCTGGATATGCCTGGGAAACGGGTTTGCGTGGATATGGTGCAGCTATGTCCTCGCCTACCTGGGACGGGAGCAGATCGCGGAAACGCTGTCGTCGGTGGCCGTGAAGGAGATCATCGGCGTGGTGCTGGCATACGCCATCAAATCCGTCCTGGAAAACCTGAGCAAGAACAATCACTGGCCGGATAAGCCGGACCCCATCGCCCCGGCGGCGGAGGAGGAAACGGCGGACCAGCCAAGCAACGACCTGTAAGGAGGGCAAAAACGGAATGACTGAAAACCAGTTACGCCAGAAGGTCGTCAAGATCGCGGTGAGCTATCTCGGCTGCAAGGAAGCGGACGGGAGCCACCGGAAGATCATCGACCTGTACAACAGCCACAAGCCCCTTGCCAGAGGATACGCCGTGAAGTATACGGACGCATGGTGCAGTACCTTTGCTTCCGCCGTCGCCATCGCCGCCGGGCTGACCGACATCATCCCGACGGAGTGCGGGTGCGAGAAGCACATCGCCCTGTTCAAGAAGCTGGGCGCGTGGGTGGAGAACGACGCCTATGTGCCGAAGCCGGGCGACTACATCTTCTACGACTGGCAGGACGGCACGAACTACGCCACGACGGACAACACCGGCGCGGCGGACCACGTGGGCATCGTGACCGAGGTGAACGGCAGCACCATCACCGTGATCGAGGGCAACATGAGCGACGCCGTAGGGTATCGCCATATCGCCGTCAATGGCCGGTATATCCGGGGCTATGGCGTGCCGAAGTACGCCAGCAAGGCCACGGGGACCGACGCCGGGACGACCGGCGGCGAGACCGGCGGGACCGGAAACACCGGCGCGGGCACCTGCAAGGTGGGCGACATCGTGAGCTTCACCGGCGGGAAGCACTACACCAACGCAAACGCGGCCACCGGAACGGCCTGTAAGCCGGGCAAGGCCAAGGTCACGCAGGTGTACCAGCCGGGCAAGGCGAAGCATCCGTATCACCTCGTCGCCGTAAGCGGCGGCGGAAGCACCGTGTATGGATGGGTGGACGCGGCGGACATCGGCGGCTCTGCCACCGGCGGGACGCGCACGCACACCGTCGTTCGCGGAGATACGCTGTGGGCGCTGGCAAGTACCTATCTCGGAAGTGGGAGCCGCTACAAGGAGATCATGCGCCTGAATGGCCTGACTTCTGAGATCATCCATGTCGGGCAGGTGTTGAAGATGCCTGCCAAATAAGAGAGGAAGACGTTTATGGAACTGACACTCAATATTTCGGCCATCGTCGCCATCATCGGCGCGCTGACCGTACTGACCAACATCATCGTGGAGGTCCTGAAACGGGCCACGTGGGAGAAGATGCCCACGAACCTGCTGGCGATCATCGTCGCCATGGTGCTGACGCTGGTGGCCTTCTTCGGGTATATGGCCTTCATGGGCTACGCCGTCATGTGGTATTACGTTGCCGCCGCCGTTGTGGTGGGCTTCGCGGTGGCCTACGCTGCCATGTTCGGCTTCGACAAGCTGAAAGAAGCGCTCGGTCAGATCAAGAAAAATAACGAATAAGTGAGAAATCCCCCGGCGGAGGTCCAGAGAACGGACATCTGCCGGGGGATTTTTGTTTAGGCGCGCCTGCTCAGGTACAGCACGTGCGAGATATAATATTCCAGAGTGAAATCGCTGTCCGCTGCGACGTTCTGCTCCATGGCTTCACGCATCGCGGCGGCGGTGCTGCCGTCGAAGTCGTCCATGGTGAACAGGTCCACAATGCCGGGGCACACGATCTGCTCCTGGCACACCTCCTTGAAGCGGGAGGCAAGCTCCGTGCGCTCCTGCTCCCCTCGCATCAGCCCGGCAATCAGGCAGGCCCGGAGGGTACGGCGGAAGTTTTCGGAGTTGCACAGCTCACGCATGGGGTAGCCCGCGAGAAAGTCAAGGCGGTGGAATGGAACATCATAGCTTGCGAAGATGGTGTGGGTCTTGCCGGAGGGGTGAACATAGCCCCACCGGCTGTCATAGTCACGGTATGCGGCGACGGCTCCGGGGTAGTCCGGCTCCTTCAAAGCCAGCGTGGCCCGGCGGATAGCCTCGGACAGGTTGACGCCGTGGGCCGCGATCAGCGCGGAACCGGAGGCGGTCAACTCCAACAGTCTGCGGCTGGGGCTGATACGGAAGCCGTCGGCCAGAAGCCGGGCGGCCTGCTGCTCCTTGGTGCCGCCGACCGAAAGGCCGCGCTTGCGCAGAAGCTCCTTCATGGCGTCCTTCGTGTAGAGCACGGAAAGCGTCTGACCTGCGTCCGCGTTCTGCACGAAGCCACGTCGGACCAGAACGCGCCGGACCTCTGCCTTACTGCCGAAGTCTGAGGCGTCCAGCACATCCGGCGTGAATGGGCGTGAGCGCTGTGGGTCCATGAAGCGGATGGTGTAGAAAACCGCCCTGGGGTCGCGGTGCTCGCCTGCCGCGATCTCTGAAAAGGCCGGAAGCACGGCGGGATACAGCAGATCGGCGGTGTGTGGGACGCTGCCGGAGCTGTTGACACGCGCCGGGGGCTTACGAAATGAGAATAGGCCCATGTTCTCCCCTCCACATTTTTTATATTTTTGCGCATTTATGGGATATTACCATAAGAATATCAGAGAATATGGTAAAGTCAAATAAAATATGGGAATATCACATAGCGAGGAGAGGCGAACACTTGAAGATCATCAATCTGGACGGACGGCGAAATGTATCTGGCGAGCGGGTCCGGCAAATGAGAACGAAGAAGCGTATGACACAGGCGGACTTGGCGGCGAAGGTGCAGACCACGGGCGTTATCCTGGAACAGGACGCCATAAGCCGCATCGAAAGTGGGAGCCGCATGGTGCAGGACTACGAGCTGCGCGCCCTGGCGGAGGTACTGGGCGTCACCTCGGACTGGTTGATGGACGAGGAAGAAAAATAATTATGCCGTAGGCTTAAAGCCTACGGCATTTCTTTTTGCGGCGCTCTGAGCGCTTGACATTCTGCGCTTTTATGGGTTATTATCCCCGAAAAAAGAAGGGAGTGCCCACAATGAGCAGCGAAAAAGGACGGAGATTTTCCCATCTGCGGTGGAAGGACCGGCTGAAAATTGAAAGAATGTTGAAGGAAGGCCACAAGGTAAAGGAGATCGCGGCGGCGCTGCACGTGGACAGTACCACCATCTACCGGGAGATCAAGCGCGGAAAGACGGTCCAGCGCACGACGGAGCTGATCGACCGGGAAATCTACTGCCCGGACGTGGCGGAGAACAAGTACCGGGCCAACCTCGCGGCCAAGGGTCCGGCGCTGAAACTGGGCAACGACTACAAGCTGGCGGCATACATCGAGCAGAAGATCGTGGAGGAACGGTATTCGCCGGAGGCGGTCCTGTTGAAGATCAAGGAGGAACGGCTGACCTTCTCCGTGACGCTCTCCAAGTGGACGCTGTATTCCTACATCACCAAGGGCGTGTTCCTGGGCGTGACGAACAAGAACCTGCCGCGCAAGGGGAAGAAGAAAAACAAGGGGTATCGGAAGGTCCGGGCCGCGCACCTTCCACAGGGCGACAGCATTGAAGACCGCCCGGAGGAGATCGCGGAACGAGCGATGCCCGGAGACTGGGAGATGGACACAGTTGTATCCTGCAAGAAGGACGCGGCCCGGCTCCTGGTGCTGACGGAGCGGATGTTCCGCCAGGAGATCATCATAAAAATGCCGGACGGCACTACTCAGAGCGTCGTCCGGTCGCTGGACAGGCTGGAAAGGAAGCTGGGGTCGCGGATGTTCCGCCGGATATTCCGCACGATCACCGTGGACAATGGCAGCGAGTTCGCAGACTGCGAGGGCATGGAGCGGTCCTGCCTGACAAAGCGGGCGCGGACGCACATATACTATTGCCATCCGTACAGCGCCTTCGAGCGCGGCAGCAACGAGAACGCGAACAGCCTTATCCGGCGGTGGCTCCCGAAGGGGACGAAGCTCTCCGAGGTATCACAGGCGGAGATCGAGCAAATCCAAATCTGGATGAACAACTACCCAAGGATGGTTTTAGGCGGGCGCTGTGCGAACACGGCGCTGGCCGAGTGGATGGCGGCGGAGGGCGTGCTGCTACCGTTCGTTCATATTTAAGAGAAAAACGCACGCATAACACACGAAAATAACACGGAAATAACACGATAAAGCATAGGCTACCGGCGGGACTTTGGCGGGTGGCCTTTTCGTGCTGCCCAAAATGCACAAAATAACGCAGAATAGTTTGTTGAAAAAGCACGGCATTTTTTGCTTGACTTTTTCTTGCCCGGAAAGTGAAAATGAGGGCTACCAAAACACAGGCGGATGTGGTATGATACCTTCGTATGAGTATCGGGCGCGACAGCCCGTGACGAGAGGAGTGAGCGCCGTGGGCCGGATAAAACGAATAGGACTGCTGCTCGCGCTGCTGGCCGCGGCGCTGGGCCTGGGCGGCTGCGGCTACGACGTTTCGGTGGAGGACCTGTTCACCCTGCCCCGTATGGCGGAGGGCTACACCGATCTGGCCCAGCAGCTGGACGGCCTGCTGAACCAGGGCTATGAGTACGCCTCGCCCACCGGCGGGCGCAACATCCAGTCGGTGCAGATGGTCGATCTGGACGGCGACGGCAGACAGGAGGCGCTGGCCTTCATGCGCCGCAGCAGCGACGAAAAGCCCCTGAAGATATTCGTCTTCCGCATGGAGAATGAGAATTACCAGCCCTACTGCACCATCGAGAGCAGCGGTACGGCGGTGGACAGCGTGTACTATCAGGATCTCAACGGTGACGGCCGCCGGGAGCTGGTGGTGGGCTGGCGTATCAGCACCGATGTGCAGACCGTGGCGGTCTACGCCGTGGAGCGCGAGCCGGTGGCCCTCATGTCCAGCGGCTACACTCGCTTTATGATGCAGGATCTGAACGGCGACGGACTGCCCAGCCTGCTGGTGCTGCGCACCAGCGAGGAAGGACTGCCTGTGGCCGAGTTCTACGGCTGGCAGGACGGACAGATGGGCATTGCCTACCGCTGCACCCTGTCCAGCACCATGGCCGCCCTCAGCCGCGGCAGCCTGGTGTCCGGCAAGATGGACGCCGACACGCCGGCCATGTTCATCACCGGTGTGGACGAGCGGGGTGTGGCCGTCACCGACATCCTCATCTTCCGCCCGGAGGTGGGCCTGGTGAACGTGGCCCTGGACGGGAGCAGCGGCGTGTCCGCCGCTATCTTCCCCTACCGGCAGCTTCAGCCCCAGGACATTGATGGCGACGGCTGCATCGAGATCCCCCGCCCGGAGGATACCTGGAGCGCCGACCAGACCGACGGCCTGGTGAGCTGGCTGCGCTGCGTGGATGACGGCCAGCTGGCCATCGCCGGCCAAACATACCACAGCACGTCCTGCGGCTGGTATCTCACCGTCCCGGCCAGCTGGTGGGCCTGGAACGTGGAGGCCTCCACCACCGGCATCCAGAACGAGAACCAGTTTACCATGACCATCAACGGCGACCCGGTGCTGTCCATCTACACCATCACCGGTGAAAACCGCGAGACCCGCGGCCGCATGGGCGCGCGCATCGTCCTGCGCCGCCAAACGGCCACCGTCTACGCCGCCGAGCTGTACGACGCTGCGTCCTACTACGGCATGAACGAGGAGCTGCTGCGTAATGGCTTCAGCCTGATCGCCGGCAGCTGGAGCAACTGACAAGGAGGATCGCCCATGAAAAAGGTACTGGTACTGGAGGATGAATCCAGCATCCGCAGCTTTATCGTCATCAATCTTCGCCGCGCCGGGTATCAGGTGGTGGAGGCCGAGACCGGCGAGCAGGCCCTGGAGCTGCTGGCCCAGCACAGCGACGTCCGCGTGGCGCTGTTGGACATCATGCTCCCCGGTATCGACGGCTTTGAGGTCTGCCGCCGTATCCGCGCCACCAACCCCACCATCGGTATCATCATGCTCACCGCCCGCTCTCAGGAGATGGATAAAGTCACCGGCCTGATGACCGGCGCGGACGACTACGTCACCAAGCCCTTTTCCCCCGCCGAGCTTACCGCCCGCGTGGACGCCCTCATGCGCCGCAGCGGCGGCGGTACGGCGGAGGCCGGGGAGCTCAGCCAGCCGCCCTTCCTCCTCAATACCCGCAACCGCACCCTGGAGAAGAACGGCCAGCGCGTCAAGCTCACCCAGGTGGAGTACGCCATCGTCAAAATGTTCATGGAGAACCCCGGCAAGGCGCTCTCCCGCGAGGAGATCCTGGACACCGTCTGGGGGCACGACTATTTCGGTGAGCTCAAGATCGTGGACGTGAACATCCGCCGCCTCCGGCTCAAGATCGAGGACAACGCCACGAACCCAATGTATATTACCACGATTTGGGGCTACGGCTACAAGTGGGGGCTGTAATACGCATCTTTTGCGCCAATACTTCGTTGCGTCGGCTCGACGTACAATATGTACGCCATCGCCTCCGCGCCTCGTCTTGACGCAAAATCTGAGCATTACAGTTATCAAAATACGCCTTCGCCGCTGCGCCTCGTCTTGACGCAAAATCTGCGTATTACAGCGGGCCAAAAGCCGCAAGCTGCGGCGGCTGACGGATTTCTTAACATGATGTATCCCATCTGAAAGGAGATGACCACCTATGGCAGCAAAACGGAAAAAGGTGCAGGGCCTGCGCCGGCGCTGGATCACCGGGAGCATCGGCCCGGTGGTGGTCATTTTGCTGCTGGTGGGCGTGCTGATCTCCGTGGGCTTTGCCAGCAACTACTACAACAGCGCCAAGTCCACCCTGCGGGCCAAGGCGGCTGCCGGAGCGGACTACTTCAACACCTACGTCATGACCAGCTATCGGGAATACTACCGCAGCGCCACGCTGTACGCGGCGGCCTTTGAGGAGGGCGACCGCATCGAGCTGCAATTCCTCAACAGCGCCGGGCGGGTGGAGGTCACCACCCGGGGGCTGACGGCGGGCACGTACCCCAACACGCCGGAGATACTCCGGGCGGTGGAGTCCGGCACGGTGCAGGACTTCGTAGGCCGGGACAGCGAGACGGGCGAGCGCATTTTGGCGGTGTCCAGTCTGCTGAAGTTCAACGGGCAGGTGGTGGGCGTGATGCGCTACGTCACCGCCGTCCGGGACATCGACCAGCAGGTGATGCTGACGGTGCTGGTGGTGTGCGGCGTGATGCTGGCGGTGGTGGGACTGATCGTGCTGTCCAGCATGATCTTCATCAACAACGTGGTAGCGCCGGTGTCCGCCGTGTCGGAGGCCGCCAAGCGCATCTCCGGCGGCAGCTACGGCGAGCAGATACCCAACAAATACTCCGACGAGATGGGCGAGCTGGTGGACAACATCAACGATATGTCCCGCAAGATCAGCGAGAGCGAGAAGATGAAGTCCGAGTTCATCTCCTCCGTGTCCCACGAGCTGCGGACGCCTCTGACGGCCATCAACGGCTGGGGCGAGACGCTGCTGGCCGACGAGAGCGGCGATGTGCAGCAGCTGCGGCGGGGACTGAACATCATCGTCAAGGAGTCCCGCCGCCTGACGGACATGGTGGAGGAGCTGCTGCAATTCTCCCGCATGGAGGATGGGCGCTTCACATTACAGGTGGAGGACGTGGACTTGCAGGCGGAGCTGGAGGATGCGGTGTATACGTACCGGGAGCTGTTCCAGCAGGACGGCATCGCGCTGGAGTACAGCAGCGACAAGGCACTGTACGAAGAACCCATCACCGGCGACCCGGATCGGCTGAAGCAGGTGTTCTGCAACCTGCTGGACAACGCCGCCAAGCACGGCGGCTCAGGCAAGCGCATCGCCGTGCATCTGGCCCGGTCGGGGGACGGCTACGCCATCTCCATCCGGGATTTCGGCCCGGGCATCCCGGAGGCGGAGCTGCCCTACGTGAAGCAGAAGTTCTACAAGGGCTCGTCCAAAGCACGGGGCAGCGGCATCGGGCTGGCGGTCTGCGACGAGATCGTCCGCCGCCACGGCGGCACGCTGACCATCGAGAACGCCCAGGGCGGCGGCACGGTGGTGACGATATGGCTGCCGCTGAAGGGTTAGGCGAAGGCGTAAGCTATATCTGAGCGCACACTGACTCGGAATGACAGAGCTGGGGAAGTAGCGCGGGAACAAAACTACCTCAGAAAATAATCGAACAGGTGTTGCATTTTGCCGACGCCTGTGGTATACTCACGGCAGAAAGGAATCTTTAGCGCGTATGGACAAGAATAAGGGCGCTTTCCGCACCAGTATCGGCGGACAGGCGCTGATCGAGGGTATTTTGATGCGCGGCCCGAAGAAGGATGCTATCGTGGTCCGCTCCCCGGAGGGGCTGGTGACGAAGGTCACGGACCGCAAGCTGACAAAGGCCAACTATCCCATTTTGGGCGTGCCCATTATCCGGGGCGTGGTGACGTTTATCGGCTCGATGATCACCGGCGTGAAGGCGCTGATGTTCTCCGCCGACTATTTCCCGGAGGACGAGAACGCCAAGCCGGACAGGGTGGAGGAGTGGCTGGAAAAGCACGTGTCGGCGGAGAAGCTGCAAAACCTGCTGGTGGCGTTTTCCGTGATATTGAGCATCGGCATGATGCTGGTGCTGTTCATGCTGCTGCCCACGTTTTTGGCCGGGCTGTTCCACGCCAAAAGCGCCGCCGTACACAACGTCATCGAGGGCGTGGTCAAGGTGCTGGTGCTGCTGGGCTACATGATCCTGTGCTCCAAACAGAAGGACGTACACCGGGTGTTCTGCTACCACGGCGCGGAGCACAAGACCATCTTCTGCTACGAGGCGGGATTGCCCCTCACCGTGGAGAACGTCCGTATCCAGCCCCGCCACCATCCCCGCTGCGGCACCAGCTTTCTGTTCGTGGTGGTCATCGTGTCCATCATCGTGTCCAGCCTGGTGTTCCCCTACATCAACTGGCAGAGCGTGTGGGTGCGTGTGGGCGTCAAGCTGCTGCTGCTCATCCCCGTGGTGGGCATCACCTACGAGTTCAACCGCTTCGTGGGAGCTCACGACAACGCCGTGACCCGTGTGCTGTCCGCGCCGGGTATGTGGATGCAGAACTTTACCACCTTCGAGCCGGATGACAGCATGATCGAGGTGGCCATCGAGGCCATGAAGCTGGTCATCCCGGAGGAAGAGGGCACGGACCGCTGGTGAGAGGATGCAGGACAGGATATGGCCATAACATATAACAATTTGTATTTGGATCTGCGCCAGCGTTTTCACCGGGCCGGCATGGCCGACCCTACGCTGGAGGCGCGGGAGCTGGTGTGCTGCGCCGCCGGGAAGAGCCGGGAGGAGCTGACGCGGGACGGGCGGCTGTACGTTCCCGCCGCCGTGGAGCAGCAGGTGCAGCGGCTGGCCCAGCGCCATCTGGACGGCGAGCCGGTGGCGTATCTCATCGGCGAGTGGGAGTTCTACGGGCTGCCGCTGGACATCTCCGAGAGCGTGCTGATCCCCCGGCCCGACACCGAGGTGCTGGTGGAGCGGGCGCTGGCCCGGCTGCAAAGCGCGGCAGAGCCGCGGGTGCTGGATCTGTGCGCCGGGTCGGGCTGCGTGGGGCTGGCGCTGGCCAAGCACCTGCCGGGAAGCCGGGTGACGCTGGGCGAGCTGGACGAGGGCGCGCTGCGTATCTGCCGCCAAAACATCCGCCGCAACGACCTGACGGGCCGGGTGGCGGCGATGCAGATGGACGCGCTGGAAAAGCCGCCCGTCCATTTGGGCGAGTTTGATGCCATCGTGTCCAACCCGCCCTACATCCCTGATGGGGACATCGCCGGGCTGGACGTGTCCGTCCGGGGCTACGAGCCTCATCTGGCGCTGAAGGGCGGCGAGGACGGGCTGGATTTCTACCGGGCCATCTGCGCCCAGTGGACGGCGGCCCTCCGCGCCGGAGGGTGTCTGCTGTTCGAGGTGGGCATCGGCCAGGCGGACGATGTGCTGCGGATCATGCGCTCCGCCGGCTTCGGCGACGTGGAGATCACCCCCGACCTAAACGGCATTCCCCGTGTGGTGTCGGGCGTTTTATGTACGGAGGTATGAACTGTCCGTTTTTCGGGACAGGCTTTTTGCGAAAATAGAACCAGCACAGGCGGCGCGGGCCGCCTGCACAGAATTTGAGGAGGACGGAACTATGGCAGTGAAGAAAGAACCCGTTGGTGCCGCGCCGGTGGTGTCCGACAAGAAAAAGGCACTGGAGACGGCCATGCAGCAGATCGAGAAGATGTACGGCAAGGGCTCGATCATGCGCTACGGCGCGGAGAGCACGCTGAACGTGGAGGCGATCCCCACCGGCTCGCTGTCCCTCGACCTGGCGCTGGGCATCGGCGGCCTGCCCCGTGGCCGTATCGTGGAGATCTACGGGCCTGAGTCCTCCGGCAAGACCACGCTGGCGCTGCACGTGCTGGCGGAGGCGCAGAAGATGGGCGGCGAGGTGGCCTTCGTGGACGCGGAGCACGCCCTTGACCCCACCTACGCCAAGGCGCTGGGGGTCAACGTGGAGGATCTGCTCATCTCTCAGCCGGACACCGGCGAGCAGGCGCTGGAGATCACCGAGGCGCTGGTGCGCTCCGGCGCGATCGATGTGGTGGTGGTGGACTCCGTGGCCGCCCTCGTGCCCCGGGCGGAGATCGAGGGCGAGATGGGCGACAGCTTCGTGGGCCTTCACGCACGGCTCATGTCTCAGGCTCTGCGTAAGCTGACGGGCATCATCAACAAGACCAATTCCATCGTCATCTTCATCAACCAACTTCGCGAGAAGGTGGGCGTTATGTACGGCAACCCGGAGGTCACCACCGGCGGGCGGGCGCTGAAGTTCTACGCCTCCGTCCGCATCGACGTGCGCCGCATCGAGACGCTGAAGTCCGGCGGCGAGGTCATCGGCAACCGCACGCGGGCCAAGGTGGTGAAGAACAAGGTCGCGCCCCCCTTCCGGGAGGCGGAGTTCGACATCATGTACGGCGAGGGCATCAGCAAGCTGGGAGACCTGCTGGATCTGGCGGTGAAGCTGGATCTGGTGCAGAAGAGCGGCTCGTGGTTCAACATGGGTGAGCTGCGCCTGGGTCAGGGCCGCGACGCGGCCAAGCAGTATTTCCGCGACCACCCCGAGGAGGCCGACAAGCTGGAGACGGCGGTGCGGGAGAATTTCCACAAGCTGATGGGCAGTCAGTCCCGTGTGGCCGCCAAGGCCGCAGGCCGTGCCGTGGACGTGTCCGCTGACGACTTTGACGACGCCGACTGATGCGCATCGACCGGATCGAAAAATCAAAGCATAAGCAGGAGCGCGTGCTGGTGTTTTTGGAGGACGAAACGCTTCTCCGGATCACCGGCGCGGAGCTTCTGCGCTTTGGCTTATATAAGGGGATGGACGTGCCCCCGGAGCTTGTGGTAGAATTACAGGCGGCGGGGGAGAGGTCGGAGCGGAAGCAGGCGGCGGCCCGTATGGCCGCCGGGCGTATGCTCTCCAAGCAGGAGGTGCAGCGCCGTCTGACAAAAAAGGGCGCGCCGGAGGACGAGGCGGCGGAGACGGCGGACTGGCTGGAGGGACTGGGCGCAGTCAACGATGAGGCTTACGCCGGGGTCATCGCCCGCCATTACGGCACGCTGGGCTACGGCCCGGCCCGGGTGAAGCAGGAGCTGCACCGCCGGGGCATCCCCAAGGGGCTGTGGGACGGGGCACTGGCCCAGCTTCCCCCGGCACAGGACACCATACGTGCTTTGGCCCACGCCAAGCTGCGTGGCGAGAGCCTGGACACCGACACGTCCCGCAAGCTGGCTGCCTATCTCCAGCGCCGCGGCTTTTCCTGGAACGACATCCGCCCCGTCCTCAACGAGCTGGGGCAGGACATAGACGAAGAGTGAGTGCGGCAATAGACCAACCTCTGTCATTCCGAGGAGCGAAGCGACGTGGGAATCCGTCTTCCTTTCAGCGCCGTGGCGCGGAAAGTCTCCCCCGAACAAGGGGCACTGGCGGCGTGGGGCGTTGGCGGAGGGATTGCTGCTAAGACTAATGAGGATGGCGATTTCCTGGTCGTGGCTTGCACTGCGCCAGCCTTCTTTGCGTGAGGAAACCTAAAACCTGGATTGCCGTGCCAATTTGCACCCTAAGAGCATTTATGTCAGAGTGTTTGCGCCATGGCATGGGCTGACGCATAATGACAGCTTTTTTGCCAGTCTGAGACGAAGAACAAAAACGTTGACGGAAAGGAGAATGAGCGTGGAGTGCGGCTTTAACTTGGGGGCGGCAAGGGGCTATAAAAGCAATTCGCAGATTGCGCGGGTGCTCACGGAAGGCTGGGTGTGTCGCGAACTCTACTGCCCTCGTTGCGGGAACACCCATATTTCCCACTTTCCAAATAATAAAGCTGTTGCGGACTTTTTTTGCCCTAACTGCAAAAATGAATACGAATTGAAAAGTAAGAGTGGCCGGGTTGGTAAAAGAATAGCGGACGGCGCTTATGAAACTTTTATCGAACGGATAACAGGCAACAGCAACCCCGATTTCTTTGTGTTGAGCTACGACTTACGGGAAATGTGCGTGGATGACTTATGGGTTATACCGAAGCACTTTTTTGTGCCGGGTATTGTTGAAAAAAGAAAACCGCTTTCGTCTGCGGCTAAAAGAGCGGGCTGGGTGGGCTGCAATATTCTGTTCAGCGAGATACCGACACAAGGGCGGATTTCTATAATCAAAGACCGCGCTGCGGTCGAGAAGAAGACTGTTTTAGCGCAGGTGCAAAAAGCGGCTCGGCTGGAAACGGCGGAAATGGAAGCGCGTGGCTGGCTTCTGGATGTTCTGTGCTGTGTAAATGCCATCCGTAACGAGTGCTTCACTATAGATGAAGTTTATGCGTTTGCCGGGACGCTGGCGGAGAGGTATCCTAATAACAATAACGTTAGACCTAAGATTAGGCAGCAACTGCAATATTTACGTGACCGCGGTTTTTTGGAATTTTTAGGTCGAGGAAGATACAGAAAGATTTAGTAGACGAAGAGTGAGGTATACACCGTGAAAGTATCGTTCATTTCCCTTGGCTGCGCCAAGAACCTGGTCAACACCGAGCAGATGATGGCCCTGTGCCGGGACGCCGGGCACACGCTGCAAACTGAAAACGCCGGCGCGGACGTGGTGGTCATCAACACCTGCGGCTTCATCGACAGCGCCAAGGAGGAGGCCATCGACACCATCCTCTCCGTGGCGGCGCTGAAGGCCCAGGGGCTGGTGGGCAAGATCCTCGTCACCGGCTGCCTCACCCAGCGCTATCAGCAGGAGATCCTGGACGAGCTGCCGGAGGTGGACGGCATCATGGGCACGGGCAGCTACGGCGAGATCGTCCCGGCGCTGGAGGAGGTCGTCTCCGGCGGCACGCCCCGCCGCTTCGGCGACATCCACGGCATGATCGACGAGTTTGACCGGGTGCTGACCACGCCCAAACACTTCGCCTACCTCCGCATCGCCGAGGGCTGCGACAACCGCTGTTCCTTCTGCGTCATCCCCACCCTGCGGGGCAAGTACAGAAGCCGCCGCATGGAGGACGTGCTGGCCGAGGCGGAGAAGCTGGCCGAGGCCGGTGTGAAGGAGTGCATCGTCATCGCCCAGGACATCACCCGCTACGGCATCGACCTGTACGGCCAGCGTAAGCTGGCGGCCCTGCTGCGGGAGCTGTGTAAGCTGGACTTCCACTGGATACGGCTGCACTACCTCTATCCCGACGAGTTCACCGATGAGCTCATCGACACCATCGCCGGTGAGGAGAAGGTGCTGCCCTATTTGGACATCCCCATCCAGCACTGTAACGACAAGGTGCTGAAAACCATGAACCGTCGGGGCGACAAGGCGGAGCTGCTGGCCCTGTTCCATAAGCTCCGCGCCCGCATCCCCGGGCTGGTGCTGCGTACCAGCCTCATCACCGGCCTGCCCTACGAGGACGAGGCCGCCTTCGAGGAGCTGTGCGAGTTTTTGCAGGAGGTCCGCATCGAGCGGGCCGGTGTGTTCCCCTACTCCCCGGAAGAGGGCACGCCCGCGGCCAAAATGCTGAACCGGGTGGACACCGCCGAGGCCGAGCGCCGCGCTGAGCTGGTGGTGGATGTCCAGTCCCGCATCATGGACGACTTCAACGACAGCCGCATGGGCACGGTGCTGGAGGTGCTGTGCGACGGCTTCGACGAGCAGGCCATGCAGTTCGTGGGCCGCAGCTACGCCGAAAGCCCCGACATCGACGGGTGCATCTACTTCACCGCCGACCACGAGGTGGAGGCCGGGGCGTTCGTCCCCGTCCGCATCACCGGCACGATGGACGGCGACCTGACCGGCGAGCTGGCGGAGTAAAAAGGACTTTCCATTTCGCGCTCACCGTGCTATACTGTACCGAGACATGAGAGAAAGGCGGATACATATCTATGACGACCGCGAACAAGCTGACGATCCTGCGGGTACTGATGATCCCCGCGTTTTTGGCGGTGCTGTACTGGGGCTTCCCCGGCAGCCGCTACGTGGCGCTGGCCATCTACGTTGTGGCCTGCCTCACCGACCTGCTGGACGGCTACATCGCCCGCCACTATAACCAGATCTCCGACTTCGGCAAGTTCATGGACCCCCTGGCGGACAAGTGCCTGGTTATGGCGGCGCTGTGCTGGTTCGTGGAGGAGGGCACGTTTGCCGCGTGGGTGCTGGCCGTCGTGCTGCTGCGGGAGTTCGCCGTGTCCGGGATGCGCCTTGTGGCCGTGGAAAAGGGCCGCGTCATCGCCGCCGGGTGGTCGGGCAAGGTCAAGACTGCCTCCACCATGGTCTGTATATGCCTGATCCTGCTGGGTATCCCTCAGGTGCTGAACTATGTATGTCAGGGCGTGATCCTGGTGACCACCGTCTACTCCGGCATTGAGTATTTCGCCAAGAACGCCGATGTGTTCAAGGAGGTCAAATGACTTGACACCGCGCCGAAATCCTGCTACTATTAGTGACAATCAAATAGCGCGATGATCGGAAAGAGTACGCATCGGCGCTTTGCCAAGAGAGGGACGGTCAGCGGCTGAAAGCCGTCCTGCCGAGCGGTGCGGAAAGTGCGTCCGGGAGCGCGGGGGATGTGGACGCCCTCCGGCTGGCCGCCGTTACAGGCCGCACCGAGTGATAAACGAGAGTGGAACCGCGAAGTATTCTTTCGCCTCTCATGCCCCAGGGCATGGGAGGCGTTTTTGTTCGGCATAATAATATAATGTA